>JAABUQ010000550.1_pt1 | contig 87386 bp, 47 predicted proteins | sample 5560001 | NCBI WGS metagenome assembly JAABUQ01 (sample SAMN10711888, study PRJNA513371) | rock metagenome | isolation source: Antarctica rocks | place: Antarctica: Victoria Land, Finger Mt nord | collected 2015-12-18
ACGCACAAATAACGTACAAATGCATTACCTAAATGCATTACTATATAATATTATAAACAAATTAATTAAATTAATCAACTTGATTAAGTTGATTAATGCACTTTTTCAAAAATAATCTAAATTTTTTGAGTCTTGGCGAGTTGGGCCAGGTTATACGCTAAGTACTTCATATCTATCCTTTGATTTGGCTCAAATACTTGGGCCAAGATTTCTGACCCAAATCGAGTCTTGGCGAGCCAAGAACTTGGCTCGAACTCGATGACCCAACTCGACGCGATCAGTCTATCGATAACGACGTTTAAATTGTTGTTTAGTTGTAACTATAGAGTAGATAAAGCTTGTTATCACTTGACGTTAGAATAAATAATAACAAGATAACAAATAGCGATTTTCACGATCTAATTAGATCGCTTTGATTGATCGTTCGTTTACAAATAATAGACTATATTGATTAGAAGTAAGATATCTAGTTGAAAAAAAATTTCCTGCTAGAACTTAGAGATAAATTTTGGGTCGCAATCGAAAATAATAATTTAAGATATATCTCAATTCGTCGTTTGCAAACGATTCAAGACGCATCGTGCTCAAACAATCGCGAAGTTCGTAATGTAATTAGAAATCAATTGTAGACTAATTGTTGAATCGAATTTCGATTTCAACTTTTGAAATCGACTCAACTTGTCGATTTCAACTATAGAAATCAATTCGAAACTCAATTTGATTCGCGTTAATTTGAAATTAACTCGATTCAACTTGAGTCTATTTTCGATTTTAATATTACAAATCGAATTGAATTGTCAAGAAATCAAAAATTAAGTTATTATGTCAAGAATTACTATTTTTAGAATTAAATATTTATTAATATATTGTATTTTTTGCAATCTATCGATTCTATAAACCTTATAGATGCGATTTATTACTATAATGCATTATTTGCATCTATAGATTCTATAAACCTTATAGATGCGATTTATTACTATAATGCATTATTTGCATCTATAGACTCTATAGATCTTATAAATGCTATTTAATGTTTTTCTTTTTCTAAAATAATAATGTATTACTATAATGCATTATCTTATTATAATTTAGATAATTAAATATTATTAACTATATATTAACTATCTATTTACTATATATTGACTATTATTGACTATAATATAATTAAATCAATAGTCTTGGCAATTTGTGTCGATTTTTCGAATCGATTTTCGATTTCAAGTTTACAATTCGACTTAAATTGTCGATTCAACTTTAGGAATTAAATCGTCAAGACTTTCGAATCGAATTAATACGAATCGTCAAGATTCGAGTCGAATATTCGACTCGAACTCGATAACTCGATTTAACGCAATTAGTTTAATCAATTGCAAACGACGACTAAACTTATCGATAATAATAAGTAGACAATCGTATTTACTAGATAGTTTAATCACGTAATTTATAGCTATAATGTGAAAAGAATAAGATTCAATAAATATTAACATTAGTTTATCGTAGAAACGATAATATTTAGTTTGATTAACTTAATAAGCAAAACAATGCTCGACATAGATGCGAATCTTATTGAGCGCTCAAGAAATAAAGAGCGTTTCGCAAATTCTTGCGAAGCAACAATAATAATCGAAGTAATAATTATTGTCATAAACTGTCTTAAAGATAATCTCTTTTGTCGATCTAAATATGTATAGTCGCAAGCAAATATTGTTTTTGTCGAAATAATATATTAGATCGTCGCGAAGCTCAAAGTCAATTTTGATATAAAATTTCTTAGAAACAAATTCCTTAACATTTTTGAACTTATCGATATTATTGTAATTATCAAGAACTTAATTGTCGTTATCAAATATCTACTTTGAAGATGTTTATTTCTAAGATGTTCGCTTCTTTAAGCTTGTTAACATGTTTATTAGATTTTGTCAAAATTTTTTCTTAGCGTACTCGTTAAGCAAACGTTGTTTAAAGTCTACTAACATCATAGCAATTAAAATGTCTTGATAAGCGTATATTTAATTCGATATCTTAAGATTCTCGATTTTATTGTGATAGATATCTATATCTAGTGCTTTTAAATTGTTGATGTCTATTCTTATAGTAAATGTAGCGAGCAATCTAGAAAGCGTGTCGAGAATAATGTGCTATTTCTCGAAACAATATTTTACATTCAATTGAAATTGACTAAGATAAATAAACGCACGCACTAAGCATAAATTGAGTTTATTTGTATTGCTTGAACTAAGTGTAGTCTAACGAACTATAGAAGAATTGACAAAATAATTAGTAAAGATAATCGTGATAGCAAAAGCTATTTCGATTATGTGTTAAACGCGTTTTACTACTCACATCAAGCTTGTTATCTCTAGCTCGATAAATTAGTATCGCGTTTTCGCGAAATCAAGTAATCGACTAAGAAATAAAATAGATTTCACGTCAATTCTTCGTAATTTTTCTAGATTGACATTTTTCTTAAGATAATAAATTATAGTATCGAAGTTACGTTGCTTAGAGACGTTTATGTCGATATAAAGAATACGATCGCGATTAAAATAAACAAGAAATTTAACGCGTTTAAAAGACTTCTAAAGTTGTCGATAAAGATTCAATTCTTTTGCGATAAGTAATTTCAACACGATCTTTTAATTATAAATTTTTCTTACATAATTCTTGTTTGACGAAAACGATTTAAGCAACATTACTTTGCGACGTTAAAGAGCTTTCGTCTTCTAAGCGTAATGTGCAACGTATCTTTGTAATTATCTTGTTAGATCGAAATACAATTCTAGATTAGCTAACTTGTATAAGAAATTTAAACTCTTAATAGTCGCAATTTTATTAGCTAAGACGATGAAATTAAAGACATCTATCTTTTGTTCTAATAAGATAACGAACAAGTAATCTAGAAATAACTTCTTAGAAGACAAGATAACTTTCTTAAAATTCAATAGATAAAAGATTGTACGTAGATAATCGACGTGCTTTTTCAAGATCTTGAAGAATATTACTATGTCGTTCATGTAGACTTTAACATATTGGCAATAAAATCGAAGAAAATTATTAATTTGTCGTTGCACGTAAAATGATAAATTCTTGAATTTTATTGTTGTTACGTTAAACTACTCTTAATCGCAATAAAAAATTATCGTCAACTTGTTTCGATCTTCTATGCGAACGAGTTATTGATAAAAGAAACTCGCGACATCTATTACGATTATAAAGTTATATCTAGCTATCTATAAAATAATGTCTAATTGTAGTAATAAGAAGTAGCTATTAATAATAGTAATTTTGTTTAGATTGCAAATATCTATTACAACTTTGCTCTTACGAAGTTGTTTTCTAGTTTGCTCTATAATTCTTTATATTACGAATATAGATTATTTAAAATTAGTAAATTGTGTAATAAACTACATGCGATCTTGATTGTACAACTTATTAAATTCTTAATTAAGAAATTTCTTGTTTGCAAAATCAAGTAAATAAATCTTTGCAATATCGATTTTGATCTTTGATTTCAAGATTATCGACATTTATTTCGATTTAAATAGATCGATTGTGCGATCGATGTTCTATTATAGTAATAAAAAGGCTTTCGCGATCGCGATAAGCTATTTCTAAATAGTTTTAATTGCGTCGTAAAAGATAACATTATTAAGATTATTATACTTTATAAATGTTTGATTTATCAAGCTAGATAATGTTTCGATAGTGTCGAAAATAAAATTTATTAGAATAGATTTTGTTCGCATAGCGAAAGAAGCATTTATAATTGCGAAGAGTGTTGTTGTAAGCAACGTAGATGCTTCGATAATTAATCTAGATTTAATAAGTATCAAAGCAAAAATTGTTATAGCACTTATATCTAGTTTGAAGACTTTTTTCACTTATAATCTCGTGAAGATGTCGAAGTCGACAATCAAATAAAAGTGTTTCGAGACTATTATATAATAGCTCTCTTCTTTGTACTCTTGCAAACTATTTAGACAAGAATTCTTTTCTATCTTAATAAATTAATCAAGAATGTTGTTTATCTATATTATAGAGAAATTGACGTCAATAACATAAAAAAGAATTTCGTCTTTTAAATCAAAGCGATTAAATGTTTGCTAATATAATAGAAACATAATATTACGACTTCATAATAGCTACCTATTATTACGTAAACGCATAGAAATTATAATATTACACTTAAATAAAATCATAATTGTTGTAAGAGCTCGTATTACTCAATTTATCTTGTTCTTGATTAAGATTACTTTTATCGAAACGAACATTTCTTTGCAATTATCTATAATAAGTTGTTTGTGTTTGTAATCTAAATACATCTTTTAAGAATTTAAAATATTTGAGTCAATTAACATATTGATCTTTAAATTGTCTACAATGTGCATTTGCCTCTAAAGCTTGTCACGAATTGAAGCATCTCTAAGACTATCGCTTACTAATAACTCTAAAGTAGCGTATTTCAATAATAAGAGATAGACATTTTTTATGTCGCGAACTCTAATTAACTAAGCAATATATTTGATAATCGCAATAGTTAATTGCTTATGTAGAAATTTGCGATCGATTATTGACATCGTGCATTCGAAGTTTAAGATAATGTTATTATTATCTTTTTTATTATCTAGAACAATATTATTGTTCTAAACAACGACAATAGAGGCCTTAATAATAACGTAATGTTATAATTGAAAATCTAGATTTTGTGCTTCGTTAAAAGACATCTCTAAGTAGACGATCTCTAAAATATTATAGTAAGCTATCAAGATAATAATTTTATCGTAATTAGCTTTTGTTGAAGTAAGTACAAATTTCTTCGTCGATTTAATCTTTCAATTGCAAAGATATTAATAAAGCTTATTTTTAAAAGAGAATTTTATGTTGCATCGTTTGCATTTCGTGTCCTTTAATCGTAACTTAAAAATTTGAAGAAAAAAAATTTGAACGTTGTAAGTTTGCTCTTTCTTGATGTTATTTTTGACATAATATTTTTTATCTTTCTAATAGTTATGTTTCTTATAATTAGAATTATTCTCTTGATCAAGATTTTTGTTCTCGTCTATTTTATTATGATATGCGCGAACTTGTTGTCGCTACGAATATTAAGAACGCTAGAGCTAAACTTGATTATTTTAATTTTAAAAGAAATAAAAAAAAATCGTTGCGAAACGAACGCGTTTGCTGCGAGATTTAATAACATAAATCGATCAATATTTTCGAATAATTAATCTTAATTAGTCAAAGTAATCTAAGTTTAATTCTAAGATTTGCTTTGATAATTTTCGAATTACTAAAATAGCTATCTTTGCTATTAAGACTATTAAGACTAATAAGTACGATTTTGATAAAATAACGTTTGAAATTGTAATTTAGAGAATCAAAATTAATAGAACGTAGAAAATTGATTGCGTAACGAAAGTTGCGAGCTAAGATAAACAAATTGTGCTTTACTAGCATTGTCGTTTGTTTTTATAGCGTTATTATCGTTTTAATTATCGTCTTAATAGTATTGATTTTAATCGTACAATCGAATTGCGTTATGAAGACAATTGTTAAAGTCGTCTAGATTGCGCTAATTTCTAGTAGATATTACGTAAATGATATTTTCGCAATGTTTAGCATCTAATATTTACTAGATTTTCTTCTTGATCTTTATCTTATTAAGAAAGAAATTTATGTCGATCGCTTCGATAAATAAACTTAGATTTCGACAAAATTTCAAATTAAGATTGTTGTACATTAAGTAAATCTAATTGTAGATCGACATGTTTGCGAATCTAGTTGCTCTCGTAATAATTTAAGCATATTCTATAAATTTCCATTGTCGACGTGCATTATTTATAAAGTATTGTTCACGTGTAATTGTAATTAACGTTGTGAAAAAGAATTTCTTTTATCTTTTAGTCAAAGTTTTCGCTCAATTGTTACGAGTCGCATGCTAATAGATACTATTTGTCGCGCATCGCTCTTCACAAGATAATCAAAAAGGAAAAATCTATTAACAAGATCAAGATAATCAAGATAGCTTGACTCTTAAGCATCTTAAATTTTGAATCAAGATAATCAAGGTAATTAAGGCCTTAAACATCTTGAATATCTTGAACGTCAAATGATGAAAAAGTATATAACTTTCGAACGCGACTTTCTTATGAATCGTGTTCAATTCATCTTAAGTCTTTACTTATTGTTACTTTGATTCATTGAATCACTTGTGAAAATTTATTGAACATAAGATTGTCTATAGTTGCAACTCTTGTTATCAAGTGATTGCTTGCATTGCCTAAAGACGTCTACAAATCTTTCTAATAGCATAATTCGCTCTAATATCTCTTACGAAAGTACTAGCGTAACATCAATGAGCGATGTTATCTTTGTGCTTAACGAAGAACTTCTATTTTCTTAACAACGTAAAGATATATTATTTTAGAACAACATTACAAAGACAAGTGTAAAGATTATTTCTAATTATTTTAGAATTCTTGATAATAATTATGTTTTTACAACGCTTTATAAAGATGTGCACATCGCGAAAATAAATGTCTTTTTCAATGTGCTCTATTGTTAAGGCAATAACGACAATTTTGTCGTTATAATAAGAGTTAAAGAATTTTATTTTAGCAACGTTTTATCTATTAGAATCGATGTCTTTCGTAGTTCTTGCAAAATTAAAAGAATTAACAAAATTGACAAAATTAACGAAATTAGACGTTGTACGAATTTTATCAATAAGATTTTGCAAAGTATTTTATTGTTACTATTGCAATTCTCGCACTACAAGAAGGACACTAGTGATAAAAAGAATTGAATTGCTAGCTAGAAGAAGAAAAGTTCTTTAAATCTAAATATAGATTTGATTGTCAAGAAATATCTTGTCAAGCAAGAAAAGTACGATCATCGTAATATTTGATCATCGTAACATTTGCTCTCAACCTTCTTGATATGCCACTATTTTTGATGGCGACAAAAGGAATAGTTGTAGATGGCAAGAATTCTTGTAGACGACAAGGATTCTCGTAGACGACATGAATTCTCGTAGACGACAAGAATTATCGTCGTCGATAAATCGACGCGTAGTGAGAAAAGAATCTAATAAGAAACGTCAAAAAAACGATCGAAGTGTGAAGATGATTATTAGTGTAATAGCGAGAAAAACAAACAATCAAAGGCGAAATTTTCTCTAGTGATACGTCTTTAGCGATGCTAGAAAATCGTCGATCGAAAAGAAAAGCAAGTAATAATAAATAAAATTAATTCGAAAAGAAATTTCATTTTTGCGAGAGAACAAACAACTAGGGACGAAATTTTCGCTAATGATACGCCTTAATTAAAATAATCGACTATCGAAAAAGACGAAAAAAAAGATGATAAAGCATAAAGTATAAGAGTAATCGATCTTTAGTGTTCCTTGAGCAAATGTAACTTTCTCTTTAAGAAATTCTTAAAATTTTTCTTATGTGCGTAAGATTTCACATGCGACAAAGCGTTCTTAATCAAAAAGAAATTTTCGAAACATATAAAATTAAGAAAAGCGAACGATAAATATCGTTTTAGATTTTTATGATAATTTTGTTTGCGAATTTCTTGATCGCATTGAGTGACTTAAAGACGTTCTTCTTGTTCGCTTTAATTAAGTTAGATGTCAAAATAATCTTGATTAAAGATTGCATGCGCAATTGATTTTTTTGACAACAACAAAAGCTTTCATGAGCATCGTTATTATTCGATTCGCCTAAATTAAAAGCGTGATCGATAAAAATCTAGAAGCTTTAACTTCTTTCGAGAAAATCTCGATGTCAAATTCTAGTTTTAACGTTGTTTTGCTCGTCTTAATTTTTTTGCCTTTGCCCTTGTTCTTCGTTTTAATTTTTTTGACGTCGCTTTTACGTTTTTTTTGTCTTAGACTTTTTTGTTTCTTCTTCGATCTTGTCTTGCTTAAAAAATTCGTCATTTTTGCTCTTGCGTTTCTTGTTCTTTGCCTTTTTCTTCGTCGCTTCTTTGCTAAACTTGTTTTTAGAAAATTCGTCATTCTTATTTTCGTCGTCATTAGATTTTTGCCTTGAGACAAGATCTTTAAGAAAAATCGCTAACTTTGTAGATTTTTTCACAAAAATTTTATTTCTTTTTTTGACAAAAATATTGTGTTTAGCTTTAACGCGTTTAACATTATTTATAAGTTAAATATTCTTGTATATCACAACGTAATAATTCTTTCAAGTCAATAAATTTCTAAGAAAAATTAATTTTTCATTATTTGACACATTGACTTTTATTGCTCTTTTGTTGACGAACGTTTTTCGTTAATATAGTTCTCGCGTCGCAACTTTAACATTACGAACTTCGTAAAGTTATTGATCGAACAAAATTGCGCAATTCTTCGAGAAATACTTGATTAAAGAATTATTAAAATTGAGCTTAATCAATATCAACGCGTCATAAAAGAGAGAATGCGATTTGTCTTCAATTAACATATTTAATATTGAGAAATCGAAATTTGTGAAATTTGCGAAATCGAAATTTGTAAAAATTGTAAAATTGAATTTTGATGTCGTAATACAAATGTAAAGAAAAGATAAAAAAGAATTGAAAATTGCGATCGCGAGATTGTGAGTTTTTTCGAATGTTAACATTAAGTTGTTAATAATATTAAGAAATATAATGATCTAGACAAATGCGCTAAAAAAGACGCGTGTTATCGACGATTTTAGTAAACGAATTTTTGTCACTATTATATTGTAGTGTGCAAGAAAAAGTAAAATTGCGACTAATTTAAAGTTATCGTGCTTTTCAAATTGCTAAAAAACATTAATGGCGAATGCTTCTTTCATAAGTAGATAAAAGTCTTTGTTCACATTTAGTATTTTGCGAACTCTTAATTTCGTATCATATATATATGTAATTAATCGACGAAGTAAAGAATCTTAAAACACTAATTTCGTCGAAATTTTTAAATTAACTTCGTGTTTTTAGAATGTTGCGACTACTTTTATTTTTAATAAAATAATAAGTTCTTTTTTAAGAGATTTTATTTTTATTTTTCTCGAATGCATTTGAAATAATAAATGAGAAAAATCTTCAAAATTATTACTTTGATCGAAAATCTTAAATAAAGTTAAATTCTAAAAATTAAAATATGCTTGATTTTCTTTTTATACTTTGAGAACAAGATGCTTAAAATTAGTAAATTCGTTACAATAATTTATTATTGACAAAATCAAAATAGTAATTTCGATTCTCAAGTAAACTACTAGAAAAAAAAGAATTTTCGCGATTGTTATCACATTATAAACGATCAACATTAACAATGCAAAAATCAATTTTTCTTGTTTTCGTTGTACGTTCTAAGCAATTTTTTCAAAATCTTGACTTTACTCTTTAAATACTTGTTTTGTTTTATTAAGGCAAAAATGCGCTAACGATCGTTTATAATTGTCGCAAAGTAGCGATTCTTAATAATTAAACAATTTCGTTGTGTAAATTTCTTCTTCGTTAATAACAATAATTTGGGCCTATACTTGCTAAGAATCAAAGTAGCAATTAATTTCTTTCTCGAATATAAGACTAAATCTAACAAATTTAGAATTCGTAAAGCTACTTTTTCTATCGTTTCGACAAAAATTTCTTTAAGTTTGTCGAATTGTTAATAAATTATGTTAAGCAATCTATTTTTTAGCAAGTCTTCGTCGTAGTAAAAGCAATTAACAAATTACGATAACTCTTATTAATGTAATATTTTATTTTTAATTTTTTTTAAGAACAATCTCTAGTCTTATGTTTTCGAAGACGACATTGATAATTGTAAGATCTTGCGTCGCGTTTCTTGCTCTCGTTTTCTATATTGTGCGTTTAGCTAATTTGTTACAATATACAAATTCTATGCGAAGCAAAACTAAATTATCGACCTTTTCTTTCGTTCGCACTATTAGTCGTTTCACACGTTTAAAGAAACGATTTCTTTGAGCTTTCGTTTTTCGATTATTATTTCGTTTCGCAATCAATATTTTTTCATTAATTCGTTTTCATTTATCTAATGAATATTTTTATGCGAGATTAAAAGCAAAGGAATTCGTTGCTATTGCGTAAAGAATATTGATATTAATGTTATGTTAACTATAAAGCAAAGTTAACGCGTTTTGCGCGTCTATTAGTTCTAAGAATTTCGAAATTTATTTGCAAATAAAACATATAATAAGTAAAATAATATCGTAACACAAAGCAAACTTACTTTCATAAAGCAATCTTATAATAATACGCTTTCGACGAATAATTAAAGCAAGAATTTTAAGTTTTTGTAAACAAAATACACTTTAGTAAACTCATTTATTGTCTTGGCTCAAACGATGTTGCTTTACGAGCTTTGATATTTTGTACTAATTGTGCGTCGTAAATGTTCAAATAATTATTAATTAAATTTGACGCTTTCTTTAAGTCGACTTCATCGTATTATACGTTATGCGTCAAGTTTTAATCTTTTTACTTAATTAAGTACTAAACGATTTTCTTTCTTCGATCTTTGTTGTCGCACGACGTTATACGTTTGTTAAGCAATTTTTCGAACTTATATCGATTATTTTTTTGACATTATTTATAAACGATAATTTAATATTTATGACTCTAAAATACGAATCTTTCTTCTTTAGCGCAAGTTTTAGTATGACAATAAACATCACAAAATGAATTTTTTAATTAAGAAGCAAATTTAGTTTAAACGCTAGATGCTTATAGACTTTCAAAATTGTAAAAGACTTTACTCTTTAATTTAAGAGTTTAAAATTTTCTAAATTTAAATTCTTGTATTCGAAATAAAGCTTAAAAAAATTCTTATTATTCTTTTTTAAGATGAGCGACTAGTGACGATTGTTGTATCGAAGTTTCATTTTTACGTTAACAAACGTCATGAATTTCGCGACTTTTCTTTAATTTCTTTTTTTTTCGCAACGTAGTTAATGTCTTCTTTGTAAAAACTAGCTAATAATAGAACGTCGCAAATCATTTTCTTGTAAATTAGTTCATTTGAAGATTTTCTCGTTGACGCATTCTTTAAGTTGTTCAAAATATTACGTAATCTAATGGCAAAACGTTTTCAATTCGCGTTCGAATTCGTTGTAAAATAGTAACGTAGTGTTATTTCAATTATTTAGTTAAATCTTTTCGATTAATTATTTAACTATAAATAATAAGCAATAAAATATAGTAAATCGACTTTTAACGAATAAAAACATGCTTTTTATAAAGCGAATAGAAATTTTCTATCTCGATCGAAAATAATGCATAAAAAAAGATTTTAATTCGCGAGAGCGTCAATAAGTTTAACAACTTATTTCTCGATTAAGAAAGTCGTCTTCTTGATTATTGTCGTAATTCTTTTAAAAAAATTATCTATTATTAATATAAAAGAATTGTACTTGTTTGACAACTTTGACAACGCAAAACTAAAATCAATAATAATGATATAAAATATCTTTGACTTCGTGATAATAAACTTTAGTTGTTCGTACAAACGATGTCTAATTATGTTGTTAAGCTAACATAATGAGCAATGCTTTAGATAGTTTTTAATCGCCTAATCAAGTTTCTTATGTAATAGTTAACTATAATTTTATCATAAATGCGTGAGAATTCTTCGTGCGTTTGTGCATTATGCGATAGTTTAAAGATTCTCGTTTTTATAGCTTTAAAAATGCACAATCTTAGTCGTTCGTTCTTTTTGTCTTGAAAGTAAATGAGTTTTTTTTATCATAAATTGAATGCTTTCTACTTTAATTTTTTTTAACTTAATCGATTTCTTTAATGTTGTCGATTCTTTTAAAATAACAATCTTTTTAAAATTCTTTAATGTCGTCAAAGTTGTCGAAATTATAACAACAAATTTTCGTTTTATCGTTTTCGACTTAATCGACTTTTTCGATGTCGTATTTATTGTATTAAGTATCGAAATTACAATCTAAGTTTTTGTTGTTAAAGCTAAAACTTTTGTCGAAATAATAATAACAAAATTTTGTTTCGTCAATATTTGTTCTAAATTAACTAAATAGTTTTAACTTTTTCGCCAATTATTATTGTTTTTTTTGCGTTAATTAAGAAGCATTTCGTAGATTTTAAATCACTTTTTATCGATCTTGTAAATCTTCGTTAATTTTTTTTTAAAGAGTGAAATTATCTTAATTAAAGTGACGTAATACGTTGACACTTTATTTAAAATTTCGTCATTCGTGAGATCATTTTAAGAATAATTCTTTCGCAATAGTCGTAAAAGAGCGTCGAGAATAATATTGTGTTTCTTGACTTTTCATTTAATGTTAAGAAAAAATTATAAAATATATTGTGAAACGCAAATAAATCGTCGATTGTTACGAGATTTGTGTCTAATGCTCTTGTCAAATAACAAGAGAGCGTTTGGCGTCTATCGATAACTTTTGCTCTTGAACAATCAAGTATAACTTGATTGTTAACTTAGTTCTTAGAGAATCATCTTTACAATTATTATAGATGTTTGTTTTGTTCACTTGCGTGTCTTTTCATCTTATTTAGTTGCCTTGCCTAATTGCTTTGTCTATCTAGTTGCCATTCTTTGCTTAGCAAATAATAGCTTCAACGTACAATTCGAGTCAATTGTTCGTTTAATTTAGACGAACGACACTAATCGTCAATTCTTCCACTTAGTCTCGCATTCATCACTAGACACTAAATTATTATATTAGAGTCGACATTCGTTTGCGTTTCGCAATCATTAGACATTAAATCATTGTACTAGAGCTAACATTCGCTTGTCTTTAATAGTTATTAAGCATTAAGTCATTATATTAAAGTTAGCATTCGTCTATCTTTCGCAATCATTAGACATTGAATCATTGCATCAAAGTTAGCAAGTCTATCTTTCGCAAGTGTTTATCTAATCGTATTAAGATGTCTTTCTTAATCAAATTAACTAATCTCGCTCTTTTCGCTCTCATTTATCATATTTTGCAATTTTGCACTATTGAACATCAATATATTTCTTGCATTAGTGAGTCAACTAGACTAAGAGTCGAAAAGCTTTTCAAACTTTTGTCTTGTTCGTCTTCATTCGAATCAACAAGCAAAACTTGTCGTTTTGCTTAGTTTGCCCAATCTAGTAAAGATAAACGAATTTAATTAATCGAATAAGCAATCAATAAGACTTTACTAAAACGAACAATTAATAAATTCGAAAAAACGCAATAAACAACTTCATTTAATACGATTAACAATCAAGTTTCGAGAAAGAAATTATTATTTGTCACAACTCACAATTAGTCTTTGATAAAAACATCATTATCTATTGTTCTTAATTATTAAATTTCGAAGATATCACAATTTGCTACAATTGACGTCGTCATTTCAAAGACATCATTGTCTTTTACATTAGACGACATCATCTTAAAGGCATTACTAGAGTTGTTAGCAAAATAGTTATCTAAACATTAAAACGAACAACTTGAGCAAAAGAATTTAAACGTCTATTTTGATAACATTCTAAATCTAGAATCTTTTAGTTCGATCGTTGTCTTAAAGCATTTCGACGAAGTTCTTGTCGCTTAACGAAATAGACTTACGTTCTTAAGCATCTTAAGTCTCGTTTTCTTATTCGCAATTTCTACGTTATCTACGTTCTCAATTGAACAATCAATAATTAATTCTTTCGACAAACTAAAAAACGACAAGATTAGCGAATTAAATAACGATAAATCGCGCAAGAAAACATTAGCGAACGTTAACAATTTACATCGTCGAAAGCGAGCTTTCTCTCTTGAAAAAAATAGCATAAATCGTTGTCGTTAATCTAGAATTAATCGAACAAGTTTCGAAATAAACAATAGATTTAGAATGATAGATTTACGCTTCAACAATTCTCTACAAAGTAATTAACAACAATTTGATCAATTTGACTTTGTCGCACAATTGTATAATTCACAATTTTTCAACTTATTTGGCGCTAAACAATATGCTTAATACGATTAACAATAAAATGTCGAATTCAATGTCTCGCAATCAAATGTTTAATTTACTTATTTTTCGCTAATTTAATCGAACACAATTACGTTTAATAATATAAATTCGCAACAATAGCAAGAACTCGTTTGATAATTTTTTAACGCTTAAGTTAATTTAGCGATCTTTAAGTAAACTTTAATTTCGTAACTTAACTTTGCGATTTTTGAACAAACTTCATTCTTTGCAATCTTCGATTTAAATTAATTGCGAACTATGTTGCGTGAAGAAGATTAACGCTCTTTTATAAAATAGATATGACATTTGTTTCGAAATGAATCGACTAATTTTTATCGCATCTTTAGACATTTTAATAAGTTTTTACAAAAAAATACAAATGTGTCTTTTAGTTAATTTAAGACGTCTAATTTAAACTTTTTTCATTTAGACGCTTTAGACAACTATGAGCCAAACAATATTATTTTCGTTCATAAGAAAACGATATATAGAGAAGTCTTTATCTTTGTCGAACGTATAAATGATTACGCATACGTTGTTAGCGAAGTCGTCGTTTAAGACAATCTCTTTTTTTATTTTCGTAACTTTGTTATGATGTGATATCTTAAGAAGATAAACGACTTTAAACGTTAAATGTTTCGAAGTTCGTCTTTTTTAAACTTTATTAATAAATTGCAAAATCGCTTCAAGATAAGAATTAGCAAGACGTTTAACAAATTAATGTCAAAGATCTTTATCGTCAAAAATGCTAAAAACGAACGAGAAATTACAAGATATTTGCAAAACATTATTCTTTATGCGCAATTAACGAACATCGAAGAAATCTAAAGACAATTGATTTAAGTATGAAATTAACTCGAAATAAAATTGCGTTCTATTGTTAGCATACTTATCGTTTACACATTATCTTAGAACTTTATTAAGAAACTTGACGCAAAGCGCGAGATATAAAAGACAATGCTTATTTATCGCTCTAACTAGCAAAATTCGAATCGATCAAATAGACAATTAAAAGAACGAATTATTTGTTAACTTACATCATATGTGTTTCGTTTAATTTATTTTCTTCGCATTTTCTTCTATAAGCAATTCGACTATGCGTATTTCTCTTAACAACAATTCGCAAATTACGAATATTCCAAATAGTCTATGCAAAACTTGCAAGATTTTAACGAGTATTTTTGCCAATTAATGCAATAGGCGTCGACACAATTTTAGACATTAAAGTCTCTCGCAAGATTCGCAATTATAGCGACGATAAATTCTTTCGCAAATAATTAAAGTAAAAACTCTTATTATTAAAATTAAAAGGCGAGAGACAAATAAGACAACGCACAACGAGATCGAAGCGATTATTGAAATAAATATCGCAAAGATTATCGCGATAACTATTAGAGCGACTACGAACAAATAACAATTTATTAAGTTCTCGTTGTGACGATATACTATGCGAATTTTACGAAATATACAAAATTTGTTTATTACTTTATGTTCTTCGAAGACTTCACAAATTATTACAACGATTCTTGTGCGAATACGACAACATATTATGTTGCTAATAGTTAATCGAAAGAAATATATTATGTTAAAAAAAAACATTAGCAATTATTTATATAATTAACTCATTATAGAAAGCGACTTATTAGACGAATGCAATGCATGTTAAGTTGACGTTAATGTCTTTTTCTTAATTCTTTAAATGCAAAAGTTGTGTCTTGATTTTTCTATTAAGAAACAAGCTTTTTTAGCACATTGAAGATAGACATAACAAGGCGTATTGTCGAAAATTTACTAAGACATTTCATGTTGATCTTGTTCTTGTTAAGACAAATCTTACGAACTTAGAGCTAATTAAATCAAACGCTTTATTATTGCGTCAAGATAAATTAACTTTTAGACGTTAACATTATGCGACATGTTAAATAACATTCTTATGAAAAGACATCTTGTGTGTTGTTTGCGTCGACAACGAATGCATTATATCACTAATTAACGATGACTTTCTTAGTGACTTGAAACTAAAGCATCTTACGAGATAGTTTAACGTCGTCGTATTCGTGTGCGACATTAAGAACAACAAACATTTAATTAACGATTATCTTCGACTCTTAATGTATCTTTAAGACAAGATAAACGACAAAATAGTTGTCGCTCACTTTTGTCGAAAAGTTTACGTCGTAAAAAATCTAAAAATAAAGCTACTATTTAAGATAAATATTATCGATTTTAAACGTATAATCATTGACGCAAATAAACGAAAATTAATTATTAAGAGTTGCTAAAGTTTGAAGACAAAATTGAAAATAAAGTTAAAGAACGACATTTAAGTAAAACGAGTCGTCAAAATCAAAAGAAGTCTTGTGATTGTCGCTCATTTTGTTCTCGAAATTTTAATAGTAATACGAGGCGAGATCTTGTCTAACAAGAACTATCTCTTTGAATCGATTTTATACAACGCTTACTTTTATGTCGCAAATAGAGAAATGTCTTTTATATACGTTCGTAACGATCGCTTCGTATCTCTTCGCATCTCGCAACATGCGACGTTAAGACGTTTACTAAAGTTTAAGAAGCAAAACTATTATTAGATTAGCTTTGACGAAGAAAGCTAAACAACTAAAGAAGATATTAAGATTAACATATTTAATGATAATTATTAAGCGAATTTAATTAATGACGTTTATGTCTACGACAATTTAATCGAAATCATTGCGCTTTAGCGTCTCGTTATACGATTGCATGTCTTGTAAGAGAATATTGACAAAACAATTAATCTTATTAAGAAAAATTGAATGTTAATCTCATTAAATAACGACTAAAACTTTACATTAATTTCGAAAATAAAATACAAGATTTATCTTTCAAAAGAATGCGATCGCAAGATAATTAATAAAGAATTCGACAAACTATATGCTTAAAATAAGATAATGTGATCAATCAAATCTTCGTCGTTCGAATTTTTTGTCTTCGTAATTTAGCGAATCTTGTTAAACGAAACTCGAAAGCATTAAGTAGTGACTAATATTCGCGAACTAAATAAATTAATTATTACGAATAAGCATTTAATACTTGTTTAAACGAACATTATAACTCAAATTCGTAATCGTGAGCACATAAGTTTAATAAATGAGTTGACTTTCTTTTTGCAATTCTTGATTGCGTTTGAAGACAAACATAAGTTCTTCTTTATTATTTATCGAAGCAAGAAATAAATCAATGTCGCTATTATAAAATTCAAAAATTCGTTCGTCTACGTTTAACGAATAATGAACAAAGAACTTCGTTAATTTAGAAACTTTTGTCGTGTTTACATTGACAATATTGTCGTTTTCTCTTAATCGTTCGACACACATTTAGTTTACCTTATTTAATTGTTCGACAAATTAATTTTACTAAACATTACGCTTAGTCTTAAAAAGATCTATCTTAACTATTTTAGCATTATCTTGTTAGAGCAAAAAGTGAACGTCTTTGACTTATTTATCATCGAGAAGCGTATAATCGCCATTAAGGCGATCAAATTTTCTAAGAATTTGAAGACTCTTAAGATTTATTTTGATCTCGCCAATTATTAAAAAAACAAGATCGTCTAATGCGCCTAACGAGTTGACGTTTTATAGTAAAAAAAGATTTGTCTTCTAAAGAGCTTCTCTATTATTGACGAACAAAAACGAAAGACGTATTCAAGAAATACGTATATTAAATATTCGTTTACTTTTCTTTAATTTTTTTATTAATTATAGCGATTCTTAATAGCTTCGAACTTCTTAATTTATTTCGACAATAATTGTCAATTGTATATAGACTTAGACGTCTTCAAAAAACGCGAATTTAATGTCGAAATATATTATGTCAAAGACGATTTAATTAACGACAACTTTAAATGAGACAATATTTAGCATGTCTTGTTTTTGTTTAAAATTCTAAACTTCGTCGAAATAAATTATTGATCAATTAAAATAAAAGTAACTTGTCTTGTATAAACAATACGAAAGATCAAACATCTAATAGAAGCGATCAAGAGATTTATCATAATTTATATTAATTATTTGATCACAACAAGCATTGTTAAACAAACTACGCTATTCTTTTTATTAATTGACAAGCTCAATCTTCGTCTCGTGCGTGTCTCGCAATATCTTTTATAGTTTTTATTAAACGTACGTCATCGTACAAAAAGATTATATACGATTTCGAATGCATTGTTTAAGCTTTTCGCATTTAAAAATAAATATAACAAAAACGAATCATTAATCTTAAATAAAATAGATAGCTTTGCAACGAACGTAGAGATTGTAATTAAGTTAATGCGACAAACTTTTAAAGAGAAGTCAAATTTAATCGATCAAAATACGTTCGACAAAGCGATCTTATTTTACTTATGTCTTATTCAAATGAGTGAAATCTTTAAGAAAAGACTTCTCGAGACATACGTTAAATTCATTAAGTGAATAGAAATTCTAACGACGATTCGAAAGTTATCTATGTTTTTTAGCATTTAATTTTTTGAAAAAGACGATTTATTCTACTTTATAAATTATGCAAATCGCAAGAGATTATGTTTGCTTAAGAAATTTAAGACAAAAATCTTTCATTAGATGTACGACATAAATAGTTATACTAGCTTTACTCGCATTTACGAAACAATAATTGTTAACTTTTATTTTCGCAAACTTGTCTCTCGATTGCATTAATACATTGCTCATTGTTAAAAATGCAATCTTTGTCAAATTAAGCAATATTAATCGTATAAGAGTCTTAACTTAATTTTGAGTTCTCTCGTATCTTTTTATATTATGTGCATCGATTTCGTTTTAAGTTTATTGTTATGTCAAAGCTTCGATGTTGTCTTAACAACAATTTGCAAATTTTTCAAAAAAGTAACTATTTTGAACGATAAGACGACTCACATTGCAACGAAGTAAACAAATATTCTTTTTAACGATCTTGTTAATTAAGAAGTTTCAAAAGCGTTTGTATATAACAAAGATCGCAAGTTTATGTTTGAATTTTAAACAATTATGTTTTAGAAGCTAGAAGTTTAGTTTCTAGCCTTAATAACATATTATTCACAAATAGAGAAATAAAGTGAACGAACAAACTAAACAATTAAAATCGTCTTGCGATATATAACGATCAACAATCTTAATCTAAACTAGATGTTCTTTTTGTTCGCACTTCGCGTTCGTCTCAATAATTTATTTAGTGTCTCTATCGAATTGTTATTAAATAAGATAATTATAAGCTTTAAGACGCATAACTTCTTGTTTCTTCTTAAATTTAACGATTTTTATACAAATTAATTGCAAAAGAAGATCGTTAATGTCTTTAAAACAAAAGCGACAATTGCGTAAACTAACATAGCAATCAAAACAATATACGATAAATATTATAAATCTATCGAATTATCAATAAGCAACACAGTGTATTTTCGTCTTTACAAGAGTTACTTTTTGTCGTTTGTTAAATCGTTCAAATTGTCGATTTAACGCATCAAGTCTCTTAAAATTTTCGAACAAAAAAACAATCTAACGTACAAATTAAATCTCTCGACAAATTAAAAGATTTACTCAATTATATTTATTGTTTATTTCGAGTTAACGTTAGACGATAAAGACTTATATAATTGTTTAAAGCTAAATTATTCGAAAACTATCGTTAAATTAAATGTCGAATAACATTTTTACAAAATTAAGACTTTTATCGAACATCGCATTCGTTAATATAAGCGAAATCGTTTTATTTCGAAATATTTTGTTCGATAAAAAAGTTACGATGCTAAATGAAATCAATAATATAACGAGAATTTGCTAGACAATTTTGCGAATTTTGTCAACAATTACAATGCAAAGTACGAAATGTTTATTCTCTTTATTATAAGACATTCTAAAACGATTATCACAATACTTGAAGTAATTGTCTTAACATCTTTAGTAGACATTATTGTTTTTGTATTATTATTAAAGAAACGCAATTAATTGTCTAAGACAACAAAAAACGCCTTCATGTCTAAGAAAAGAGACAAATCGCTCAAAATTAAGATTATTATAAACAACAAAAAAGACAATAACGTCGAAACATTATCTTGATGTTATTGTTGTCGACGTTCAAAAATTGATAACGATAAACTACTTATTTAAATGTGACGTTAAACGATTATGATTTATTATTTACTCACAATAGATACTTTACAAATTTTAGTTACAAGATGCGATTTATTAAGACACTAATACGATTAAAATTAATGTTAACAACATTACTAAAGCTTATTATCTTTAATTTTGTTAATACGTATTTTTGTTCACTATTGTTCACTATTATCTTTATATTATTAATAATAACATCTTTATTACTATTGTCGCATTGCAAAATCGTCTATTTATTGTTGTTATCTAGTAAGCAATTAATATAACTTTTGACAAAAAGAACAAAAATCTTTATCTTAATTAAAATGTCGCAAAAGCTCGCGAACGCAAAGTCGCAAATTAGACAATCAAAGATAATCTCGCGAAAACGTTAAGTTAGCAAGATGATAATAATTAAGTTGCATCAAACGACGACGAATTGAGTCAAATAAATGTTAAGTTTAAGAACGATTTTCTCTAGAAATACATTATGACAAACGTCGAACAACTTATTCGCGAAATGTTTATGCTTAATAATTATTTTATTATATTTATGCTTCGCAAAGACAATAACGTATCTCTTGTTTATTTGATTTTTGACTTCGAGATTTTAAATGCGAAGACAATTGAGAACGATGTCGCTCTATTTTGATTTAAAGAAAAGATAAAGATCAACAATTATCTTATTTATTTGACAAGTTATACGTATCTTATTAATTACAATGTGAATTGTGTCGTTCGCGCTAACATCACAATACAAAATTGCTTCGCCTTGTAACTCGCAACTTTTAACAAAAACGACAATATTTGCATATTACGCGAGTTTCTAAAGTTGATTTTTGTGTCTATAAGCATTGTTGATGTTTTTAAAAACAAATACATCTTGCAAAATAATGTTAACGCTTAATTTATTTAAATTATCGATTCGCAAAAGAAGTACAAAACGATCAAGATGAGCGATCTCGTATATAGCATTATGTCTTACGACACATTGATACGCTTTGACAAGTCGTTGTTCTTAAAGAAAAATTAAGTCTTTGCAAACTACGAAACTTGCAAGTTTGCTTTAAATCTCGCCATATTTGGCAATCAATTTTCGAATTCATACTATAAGAAAAATCTTAAAGCGATCGACATTAACAAGAAGACTATGTTAATCGAAATTTGTCAAACAATTAAACGTCAAAGCGCAACTTTAATTAAAGTGCGAAAGACGCAAAAGACAAACGTTAATCAAATCTCTTTCGAAGCAATGATATTATTTTGTAAACGTCTAGTTTCGATAATAAAAGCAAGCAAATCGACTTTAAAAATCTTAATTGACAAAAATGTCTTTTTTAACTTTGCTCTATTTTTCGCTTTGCGAAATTCAAAGTTGCTAAAACGATACGCGAAGAAGTTCGAGATAATCAAGGCAAACTCAATTGTGTGTTGAACATCGTTTTCGAAAAATAAATTAATTCGCAAAAAAATAGTTTTTAGACTTACGAATGTCTTAGTTACTAGTCGTTAAACAACTTAATTTGCGACAATTGTTACATAAATGCTAAATAAGATGACGAATAACTCGAACGAAACAACGATGCGCTTTCAAGTTATATAGAATAATTGCAACGTTATTCTTGATGTCGACTTCATTGTCGTGATCAATATTTATGCTCTTCTTAAGAACATTGTCGAATTTGCTAGCAAGTCAACTTAGATCGTCAAAGTTGTCAAATCGTTCGAAAATAATTTTTAAAACGACTTTGCAAAAACTAAGCTAAGCAAAACGTACTTAAATGCGAGAAAGAACGTTTATTGTCAACGCGACAAGAAGTTCTACGATGAATTGAACATCGAAAAGAATTGATTTGAGATCATTCAACAACATAACGCGCAAACGAACAAGAACGACAAATTTATTACGATTAACTAGACTATTAAGATCTAAATAGAATGATAATTAGTTTAGAAGTCAAATGACGTTTAAGTTTGCAACATGACGAGAGCGTTAATGTCTTTTCTTTTAAGAAGAGCATGTGTTACGAGATTTGTGTCTAATGCTCTTACCAAATAGCAAAAGGGCGTTTGACGTCTATCGATGGCGTTTGCTCTTAAACAATCAAGTATAACTTGATTGTTAACTTAGTTCTTAGAGAATCATCTTTACAATTATTATAGATGTTTGCCTTGTTCAATTGCGTGCCTTTTTATCTTGCTTAGTTGCCTTGTCTAGTTGCTTTGCCTATCTAGTTGCCATTCTTTGCCTAGCATAGATTCATTCGATTAACAAAAAAAAATTAGTTTGCTTCGCAATGTCGATTGTCGCAAAATAATTAATAAAATTTACGATAAACTTTTTTGAAATATAATTTGATATGTGTCGAATTTTCTTAAATGTTTTAGACAAACGTTGTCACTTTAAACTCTATTAATTAATATTTCTTTTCGACGTTATTTAATAACTTAAAAAGATAAATTATAGTTTGAATATCAACTACTTGAAAGAAATTCGTGTCAAAATTATCTTTTACGTGATAGACATAAATTTCGAATTTATATTTCTTAAAATTATCTATATTAATATACATTTATCTATAGAAATTATAATAATAAAGAATATTTTTTTTCGTTAATTGTTGTTGAAGCATTTCAAAACTTTGTTGCTTTACGTCGTTAAAAATGATATTAATATTTTTGCAACATTGTGCGCGAATTTTTTCACTCTTAATCGAAGACTTTTTTAACAAATTTGTCTTAAGATTTTAAAGAACTTTTGTTATCTAAGCATAGTAAATGATCTTTAATCAAAGTTCATTCGTTATTTCTAGATAGATTTTTAAGTTTTTTAACGTTTTAGAAAAATTAAGTTCTTTTAGCGTAGCAAACTTTTTTTCGAAAATTCAAAGATTTAAATTATCGACACGTTGTTTCAATAATATTACGAATAAATATTTAATATACGATTTCTTCGACTTTAAAGAAATTCTAATTTAAGAAAATAAAGCGAAGATAATCTTAAGATGCATCAAATGTTTAACAATATTGCGCGAAAAAATTACAATATTGTCGATATAACATTTGCAAAACTCGCGATAAAATCTAAGAAATTTGTTCATTTTATTCTAAACGTACAATATTAATTTTTTGAAATTTATAAGAGTCACATTTGATCGCTCTTTTTCTTTGTAAAAGATAATTATAAAACGATCTTAATGCTCTTTCTTAACTAGAAATTAATAAAATTGTTCGTTGTTGTTTACGACGATAATATAAGAGCAATCTTGTAATTTAATTATTATATTTTCTTGCAATGACAAAGAATACGAATTCATAACGCTAATAGCGTTTAAATCTTAAATATTAATTATCGTTTTATCTTTTTAAGTAAATCTTTTGTCTAAATCAACATATACGATTTTTCACATTACGAAAATAGAAAATTCGAAAAATGTAGAATTTTCGAATTATTTTAACTTGTTTTGTGCATACATTTTGTCGAACTTCTTATTAATTAAAATCTTTAACTTCTAACTTAATGAATAAACTTTGTGCGTTAATTTCGCGCTAGCAATGATTTGTCAATCAATTACTATAAGAATTTTCATGTGCTTCTTAAGAGAAAGATCTATTGTATTGTCGATATTTTCTTAAATTCTCAAATAATGATTAATTATTTTAACATATTTCGCAATCTTGTTAAATAACTTATAGATAATGATGTCGTTTTTCAATTAAATTTTTATTTTCTTTAAAATAATCTTTTGAAAGAAACGTATTTTAGCAAAGTTTAATTTCGATAAGATTGAATAATCTTCGAAAAAAAAAATTGTCGCAAAAAAGTAATTCTTTTTTTTTCACAATATAACATTTTTTATTTTCGTATTTTACAATACGTTTAATACGACGACGATTATCGAATTTTTGCGAAATTTTTTTATCGTTGCGAAAGTTAATAAATTAAAAGTTCGCATTTACGAAATAAGCATACGTTCTTAACATTGTAAACTTAAAAAAAATTACACTTTAAAAAGCTTATTTTTCTATAAAGTTATAGCAATCTTTGTTGTTAATCTTGCGAAAATTATCTTCTTTTTTGTTGTACAAATAATTCGACGAATTTAGACGTTATTTTAAGTTTTTATTTCGCAAAGTATTAAATTTTTTTCACAAGATTTAAATCTTAGTTTTCGACTTAATATATTTATGATTACTTATTTCGATTTTAGAATATTTATACTTATAAGAAATTTCGTGTTAAGATTATTTATTAAATGAATTTCGTAACGAATGTAAGCAATCACTTTGTTGTCAACTTTGTTCTCGCTTTTCAAATAGACGTTTACAAAGAGTCATTCGTCTAAAACATATTTTATCGCGTCGATGTCTCTTAATAGAATTAGAAAACATTTTTTAATCTTTATGTCAAATATTTTCGCCTTAACGAAAGCGCGATTTATTATAAACATGTTGTAATCAAAATTTACGCAAAAGAGACTAAATGAATCGCTAACGCTATATTTAATTATTGCTATAACGTAATGTTACGTTCTAAATGCTATTTCGTCTTCTTTAAAAGATGTTGTCGAAAAAGTTATTATCTTTCGTTTGATTATATTTGGAAAAACTAGTTTTAAAAATAGATATTGCCAAAAATTCTTAACGATAAACTTTAAGAACTTTTGTTAATTTTTCTTTTTGTACGATCGCACGTAAGTATAAAGCTTGTTTCTAGATTTAAAAGTATTTTAACATCGTTAACAAATAGATTTTTCGACAATGTTCTTCTATGAAAAGATATAATATATTACGTTAACAAAGAAACTATTAACATTCTTGTTATTTTTTTTTATCGATTTTTTTTATCGATTTTTTTTTTACGAAAATCAATCTCGCGATTTCAAGAATGCGTCGTTTCGATATTCGCTAACGCGTAATCGTAGTATATTTTTATATTTTCTTCATTTTTTTGATCTTAATTTTCGTTTTGATCATCGAAGTATAACTAAATCTATTAATGTGTTATCGGCAATTCGAGGAAGCGACTCGCCAACTTCAACATACGAATATCGCTATTATGACTCGAGATCAACTAATAGCTAGCCCTCGATCACCAAAGCGATATTCTTTTATTAATAGCTTTATAGTTCATATTTACTTTGTTTTGTTGAAACATATATTTAGTATTACGAAATGTAATTTTTGTTGTAACTCTAGTAATGTATATTGCAATTCTAACTATCTCGTTTGACTATTATCGCGCGCATTTTAGGCAATTCTTTATAAATATACATCGTCTATAGATTATTTTTGAGTCAAAACTTGCCCATATTAGCTCAAATTAGTTTAGATTTGACTCATATGCATGTTCTAATATGCTTTTCGCAAATAAAAAAATTTGTAATTCGACAATTCAATTTATCGCTTTCTAGATCTTGCTTCACGTAGCTTGATTTGTTCGAACTCTATCTATGTGTATATGGCGATTTCTTTGCTAATGTAAATATCGTAATTCGACAACTTGATCTTTTTTTTGTCTTTATATTTAAAAAATTGACTCAAAATTAATTCAAATTTGATCAAGATCTTGCTCAAATATGCAAGTCACATGATAGCGCGTCGTAAATTACTATTATTAAATTAAATTCGACGCGCATGCATTTTGCGTCAATGAGCTCTTAGATTTTTGATAATGATCTTAAATGTCATTGCTTGCTTCTCTCTTTCTTATTATCTTTTTATTAGTTTAGTTATTAAGAATTTATTTATTAAGAACTCACAATGACATCTTATTCACTCGTCTTTAATTTTAATTATAACAAAATTTCAAAAGTTTAAACGCAAATGTATGCGAAGAAAGCGTACTCTTCCAATTACTTAAACGTTATCAAGAATTTTTTCGACAAAGTCTCACAATTTGTTTGTCAACATAATGTTATTTCAAAAGCGTATCAAACGCATTCTTATTTTAGAACGACATTCACTCAAAAGCGAACGAAGACTAATCGTATTTTGCAAAAGAAATTTCGAAATTCGATAAAAATTGTCGATCATTTTACATTTATCGAACGTCTTAATAAAGATGCAATCATTTACGTCAATGATTTCGATATTAAAGTCGTGATAAGAGAAGAGCTCGCAAAGAGAATAAAAAAATGAAATTACAACGCTAATCTCTAAAAGTTTCTTGCGTCGACAAATTTCTTCTTTGCTTCTTTTAGCTCTTTTTTCGTCTCTTTATTCTTTTTCGTTTCGTTCTCTCTTTATTAGTTCGTCTCACAACTCGTGTTGAGCGAATTTAAATTCAACTATATTTCGTTTCAAATAAAGATATTTATACTCTTATACAAACTTACGATTAAACAACTTTTCACAATTGTTTTTAATATTAATTTGCAATTTAAAGACTTCTTTTTGAGTTCTCTTGTCGTTCGATTGCAAACGCGCAACATCTTTATAAATGAAATAAATTAAATTTTGATATATGTCACATTAAAGAAATTATATGAACTAATCGAAGACGATGACTTGCGCAATGAAGTTCGTCAAGCTCAACGAATAGACAATAATTATTTTCGAATCTTGATTTAAACACAAGACAACATAGATGAGTTAATTTCTCGCTTTTGTATCGCAATCTAATTAAAGAATAAAAAAAGCGCAAAGATTTCTTATCGATGTTAATTTTAAAAATAATTCGTTCGATCTTCTTTCTCTTGGCGTCTTCGAGTTAAAAAAAATTCTATTATATCGTTTAGCAAAGTCGTCGAAAAAAATCAATAAAATTGATTAATACATTACAATATTCTTCACATTTTATATTCTTAAAACTAATATTGCATCGCTTTAGATTCGAAGCGCTTCGCATTTAAACATTTAAAGCTTAACAATAAAAAGAAGTCAACGATCTCTTTATCTTTATCGAAGAAAATTAAGAAAGACAAAGCAAAAATAATAATAATTAACGATATCTTAGATAAGAAGAAAAATTAATTATTTAATTTTAAGTTTTCAATTGAAGAAGTTAATACGAAAGTGAAGATTCTCGATGTTGAAAAGTCGAAATCAAATAATAAGAACTCGCAAAACGAAAATATCGAAAAAGACGATAATTAATTCAAGAATATAAACGTCAAGTCAATACATTGTTTTTTCGTTCGTACATGAAAATTAACGCAAATCTTAAATTTAAAGCGATTTAAGATTTTCAATTATGCGAGCATCTAATTAATGATATTTGATCATGCGTTATTTAATTTGTGTTTATAGTTTCAATTGCAATTAACAATAAAGTCAAGTATTATTTACTAAGCATATTACTACTTATATTTCATTAACAATAATTGATCGCTTTTTTTATCGCAATAGTTAACGCAAATAAAGATGATCTATATAAAGAGCTCGTAAAAGACGAAATAAGTTTAGAAAAAATAATTTCTATTAGTTTAACGAACAACTTGAAGATTAACGATGCTTACGTGCAAATTATAAAGATTATCGTCGTTGCTATCTTTCGATATTAGCTATGACTTCAATAGCAAGAAATTCGAAATAAATGAAAGCAAAAGTCTATTATTTGTCTTCATTGTTTTTTCAAAGTATCGAAGTTCTTTTTTTGTTCTTTAGTAAACACTTCTCGCTTTTAATTAGACGTATATCTTTGTTAATCGAATTTCGAGTTTTACGAAATTCGTCTCATTAACGATCTCATTGCCTTTTTTGTTTCGAGAATCAACATTAATAATTAATATCGAGCTATAATTAAGTTTGTTAATTTCAAAAGTTTCGACATCACACTTATAGAGCTTTACGAACTTTTTAAGAATTTCGACGTACAATTATCGCAAGTGTTAAAAGATAAATTTAAGATCGTTTGAAATTTTAACATTAAGCTATCGAAACAAACGTTTATTAATTAATTAAATCAATATAAAACTTCATTCTTAACAAGTATTTTTATTTGATTGTTAACGATCTAAAACTTATAAAAGTCGCGTCTAAAAAGTAAATTTATAAAATTACATATATATAATATTTTAAAAAAGAAAAAGACAATTACAAAGATAGAGAAAATTGTTCGTTTACATTGTAAATTTTTTATAGTTAACGAATCGCATAATGTAAAGAATTTTCGAAAAAATCATAAAAAATAATCGATTTTATAAAGAACGTTAAATTAATATATCAATTTTGATTTGCGACTTTGTTAGAAACAATTATTAGCTTCGACTCTATTAACATCGCAACTTCTCTTAAAATTGCGAACTTCAAATTTTAAGATTTCTTTAAACATTTTTATCATAATCTTCGATCAATTGATTTACAATCTATGAAGAAGATTATTAAAAAACATCGAAATGTTAAGACGAAAAAATTGACGAAAGAAGCAAACGAAATAGTTCAAGTTTTCGCAAAGCTTCTATCTTATGTTTTAATTTAACGTCATAATAAAAGTCTTTAAAACAAAAAATGTTTTGTAGATCTTAAAAATCTTATACGATTGTCAATTATTGCAAAATTCTTAAAAGAGCATCTTGCAACATACAATTCAATAATCGACTCTTAGTCTAAGGCGAAAATAAAACAATTCGAAAATCTACAAATCGAATGAAATTAAAATTAGCACATTTAAGTCTATTTTCAACAACATTTGACGAAATCAAAATCGTTAAAAATTAAGAGCGTTTTTAACGCAATTCGTCTTCTTCGCATTTGTAGCAATCTTTCGTACTTAGTTTTCGTCGTTTTTATTATTTTTAAAAACATAATAAAGTAAACTAATGCGAACCTTGAAAGAATTTGCATAAATTTCATTATTAATCAACTAAAAGATAAGTGTTCTTTGACGAACTTCTACTTACGAATTATTTGTAACGCATTAAAACTTGACGCAATTAAAATGCTTTTTAAAAAACATCTTAATGCTTTAAATCTTATAATGTTCTCTTTCTTTAAAATGACTCTTGTAGTAAAACGCGTAAATTGATGTCTTATCTTGATTTCTTCATTTCTTAGAATCGATTTTTTTTTATCTTATATATTAAACACATCGTTTGATACACTTTGTAATCAACGAACATTAACTTCTTTTACATAGTATACTTATAAGCATCGCACATTAAATCGCAAGTCTCGAATGTGCTACGACAATTTATCGAAACGCGAACTAGTAATAAATGCTTTTATGCTAAAGAAAGACGTAAAAATCAAGAAGCTTTTAAATCAAAATTAGTCAAATGTTCTCATTAAGATAATTAGAATTATAAGAACAAACTTGAATTTGCAACGAATTACAATAATTATTTTATGCGAGTTATTTTACGATCTTAAGTTTAACAAGCAAATACTTAAATGCGTTCATCGTTAAGATAACATTAATTAAATAACTTACTACATTATTCATGCGAAAACGAGAATCGAACGCGTGATTAATTAAAAACAAAAAGCTAGAACGAACTTCATCGCTAAGACGTTCAAGACAATGAATGCGATAAAGAGTCGAAAAAGCGAAAATGCTAATAAGATTAACAATACGACGAATGCGTCTATCGATTTATAAGAGAAATAAAAAATTTAAGAAAAATAAAAGTCAATTCGAAATAAAGTAGATGTGTTCTCTTTAACTTAAACAATAATAATCGATTTCATTAATTGTGTTCAATATTGCTACTTTAAACTTTTTTCGTTCACAATGTAATCGTAGACGAGACTCACTATTAAACGTCACGTTTTAAATACATTTATAAGATAAATCACATCACTAAAATTACGTCGAATTAGCAAAAAAAAGTTCAAATATAATTTAGCAAAATAACTCTAGAAACTAGGCATCAAAGCTTTATCGCTTAAATAATAGCTTTAACAATGAGAAACGCAATTTCTTCGATATTTAAAATTAATTTTTTTCGATTTCAAAAAGATTTACGTTCATAGCGCTTTTTTCAAAATTCGAATATACGATCTTCGAACATCTATAGACATTTAGATTTACATATTGTCTTAACGACTCTAATTAAGTTCTTCAAGAAATCTAAATCTACTACTTGAATTAATATTATCTCGTAAATATTTTTTATTTATGATCAAGATTTGAGTCAAATCTAGATCAAATCTTGATCAATTTAATTTTAATTATTTATTTCGCATTCTAGCGCGTTAGAGTATTTTTGTAGACACATTCTCGCCTTAATTTGTTGTTTAAATATTTTTTGTAACTCGACTTCTTAATATTTAACGTTTATTTCGAAGTCTTCATTATTTGCGTCAATTCTAAGAAGACTTATAATGAACAACGAGTTTCTTAATGTTGTTACTTTGTTAACATTTGACGTCTTGCAACAAGCTAACACTTAAATTGTGAATCGCTATTTTTGCGCTAGCTCTAATGCGTATACATTTTGTTTTAATGAGTTTACAATTATTTAATTACAATTTTAATATTTATAGTTTATTCGTACTCTTCTTGTTATTACATTTTTCGAAATATTATTTATTAACAATTTATCATAACATCACTTATAACAATTCTTGATTTCGTTGACAAAAATGATACACATATTTGAACTAAAGTATTTGTTAAGCAAATCTTTTTTTTATCTTACAAGAATATTGTCAAACGATTTCTCACTTAAACATTAAAGCTTGTTTAACAAAATAATGTTTTTTTAAAGTCTAGAAAGACAACGCTTATTTCAAAATAACATTCGAATCAAAGTGCGTGAACTTCGTTCGTATTTTGCAACAAAAATCTTAAAATTTCACAAAGACTTTTGGGCACTATATATTTATTAAACGCCTTAATAAAGATGCGATTATTTACGTCAATAACTTCGATGTTAAAGTCGTAATAAAAGAAGAATTCGCAAAAAGAATAAAAAGATGAAATTACAACGCTAATCTTTGAAAGCATTCTTTATTGATAAGTTTCTTTTTCGCTTTTTTCAATTCTTTCTTCGCCTTGTTTCTTTTCTTTATCTCGTTCTCTTTTTATTAATTCGATTTCAAGTTCGCATTAAGCGAATTCGCAATCAATTGCATTTCACTTCGAATAAAACTATCTATACTCTCGTACAAGCTCAAAGCTAAATAGCTCTTCACAATTATATTTAAAATTTGTTCGCAATTTAGCGATTTTTGTTTAAGTTCTCTTTAAGCTTAACTTCGAACGCGCAACATTTTTTGCGATAAAGTTAATTAAGTTTTAAGATACTATATATTAAACGATTTCATTGCTTTATTTAAGAACAACAATTCGCACAACGAAATCGTTACGATTAATGCATATATCGAAATTATATTGAAGTTCAATATTAATTACAAAACAATACGAATAAATTAATTTCTCGCTTTTGTATTGTAGTCTACTCGAAGAACAAAAAAAGCGCAAAAACATTTAATTGATATTAATTTTAAAAATGATTCGTTCGATCTTCTTTCTCTTAACAACTTTGAATTAACGAAAATTTTGTCATATCGTTTAACAAAGTCGTCGCAAAAAATCAATAAAGTTAGTTAATACATCACAACATTCTTTTTATTTTACGTTTTCAAAATTAACGTTGCATTGCTCTAAATTCGAAGTTATTTATTTCTAAATTCTTAAATTTTTAAACAACGAACAATCAATAATTACTTCGTCTCTATTTAAGAAAGTTAAGCAAAAAATACATCAAGAAATGTTGTCGACAACTTTTTGAACAATCGAAACGACAATTAATTTAAGCCCAAAATTGCAATCGAAATCAATAAGAGAAAAATAAAGATTATTCTTGTCGTCGCGTCAAATACGAAATAAAAGAACGAAAATGTCGAAAAAATCAAGAAAGACAAGAACAATAAAGCGCAAAACAAAGATTTATACGTTTAGTTAAAACATTATTTCTTTGTTTGCGCATTAAGATTGACTTAATTATCAAAGTTAAAACGACGCAAATTCGTTAATTCTATGAACATTTTGTCGACGATACATAAGAGCGCGCTACACATTTTATGAAATTAGTTTCTACAAGATCGATAAAAAAGTTATATAATTATTGTCAAGTATGTTGTTGCTTATCTTCATTAACAATATTTGATTATCTAATTTATAACTAGAGCACATGTAAGCATCTAAGATCTTTGTGACATTTCTATGAAAGACAAAATAAATCTAAAGAAGATAACACATGCTAATTCAATTAATAACATAAAGACTAATGATGTCTATTTACAAACAATTGAAGCGATCGCTATTGTTGTTCTTCAAATTTATCTATAGCGTCGATTGAAAAATATTTTATTTAAATAAAAAGCGAAGTTCGCTATTTATTGCCATTGTTTCTACTAAGGATTCAAGATTTTCACTTATTCTTTAGTTAACACTTTTAATATTTAATTAAACGTCTATTTGTACGAACTTAACTTCAATTATTATAATTATTGTTTCATCAAAAAATCAATCTTATTTGTAATTTTGAACGTCAATATTAGCGATTAAAATCGAGTTATATCAAAATTATCAATTTAGCAAAGCTAGATATTACGCTTCTATATCTTTATAAGTTGTTCAAGAAATCTAAAATGAAACTTTCAATCAAGTCAAGAAATTGACTTTGAGTAATTTAAAATTCTTATATTTATTTATCTAAAAACTCGACGATTAATTATTTCAAACAAAAAGAAATTTCAATTTCGACAAACACTACAATATAATCGTTGACACTACGCTATAGCAATAAATTATTTAAAGTTTCTAAAAATTTTATGTTTACAACAAGATTATTGATATTTACAATTACTTCTTGTAGAAGAATACAAAGAGAACAAGAAAAACACAATAAATCAATCGCTCTCTTTGCGACTTCTTCAATGTTAATAAATTCTACAACGTTAAGATTTCGAGAAAAGAATTTAAAAAATTGAACGACAAATGAAGAATAACAAATCGAAGTTTCGATTTTGACGAATGCTTTTGTTCAAAATTAATTAACACTTTGTTTCTATTATTGTCGCTAACTATAATGATATTGCGAACTCTTAAACGCATTAGAGCTTCGAAGCATTTGCATTACGTTTCTTAGTCAATTATAATAGAAGCGATAAAGAAAACTATTAAAAAGCATCAAGTAACTATTAACAAAAAAATCAAAAAAAAGACAAATATATTTAGTTAACTCTTTGCGAAGATTGTGCTTTGCGTTATTATTTAATGTTACAAGAAGAGTCGTCAATTCGAAAATTGCTTGATCAAGTTTGAGAGATTGCATCGAAGATTGTTCTCGCTCTATTCTCGAATAATCTTGTATCAACTATAGATAATTAATGATTAAATGAAAGAATGTGCGTATTAGGTGCGAATGCGTTTGCTACTTGTCGACGCACTAAGATATGAAAGACGTGAGATATGATAAACTTTCATTACTATGTCCCAACTATATAAGATAGATAGTAGTAAGACTAATCGTTAAAGAATAGCGAGAAACAAGTTTTCTCTTTATCTAATATTCGCCATGACGTGCGAGCTTGCTTCTCGCTTTCTAATCAAAAAGAAAAATTGTGCAATTCGAGACTTTTATAGTTAGTCGAAATCACGTGCTCTATCATATTCTAAGGCGCTAGCGCGTCGATGACGTTATAACATTACAATTATCTTCTCTCTTAGAGCATTAATTTTTAGTGATGTAAGAAGTTGTATCAATCTTACACAAGACGAAGACGCCTATTAAGCGTCAACGTTACAAGAGCTCGTTAAATTTTTTCTCAAATCTCTTTGAAAATTAGAAGAAAAAAAGTCTTCTATTTAATAGAAATTAGTTCATGCTTTAATTTAACACAATCTATAGAACAACGTAATGACAATAATGACAATTCATGATAAGTCATCGTTTTGCCATTGTTGTTGTTAGAGTTCTAAATAGAATTTAAAGTGAAGTTAGCGTTGCGTAGACGTTAAGTAGATTATAAACATAAATGTTGTTGTTTTTCTTTTCTTTTTTTCTTTTCTTTTTACACTTTTCTTAATTGCAATTGCTTTTTTGTCGTAAATAAATTATCGTAAAGACGACAATGCATAAGACTTATACATATAATGCAAATATTAAATTTATATGTCTTCATTTTTATCTTTTAAGAGATCAAGAAATTAAGAAAGTAAATAATTTCGACATTTCGTCGTTTACGAGAACTAATATGTTACAATTTATAGTAATTTCTTATGCATGACTTGCGTGAGCAAACGTGCATGCGTTCGCGAGAAAAGAAGTGCTTGCATTCATTGCAAAGTTTTTTATCGTAAATTAAATTGTTGCATTGCGATAAATTTTGTTTGCGCTTACGATGCGACAACTATTAATATTTATTAATTTGTTAAATGCTTTCGAAATTAAATGAAAGTTCTCGTTATCGATTATCGTAAAACGTTCGATATAAGAAACACAATTTTCAAATCAATGAAACGTTTGCGAAAAAGTGTTATTATCGAAATGAAGAGTTAACGACGCGATAAAGAATTTATTTTATTGATAACGAATCGAACGCAATCTTGTATTCGTTAATTCGAATGCGATTTAATTTGTACTTTAAAATATCAAGTCAAATTTGAACAAAAATCTAAGAAAACAAAGATAAATTAAAATGAAACTCTTATTAATATAAAGCAACTAATCGATTTTTTTTGAGCGAATGTTAAAAATAAGCATTTTCGTCTATTTTTCGACATATTTTTTTGTTTATTTTGATGTGTCGTATAGTGCATTAACATGCATTTAAAATTCGAAAAAATAAAAACGAAAACGAGAACAAATTGTCGATAAAGATAAAGAAGACAAAGTCGAAACAAGTCGCTTTCGAATTTATCGCTAACTTAAACAAAACGAATTCGAAAAATTCTTTCGCAAAATTTTACGATTTTGCGATTAAGTCTCTTCGTAATTTTAAGTTGTCAACAAAATTGTCAAATAATAATGTGATAAATTTTCATTTTACTTTCGTTCGCACTTCACTCATTTACATATTTTTAAAAAATGAAAAACGCGAAAATGCGTATAAGCGACAAGAACGAGTTTATAACAAAAATAAAAAAGATTATACAAGTTAAATTTTTTACAATGTGACTTTCTCGAAAGAACGTAAATGCTTCGAACAATTTCAAAGATTTGTCTACGAATAATTTTGAAAAATTTAACGACTTATTTTCGAACAAATTTAAGAGCTTTCTCTAGTCTTTTGAGACGAATTCGATAAATTGTTAAGAACTTGTTAAGTCGCTATAATACATTATTAACTAATAAAAAACAATTAAATAATTATGTTTACGAATTATGTTTTAAGCATTTATATTAACAGAAACGACTTTATCGTTTCTAGTATCTTGTGTAACAAAATGAAGAATTTTTTTTTTATAAATCTAATTAAATACGATAGCGATGCGACGACGATTGCGCGATATTTTATTAAACAAATCATTGTTAACATAATTGTCGTTGTCGCAATATACGTTACGTTATCTTTTTTAACTTCGTTTGCTATGCGTTCGCTCTTCAAATTTCTTTCGCAATTTATTGATTTTATTAAGAAATTCTTTTTTTAATTATTGATTGTACTTTTTGCTTTAATTTATTTATTTAATTTTATATTATATTTGTCTTTTTAACTTAGTTTTGTCTAGAATCTCTTCGATTTTTTATTCGACTTTGTCATTAATAAATTTTAAAGTTTACAATATTTGTTTCTTCTATTTATTATCAATGCGATGCAAATATAATTTCAAAAGTAAAACATAAAAAGTATTATAAATTCGATAGATGTTAAGTAAGATAAGACGATAAATTTGCGTTTTACTCTTATTTTTAATTCTAAACGATTTAACATATTTGTGCGACATTTTTTTGCTAAATCTCTTTTATTTCTAATTTCTAATTAAGAGCATAATTAATTTTTCTATAGCAAAGCTCTTTGATCTATGTTTTTCATTGTAATACTTCGCTTATTGCGCGACAACGTTTTTAAAACGCTTCGCTAAAACTTTTCTTAAATCATAAAGTTATATTACGCGTTTTTGTGTCAATAATATCTTTTTTTCGATAAAGTTGTTCTCAACTTTATAGTGAATTTTTGAATGATAATTGTACATTAAATAGAACGACGAAGCTTTAACTAAGACGTAATGACTATTATTATAAACAAATTTTATCATTAACAATAAATTAGCTTATTTCGCCTATTTCGAATTAACGTAAATGCGAAGATAATACTTAAGAATTTAATTTTGTTGTTCGATTAAATTATTTATTTAAGAATAAAAGATAATACTTAATTGTTTTCTAATTTGTGCAAAAAAGTATACAACGAATTAAAAGACATTAATGAAGACAAATTCTTTGTCGCGCACTATGTCAATTAACATTTCGAAGCGTAAAACGATTTTATTGAAAAACATTTTCGTTAGCTTTGCGATATCGATTCTAATGATTACAAATATACACTTGATCATTTTTATACAACGATCGATTATTACGAAAATTAAATTATATACGACTTTACGACGTTTGTTCGACGACAAGTTTATTACGAAGTTTATAATAATTTTCTTTTATAACTTCTTTGCAATAGATAAGAATCGAAGTTTATTATACAACTTATAACGAGAAACTTGAATGCGTTAACAAACATCATATGTTTTAACATACGTTTTTATTTGCTTTACGCAAACGAATTAAAAATACTTTCTTTAAAGTAGATTCAAAGTTTTTTCGGTCTTAAAGTGTTTCGCCAAAGAATTGTTATAATTTTTGCATATTAACTTTTTTTAATGACTATATTTCTTGAGACATAGAGCAATTCGTTATGTTTAACGAAGCTCTCTTAATTTAGAAATTATGTCTTTTGTTAACGACGAAACGACTTTTTGATTTCAATACGAATTTTTTCGACTTAAATGTCTTTAATCTACAGATTCTTAATTAAGAATCTCATTAATTTTTGAATTTTTTTATACGATTTGTTTGACATGTCTTTAATCACTTTTTTTGAAATAACAATTTGTACACTAGTTAGTTAAAATAAAGATGCTAGTTTATTAAAAACTTTTTTTCTACTTTATGATCGCAAAATCTTCGCATCATTAGTAAATACTTTTGCTAATTGTAATACGAGAGCCAAATTATCTAATGTCTCTCGTTCGCTTTGCGCTAACGATTTTTCGTCAAACGATAACATTAGCTTATTTTGAAATACAAGAGTCAAATTAATTAATGTCTCTCGTTTGCTTTGCGTCAACGAATTTTTGTTAAACGATAACGTCAATTTGTTTTGCAACGTCGACAACAATCTTGTGTTTAACGATGAAAGTTTTTTATAATTAAAACGTCTTAATAACTTATTTGTCAAATTTTTCTTACTTGAACGATGAAAGATTTCAAAGTTATAGACGATTAACTTGAGCGCTTAACGAGTTTGCTTTAAGTTTAACTTCTTTTAACTTATAAATTTTTTAAGATTATCGTAATTCGATCACATTTTAATGAGATAAGCATTGCTCTTTAAATAATGTCTTCATTGCTTAAAAGCGACTATAATAGTTAGCAATTTCTAATTATGCGTCTTATAATTTTGTTTCGTTAAAATTATTTTTCGCGATTAGAACGTTATTGAACGTTAATTTTTGTTGTTATTTTGTTGACTTAAGATGCTCGCGATTGCAAAGTTAGACGCGTCAAATTTTACTCTAATTTTTTTGTTCGAATTGTAGTGACAAAGTAGTGAAGTCAACATAAAAATGTCGCAAAGCTAGCGAAACGCCTACTTTGCTTTATTTGATCAAACGAAAAAATTAAATTTCTTGTTATCTTTACTTTCTTTCAATAAATCAATAAAAGAAGTAACTCTTTTTAAATAGCGATGTATAAAGCGTCTATAAAAGTTTACGAAGTCTAAAAACATCTAAAGTTTACGATAAATTTTTGATTTAAATTATTTCTTGATCGTTTTAATTTTTTTTAAGTTTATTTGTACATCTTTTGAAGATACAATAAAGTTCAAAAATTCGATTTTTGTAATGTTGAATTTACACTTTTTTAGATTAACGTATAGCGAATATTTGTGAAGACGTTTTAGCATTTGTCTAACATGACGTCAATGCTTCGTCGAATCATTGTTGTACACTAGTATGTCATTTATATAAATTACGCAAGTTACATCAATTAGCTCTCGCAACGTCTTATTAATGTAAATCTAGAAAATTGCGAATGCGTTTGCTAGTTTAAATGACATAACTTGATATTCGAAATGCTTATAACGCGTACAAAACGTTATCTTTTATTTATTATCGTATTTAATGCGAATGCGATAATAGACGTTCTTTAAATTCAAGGCGATAAAGCGCTTTGCTTCGCATAGACGATCTAGCGTTTTCGTAATTAGAGACAATGAATAACAATTCTTAATAGTAGTCGCATTTAAATCTTTATAATTGACGCATAAATATAATTTATCGTTCAATTTTAATACAAATAAAATAGAGACATTTGTAGACAAAACTAAATGCTTAATTTAGTCTTTAACTAACGCATCATCAAGATATTGTCGAAGTATTGTCAACTCGTTTTGTGAAAGATTATAAAGAAACATAAAAGATAACTCTTTATTATCTTGAAGCTTAATGACATAATTTTCTCTTTTTAATTTTAGTAAAATTTTGATCAATTTATTATCATAAACATCTTTCAAGTCTTTTAACTTTTTAGAAATCTCAAATTTCGTTAGTTTTTTATTTGACGCCTTTGTAACGCCAACGCAAACAATAACATAAACTATGTTATATTTGGCGAAACCTAAGACAAATTGCTTAAAATTAATTATTTTCAATTTGTTATTTGCGATCTTGAATTGTCAACTTTGCATTTTCGAACTAATCAATATGTCTTGCTTAGCTAGCATTGACATATCTAATATAAGATTAAAATTTATATATTTAATTAAATAAAATAAGATAGTGCATTCTTAATATTGACTTTACGAATTAATTAAATGATAAATTAACGCATAGACGTCGTAGCAATAGCGATCATTGTCATTAAGAAAACTTAATGTCGATAAAATAACGAATGTGAATTGCAATTCTCATTGCATTACGTAGACATAATTAATGAAATTCAACTTAACTCTTAAGTTGACTAAATTTATAATTTGACGTTCGTTATTAAGAAATCGAGTTCAATCTTTTACTAAAATCGAATTCATTGTTTTTATTTGTCTTTTTTGCTTCGTTTGCGAGACGTCGACGAAGCTTAATCTTTTTTTGCATCGATTGTAGTGATAACGACAACAATAAATTTGTTTCATTTGTGTTTATTAAGACACTCATTTTTGTAATGCTTCTTTTCATGACATTCAAAGCATTCGATACGACTTAAATAGTTTACGTCACTAATCTCGTAAACTCGTTTACGTAACGTTGACGAGTTTTCAAGAGTATAGAACTTGTCGTCTTTGATAAACTTGTTAATCTTGTTTAAGTAACGATTCTAATAAGATCTATCTAAAGAGAAGTTAAAATCTTTTTTAACTCGCTAATTATTAAAGCTACTTAAGCTTGCTTTGCGAATGCAATTCAACGTTTATTCTTGCATAATAATTATAGCTAGAAGTTTATCGCGAATGTTTAATACGTTATTGATGCTTAGAATTTTCACTTTTAAGTTCAACTTAAGCTTGATTAAAAATATATAAATTCTATGCTTTTCTAAGAGCGACAATAGATAAGTCTTTAGCTTATTCAAATATTTCTTAAAGACAATTATCTTTTAATTTAGCTTTTGTTTAACGTTTTCTTATTTTTCATAAACGAGAAGACGACGATTAGCAAAATTAATTATTAAATTCAATAAAAACTCTTTAAATTATTCAAAGATCTCGCTCTTCAATTTAGCGTCATTGTTTGTTCTTAAATATCATTGCATAGCGACGTCGTTTTTTAAGAATAACATGCAATAAAGAATTTCATTCTTATTCGTAATAAAATACGTCAAGAATCGCATTATGTTAATGTTGATTTTGCGAAATCAAATAATATGTTCATTTATGTTTAAACTCTTGTATAATTTTAGCTTTTCGAGCTTTAAAAACTTAAACATAATCGACAACAATACGATAACGATTTAAGAAACTTGAAAGTTCGTTTCTTCGATCGCTATAATTTGAATTTACTAAGCGTTTCGCAAATCTTAGATTTTTGTCATTAATGTTTTAATCTACTAATATAAAGTCGAAGCTCTAATTGTATTTAAGTTATCATTTTCATCGACGTCACGCTAGCGACAATTATCTTCGTCGACGTTTCATAAGCGATTGTTGCTTTGAAAAAAATCAAATTTCTTGTATTTTAATTTTATAATCGAATAATTGTTACGACTTGAGCTATTTTAATTCGACATAATGTTATTACGTCTTAAGTCTTTTTTTTCGAAAAATAAAACAATTAAAATTGTTAAATGCGAATACGTTTATTGTTCGTCGACGCACTAAAATATAAAAGACGTAAAATATGATAAACTTTCATTACTATGTCTCAACTATATAAGATAGATAGTAGTAAGACTAATCATTGAAGAACAACAAAAGACGAGCTTTCTCTCTATCTAATACTTGTCATGACGTGCGAGCTTGCTTTTCGCTTTCTAACTAGAAAGAAAAGTCGTATGATTTGAAGCTTTTATAGTTAATCGAGATCACGTGCCTTGTCATACTCTAAGGCGCTAGCGCGTCGATGACGCTATAACATTATAGTACGCTTACGATAACTTGAAGAATTGCAATCTATCTAGAATTAAGATTGTCACAAACAAATCTATCTTCGACAACATTTAAAGAAATTAAAAACATTAGAATTCGAAAGAGTCTACAAAGAAGCTAACTCGCTTTACGTCTATAGCAATGTATTGTTCGTAATCGAATGCAACATCAATTTTGTTAAGCAAAAAATAAAATAAACGAACGTTAAAGTAAAAAGTGTGTGTATAAACTCGATCATTGATCGAACAAGAAATCATTGCTTTTTAGCGAACTTTTATTTACGTCTTATTTAGAACGTCTTGAAATTAAAAGTTATCGAATTGTTTCTTAAATTGCATTTCGACGCTTTAATGTCTATTATGTTCTTGTTTTTCGAAATGACACTAAAGATAAAACGCGTAAATCGATGTTCTAACTCAACTCTTTCATCTACAAGAATCGAAATGTTTGTTATTTCATAAATTGAGCACAACGTTCGATACACTTTATAATTAACAAGCATTAACTTCTTCTATATAGTTTCTTTACGAACGTCTCACATTGAATCGACGTATACGAATGAATTACGATAGTCAAACAAAGCGCGACGTAATAATTGACACGTTTATGCTCAAGAAGAATGTAGAAACTAGCAATATTCTAATTTATAATCAATCAAATACTTTTATCGATGTGACGAATTTTATGAAAACAATGTTAAATCTTTAGCGAACAACAATCGTCGTTATATTTAAATTTATTATTAACTCGAAATTGAACAAACAAATTTTTAAACTCGCTCATTATTAAGACAACATCAATAGAGTATTTTATTGTGTGCTTCATGCGATAGCGAGAATTGAACGCATAATAAACGAGAGATAGAAAATAAAATTCGACTTTATCGTTAATGCATTCGAGATCGTAAATGTTAAGAAAAAACAAAAATCGAAGTTGCTAAATGAAATAATATTTCTATAAATGCGTTCATTAATATTAAGAATGTGCAAGAAATCTAATGATAATAAGAGTATGTTTAAAATAAAATAGCACAAAGCTTTCACAATTAAACGCAATAAAATTGTCATCAAACTTCTTCTAATTTACGCGTTCATTTCGTAACTTTGTAATTTGAAGCAAATCTCGATTAGATTTTGATCAAATTTAACAAATTTAATCTTGAGTATAAGTTTGTATTTGCTCAATGTCTTCTTTTCTTTTAATTCATAGTATAACTTTGTAATTTAAATTAAATTTGAGTTATTTAATTTAGAGAACTTAACATTTATAAACATTAAACATTAAGCATTAAGCAATGGCGAAGCGCATTTTTTTATTTCAACATTAATTTCTTGTTAATATTGAGAGTTGCTCTAGAATCTAGAATACAAATAATTGTTTCGAACGTATTTAAGCTTAAGCACTAATATATATAAAAACGATGCTATTGTTAGAAAAAGACAATTATTAATAATAGAGATTATATCTTATACAACTAGTCAAATGTTGTCTAATTAGCACTTTGATCAATTATAAATTATAATGATCTAATTGCTAGATTTAATTTATATAAGAACATTATAATAATAATTATCGATATTTGTCTTAATATTTAATTGAACGTAAATAAGAATTAGTATCTCTCTTACATTATAAGTAAAGCAATAAGATAAATATATTTTATGTCTTCTTGTATATTACGAGTCTTCTTGTTTCTTTTTAGAATATTAATTTGTATACGTCGCTATTAATTTCAATTTCGTAAAATTGACAACACTTCTTTTTTATAAAATGTAGCGTCAAATTTGAGATTTTGTGACGCGATTTGTTGTTTTTGTTTGCGATTATCGATACATGACACGCAAGTCACTTTGAGACATCTTTTTTCTTGTTATGTTAATAATTTATATATAGTCGAAAGTGTTATTAAGACTAATAATTAAAGTATTATGTTACGTATTTGCAATATTTGCGATTTAGAAGCGAAGAACAACGATAAATTAACGCGAAATCTTAACAAGTGTTTGATAATTCGAAAGAAAAAGCGTCGAAAAGAATCTAGATCTAAGATAAAAATAAAAAATAAATCGAAAAACGAAAAGTTATATTAATTACGCGATAGTCTTTTTAAACTTAGACAAATCGTAGCAAAGACTAAGATATTAAATTCGCTAAATAAAATAATATACGACGAAGCTCTATAATCTTTCGAATTAAATCAAAATTGAAAGAATTATTTTGACGCGCATTTTACGAAGATTACGATTTGCTATTTTGCAATTTCATAACGAGACAATATCATTAACAAAGATTAGACTTTCAAGATATTTAGTGATTCAATAAAAAGCAATTTTGCGATAAATTTGCAATCTATTGCCTTCTCTCTAATAATAGAGAAATATAATAAAGAGAAAAGAATTCAAGAATTCAAGAAGTTTATAGCTAAAAAGAATGATCGTTTTCGTCAATTCAAAAAAAGCATGACAACATATTTCGAAATTTCTTATACAATATATAAGTTTTTTGAAGATACTACGAACTAGGAGTTCGCGCAATGATTAATGAACTACAAAATTACAAAGAATGCTATTGACGCTTTTCTTCGAAATGCGAACTTCAAATACGTGCGCAAATGATGCAACTATTACAACGTTAAAAAATGATATGCGCAAATACATCGCATATTATACGAGATTCAAAATAACAATTAAACGAACGAAAACTTCACTATTAAGAGCACAATGAGTGATTTTGTTATCGTTAAGTACATTATGCACTATCGAAATGTGAAAAATGTGATGCGCTTTCTATTAGAACACGAATTCTTTCAAGAAAATCTAACGTACGCGTCTATTTAAATTAGAACGACGAACGATGTGCGCATTTATACAAAGATTTATACGAAAAATTAATAATAAAGTACGCAAAATCAAGTATTAACAAGAGCAATTATCGTTTTAATTCTTATATTTACAAACAAGACGCAAATGACACATCATTATGACAATCAAAGCTTGTGATTAATCTATCTTATTATTGACAATTTTGATCGTACGATTAGACGAAGCTAAATTCGATCAAAAATAGTGTTAATAAAATTGATTTCAATTGTAAAGATCAAAAAGAAACATTAATCACATCTATAAGCGAAAATGTATCATCAAGCTATAAAAATAATAATTAAACGTATATATTTTAACTATAACGTATGTGTTCTTCGTATTAATTCGATAAAGATTTCGAGAAATTTAAGAAATTCGATGTAAATGTTCGATATGCGAATGACTTTACGAAAAATTGTCATTCAATTATTAAAAAAATAATAATGAATTACGAAGAGCAAGTACTTATTATTAGTATTAAAAAGAACAAACATTGCAACATTTACAAAGTTTCTTTTAACGAACGAGAGAATCTTACGAAGAAATGAAAATATCGAATTTCTAAATACACTTAAGTTAAGCTTATTAAACAAAATTTTAACTCGAAAAAGAGCAAAACGAATATAAAGATTTATTTCGTAAAGAATCAAATATGAAATTATAAATATTGCAACGTTTATATCTTAATGAATTTAAACATTTTTTATCAATTGCTTAAGAGTGTAATTATAAGATTAATCAATTAATTCGTTGCTTTAATTAACGATGTCATTTCTTATACTTGTTTCAAGAGATTAGCAAAGCGCAAAAAAAAAACAATTATTAAATCAATAGATTTGATTCAATTTAACGAACGTTTTCGTCAAATCTCTAAATTTATTAACTTAAAGAAATTCAAGCATTTTAGCAAGATTTAATAATGAAGCGAAGTCGAACAAAAAGCAATAATATTGCAACTCGTTTTTGCGATAATATTTCTATTGCTAGAAAAGCGAAATGCGACAATACATTGTGTTCGAACGATTATAAACTTCGTTATGTTCGCTCAATACGTCTTATATGACAAAAACACATTAAGTTACTTGAAGCATGCGTTGTATTAAATCAATAATTTAAAAATAATCTTCGTTAAATATTGATCGCAAAATATTACACACAACGAGATCGACAAAAATGAAATTTATTTTAACATTTTTGAGCTTTATGTCTTAACACACTATGTAGCTTTTATTCGACTATTTAATAGTGCTTAAAATTTTAATATTTTCTACGAGAAAGCGACATATAAGTTTCTATTAAAGCAATTCTTTTTAAAAATAAACAAAACGAAGAACTAAAATACGCAAATATTAATGCACAACATTCGACATCTTAACATCGTCGTTATAAAAAATATAATATTATATTTAAAAACTTAAGCAACATTTATTGCGAAACAAGAATCGAAGATAAGTATTACAATATTAAGTCGAAATTTAATAAATTTGTTAATGACGTTTGATTTCGATAATTACAACAATGCACAACTTATTAATTTAAATTAAAACAATTAACATTAACGAAAAATTAAGAGATTTGTCATTGAGAGTCAATTTGAGTGCTCTAACTTTATAGAGATTTTAGCAATATTTATTTGAGAAAAACGCAAAAGAAGATGCGACATCGCTAATTTAAACATTCAAAAACAAGACTCGTTCTAAGCAAAGAATTACTTCGTTAAGATTTATAAATCTTTAATATATTAAAAACGAAACGAAAAAAATCACATCGATTTAGATCGATTGCGAAAAGACATAATTCGATGCGCTTCTTATTGACGCAATAGAAGCAATTGACGAAGAGATTACGTATAAATGCAAAATAAAGAGTCGAACAAGAAATATCGAAACGACAAATTAATAATAGATAGTGACAAATGTGTAAAAGCGTGCAACTTATTATCTTTGTGTTTAATTACGAGAGATTGAAACATAATAAGCGATTACGAAGATATATAGAGGCGTTTGTTAAATTAAAGCGCTAAGTTAACAAAGAAGTCACTCACGAAATACATAAAATGTACGAAGTAATAAATTATTCAAAGAATATAAATAAGAATTTTTAGACGTTTGCAATTTCGACGTTTCTATAATATGTCACATATTATTCGCAACGTGCATCTTATATCGACAAATTAAGAGTGCACAAAGTACTACGTTAACAACTTCATTAATTGAAATCAATATAATACAATGTATAATTTTTAATTCAAAACTAAGAGAATTCGAATTGCAAACGAATGAGCGAAACATTATTAAATATAGAACGAGACTTGAAGACGCGATCGCTAATTCGAATCGCACTCAATTTGAGTCAATTTTTGTTAAAAAGAAAATGAAAAAAGTAAGTAACGAAAACATTATGCAAAATCAAGAAGTCGAAAATAAAAAAAATAAATTTTAATAAAAAAAAGATTTTATCAAATCAAAGACAATAAAACGAAGAAATAAGTTATTCTCGAATATAATGATGTTGTCTTTTTATCTTCTTACGAGTCTTTATTAATTAACGTTAGAATGTGCTATAACGAGATGCTTGCAATTATGACTTCAAAAACAAAAAAAGTGACTAATTTTTTCAACGCTATGCTAACTTTCTACTTATAATGTTGAAAATCTTGTCTTTTAACAAAATTTCTTGACAAATTTTTAAAAGTTGCTCAAAAAAACTAGCGAAGTTATCGACAAAAACGACAAAAATTAAATATTAAGAAATTCTTCAAATGCGACTTTTAACTCATTGTTAAACATTACGACACATAGCGTATCAAGAAAAAAGTTCTCTTTATTGTTAAGATAAAAAAAGTAAAGATGCGATCGAAGCGTCTTTTTAATATTGTTTATCGAACGAATGAAAGCAAAGAATTAAAACGTCTCGCATTAAGTCACTTGAACTAGTTTGCGAATGCGACAAACATTCGAAGATAACAAAGTGAAAACTAGAACACTTCTTAATTGATTATTATTAATATTGACAAAGAGACTATCGTATTATCGTCGTTTAAACGTTCAAATTTAAGTTAATTTGATTTTTAAATATTGAGTTTTTTTTTGAGAAGCAATCATTTTACGTCAAATTTAATTCAAATTTGAATCAAATTAATTTTCGAATATTGACGATTTTTTCTTTGAGAAACAATTGTTTTGAGTCAAATTTAAGTCAAATTTGAATCAAATTATTTTTCGAATATTAGCGATTTTCTCTTTGAGAAACAATTGTTTTGAGTCAAATCTAAGTCAAATTTGACTTAAATTTGGCCCAAATTGTTTTTCAAATGTTAAAAGTCTTTTTTTTAAAAAACAATTATTCTACGTAACTCAAATCTAAATCAAATTGTTCTTTGAATGTTAAAGATTTTTTCTTTAAGAAGCAATTGTTCTACGCCAAATTTAACTCAAATTTGAGCCAAATTAATCTTCGAATGTTAACAATCTTTTCTTTGAGAAACAATTGTTTTGGGCCAAATTTGAGTCAAATTTGACTCAAATTGTTCTTTAGATGTTAAGAGTCTTTTTTTTAAGAAACAATTGTTCTACGTGATTCAAATCTAGACTAGATTGTTCTTCGAATATTAAGAATTTTTACTTTGAGAAGCAATTGTTCTACGTCAAATCTAAATCAAATTTAAGTCAAATTGTTCTTCAAATGTTAAAAATCTTTTCTCTAAGAAACAACTATTCTACGTGGCTCAAATCTAGACTAAATTGTTTTTTGAATGTTAAAGATTTTTACTTTGAGAAGCAATTGTTCTACGCCAAATTTAACTTAAATTTGAGCCAAATTAATCTTCGAATGTTAAGAGTCTTCTCTTTGAGAAGCAACTATTTTAGGTCAAATCTAAATTAAATTTGATTCAAATTTGGCCCAAATTGTTCTTCGAATGTTAAGAATCTTTTCTTTGAGAAACAATTGTTCTACGTAATCCAAATTTGAATCAAATTGTTCTTCGAATATTAAAGATTTTTTGTTTGAGAAGCAACTATTTCTACGCCAAATTTGGCCCAAATTTGAGTCAAATTAATCTTCGAATGTTAAGATCTTTTCTATAAGAAAATTAGATTTGACTTAAATTTAAGTTATCTTGATTTTTAAATGTCGAAAGTCTAATCTTTAAAAACATCTATTCTAGATCAAATTTAAATTAGATATTAAGAATTTTGTCTTTGGAAACATCTACTCTACGCAAGACCTTAATCAATATTGCTAGCATTCGAACTAAAAAAGAAGACGAATTCTCGAAACTCGAAATTTGAAATGCGATTTCTACATTTCTTAATAATGCTAGTTATGAGAGCGATTGCGCAAAAAGAGATTGCTTCTTTCTTGTTATTATTGTCTTCGTTCGCAACGAAGAGACTAATATGAATTGAAACACATTTGACATTTTTTATTGCGTTGATAGTAGAATTCTTAGTACAAACATTAAAAACTAAAGCAAAAACGCGAATTTTATTTATGTTGACAAAAGAATCTTTACGAAATAGCAAAATTTTAAAATTAATCGATTTCTTAATTTCAAAGATTTATGATTTTTGAAAACTTAAGATTTGATCAAAATTTAAATAAAACAATTATGAAATAATTGATCGAAGAAACAATGAACGAAGCTAGACGTTCGTCGAATAACACTTAATATATAATTCTTAAAATTTACGTTTTTTTAGAAACTTTTATAGCTTCGCATTTCAATCATTTACGCAATTCGTAACGACAACGATTCGTTCAAATATTGCAAAACTTAAAAAATAACAATCTCAAATAAAAAGAGATTAATAAAGAAATTGAAGTGCGTACATTTTGACAAAACTAAAAAGAAGAATTAATTGTGATATAGTGCGAATGTTTAAACACAAAAATCGACAAATTATTAGCTTTGTTATTGTCGAAATTAATATCATTGTTTGTTTTGATATACAATTGAGTTTCTTTTACAAGACATGACGATCTAGATATATTGTTGTCAATAATGATGTAATTTCACGACTTAATCTCATTTGATATTGCGTCGTCGTTATCGAATTCTTAAAAAAACAACTTAATTAAAGTCTTATTTATTAAACTATATAATAATAATTGACTTAACGTTCGTCTCTTTTCATTTTATTCTTTCGCATAATATTTATTCGAAATAGAGTCTTCGTGCATAGAAGACGAAGACAAAGAGAATAAATTTGACGAAAATAATAAAGTCGAATCACAAAATGTCGCTTTGCTTTATACACAAAAACGAGATAATAACAACTTTATTTGTGCTTTTTTCATTATTGCTATAGACGAAGAAGAGAACGACGAATAAGTCAATAATCGAAATCGTCGTTTAACGAATAAGTCGTTATTAACAACATGTAATACGAAATCTTTAAAGCACAAAAGAGCGACAACTAGTTTAAGTAACAAGAACGATAATTCTATATTATTATTTGTTAGTCGTGCGAACAATATCTCGATTTGATTGTTTAATATTGTAAATAATAAGAGCGACGACTTCATATAAGTGATAAAAATGTTGCTTAACTTATCGATTGTATTAAGAGATTAAAGACATTAAGTTTGACGTCTTTCTTGTGTTTTTAAATATAAAGATACATTTAACGACGTCTTTTAATGTCGATTAAATATATAACATGTGCGAACATTCTCAATTATTATAAATTTAATAATTGAGCGTAATTTATGAATGTCAAATTCGTTAAATTTATGCTTACTATTTACGATCTCATTCTTATTTTGACAATGCGACTCAATTAATTTTATGAAGAAACAACAATTCAAAATAAAGAGCAATAATTGTAAAAAAGATACAAAATCGATTTTTCAATAATTTGATATTCGAAAATTAGTTTTTATTGACGCAAGATACATCTTTATAATAGTCGAAGCGACAAAATAAATTTCGATTAAATTAACAAAACTTGAATCATTCTTAGTAGACGTATTAATATTATTAGAGACAATAAATGATGTTTTGCTATAATTTATTACGAGTAAATCAATGCGAAGAGAGTAAAATCTGTCGTTTGTAATTATATAGTTCTCTTCTTTAGTGCTCTTTTGTTCGTTTTTATTTTCTCGATCTTTATTTTCTTCGCTATCGCTATTATTGTCATTGTTTAACTCGATTTTTGTGCTAGTCTTCTTTTAACTATTATTATCTTTTTCGCTATCGTCGTCATTGTCATTATCTAGTTCGATATTTATGATAGTTGTCTTATTATTACTTAAATCGTTACTTTCGACGTTGTTGTAAAGATTGTTCGCATTGTTGCTATTATCAAATTGTATACAATTGAACTCAAAATTATTAAATTGTGTATAGTTATTTAAATCAATAATATTAAATAAAATTATAAAAAATGTGAAAAAGACTTCAATAAATGAGCGAAAGCAAAGCATTTTCAAGTAACAATAAAAGCTATCTTTTTTGTTCGAATAAAAATTGCCAAGATTTAATCAAGATTTAAATCAAATCTTGATCAAATATAGTTTAAATTTAAGACTAGCGTATTTCGACGCATTACAATAGCTTCTTTCGTTTATTTTTCTTTTTAATACAATTCTATCTTTGCGTTTTCTATTAATCTCTTATTTTTAGCGAGTTTACGCTATTCTAAATACAATGTTTTATTGACTTATTCGAACATTTAATTTCGTACTACAAATGACTTTCAAGCGAACTTCGCATATGAAAGCAATGAGCGCAATTATCGCTTATCAAATTCTTACAAACATACATTAATTTTCTTATAAAAGAATGATAACAATTCGATTAATAAAATAGAATTCGAGATTTTTAAAGCATCGTGCAATTCTTTTAAGCGTAGAAGAAAAACGTTATTATTCGACAATCGAAAAAACAATGTAATAAGAATGTCATTGTCACAAATACAACACAATGTAAATCTATTTCTAATTACAAGAATGCTTATTAATTGAATGCAATTCATTATTAATCTTGCGTTCGTCGAAGACAAGTCTTGAAGTCAAAAAACGCATTTCTTACATTTGTCTTAATCTTTTAACATCAAGTTTAATATCACGTTCTCAAAAATCAATTATACGAAGTTCATATCACAAATCTTTAAATTCGTAAATAAACGAAAAAATGCAATGTTATTACGCAAGACTTGATGTTGTATCGAAATTCTTGTTCTATAAGACAAAATAAAACGACGTTCGAAATATATTTTTACGTCAAAACATAAAATTGTTATGCGCAAGACACATATCTTTTTACAAGTTACGTTCGTCATTAAATACGACGTCGAAAACTATGAATCTTAAGTTAATTTTTAATAGAAATTTGAATTGTTAATGCTAATGAAACATGTGTAAGAAAGAATAATTAATTGTATAAAAAGCGTCAAGAATTAGCGTAACAACGATGTAGAAAACGTTCTTGTGTCGAAGAAGACAAGAAAGATATTGCTTTTGTCTCGTTTTATTGTGAATAAAAACTCATTCAATTGTAGCTCTACGACGCGATAGAAGATTGTCGATTTCATATAATAAAGCAAGTTCGCGATGTAATCAAGAATTATTATAACTTTATTAACAATAGAAAGTCGCGTAATTACGTTTAAATTTTATTATTAAAATTGACTTTTTTGAGCAAAAATATTCAAGATGTAAGTTTGTTTATCTTCATTAATTTTTCGCTAAATTACGATTAAAAGAAGCAATTCAAATTATTTGTAAATCTAATAATGATTAAGACTTTTACGTCTTTGTTTTTTAATAACAATTAAAAGAGTTTTGATATCAATTCTTTAATTAAATATATATTTAATTCTATAATCTTAAAGACGATTAAAATGATAAGAATTATGATTTGTTATTGCATTGAAGAGTTTAAACACAAGACGCAAATATTTATTTATTTCGAAAAACAATATATCGAAGACATGTATTTCATTTTATTAACGATTGCGATCTTTATACTCATAGTGCATTGACAAATGTCTACAAGAAAATACAACAAAGATAAGATAATTAACTCGTAATACGAAGAAAGAAATGCACATGAAAATTGCGACAAAAAATTGTATTTCGCAACGAAAAAGTTATTAACGAGTTCGACGACGACGAAATCTTGCATATTTTTTTTCGAAATTTTTTCTCGAATTTAAATACTAGTGATTCGAAATTCAAATGCTTATCGAAGCGACGTAATCGATAAAACAATAACAAGAATTCAATGAATGCTTCGAATAAAAAATTCGTATTTGAAAGCTCAAAAAATGACAAAGTACGTAAGAATGAATTAATTTAAGCGATCAATTAACAATTTTAATAGAGAAAGAACATCGAACATGTGAGCGATAATCGTATAAATGTGAGTTATTCAAAGAAGATTTAACTTAATTCTAGCAAATAATTACGAAGATGTTAACTAATTGCGAGAATGTCTATAAAAAGAATTTAACAATTAAAACAACATTAGAGTAAGCATTCTTAATCGAAGACGTAGACTTAAGTCAAATCTAAATTAATTTTGAGTTAAATCTTTTTTAAATTGTTGAATGACGACGAAAGTGTTAATTAACTACGAAAATGTTTGTAAAAAAAATTAACAAATAGAACGACGTAAAAGTAAGCATTCTTAATCGAAAAAGCAAATATAAGTTAAATCTAAATCAAATTTTGTTTAGATTTGGCGAATAACAAATGTTGTGTAAACTAATTGCGAGAAGTGCTTACAAAAAGAATTTAAAAAGAACGACGACGTTTAAGTAGACTTGCTCACATACAAAGAAGAAGATTTGAGTCAAATCTTGCCTAAATTTAATAAATAACGACGAATAGATTAACTAATTAAGAATGTACTTACAAGAAGAGATCGTCACATAAAATGACGTTCAAGTAGACATTCTTAAATAAAGATATAAATTTGAATTAAATCTTGCTCAAATTTGGCGAATGACAACGTACGTGTTAGCTAACGACGAAAATGCTTATAAAGAGAATTTAAGAAAGAGAATAATGTCAAAGTAGACTTTCTTAATGAAATATATCTTGTGAAGATTACACTAAGTTAAATGTTAAATGCTTACGTTTATTTGCAATTAAACGATTACAATTTCTCGAAAAACATAACGAAGAATGTGAGTTGTTTTCAATGATCGTAATTAAGTTTTAAATCGATCGAAACTAACTAAAGAGCGACAAACAAAATATACTAAAAAAAGAAGTGTTAATGTAGTAAATTGCGTTCGTCATCTCTATATTATTATTTGTACTAATATGATTTGCGAATAAGTTAATCGTCAAGTCGAAAATCAACATTAAGAATGATTTTTAATGAGATAAATATAGAATTCGAGTCAAGAAACGAGAGAAAAATATATTGTTAAAATTGATACTTAATTAAATTGCTTAAAAAAAAGTTAAATGTCAAGAGTAAGACGAATACAATTTGATATACAAAGAGAAAAAAGATTTTCTTATCGATCGTAAATGATGCAAAGAAATACAAGAGATTCGTTGCTCATGCAAAAGAGTGTTTGTACGTGAATATCTTCATAAATAATAAGAAGAAGAACTTTTACTTCTCGTAAAAGTATAACGCATGTATAAGAAAGATGCATTCAATGTTATGATATAAATCAAACAAATTATATCAAAAATTGCAATATTATTGTGTATGTAAGTTGCGATCGAATGAGAATCTAAGTAGTTATAAACGTTAAAGACGTTATGCTTTCTATGATTTATGTTGTAAGCATAAATTAAAATGTCGTAAAATAAATCAAAAGAAACATTATAACTTACGACAATGCTATTTTGCGAAGATAAATATTTTGATTCGAAGCAAATCTTGAAGCAACTTCATGTTGCTAATGTAGCTCTAGAACTAAGACATCGACACAACGACCCCAAGAATCTCGAGTCGCTAATAGAATTCCTAGAGAGTTACCCCGAATTGTCGATGATCATTTGCGAATCTAAGATTCAAAAAAAGAAATTTGCGCTATTCGTTTCGTAAAAATACGAGAATCTCTCGCGTTTTTTTTTTACGATAAAAACTTTATTTTGATCGTAAAATTTATTTCGATAAAGATTGACATTATTGACGATAATTATTAGCGATTGTTTTGTCAAAAATAAAACGATCTTTTAATCTTAAATGTTTTGAGCGTTTAATTAATTCAAGTAAGTTTAAATCAAATTCGATTTAAGCATATTTGCGTTTTGCTAATTCGTATAAGCTTTTGTTCTATCATTGACGTAAAAAAAAATTGAGTCTTCTTCTTAATAAAAAAAACTCTATTGCAAAGAAGAAAAGCTCAATTAATAAAATAAGAAATTTTGCTAATACGAAAGAAAGTAAGGTCGCTAATAATTTAAACGAAAGTTATTTTGTTCTTGTTCAAAATAACAATTAAAGAAAGAACAATTTGTAAAAGTTCTTTTAATTGCTCGTGTTTGCGAACGATTACAACAAGATTTTTCGTTAACTTTAAATCTGTTTTTCGATCTTTCGAAAGATCGACTTTTTTTTTATTTTGTTTCTTATTTTTCTCTTAAAATAAAGCGATACGTTGTCACATTTTCTTTCGATTTGTCATCAATTCGTCGAATTTTCGAATTGAAATATTCGCTATAAGCGACAATATAATTACTTAAAACTCTAACGACAAGTGATTTCAAACTTAGATTGTCTTAATTAGATTTTCACTTAAATTTATTTGTGTAGCGTACAACTCTACATTTTGCATATATACGCACAATTTCTTTTTGTTTTGCGAATTCTTTACGAAAAAGATTTCTTAATTTAACTTATCTTGAGTTGCTAATATAAAGATTTTAAATCGCTTTTTTAAACGACAAAAAATACGATTTAGCTCATTAGATAAAATATTCATTGCATTTTTCTTATTTTAAGTAAAATTATTTAATTATTAGTACAATGCGTTTTTTCGAAAGTATGTAGACATATAATTTCTAATTTTTTTTTTCTTAACGATAATAATATAGTCGTCAATTTTGCGACAAAAAATGTATATCTCTCGATAGATTATTTTTTTTCGAATAATGACAATATTGTTTTTGTCATAAAATTTCTTAAGATCTAAATGAAAATAATTTAAATTAAAGATCTAAAATATGACGTTATTTTCTAAAATATTATTATTAATTGATTCGATTAATCTTGAAGAACTTTATTGTTTTAAAGAGCTTTGCTAATTAATAAAATTTATTGAACTCAAAAGGGCGACAAACGAAGACAATTTACTTAATTGAGCAATGTAGCTTACTAATGTTCTAGTTATCGCTTGATTAATTAGCTTCTACATTGCGAGATTGTTCACTAGATCTTCGATTTTTGTTATAACTAACGTTATTGCTCGCGATATGTTTACTCGAATGAGCGAAATATCTTTTTCTTAATCGTTTTAAGACGTTTTACTTGTTTCTCGTCTTTTTTTCTTAGAGACGTCGATAATGTGAGCTTCGAAAAAGCTTGATTTAAAAGACGTTTAAGTAACGAAAGATATAGACTTGTTTTAAAAGTTAAAAAAAGTCTCTTAAACAAATGAAATAAAAAAGATTGATAAAATCAATATAAAAAAATCGAACGAACGTCGATTTCTTTTTAATATCGAAGTATCGTTAACTTTTTGAAATCGTATAGCGATGCGTGAAGCTAAAGGCTTCGAGCTTTGCAAAATGCTTTTTTTCTTCGTTAAATTCTTTAACTTTCTTGTTTGCGAAAAGAAAAAAAAGTCGACGTAAATTGGCGTTTGTCAATACGTTTTTGTGTTTATTACGAAAGTCTTTATAGCTCTTGTAAAAGTTAATCGATTCACGATTCAATTTGATAAATAGTAGAACAACTTAGTAGACCTTAAACGTTCACTATTTTTAATCGCTATATAGGCAATCGTTGACTTAAAAATATTGTTTAGTACATTTTGCAAAATAGACAAAAACTTCTTAAATCGTTTCGACGATAATTCGCTAATATTTACTAAAAAATCGTTTAGCTTCTACGCAAGCTCGATAATCTCATTTGACAATTTTGTCGACGACGTCAAGATTGTTAGCGAAAGAAATCGTAATGTTTGTCTATAAAGTAGACTTCTATTAATACGAAATACTAATGAGATATTCTCTTTCTAATAGGCAATTTCTACAATGGAAAAGTAGACTTCACTATGTGATAAAGTAGACTTCTAAGAAGCAAAAATGATGATAAGATAATTTCCCTCTAATAAGATAATTTTTTTAAATGAGATATTCTTCTTTGATTGCAATCAATGTAGAAATTACTTATTAAACTCTTTGAAGCTATCAAATGATGCGATTCTCGCATTGCAAGGAGAATACTAGTGATAAAAAGAATTGAATTGCTAGCTAGAAGAAGAAAAGTTCTTCAAATCTAAATACAAACTTGATTGCCAAGGAATACCTTGTCAAGCAAGAAAAGTACGATCATCGTAACATTCGATCATCGTAATAGTTACTTAGAAAAATCGATATTTTGTCAAAAGATGTTAGACATAATAATAATAAACAATAATGTCGAGGTAGATTTGCTTCGAGAATTTCGACTTGTAAAAGAATTGTTAATAGAGAAATTTTTTTTTGCGATAAATTTTTCTATAAAAGATAGAACAAATTTATTGATAAACTAAAAATCTTTCAAGTACTTGTGCTCGTAGAACTCTCTTTGTAAAGCAAAAGGCGTATAAATAGACGTAATATCTATAGAATAATTCTTTCTAAATAATATTATCGTATTTGATTTTTTGTTGTTAGCGTCAATTTTAATTTTTTAGATATTGTATTTCGCAACGAAGCTCTTGATGTTCGCGATAAGTTAATTTCGATCGATAGCTTACTTAGCAAAGTACGACTACGTAGTGTGATCGTTGGGTCGGGTCGGACACTTTTTTCTCAGCCCAACCCACCCTCTTGGGCCCCGTAGGGTTGGGCCAGGGTTAAGGCGGGAACCCGACCCCAGGGTCGGGTTTTGTTGGGCCAATACCAAGAACCCAAGCTAACTTCGTCGCGTTAGCATCCTCTTATCTTATCTTATCTTATCTTATCTTATCTTAGCGCAGGATCCACGCTAATCGCATATGGTTAGCGCGTCACGTGACGTCACGTGATCGGGTGGGTCGGGCTGGACACTCGACGCGCATTCTTCGCCCGTCCCACCCTGTTGGGCTAGGAAATTTGCCTGACCCCAGGGTCAGGGTTGGGCGGGTCAACCCGATCGGGTTGAAACCCGACCCAACGATCACGCTAAATTTAGATCTTTTATACTTTACTAATTTAATATATGAATGTCGAGAATCGTCGACGAGATATTAACTTAAAATAACGACAATGACAAGAGCAAGAGCGATAGCTATATGTATGTCTTGATCGTCGTCGATCAATTAAGTTAATTAAGTCTAGACTAACCGCGTCGGGCCGGGTCATCGAGTTCGAGCCGAGTTCCCGGCCCGCCAAGACCTGGGTCGAGTCAGGATTTTGATACCGAAAAGTCGATTCGAGTCACGATGTTGGTACCAAGTATTCGGGCCGGGTCACGATGTTGGTATCGAGTATCGACTCGAATTCTCGACTCGACTCGCCAAGACATGAAGCGATTTGGTAGTAGAATTTGTAGACATGAATTGTGTGTTGAATCTTATAATTCTTTCCTTAAAATGTTGCATAGTAATGCAATAAGGTAATGCAGATGACGAGAAGATGATGAAGAAGAAAATTGTTTCGTTCTTGGCGCATAGGTCTCTCGAAAGTCATGACGTGATAGATTCAAGAATAGAAATTCTTGGCATTATGACGACATTTTCGATTGCTTGGCGATTCGAGTCGATAACTCGAATCGAGTTAGGAATCGAGTTGATATCAAGTTGGGTCACGATGTTGATATCGAGTATTTGGGCCGAGTCACGATGTTGATACCAAGTATTCGGGCCGGGTTAGAAAGTTGATACCGATTCCCGGCTCGACGGTCAGTCTAATTAAGTCAATTAAGGCATGCTAGATAGGATAAAAGAGATTAAGAATGTACATTATTGATAAGAGAAGACGAAAATCGATCAAATACGATAATTATTAGATTGCGATTTATATTATCCGATCTAGTATAGCGCGAGCGAGCTAGCGATCCTAGACCTTACTAGCCCTCGCAAATCAATTGAATAATCATATTGAATAAAGTTGCGCAACCTGTCTAATGCAATCATCTCCCCATCAAATTTAGTGGCATTGCCACAGTAATTTCGTAAGAAGTAAACAACATTCTCGTCGCGATTTTCTATTCGCATTTTGATCTCGTCGTCGCCATTAAACATTATTAGAATTACCCCCCCTGCCTATGATATTATCGCCATGAGTCCTTCCTCCCCCCCCCTTCTGCTACCCTCATCGCCGCTCAATTGAATAGTCAATTAGATAGTCAAGTTATCGACGCCTCGAACCTCGACGTCGACAATCAATTGAGCGTTGCTCGCGATTCTAATGTTTCTCTCTTCTTCTCTATCGACTTTATCCTCCTTCGCGTCTCTCCTAGCCTAGAAAAGGCTCGTCGACGCGTCTTCAATAGCAATTTCCAAATACTAGAAGGAAAGAATTACAATCGCCTATGACCTTTTGTTTCTAATATCTGGGTCCTCAATTAAACGCGTCCTCGAACGAAGAAGAACACGCAAACAATCTATTGATACTGTCGTTTTTGAAGGCAGACGACAAATTGGGCAGAGAAAGAGCGTACGTCGGCCATTACTAGATAGATAGAACAGCTAACACACCTTATCAACTTCATTAGAAAGAGGAGGATAAATACAGCTCTGCAGGAACTCGCCGACGAGATAGATAACGTCGTCGAGAGGCTTCCTCGCAAGCGAAGGCGTAGATTTGAGGACAATAAGGAGGAGGGCTAAATATAAATTTATTGACTATACTACTCTATACTACTACATATAATGGCGACGATAAGGTGCCCCTCTGCTCCCCAAACTATTTGGTGGCATTGCCATCAAAATCCAGTAAGAGCAGAGAGGCATCCCTTGGGGGCAGTCGCGATAACGATGAGGTTTGCATTTGGCGACGGTAAGGTGGCGACGGTGAGGTGCAAATTGCGACGGTAAGGTCAGCCCTCGTTCTTCGGAAATTAAGGTGGCAGTGTCACCTAATTTGGTAGGGAGGGGTGATCATCGCGCAGTATTATATTTTAGAAAACGCCTGCATTATAGAAGCTTCCCAAGAAAGGGGCTGCCGAAATTAGAAGGGGAGATAGATAGACATCTCGATTGGGAAGATTAGAGTGGATCAACGTCTCAATCCGTAACCTTGGCCATGCCACGGCAACGGCATCCTGCGCACGATATCAAGACCATACGAGGATTCGTCACCGAAAAGAGAATCGGTGGTGATTACGGCTCGTAGTGAAGGTGACATCCAATCGACAGTGCACATGAGGTTGACATGGAACGGTTGGGTTTCTCGACTTCAGGAGTGGATTTGCGGAAATTTCCCAGCCCTTTCCCAATCGCATCTAGTGGCTACATTTCCCTGGGTGCGACCTCAACATCGGCCGAAACATCTGGAAAGATAAAATCTGTCGGTCTCCTTCCTCTCGACTACTGCTCCATCTCACAAACACTCCTTGCTTTTACACCTACTGTGTATGAACTTCCAGAGCTACAAAGTGTTAAGAAGACCTGCGAAGAACTCGCCTCGGATTGATAACATCAATACTGTTAGTCGCCCTTTCCCCTTTATCCGTAGCTTTCCGGCTCCAATACCTGGCATGGGTTTCTTCAAAGCTTTGGCCTAAAGCTTCTCTCCGTGGGCAGTGGCCCGGCAGTGTTCCAGTCCCCATTGCCTCAATTCGTTCGCACTGACTTGGGGTACCAATCAGTCAGCAACGATTGTCTGATTCTTCGAGCTTCTCTTTCTCTGGCATTTCCTACCGTTCGACGCCCGCTCGTGGAAGCCGAGACTAATGACCGGTGTTTATCTATAGTGAGCGAGCCGCCTCTCCACCACGTCAGCCACAATGGCATCCAAGGCCCTACCGTCACACCTCAAGGGTGCTTTGAGCAATGGTGATGGGATCGGAGCTTTCGAACCGAAGCACCACGGGAAGAGTCAATCGCACATGGTGAGTACCATCTCTGGTTGGAGAGAATGAGTGTGTCACCACAGTCCCTCGACATTCACATTTTGCGCGTCAAGTGAAGGAACGCTCCGTTCGGTCTTGGAGGATGTACTTTCCAAAGTTACACCCGAGCCTCCCGATCGAGTACCTTCCATTATTTGTCACATTCACATCAAAAGCTACAATTCAGACTTTGGAGTCTCGCCCTGGCTAAGCCAATAGCCCGTTTTATATACATTATGACCAGCAGACCTGTACAGCAGCAGAGAAGGCCCTCGTCATGTCTTTACCTCCCGACAGTACAGAAATGAAGCTAACTCGCGAGCGCGCGGATTCAAAGGCATTCGAAAACACCTCGACCTCAGTAGCAGCCGGACAAATGCGCAATGCCCTCAATGCGCTGGCGGATACTTGCAAGGATGCGGATGAGAAGGCTCGGTTCGAGACGGAGATGGACAACTTTTTCGCCCTCTTCCGTCGGTATCTCAATGACAAAGCTAAAGGCAATGCTGTTTCATGGGACCGCATCGCACCGCCCGAACCAGAACAAGTTGTCGATTATCATGACCTTCCCAACTCGGATGCTATCGAGTTCCTCAACAAGCTGGCAGTTATCAAGCTGAACGGCGGTCTTGGTACCTCTATGGGTTGTGTTGGTCCTAAGTCAGTCATCGAAGTCCGCGATGGGATGTCCTTCCTCGACCTTTCCGTCCGTCAGATCGAGTACCTAAATCGTACCTACAATGTCAATGTTCCTTTCGTACTGATGAACTCCTTCAATACCGACGAAGATACTAGCAACATCATCAAGAAATACGAGGGCCACAATATCGACATCATGACCTTCAACCAATCTCGCTACCCCCGTATTCTCAAGGATTCTCTTCTCCCTGCTCCTAAATCCTACGACTCCCAGATCTCGGATTGGTACCCTCCCGGACACGGTGACGTCTTCGAGTCACTCTACAACTCTGGCATACTTGATAAGCTCATTGGACGTGGGGTCGAGATTGTCTTCCTGTCCAACGCTGACAATCTTGGTGCTGTTGTGGACCTACGTATATTGCAGCACATGGTTGAATCGAAAGCCGAGTACATCATGGAATTGACACCCAAGACCAAGGCCGATGTCAAGGGTGGTACCATCATCAACTACGACAACTCCGTCCGCCTCCTCGAAATCGCTCAAGTTCCGAAAGAGCACACCAATGAGTTCAAGTCGATCAAGAAGTTTAAGTACTTCAACACGAACAACATCTGGCTGAATTTGAAAGCTATCAAACGCGTGGTCGAGAACAGTGAACTCGAGATGGAGATCATTCCCAACAATAAGTCGATCCCGGCCGACAAGAAAGGAGAGTCTGACGTCTCCATTGTTCAGCTCGAGACCGCCGTCGGAGCCGCCATCCGTCACTTCGGCAACGCACACGGGGTAAGCGTGCCGCGGAGCCGTTTCCTACCGGTCAAGACGTGCTCGGATCTGATGCTCGTGAAATCGGATCTTTACAGCCTGAAGCACGGTTCGCTGGTGATGCACACAGATCGGTTTGGACCTGCGCCCTTGATCAAGTTGGGCACCGACTTCAAGAAGGTCAGCGACTTCCAGAAACGGATCCCCAGCATACCTAAGATACTCGAGTTAGATCACCTAACCATTACTGGAGCTGTGAACTTGGGTCGTGGAGTGGTTCTGAAGGGGACGGTCATCATTGTGGCGACGGAGGGTAGCACTATTGACGTGCCGCCGGGATCGATTTTGGAGAACGTTGTCGTACAGGGTAGTCTGAGGTTGTTGGAACATTGAGCACCGATGGCGCTGTCGTGCTTGTACTCCTTTCTACATACATTAATTGGTTGCAATGCCTGTGGTTGTTCATATTATTATGGTTGGGTTCGACAACTTCCACTGTCAGAAGTTCCGTTTGCTGGTTGATAGGTACCCTAATCCGAAAATCGATCATCTTTATTTCATCCTCATGGTTTGACACCAATTTTCAAATGCATACTGATCTAAAATGTTCAGTGAAGGAAGCCAAGACATGACGGTCTTGTCTCGAAGCACCGTCAGTGAGTAAGAGTTGGAATGGGGCTTCATGTGAACGCTTACTAATAAGGGCCTGTTTACATGTACTTTATGTCTTGTTAACAGTTGAGTATACCCTGTGAGGTTAAAGTACTCGTACCTACTGTACCTGAAGTAATCGTGGGTCCCCCTGTAGGCATCGGCAAGCGCTCCCTACATGTACTCATGCCTGCCGAGGTCCAGGTTGCTACTCACGATTCACGAAGACATTTCGATTTGTCCCTTCATAGCACTTTGGCCGCTAATTATAAGATGCTGCTAAAGGGTTTTGCTCCTTGGGCCAAAACATAAAGTAAAGTATGCAGCGTTAATCCATTGGTTTTCTGTTCAGCCAGTATAAGCATCGAGTACCTCGTACGCGCCGCCCTACATCTAGCAGCAATCCAGATAAGCCCGTTCAAGGAGCATCCTCTCCCGAAGCTTTAGCTCCATTGAGAGCGACATTCCAAACCACCATCACACTTGGCATCGGCAAAATCCTCCTCATCGTATCCAAATTTCCAGAGCAGCCTTCCTACTCCAAAAGTCGCTGCGTCAGAGCGAAGCAATCCGATCCCGGCGCTGCGGGATAGGCTGGCGCTAGAAGATGGTACAAAGTTGTGGCAATCAGGCCCGATGATTGCTCGCGTGCCCTACTCCTTTTCGCTTGTCGTTCTCTTGACCTGGGCGCTTCAATGCGCCTGGGTAAGGGGAGATGCCGACTTTGAGAGTGTCCGCGTTTTGATGACCGAAGACTCAAGTGGAAAGGGAGGAGATCCGAAAGAAAAATATTGGCGTGAGTAATCCATTCCAATGGCGTTCTTGCATTTCTAACGGACAGCTTGGCACAGATGAATCAGTGTAAGTGGCAACACATGGCCATACCAAGCATCCGGCACTAACAGACAACAGATTTCACCCACATTATGATGGACGGTAGGTGCATCCTTGCAGTCTTCAGCATCCTAGCTTACGAGTGATCAGCTTCACCGACCACGAATTATCTTACGACGACCAAAGGACAAACCTTACCGCGGCGATGCAAGCCTATCTCCTTACAATGGCGGATTTTGGGGCTGATACGTGGATAATGCATGGGACATTGCTGGGCTGGTGGTGGAATCGCAAAGTACGCTTCTGTTCGGGACTGGAGGCCCGTTGCAAGGTCTGACAGATGGTAGATAATGCCTTGGGACTCGGATATCGACGTCCAAGTTTCTCTGCCCACCATGGATTTCCTCGCACGCTACTACAACATGACGATGCATCACTATAGTTCGCCAGAGATGCCTCCGGGAGGTAGAAATTACATGCTCGAGATCAACCCAGGATACGTCAATGGCTCACCAGATGACTGGTTGAATGTCATCGATGCGAGGTGGATTGATACGGAAACCGGCGTCTTCATTGATATTACCACCGCCAGGCCAAAGTCAGGCGAAAAAGGAGTTGTGCAGATCAAGGACCAGCACCAATACGAGGTCAGTGGCCTAGCAACTATCGCACTGCTGAAGACAGGTGCTGACGATGGGCATGGCATAGGAGCAAGACTTGTTCCCTTTACGAGACAGTCAATTCGAAGGGAAGCCGGTCAAGATACCTTACAATTACGCGTGGCTGCTTGAAGAAGAGTATGGTCGGAGTTCTTTGACGACCACGGAATTTGAAGGGTTCGTCGACCTCAACCATCCTTCTGGACGTTCACTGACTTCTCGACAGGCACACGTTCGATGCGACACGTCTCGAATGGGTGCGCGTAAGGTATGCATGACGTACAATTTTCACTCTTTCTCCGCCTGGCTACACCCAATCACTCGTCTGGCGTCACTTCAAGTCATGCTGATAGATATTCCTAGCCCAAGGCAGAACCCTCGGATACGCAAACCACACCTTGACGACTGAAAGCTCAATGCATGCACGCCATATATTTGCACTGCGAGGCCACGTGCACCGTTCCTGATGCGCTTTACCGATTCAAAGCAGAGATTGGTGTGCCATCTACGCCACACTAGAAGACGTAGACATCTTTCTCGCTGCTCGACAATACGGGACCCGACGTTGATGGAGTTGGAATATCCAAAGATAGTCTCAGCCATTCGTAGAAGGAGAGGCTGCCATGCAGCAAGAAGCACTTGTACCAGTACGCCATGTTCCAACGAGGTTAGCAGTCTAGGGGGAGGCACGGTTCTGCATGAGGAGTCTGCACAGTAGTGCCCGGAAGCGTTGATACCTACTAGCCACGAGCCCCGACGCTCGGGAAGTGGCAGATCTGCATACACCAATATACCTTACATATTCATCATTGGCCTCATATGGCACAAAGCATCAATTTAACTGTCCATGTGCGGTTGCGTTCTAGGAGCATAGCTTGGATTCCCTACTCCTGTAACTCTCACAGAAGCCCTTAAAAGCCAAGTCAGACTTGCTTTATTGCATCAGGCTTTCTACCGACACTCGCAAGCGGATGCGTGCAATGATTCAATGAAGCAAAAGTAAGTTAAGGCTTGCCCTTGGTGGGCGGCCGCCGGGAGCGAAGTGTGCCGCAGGACTTAGACTTCGTAAAGTAAGTAGACCCCACAACCCCCCGGGTCTTGTCAAGCGTCGTTCAACTCTTCACGGAATGGCTGTCTCAGTTGGTTTCGTGCCGCAACCCTCTCTCATGTGTCAGAACATTCGGAACACCCCGTCTGGCAATTGGCTTGACTTCAATTTCATTACCTCGACCCCAACTCTTGGCCCGTTGCAGCTTGATCGACAGTCCTTGAGATCTTCTCCAATTCCTGGCGAAGTATATGGCCCCACCATTACCACTCGCAAGTGAAGAAGCATTACCCATCTATCTACTGTGACCACGCACAGAGTGAAAGCGGAGGATATTGGACTGGGACTCGTGGACTCCTCGTCAGCTATGCCAACGTCCACCGAAGACATGTCTGCTAGGCAGCCTCATTCCAGCCCTTCCAGTACCAGCTCTCCACCACCGCAACAGCACGCTATCCGTGGCGATACGAAGGGGCACAATGTCTCCAGCGCCTCGAAGTCGAAGACCAGCTCACTACCTATCAATGGTGCTGCGGCGCCCCCTTTGAATCCCAGATCGTGCGTCACTTGCAGAAAGCGGAAGGTTCGCTGTGACAAACGACATCCATGTATCAATTGCACCAAAGCGGGCATTGAATGTGTGTTTCCCGGTCCAGGCAGAGCGCCTAGGCGGAGCAGGAAGCCGCCGGATACTGAGTTACTCGCACGGCTAAGACGGCTTGAGGGAGTGGTCAAGCATATGGGCAAGGATCCTGAAGAGGCGATAGAATCGGCAGAAAATGCTTCACGAGCAGGGGCGGATGACATTGCAAATAAAGACCCTGGATGCGACAACAGCCAATTCTTCGCCCATTTGAATCAGAACGGTGATCAGGGGACCGATAAGCTTGCGAGAGATTTCGGACGACTCGTCGTCGAGGAAGGAAGAAGCCGCTATGTGGCCAATAAGTTCTGGACGGCATTGAGTGAAGAGGTACGAGAATCCTGTTGCAGCATCGCGTCCTTCCAAACCTTGTGTTCATTGTGACCTTTGGGCCCTTACCTTGGTGCCACATGCCCTTCCATACGAGACGGTGCAGGTGTACCGCCTTGTATATGTCGATCTAACAATTTACCCAGCTGCAGTGTCTTCATGTCATATCACTAGCTAACAAACCCACAGGTAGCAGAAATGTGCGATATTCTAGATGACCCGTTAGACGACGGGGAGGAATATCCCTCACCCGATGGGTCAGGTTCGGTCTCATCCGCATCGGCCAATGGTCAGGGATTTCTCTTCAATTTCAGCTCTACCGCCCATTCCATGCGCAACTTTCACCCGCCTACCCAACAGATACCGGTGTACTGGCAAATCTTTAAAGAGAATGTTGACCCGGTCCTAAGAATCCTTCATCGGCCGACAACTGAGAAGCTGGTTATAGAAGCGACCCGAAACCTAGACCATTTGACTAAGACCACGGAGAGCACAATGTTCGCTATATACTATGCAGTAGTAACTGCTTTGGATCCTGGCGACTGTGTGGCTATACTCGGGTTCGACAAAGAAGCAGGTCTAAAGAAATATCGCTTCGCATTCGAGCAATCACTGGCTCGAGCCAATTTCTTAAGCACGCAAGAAACAGAGCTCTTACTGTCAACGGCACTCTTCCTGACTTGTGCTCGCCGCTCAGACGATACCCGCTATGTCTGGACGATGGCAGGCCTTCTGATCCGTCTAGCCACGGCATTGGGGATACATCGTGATGGCTCTCATTTCGGCCTCTCACCATACGACACCGAGATGCGGAGACGACTGTGGTGGCAAATATGCAATCTCGATGTTCGTACCTCAGAAGATCATGGCATAAATCCGTCCACTGTGGAATCAACCTTTGACACAAAATTCCCCTCTAATATCAACGACGAAGACATAGACCCCAGTACCACGGAAATGCCGAAGGAGCACGAAGGCTGGACCGAACTTACCTTTGACCTCATCCGCTACTCTGTTGTTACAACGGTTCGCCGCCTTAGCTATGCTCCAGCTGGTCCCGGCCCATGTCAGAGCAAAAGTGCTAAGCTCACTGTTGAAGACAAAGAGCACATCATTGAAGAGCTTCATCAGTTCCTTGAGCGCAAATACCTAATATACTGCGACCTCTCGGTACCCCTGAACTGGGTGGCCGCCACTGTCACCCGTTTGATTATGGCCAAAATGTGGTTGGTCGTACACCATCCTCTGCTACGCCCTGACCGCGGCGCAGGCCTTCCCAAACAGACTCTCGACCGCCTTTTCCTTACCTCACTTGAAGTCATTGAGTTCTCTCGCCTCCTAGAAACCGAGAACGCAACACGCAAGTGGGGATGGCTTTTCGCAACCTACCAGCAATGGCATGCGATGGCGTATCTCCTCTCCCAACTCACCATCCGTACCAAGGGCCCCGAAGTTGAGCGCGCATGGGCCGTCGTCGACGTCGTTTTCCAAGAATGGCATACTGGTGACCCAACCACCAAAAAGGGTATGCTCTGGAAGCCTCTCCGGAAGATGATGGTTCGTGCCCGCGCCGCCAGAAACGAAGAAATGAAGAAACGCAACAGGTTCCCGCTCGATGGGAGTCTGGGTCCCGCTGTCGTATCACCCAACACGGTCATGCAGACTGTGGGCGTGATGCCCGGCCTAAGTCCCGACGCGAACCCATTGGATTACACGAACATGTTACCCTTCGTCCAGAGCCCGACTCCGACAGTATACATGAATGGCAATACCCATCAAGGCCTAAATGGCCATAACCCCACACAGCAGCTCTTGAATCCCAATGACCAGAGATCATTGCCAACAGCACTAACGCTCGATCCGGCATATCCGCCGCAGCCGAATGGACATACCAACGGTGATATGGTTGATCAGTGGCTGTACGATGAGGCTGCATATCCGCAGGAACAGTGGGTCGGGGATCCCAACATGGCGTGGGCGGGATGGGATGATATGGTCAAGGACTTTCAGATCCAAAACCCGAGCGGGGAGCCGCAAATTATGGGAGCGATGGAGGGGATGCCGATGGTTGGGGGTGTTACGAATTGGTGGTAGGGTTTTGCTGCTGGTTTTTTGATGTCACTCATGGATTACGGCGATCTTCGTCTTCTCTGCGACCCCATTGTGGCTTGGTTTTAATCATGTGAATGGATGATAGACGACGCATGGACTGGAACAAGGCATCTGGATGACTTTCCATGACTGATGGGATCGCTGGGAGGCAGGGACCACGGGCAGGGACCCCGGGCCCTCAAATAAGAGAAGGGAAGGTGGAGTAAAGCAATGTCTACTTGACCTTATATACGTATATAGCTACATAAAACTCCATGTTTGGAAGTTATCCCTCACATACATCTACGCACCGCATGTCACCGCGCGCCCTCTCCACCGTCCTCACCCTTGGCTCCAGCTTCTCCCTCTCCGACACTCCGGACAAACCCACAGCTGTCCCATGCGTGGAAAGGCTGGGTAACCTCCTTAGCCCCAAAACCAAAAGCTACCTCCATCGATCTCCCTGCTTCCACCCACTTTCCCATCCACACAAGCTCTCAACAAGATCGTCACAGGGAGAAGACGTGTGATGGCTAGTGTAATAGGGCCTGCAGGGAGTGTTACAGAAAGGACGATCGCCGTTGGAAGGGAGGCTGAAACAAGCGAGGGTGAGAGCGAGGGCGCAGTGTGGGGGCCAGTTCAATGGGTGGGCACTAGGGAAGTCCACCGTCTAGAGAGGAGTGGATGTGTCTGGCTTTGGAAAGGCTAGTGTTCGTGGGGGCCAGAATATAGAGGGAAACCTCAGCAGGACATCGATCGCTATGGATTCAGATAATTCATCTGCCAGCGAAAAGCTTTCAAAGGCAGGATCGTTTTCACACGTCGAGTTGAAAGATATGGCAGCGAAAGTCTTGTTGGAGCTCTGATAGTTAAGCAGTTGTAGGAGAATTGGCTGTTTGATGGGTTCACGGTTTCGGGTTGGCAGCCGCGAGAGCGCCTGTGTATATTTAGTGGACTGACTGTATGGCTGTGGGCTTGGGGTTTTGTGGCATAGGCTCTGCTCTGTCTGTTCATTTTCATAGAATTTGCTGCAGGTGGAAGAACGAGAAGGCGTTTAGCAGTTGGACAGCGGGTCGCTGAGCCTTCCAGAGGGCATGCCCGCACTCGCTATATGCCCGTCCTATGAGATAGAATGCACTACAAGTCCGCAGATACTTCTGAAGTTCTCATGCAACCTTCGCAGGCGACGTTCAGAGGAACGAATAGGGTTCGATAAGATGGAAGAATAGTGGGATTATGTACGAAGCCTGATCTCAGCATCAGATATGCCGTATCCGTAAGTGCATCTTCTGTTGATGAATGGAAGGCATTGCTTAGAATGTCCTCCTCCTCGCACGGAGGGTTTTCGCTTTAAAAGAGGCGAGACTTGAGTGAAAGAGAGAACTTGCAGTTGACACCATTGTACGAGTGTTGCGCATGGGTGTTCATAGATATGAGGGGAAGAGGATGTGCTAAGCACAGGAAGAAGAGGGATGGACCTAGAGTGTCTTATTCCATTTTGCTACCATAGCATCGCTGCATCAAGTAATCCATCGGCTAGAATACTCTCTCACGTCTTTGCATCATGAGAGCGAACAGGCACCGCCTGATGATGGAGGTTGGTACGTCGTACTCCGTATATTCTCTGCTGTCCTGTTGTACTATGCCTCATTTTCAAGATGCTTAGAGGACTGCGAAACCGAGGCACCGCTTGAACGAGAATTCATACTCCGTTAATGGCTCGAGTTGGACTCTTATCGTTGGCAGTTGACGTGTGCGATCTCGTTTTTCGAACCTGCCGAGGAGTACTCTACACTTCAAGGTGCCTACATCATTGATCTGAGATCACGTGATTTTGAAGATCGCCGGAATCTCTTGGCGGCTGATCCGTTTCTTGAGTCCCGTTCGTTCCACAACAACCAGTCAACGAGACTCTGACACCCTATTTCGATTCGGATCCCTCTCGGGCTACATGAATGTTGGGGAAACAGTGAATTACTGTCAGAGGCCTCCAGTGATTCATCGAGTGTTGATGGGCTACACACTGGCAATCCCTATTTATTCGACTCCGTTCCGGATGCGGTAGTCTCGAACATTTTCGCGACCCTTCAACCATACCTTTTCTCGATCTCGTACACGCATTCGGTGTCCTGCTAGTCGAGCCTGCGTCGGATATTCCCCTTTGACTGCGACCTATATCTCCCACAACACCTGGCGCGTAGCCCGCCGGCGAACGTCACGATGTCAAAGCGCAGTGCTGAAGCGCAGAGACTTGCCTATGAGCAGAGATTTATAGAGACAGACGACATAGAGCCTAATTTTAGGGCATCAGCTGCTCAGCTGGCGAAGAGACAGTAAGTCCTGTTGTTTGCCATTGCGAACCCCATCACTCTTTGTTTTGCTGCCCGCTATTTCAATAATGGGCTAGCAACAATTCACTTCACCATGAATATCAACACCTACAACACACCTACAACATTCAACCCAGCCCCTCTTTCTCCTCACCTACACTTTCTGTCCCAGTTCCCCTTCACACACATACACATACACACACACTGCTATCTAAATCAACCTTTTCATCATGCCTTTGAGCGCTAATCAATGGGAAAAAATCAGGATACGGGCAATGAAAGGCGTTCGCCGGGCCTCAGCTCGTCCTTCTATCAACTCGCCTGTCCAAAGCACACCCACGCCTTTTGCAAGCGATGCTTCCAACACTGTCAACGGTATTCAAGGGGCACAAAATCCTTTTCAATCAGGCTCTCAGTCTTTTGGGGGCATGACGCAGCCTGGTTTGAACGGTGGACAGCCGGCATCTCAAAGCGTGTCTTTTCCTCCGACAGGAAGCAGCACGAACAGCAACCCTAGCTTCCAATTTGCGCCATCGAACGCTGGGTTCAATTTCTCTAATAGCTCGAACACACCTTTCAACAACCCCTTCACAAACATAAGCAGCGGCAACACAGGTGCATTACAACCCTCTAGCTCAAGTGGGTTTCAAGGCAGCATCTTCAACATCCCAGCCCAGACTCCGACAGCGCCCAGCCCAAAACCTATCAATGCACCCTTTGCCTTCGGAAAGTCGACCTCACAGTCACAACAACAATCACAGCAGACATCGTCATCGAACATATTTGGGAACATCCCCACGAATCCATTTGGTCCGGCTAAAGATCAATCGGCTTCCGGTATCATCAGCCACAGCGGACAGGCGCAATCCAATACACCTACGTCGATAATCTTCGGGGGTTCGAAAGCGCAGCAAGATCAGCCGCCGAGCGATTTCTTTGGGTCCAGTGCACCAAAATCCGGTCAAGCGCAATCCCCTGAGAGTATGTCTACCACTCCGGATACATCTCCGCAGGCGACACAACAGCAGCAACCTTTGAACCCATTTGTGTCTCTCAATGTTCCAGCTTCTCCCACCCCACAAGGCGGTACTAGTAGCATCTTTTCGAACAGCACGTCTACTCCTGCCGCAAGCGAGAAGCCCAAAGACGACGCTCAGCCCAAGCGGGGGGGTAGTCTCTTGGATCGCATATCAACACCAACGATTGCAACCGACCAAGGCCCCAAGGAGGACAACAAGCCGAGCACAGCAACGGAGATTCCGAAGGTCACTTTCGCGGGGCTTAGTCAACCGGCACATCCAGCCCCAGGCACTGCAACTACGAGTTTTACCAAGCCAGACCAATCAACCACCCAGCCCCTTTTCGCTCCGTTTCTACCAACACAAGCGTCTAATAGCATGGCTTTGAACAACACCGTCTCAGAGCCAAAGGCTATGCCGGCACAGTCATCTTCAAGCGCATTGGCCTCCCAAGCGGCGTCAAAGGCTCCAGAAGCGCCACCATCATTCAACATGAAGAGTGCGGCAGTCCCAGCTGGTGGGAAGTCGCTCGCGCTGAGCAATGCTGTTATACCACATGACAATTCCCTACTTTCCGTCGGTAGCGCGCATGGAGACCTCCCATCATGGTCGATCTTTGCGGACGAACACCAGAAGCTATCAATGAACACACTGTGGCGTCTCAGGGCTTTGTATATGGGTATCAAAAGACTCTGTGACCGGGATACAGTGGATTTTGAAGCTGTCATGAGATATTATGAAGAGAGGAAGCAGGCTATTATGAACGCAGCAGGTCGTCCTACAGAAGGCGTAGCAGGTAAAAAGAGGAAGCTGTCACAGGACGAGCACGAGACCAGTAGCCCAAAGAAGGCAAGACCGGCAATGTCTGCGCTTGATTTTTACACGCCCAAAGCGCTGACCAATGGTGCGTTTACGAACGGCGCAAGCTCTGGTTTGAACACACAGGATCAAGCCAGCTCTTTTAAGCAATCCTCACCCGCAAAGAGAAAGGCGGACGAAGACATCTCGAAGGAAAACGATCAAGGAGGTATCAATGGTGCGAAGAAGGCTCGTTCTGAAGGCGCTGTCTCCTATCCTTCTCTATCCTCGTCAACTGGTTCTGAGACATCGAACATCTTCAAGAGCATTGTCAACAACGAAGGACATGGATTTTCTTCAGTGGCTGCTCAGCAGACTAATGGCAGCCTTGGTGCCAATCCAGCGAAGCAAGGGCTTGGGGCTCTATCGGGCTCGTCGGATGCATCCGCAACACCCAAGGGAAGCCCTCAGGAACCCCAAGATGTCTCTACGGCTCCAAAGGCTCCCACTGGGAACCCTTTCGCAAATATAGCCCCCGCGGCTTCTCCGAGTCTCTTCCTCGCCATTGGGGACCCACAATCCTGGTTCAGACCAGACGCTGCGACATCTTCCTCATCTTCGCCTAAGGTTGCATCTCCCTCTAAACCATCGGGCACTACTGCATCTCCATTCAAACCAGCTGGGACTGCTGAAGCTATTGTTAAATCATCTATCACTATTGAATCTCCCTTCAAACCATCCGGCCGGACTGCGAGTCCATATTCTGCGCCACCGGCAAAGACTACCGCGGAGAAGCCAAAGTTTCAAGCGCCCAAGTTTGACTCAGCTGCGACAGCGAATTTTATGTCGCAATTCGCCAAGGCCTCGAAAGAAAGCGAAAGCAAGGAGAGAGAGAAGCGCAAGGCCGAAGACTTCGATTCTGATGAGGACAACGAGGCTGATTGGGAGCGGAAGTACCTCGAAGAACAGCGCGCCAAGAAGCAGAAGCTTGAAGAATCCACAAAGGGCAAGGCTACGAGGTTCGTTGCTGGCAAAGGATTCATATTTACCGATGATGAGCAAGACAAGGAGACCTACAAGGACGCCGAATCCGAAGAGTCATCGTCAGAGCGGTCATCCAGGGCTCAAAGTGCCTCGGTGTTCGATCAGCCTCCCAAGCCGATAAGTAACGGTCTCAACATTTTCGGACATCTTTCCGAAGCTGAATCCGGCGCAGAAGGCAGCAAGATCGGCGATGCTGATGATGAAGATGATTACTCTACAGGAAGCTCTGACGAGGATGAGGAAGATCAAGGCGAGGCTCCAGCGCCAGATGAGCACCCAGGCTTGTCATTCCAGAAGTCTCAGGCTTCAGCATACGCCAGCCCTTTCGGTATGCTCAGTACGCCCAAGCCTACCGAACAGCCTCGGTCTATGGGCCCAAGCATCTTCGAGCGCATATCGAGAGATGAGAAGGGCGAACCACTTCGAGAACTACCGCCTAAGGAGGACAAGAATACCAGTGGCCTGTTCGGTTCCAGCTCATTGCAGACTGGAAGCAGCAGTATTTTCGGCAAACCTTCGTCAGCTACACCAAGCACGGTACCCAGCCTTTTCGACCGCGTATCGAAAGATGAAAACGAGCAACGGATTCAACCTAAGGAGGACAAGAACGCCAGCGGCCTGTTCGGTTCTAGCTCGTCGCAGATTGGGAGCAGCAGCGTTTTCGGGAAACCTTCGTCGGCTACACCAAGCACCGTGCCCAGCAAGCCTTTCACAGGATTCAGTTTTGGCCCTTCCATGTCTACGCCTAAAACAAGCCCTTTTGGTCAACTTTCTACACCGAGCGATAGTGTCCCCGCGTCTGACGCTGATACCAGCCTGGGAGACCATACGTGGAAGGTTGATAGCCCTATCAAATTTGGTGCTACCAGCGCGGCTCCTACCGTACAGGTAACATCACCATCACCATCGAAGAGCCCTTTCGGAAGTCTTTTCGGTAGTCCCCAAGGAAGTGCATCGACTGAAGCTCCTCATAAAGCTACTTCAGGTCTATTCGGCAGTACATCGACGAAGAGCCCCAATGTTGGTTTCGGATTCTCGACCGACAGCCCCTCAAACCCGACTTCGAGTACTCTGCAACCACCATCTGATGCACCTGCCAACGACCTTTCTCGCGCTACTTCGCCAGGAGCCTCAAGTGCGGCTGACAGTACTGAAGGCCATGGAACAGATGGGGCAGCTGATGAAGAGCACGAACAGCACGAACAGCTTGACCTCACAAAGGGGCCAGGAGAAGAAGATGAGGAAACCCTGTTCGAGGTCAGATCGAGGGCATTGACGCATGATAACGAGACAAAGGACTGGAGCAGCAAGGGTGTTGGACCGCTTCGTGTCCTGAAGCACTCGGAGACGGGCAAAACGAGGATCCTGATGAGATTAGATCCTAGTGGAAAGATCGTCATCAATGCCGCTCTCCTAAGCAGTATCGAGTATAAGTACGTCGCACCAAAGTCGGTGATGATGGCCATTGCAGCAGACACTGGCACGCTGGTTAAATATCTTGTTCGCGTAGGGAAGGATGAGGATGCTAAGGATTTAGCGAAGATTCTTGAAGAGAATAAGAAGAATTAGGAAAGCCATCTTAAGATTTGGTGGCAGGAGTGGGAAAAGGGGATTATTCGGTTTCACGCTGCCTCATGATGATCTTCGATCTGCGCCGGTGCGCGGTTTTACAGTCATCCTAGGGTCATCACCCACGCGGATCCTTCTCATGGGCGGTCATCTTGTTACCTTAGCGGAGCATACATACGGGGTTTAGGAGTTCGGAAGGAGGACCGCATGCATGTCTTTTTACACATTTTTCCGAAAGAGCATGTCATTGCTTTCACCTCAGCATGCTCTCAACATTCGACATGCCCATTGGACCGTCGACACCCGCGGCCGAGACTCGAGCTCTGATACCGCTTTTCGTCTCACTGAATGGGCCTTGTCGATGTCATCACGTCTTCCGACTTTACCTACATCGTGGCGGCCCATCGTTCCCTTATCACATACCGCTCCTTTTCGACTCGTCTGTCAACATCTCAGGCGCATGCTTTCACCTTGTCTTTTCCATTGCTCACAACAGAGAGGTCCACAATTTTGACTACCTTCGGGTTACGTTGGTTGTGGATCTCTCCCTCTTGAACACGAGAAGTCTACTTGTTGACTGCCTTCGGGGTCATGTCCGCTGACTACTTTTCGTTGCTGCCTAGTGAGAAACTTGTTGTTGACTGCCTTCGGGGAATGTCCGCGAGTAGTATTGCTAGGTGGGGGAGGATGGCATGGAAAGAGATTAAGGGTTTCGCATATTCTTGAGTACGAGCTGGGCAGGGGGATATGTGGTTTGTGCTAGGAGCGGAATCAACGCAGCTTCTTGTGGGCTGCCGTGTCCATGCAAAGTACGGCGATAGATTCTTGTTTATACAATGTGTTACATAGAGGAAATCAAATCACAAAGATCCCAGTCTCTCCACGCAGTGAAGTACCATCATGATGTTTCTCTTTCCATGAACATTATAAATCATTCTTCATACTGAACCTTTCCTTCGCTGACATCCGGATAAACATCAAACCTCCTCTGCGTATATATCGGTATCCCCTTCCTCGTCTCCTCAATCACCTTTCCATCCAAATCCGCATACACAATCTCCTCCTCTTCCCCCGCTTCCACCAGCACCTCTGCATTCGGATTCACAACCATGCTATGCCCCCACGCATTATAGCTCGCTTTCATATCCCTAGCTGGACTGCACAAGCCCACATACACCTGATTGTCCATCGCCCTCGCCCTCGCTTGCAGGCTCCAATGCAGCGCGCCGGTAGTAAGGTTGAACGCTCCTGGATACAAAAGCAGGAAGCAACCCTTCCGCGCCGCGATCATGGCCAGCTCAGGGAAGCGGATATCATAGCAAATCGCCAGCGCAATCTTGCCATAAGGCGGAAGATCCACCAGCGTCAGTTTGTTCCCCGGCGACAGAACATCCGATTCCCTGAAGGTGATCTTCCCCGGGATGTCGATGTCGAACAGATGCACCTTCCGATGCGTGGCCAGCAGCTTGCCCTCTGGATCAAACAGCAGCGACGTGTTGTGGTACTTCTCCGTCTCGGGCACGAACTCCGGGATGCTGCCGCCGAGGAGGTAGGTTTTCGTCTCCGAGGCGAGGGAGGAGAGCGCGTGGAAGGTGGGGGATTGGGAGGGGGTGGGAGGGCTGGGGAGGAGGGTTTCGGCGTAGGTGGGGAAGTATTGGCAGCCGTAGGGCGAGTTGAAGCATTCGGGGAGGACGATGAGGGAGGCGCCGGCGCGGGAGGCTTCGAGGACGCGGGCGCGCGCTCGGGCGAGGTTGGCGGTTTTGTCGGCGCCTGTGAGGGGGAGGGGTGTTAGACAGGGGGTGGGTGAGGAAAGGGGGAGGGGGAGGGGAGGACCGGTGGATAGTTGGATGAGGGCGAGTTTTAGGGGCTTTTTGAGGAGGGATGTCATTGTAGGCGACAGCTTCAGGTGGCTTCCACTTGGTGCAGGAGCTCAAGAAACATAGGTCACCCTCGAATCCCACCGCGCTTCAACGGTCGTGGTACTTTAGGGTCTGCGTCATTCCGCTGCAAGCTTGGCGGAAGGCTTAGCATAGATGACCTCTTGCCAATCTCTTCCTCGAAATCGAACAAGGTCTTCATCACATCTGAGGAGATACTTCAGCTCGTGAAGTTCCGAGTTGGGCGTGCAGTCTCTGCAAATAGGTCCTGCTATGCTACTCGTAACCATAGCTCTCGAACTGCATCCAAATCCTCTCACTATGACATCCCTGATGTGCATGGAGGGTAAACGAGACTTTGCTTCGCTGCTGCCCAAGCTGCAAAGACTAACTTTCTCGAATCTCTTCAGGAATACCTTTTGGTGGGTTGAGCATAGCTGCTGGGTTTGGATTGTGCCTTCCGTGTCTTCTCCAATGTGTCTGCCAAACATGGCAGTTGCCCTCCCAGCCCTTGCTATGTTGTCCTACAACGATATGATCTCATGTCATTGCCATTCTCTCTCTTCTGTACCAATTTCCATTCGATACCTCTTGGTCAAGTGGCCGTCCACCTATTCTCTAATTTCGCATACCTCACCAAGTCATTCTTTTAATCGCGGCTATTGTTTGTACCTCATGCTTTTGCCTTCCTGCTCACGCCACTCATGGAATGGTCTCTTTCCCACGATGAAGCACATCTGATTCGCGAACGTTCCACGAGCCATCGCTCTTGTTCTGCTAAGGATGACCTGAGAGCTAGGGTACGCTCTCTACTTATCCTACAGAACGAGCATTACCCTCCTCGTACGTCACCTGAGCACAAAAGGAATTGCTATAGCACGGAAGGTAGCCGTGCCACTAGCAGCGACGTTTGTTGCACCCTAACCCCATTTGAACACTACTTGAGACCCGTCATGGCTATCAATCGGTTTGATGGCCCCGCTGGGCAGATCGAGGATGATGCCCCCCATACAGCTCGAAGACATCTCAGCCAACCTGATATCGTTGGAGATGCCAGCTCAAGAGCTGAAGGCGAGTCAGCACAGCCATTGTCAGGGTTGAACCAACGTCATGCAGGAACCGCTGTCAGTCAGGAGCAAGGTGGATCAGCAGATCTACCTCCAATGCCACAGAGGAGTCCATTCAACCGAACATCCGGCCGATACAAGCCCCATTACGATGTAAGAACACTCCCTCCGGCTACTCCTCGTTTGACGGAGAGCTCTTTGAGACCTGGCGTGCAACACGTTCCTGGAAGCTATCAATCAGATTTTGGCTCGAAGAATCTGCTAGAGTCTGGCTCTTACATGGCAGTTGATGTGTTGGAGGATGATCAAACTCAGAAACAGCCTTACGGATCTCATACCCTTCTACCCTCAAGCGCTGTCGAGTCCTTGAGCCATGCCCAGGGGCATCAAGACTCACTCCCAACACGACCTCCGGTACGGTCCGTCCGCTCAAATACGTCTCTGCATAGAAAGATGTCGCAAGCATCTCTGAAACCAACTTTCTCTTCAAGAGCTCTGCCTAGGACACATGCCGCGCTCCCATATGCTGGCCAGATCGCTCAGCCTGTAGCGACACCTGCGACTGACCAGGAATACTCTCAAGAAGCGACACGCCCGGCCAGGATCCAGCCGATGCCCGAGACGCAGGTGGAATTCCCCAGCAGACAATCGCTGGAGAAAGTCCCACAACATTCTCGAGAACTTGTGCCCGTTACCGAGACACAGCTATCGGATCTGCTTGCTCAATTGCCACCGTTCAGGCAGCAGACGTTGGAAGGGTTCAGTCATCCCCCTCTTGTGTCTAAGTCTCCTAGCGATTATAAGCAACATCTAGAGCCGCAGCTACGTCGCGAACATAGTAGGGAAGTCTCGTCCCATGATGAACGCGAAGATCAGACTTTCAAGGACCGTTTGGACCTACCTGCAAAGGCTACCGAACAATTGAACCGTGTACCAGAAGAGCGGAGAACACCGGGCGTCGTCAAGGTCCAAAGTCCATCAATTCCTGGCACGCCAGTTTCCAGCGCAAGTCACAAAGCCGCATCCCTTAGTCGGGCTCTCACGGCTTTATCCGAGATCAGCTCCAAATCGAACGGATCTAGACATCGTCTGCCCCTCCCACGGTCTTCCAGCAAATACGAGAAACTGGACGATCACATCGATGAGCTCAATGTCCCGGGCCGCTCACAGGAAGGTGAGAAAAGGAGCAGCTGGGTGCAGAATTTTCTTGGGAGATCTTCGACTATAGCAACACCGGAGGCACCAAATCTGACAGCAAGGCCCTCTCAACAGCATAGCAGAGCCCTTATTCCTACGGAACATCTACGATCAGCCATGATGCTGGCGTCACCAGGATCAGTGGCCGCAAGCGACGAGAACGCTCTCCACGATAGATCTGTAGATGACGCCATGAGAAACCTGGCGATTGCAAAACAGCAGCAACATAATGAGGAGTCTTTCTCTAAAGTGATCCTTGATCTCGAGAATTTGTTAAGGGAGGCGCTAATTATTGCCCACCAAGCAGCCGATGGAAATAAGATTACAGACGGGAGGGGTCAGGACTGCATTCCCCAGGCTGATCACCTTGTAGGCTCCGATAGTAGTTCAGAAGTGTTTAGTGAGGCTGGCTCCATGCGTCCTGCTGGACACGACGAAGAAGACCATTATACTTCGGCGCCGCGGATCCATCCAGCTCATGAGCATGTCACCGTGCTTGAGCCTAAGAGCGAAGAGCGGTATCATGGGCATTTCAGGAAAGCCCGTGATGCGACTCCCTACCCTGCGGCCTCGCGAAATCCGTCTGTGGTACCTCCAGTCGATCAGGACGAGCCTCCGAGAGAGCCAGAGCAGCCAAAACCGACAAATGACAATGGCTTGCTACAGCCATTCGTATCCAGAGATTGGGCCCTGGCAAAACGCCAACCTACGATGAGAAACGCAGACTTCGATAACGTGCCGTTGCTGCCTCGCCAGCCAACAATGGCGCAGGCTCCACTCAAAGAGCAGAATACGTTCCTAGCACGTAAGCAAAAACCATCATCCAATGCCTTGTCTGAGCAAGCCGTACATCAGTACATTGAGAACCACCAAAAACCTCCTGTCCAACCGCGAGCGAGTTCTTTCAGGTTACGACCCCGACAAAGGTTTCAAGAATCATCAGAGGCTCTCGAAATGGAGAAGCTCGGCGTGTCTAGGGAAGGATCTGAGATGCATGACCAATCAGACTTCGAGGATCCAGACGCAAAACACTACAAGTCACGTCCGAAAGGGTCGACAGACCGTGGAATCGGCCGAGATTCTGCCTTATCGCCATTACCTGATGGGCACTATGAACTGGAAGACCGAGGTCCTGCGAAGCAAGACTCGATCAGGAAAGGACGTCGCAGCCACTTCAGTATCAAGGAACCGCAGGGTTTCAGTCTGAGCCGATCTCACAAACGAGCACCGATCGCCCGAGACTGGAGTGATTCGAGGAAGCGTTGGACCGCCACGATTGCTTGCCTGAGCACGGCACTCATTGGAGTAATCATTGGTATCTACGCTGGGGAGGTGCCTGCCATCCAATATGCCATTGTTGACGAACACCATTACACGATACTGGGCAATGTTGTCTTCTTCATTGGCCTAGCGATCACAACGGTCGTGTTTTTCCCTCTACCGCTGCTCCATGGTCGGAAGCCGTACACGTTGGCAGCATTGGCAATCCTCCTGCCACTCCAGTTTCCCCAGGCATTGGCGGTCAACGCACAGCGCACTCCTTCCGTGGCAACTTATCGAGTTGGCCTGCTCCTTTCGAGGAGTATAGCAGGTCTCGTTGTTGGCTTTGCAAACATCAACTTCTTGTCTACACTGCTCGACCTTTTCGGCGCGTCTCTGCAAAGTAGTAATCCACATGAAGAAGAGGTTGACATTAATGATGTTCGCCGCCATGGTGGAGGGATGGGAATGTGGCTCGGCATTTGGACCTGGTGCTTCATCGGATCCATTGGAGTCGGCTTTCTTATTGGAGCAGTCATCATCAGCGGCCTTGATGTCTCGTGGGGCTTTTGGATTACCATCATCTTGACGGCTGCTGTACTGGTTCTCAACGTTCTTGCACCAGAAACCAGAAGATCGGCTTACCGGCGATCGTTGGCCGAGGTCCACAACGGAGGTGAGGTCTCTCGAAGGATTGCTCGCGGAGAGATAAAAATGCATCTCGACGCTACCGGTCCGATCTATTGGTGGGAGGAGGTCACAGCCGGTTTAAGACTTTGCATGCGTATGCTGAAGCAACCCGGTTTTGCAATCCTTTCCCTATACTTGGGGTGGATCTACGGTCAAATTGTGATAGTCATTGTCGTAAGTTGACTTCATGTCCTAAGATACCTGAGCTTACTTTGCCGTAGCTGCTGGGTGCTCTCACCTCCAAGTACTATCACTTTCGATCGCAGTACGTGGGCCTGTGTGTCGCAGCTATCCCGATCGGTGCTCTTCTTGCTACACCATTCCAAAAGGCATCAGCATTGAGCCGCGCAAGAACTCACAAGCCCAGAACAGACAGTATGACCGTCCAGAAGCGCGTGTCGAGGTCCTCGCACTTTGTGCGAAGAGCTGTCTTTATGATACTGTTGCCCTTTGCAGGTTTGGCTTATACCTTGGCATCCGGTGGAGATCGCATCAACTTCATGATGCCCACGATCTTCGCGGGGGTCATAGGCTTCTTGTCAAATCTCGCTATCGCGGAATGCAACGGCATCATCATGGAGACCTATGATACTTCGGACCTCCAGCCAGGAATGACCGGTCGACCTCGGCGTGTTCTTCCAGAGGAGATCGAAAGGAAGCGGACTAACTTTTCGTGCTTTCCACGTGTAACGGCGGCGTTTGCCATCTCACAGGCTTTCGCCTTCCTCATCGCAGCCGCAGCCACAGGAACAGGTGGTGCCATTGAGAGGCGCATTGGTGCGAAGGCGGCTACCGGAGTGGTCGCTGGCATACTATTGGTGCTGACGCTGTTGCTCATCGCCGTCCTCACGCGCTTCAAGACCGTGCAGATAATTCCTACGCAGCGCTATGGCACTGCCATTTTATCAGGTCCTACAAACACGTGGAAGCCAGTCATTATTGGTCATCCTAGCGGCACTACACGGAGGATGAGTCTACTGGAACTGGGTCGGATGAGCAGGTGGACAGAGATCAGGCGCAGGAATAGATTGATGAGCGGTCTTTCAGCACCTGAGTGAGCATGGCTTCCATTGTAGAATGGACTACTTCCCATAGCTGGTCTATGTAGCCATAGCTTGATCCACTGCGAAGCATTGAAGTCCATATCAAGGTCAGCGATTCAGCCATTTGCATGCATGAATTGACCCTCTGCTCCCTATGAAGCGTTCACCGGCGTTCTTCAGCACGAATTGTCTTTCAGAAGCAAGGTGATGCCGTAGCAAAAGCAATAGGGGACTCAACGTCCTTACTCTAGGTTGATATATATATATATGGCAGTGGCATCATAGTCTAGTCCAGAGCAAGTATGTGTATATCTATGCATTTCGAGCTTTCTAGACAAATTTTCTGTTTTTACCATGGTCGTTCTGATCAGTGTGCAACAAGCTGTACATGCCGGAGAAGCTGGTCCTGATTTACTTCTGGTTACCTTTCGACGCTGGCTACGGCTAAGATTGCAGAGAGGAATCAATTGCCGGAGCGTCGCATACAGAATATGCCCTAGTCAGTAGTCGCGGAAAGCACAGACGGGCGGCAACGGGCCACACACTCCTAGAAGTAAGTTGGATGCCGATCACTAAAGTAGAAGTACTTCGTATCCGGGGTAATATGTTAGCGTGACAGGGTTCATTTTGCCCAGCTCTCTCCCGAATAAACCCTGTCACGCTAACATATTACCCCGTGGATAGGAAGTACCTGTACGATCCTTGGGTAACGCCTTTACCTTAAGTGCTTGTACTCGGACGATTCACCACCCTCCGTGGCGCTGCGAGCCAATTTTCTGGTCTGCCATAGAAAATAATATGGTCCGTCACGAGGATCAAAAGACGTCGAAAGCGACTACTGGCTGGCGACTACTGGCTGCTTGAAGCTTTTCTGATGCTGACTCTACCTTAGTAGAAGTACTTCTCGATGCTGACGATCCCCGGTTCGGAAGCTGGGATGATGTCGAATCGACATCTTAATTCCGGCTTTGCAAAAGACGAAAGATCGTCCGCGGAGCCGCCCGCACCAACCAATTTCTTTCATCCTTTCCAACCTCTCTGCCACCATCGGAAAGTCATCCCGGCAAAGCCTTCCGCAGTATCACCAGTGTATGGGCCGAGGCCGGCTAGCAAACGCACGACGAACCAACATTCCCAATGACTTGGTCCGGGCTAGCGCTAGCACGGAGTCTTGTCCCTCTTGTGCCATACTGGGCGCAATACGGCGTTCTGGAACGAACGCCTTTGGTGGGTGCGGACGGTAGCCTGCCATGGCTAGCCATTAGTGCTTCCAGAAGGCTGCATTCCAACTCATACTGGGTATCCTTCGGGGAAATATACACGTATTGGTAGAAGTACTTGATGCAGGAACAATCACCCAATTCGCCACTGGGTAGCATCAACATTGAAGGATAGGTTCTGTCTCTTTAGCTGGGTGAGGGGGCTCGATTCTTTTCCTGGGCACTTCTTCTTGTCGTCTGTTGTACGTTGTGTGTCCTTCGTGATGTGGGAGGAGTTTTCTTTCTCCATTGCATCGCAGCGCAGCATTTTCTATAACTCTATGGACGAGAGCATCTCTCCCAAATCCTCACGAGGAGCTTCAACTTTCGCGCACGACAAGAATGGACGATCCTTCGACGCTTCCTGCTCCATTACGGAATTATCGCAGCAATTCGACAAGCACATACTTGGGCCTCAACGGCAACCTTCGTACCAGCGCTCTCCACCAAACGACCCGCATGACCTTGGGCGAGACCGCCCAGCTTCAGCGCATAATCAAAATTCCGCACGACGTCAACGCCAGTCCATGGTCCGCCGCCAGTGCTCCGCCGCCAACATTTCAAGGCTCTCTTCGCTCGTGCAAGACCTCCTTGAGGACGACACATGGAGCTGTGATACTCACATAGGCCCTCTGGAAGATTGCGATTCGCTACCTCGTCCTCGACCTGACGAAATCCCACCCTTACAATCACCAACCTTCAGCTCCGCATCAACCTCGTCTTGCTCTGAAGATGGAGAATTCGAGCTTCACAGCTCTTTCCGGGGTCAGCCCATGTTCAAAATCGGTAAAGAGGTGAAGCACAGCAGCTCGAAGGAGGCGATGGGAAGACAATACAAAGATATACGGATTAGAAAGTCTGTAAGGAGGAAGTCTTCAATCCTGGGCGGTCGACACGAATGATCCATAGCCTAATTCACGACATGCGAACCCGCTTTCTTTCTTGAGTTTCATACAAGGTCCGTGGATGGATGGGACTGGCATGGGGTGGTCGATACTCAGGAGTTGCGACTGATATTGCATGGTCAGGTGGTATGGTGAGGCCGTCTTCGGGGCCCACATTTGAGGGCTTGCATCTTTTGGGGGTATTGGGAACGGAAGGATTAGCCATGGTCATGGCAGGATCTTTTGGATCGAGTGATGAATATGTATACTACGAAGCACTGTTGATATGGACAAGATAAAGTTTCCTAAAACCTATTGTTCCAATGCGAATTGAGCAGCAGATTCCCTCAGATGATGTGGCCACTGTCTACTTTACTGTCGTACTTTGAATTCAGACCCTAGTCCGGATGTCGTTAGAAGTCCTTCAGCCTTGCGAGGGAAGCTCTCGCGGATCTCATTGCTGGCAGAGTCTTGAACAAAATCGTTCAGTCTGATGAGCAGAGATTCAGGGTCACGTCGTGGTACCCTTCAGAAAGCCGATCGGTCCACAACAACTTGGAATTGATAAATCGAGCCCAACAGTAAATCCCGATTGTCCATGAGGAAAGGACCGGGTTTAAGCTCTCTACTGAACATGGCATAAATTAGAAATGGCAGCTGCAAGAACATGCTACGGCATCAGAACCTTCACTTCCTCTGCAAAAGACGGCCTTTTCGGCGGCGCAGTCCACATTAGGATTGTTCCACGACCACGGAACCTGGGTGAAAGTCGAGAAATCCTACGGATACTCGAGAAATTTGGAGAAATCGTATTGTTCAAGCATCTCAAGGTCAGTGCTTCCACATCCTGTGTATATCAAGGCCGAGTACAAGCTGACGTTATTTTGTTTAAAACCTAGTATGAACCTCTAGCCCCTGCCCCAAACACAATACTAGCCATATACAAGAACCCCAGTTCCGCACAGACGTTGATGAAAGCGTCCCCATTGCTATTAAAGCTCGAGCTGAAAATCACCGGCTGGAAATATCTAAGTTCTGAGACGCCTGGCCTGGCCAGCGAGTCTGCGACCCCAGATTTACCTACCGCATCTCGAGAGGAGGCGAACAACCAGGCGGAGCCAAGCTCAATTGAGCCGCAATCATTTCGTTCCAGCGGTTATCGAGAGAATACACAAAAGAACATAGCTGCCAAGGACAGCAATTTCCAAAGCCTCGGCGGAAGCCAGAAATGGGGCACGCGGGGCCCATCTGTTAGCACCAAGTCGTCTGCCCCAGAGATAATTGGGTCTGAAATGCCTATACCGGCCCTAGGGTCTATTCCGTCACCCGAAAGGCATCCAACACTGGACGCTGCTGCACCAAGTCCACACCCTAGTCGACCTACCACTTCACAGTACAGGGAATTTGAGCTGAAAGTCGCACCGTCGAACATGAACCATCAGGCTTATATCGAGCGCCAAGGGTATTATGGACCGTTTATAATAAACAGGAAGACGGTAATGGCACAAGACTTAGACCGGAGGGTGCCGTTGGAAGGCCTGCTTGACTGCCAGGTTGGGAAGCCCGAGGTACCGTTAAGAATTAGGATTAAGCGCACCGAGCAAGGAACGCTTGTACCGTTCTCTCTGAGAGCGTTGTACGAAGAGAAGAACGGTCCAATAACCATGACCTGACGTTGTGGGCTCCGATCAGGTGGGGCTAGCCTTTTCTTCACGTACCAACATGAAGCACACACACAAGAGCACGCTTGCACAGCACTAGCGAGGCACTTGTTGTCCAGCTACTCTTGCGGAACCGCTGCACCGCTTCTCTATCGCTTGTCGCCTTCAGCCGACCTAAAGCCCCGAAGGTCGAAGAATTGCCGCATCAGATGCGATGGCGCATAAATACCCAGCTTGTTACCGAATCACCCCCACACCGATGGCGATGCAGCATGAAGGCCCACGAAATGAAATTTGCCAGATACTCGCTCTGTCAGTTGCTGTGTGCGTTGCTTGCAAAACCAGCACCAGCTTCTCTCGTGCCTGCGCTCAGTTTCAACGTCACGGGCCATACACTTTGCAGTAATAACGTCCCAGAAATAGATGGGTAGGTGACCGGCCCTCGCGAAATATAGATGCTAAAGATAGTAGTGGCAGTCTACCTTTCCTCAACCTCAATCTAAAGACACTCTCCACAAACCCTGGCGAAATCTTCGTGTACCCTGTCACTGGTACTACCACAAAACTTTACATCACCTTCCCTCCCAAGCCGCAGCCCATTCTCAAAGCCAAGCTCGGCAACACCATCCTCCAAACCCAGCGGGCCCTTCGAGCCTACGTCGCCGAACACCATGCCGTGTCCGTGCCTTTGCGTAACCAAGATGACCCATACGAGAGCAATAGCGATTGGAAAGGATGTGCTTTCTGCGTTACGCACTATCCGGCAACCCACCCTCACTTGACTTCGATCTCTCCAGCAGTATCGGTCTTCGACCCTCCGTTCCGGACCCCCGCGAGTCACCCGCGAACAATGTCTCTCGCCACCCAAGCCATGGAAATATTCGAAGGCCCATGCTCCAGGACAGCCGATGGTGGATGCGATGCCTGCGTTTCCTGCCGCCGCCGGGGCTTACTTCACGCCCGCCTTCTCGAACACTTCAGCTTCGACGCCGCTCGCCAACTACGCTCAGGCCGACGGTACCTCCCCAGCGGCAATTGCAACTGCGCGACTCTCCCAGGCATGTTCATAGACCTCTTCCAACATATCCGTCCCCAAGCCATCCAGGCGAAAGCGCTGGCGCGCTGGGATGATTGGGCTCAGAAGAGGGGCCCTTCCTTCACCATGGAGCGGATGCGCGATCTGAAGGCGGTGACGGGCATCCTGGACGATTATTTCTTCCAGGGCACACTGGGGCCGTACATCAAGTTGCGGCGGGTGGCCTTCAACACAAAAGCACTAGGGAAAACAACTCCATTCGCTTTCGACCGCCAAGTCAACGCTCCCCGCCTCTCGAACAACGCTCCCCGCCTCTCGAATAGCGACCCCCGCGTCACAATCCGCATCACTCCTCCCCCAGGTCAGAAACTCATTTATCGCTGGACGAGGGAGATCCGAAAGATCAGGAACAAGCAAGGGCGGCGACCGTACGCGCGCCCGAGACGGAAGTTCGTGGGGCGGCGAGTGATGGACATTGCACGGGGCTTGCAGAGTTGGCATGCTGCCACGATTGGTGTTCTGAGCACCGTGCTCCATGAGCTGGGACATGCGGCCTTTCAGATCTTTGGCTGTCAGGCGTGCTGTATGCGCGGCAGCGTTGGAGACTGTGGGCATGGCGAGGCGTGGAGGAGGCTTTGCGAAGCAATGGAGCAGCAAGCGAATCGGTCACTCACTGGTATTGGGACTTGGCGTGTTGTCGACTAGGGGCTTGTTGTAGCTTATTTGGGAGGGTTGGGGATTTGGAAGTTATGGCCGTTGGGAAGTAATAGGTATTTAGGAGCCCGTTTGCAGCCGTTGCATTCGAGAAACCCCTGCTACGATTCTCAGCTCTATGCTCCTCCCTCTTTTAAGTCATCCGATGTTCCTCAAGCGATGTGCACTCACTCACACTCCTATCCCCCCCCTTCCACTCTCTTTACCTTCATGCCTCCGCCTCCCCCAAGTTCCTCAAGCCCCCATCAAGCCAGCAGCACAACTCCCCCCGTCCAAGAAACCCCCCACAAAAGCTCTCCACACCCCAAACCTCATCTGCCAGTACTTGCATCCGCAGCACTCACACCCTCACCCTCACCCTGAACCTCCGCTCCACCCATCAGCCCACCCCCGCCAAACAATCCCAACCCTAAACC
>JAABUQ010000551.1_pt1 | contig 87347 bp, 77 predicted proteins | sample 5560001 | NCBI WGS metagenome assembly JAABUQ01 (sample SAMN10711888, study PRJNA513371) | rock metagenome | isolation source: Antarctica rocks | place: Antarctica: Victoria Land, Finger Mt nord | collected 2015-12-18
TTCAGGTCGAACACCGCGTGCCCGCTATGCCTGTATTCCGTCATCCTCCCTATTCTCGGAGGAAACGGGCGGCTGAAAGCCGACCGCCTAAAAGGCGGTGGGATTAGACCGGGCGGACGGAGCTAAAAGGCGGTGGGATTAGACCGGGCGGACGGAGCTAAAGAGCTTGTTGAAAAAACGCGAATTCCTACTCATTCGCTTACGCGGAATCAAGCACATAAGAACCGCGTTTTTCTGAAAACCGGAGTTTGTTAACAAACTCCTAAGGGACGGCATAAGCTGGATGCATGGTTGTCGCCGGGCGGCACAAATCCGTAGCCTTCTTTATTGCGCTGGGCGTTGGGCTGATCTGTGTAACCCTTCTGCTCTACATTGGTTGGGTTCTACTCAACTGGCGCACCGGCATTTTACTGTTCTTCGGCGTGCTGCTGCTGGCCGTGATCATCAGCGGCGTGGTGCTGAACACGACGTTTCTGGTGCGGGAAATCCGGCGGAATGAGCAGCACGACGCCTTCATCAATGCTGTCACCCATGAGCTGAAAACGCCGGTGGCCTCTATCCGGCTGTATTTGGAGACACTCATGACCCGGACGGTAGATGAGGAGAAACGGCAAGAATTTTACAGCATCATGCTGGTGGATAGCGAGCGGCTGATTTCCACCATTGAGCAGGTTTTGCGTACCGGGCGGATTGCGCCGTCCAATCGCATCCAGAATCTCTCGTCGATCGATGTTGGTGAATTGGTGGAGGAATGCATGGAGCTCACCTGCAAGCTGCGCGGTCTTGAACCGGGCTGTTTGGAATATCGGGCTGGGCCGCTGGTCCGAATTCGAGGGGATGTGGACGAAGTCAGGGCAGCGGTACTCAATCTGATCGATAACGCGGTGAAGTATTCGGGCAGCAGCGTGCACGTTACGGTGGAAACGGCCAAAATCGACAATGGACATATAGTGGTTCGGGTCAAAGATCAGGGGATGGGAATTCCGCAGAGCGAGCTGAAGCGGATTTTTAAGCGCTTCTACCGTATTCCGGGGCCGGTTTCGAGGGGTCCGAGCGGGACCGGTTTGGGTTTATACATCGTCCGGTCCGTGGCCAAGAGACATGGGGGACGGGCGTGGGCGGAGAGTGAGGGTCCGGGGCACGGGAGCACGTTCGTACTGCAACTGCCGATTTCGAAATGAGCCGCGTTCTGATAGTGGAAGACGAGCGGCACCTCGCTGACGGGTTGCGCTTCAACCTGGAAGCAGAGGGTTATCAGGTGGACGTGGTGGAGACGGGGGAAGAGGCGCTGGAGCGGCTGACATCCGGCCCGGCGTCATTTGATCTGGTGGTTTTGGACGTGATGCTACCCGGTAAGGACGGATTCAGCGTGATGTCGGAAATGCGCCACGCCGGCCAGTTCGTTCCGACTCTGATGTTGACGGCGCGAGGACGCCCGCAGGACGTCTTACACGGATTTGAAGCTGGGGCTGACGATTACCTGACCAAACCTTTTGAGCTGGCCATTCTGATTGCCAGGATCCGAAGTCTGCTACGCCGGCGGGATTGGCAGAAGACATCCACCAACAACCCGGTATCGCCCACCAAGCCGAAGGACCTTTTTACTTTTGGGGAGGGAGGCGACAAAGCGGTTAACTTCGACCTTTCGGAACTTTGCATCCGGGGGCAAATCTTTCGTCTGACGCTGATGGAGGCGAACCTGCTTCGTTACTTGATTGAGCACGAGGGGAAACCGGTTTCGCGGAAGACGATGCTCGAGGACGTATGGGGTCTGCAGGAAGACACGGACAGCCGGCCGGTTGACAATTTTATTGTGCGGCTGCGGCGCTACATTGAGGACGACGCCGCACGGCCGCAACATCTGCTTACGGTGCGGGGAATTGGGTATCGATTCGTGGCGTTACCATGCCCTTAGCTTGAGGGACAATAAGGACGATTACTTAGTCCGGGAGGTTTAAGATGAGCGAACGAAATACGCGGCGTGAATTTTTTCAGACGACACTGGTCTCGGCGGCGGCAACGGCGGTGGTTGCGGCTGCTCCGATGCAAGCGAACCAGAATGTGGAATGGCGCAATAAACGGTCGTCGATGGCGTATCGGCGGTTTGGGCGGTCGGGGCTGATGATTTCGGAGGTGGTGTCGGGTGGGGATCCGATTAGCTCCACCAATTACGAACATCTGAATCTGGCGTTGGAGATGGGGCTGAACTATCTGGATATGGCTCCGGCGTATGGGAATGGGGATTGCGAGATCGCGTACGGGAAGTTTCTGGGCGGCTCAGCGAAACGCGACAAAGTTTTTCTGCAGACGAAGATCAGTGCGTTTGCGACTCTGCGGAACCACTTATATAAAGAAGTCTTTGATGGTCTGCCTGCGGATAAGCAGAGCGCTGTGATGACTCGGGTGGAGGAGATACGGCAGAGTAACTTGGGTGAGAAGCCCGGTTACTACCTGACTTACTTCCCGGGGCAGCATGACCAGTTTGCCGGGACGTATCTGAGCAATGCGATGATGCCGGATTACGGGCACCTGGTGGAGGGCAGCCAGGAGTTTCGCAAGTGCATCATGGATTCGATTGAAGGCAGCTTGAAGCGCGTGGGGACCGATCACTTCGACTTTGTGATGTGTCCGCATGGGGCGGCAAGCGCGGCGGAGCTTGAGAACCCTCATATCTATGAGACTTTTCAGGAGCTGAGGAAGCAGGGCAAAGTGCGGTTTCTGGGCGTGACGTCGCACAACGATCCGGCAGCGGTGCTGCGGAAGGCGACGGAGTTGGGGCATTACGACGGCATTCAGATGGCTTACAACGTGATCAACGCGGGCTATCTGGATCAGGCGATTGAGAACGCGTACGCCAAAGATGTAGGGATGATTGCAATGAAGACGGCTCACGCGGTGGCGACGCACCACAAGCCGCTGCAGCCTATTCCGCAATGGCGCATCGATAAGGTGAATCGCATTGTGCCGGGCGATATGAAAGCGCCCATGAAGGCGTACTTGTGGGTTCTGCAAAACCCGCGGATTGCGGCGGTGAACTCAAACCTGTGGGACGAGACGTTCGTGCGTGAGAACCTTTCGCTGGCGGGGAAGAAAGTTGAACTGCAGCCGGCGTGATGAGGGAGGCGGGCCGGACGTATCCGGCCCCCACGAATGAAGAGGAATACAGCGGTACCTGTGGCCTGGTACTTCGTGGCAGAGACAAAAGCTGATTCAGCTTAGGCCGGGCGCGCCGTAGCGCCAACGCCCCTCACGGAATACCCCACCCGAGTGAATTGTTGATGTTTGCGAATCCCGTCATTGTGGACTCATGCAAACTTCCTTACTCATGAGATCGGCAGTGATGGCTGGAACGCTTTCGGCGTTCGCCCTGTGCGGCAATGCAGGCTCGCTTACACTCTATAGCAGCGCCGCTGAGACCACAAACAACTCCGGCTCCGCGACCCTGGACATTTCTAAGAACTCAGCTTGGGCAGGCCCGCTTCCCGGCTCCTCCTGGGTTTCTTACGTTGAATCCGGCGACCCGAATGCGGGCGGGTTTGTTTCTCCAGCGAATGGGACGATGGTCACATTCACGGACACGTTCACGATTAACGGAACACCTACCGATGGGCTCCTGAATGTTCTGGCGGACGATAGCAGTTCGGTTGTTCTGAACGGCGTCACGCTGGTGGCGGAGGCAAGTCAATCCGGCAACACCTATAGGACATGCTCCGACAGCGGGATTGGGTGTCTTGCCAGTACGGAAGGCAATGTAGACCTGACGCGCGCACTGAAGCAGGGTGTCAACACGCTGAGCTTTAGCGTGGCACAGCGCAACAGCGTCTCTTACGGCCTGGACTACGCCGGGACCATCAATTACACGGCAGCGACTCAGGCGGCGGCGACTCCGGAGCCGGCTACTTTCAGCTTGCTCGGTCTGCCCCTGATTGGACTGTTCCTGAAAACGCGTAAGAAGGCGTAAGTAATAACGCGCCGCATTGCGCGGCTTGGTGAAGCGAGCGGAGGCTTATGTTGCACTCTATAGCAACGTAAGCCTCCGTTTTGTTATTGAGCGTCAGGTTACCATCCATTCGTGCCAGAGGGGAACGAGATTCATCGTTATAGCGAGAGCCAGGCGGCTATGTTTGCCAGGCGGGTGGTGAACGTGGAGGCGCCGAACGGGCGGTTTAAAGATGGGGCGAAGTTGCTGGATGGGCGCAAGCTGAAATCTGTAGAGGCCTTCGGGAAGCACCTGTTCTACGACTTTGGGGCGAGGCGGCAGTTACATGTGCATCTTGGATTGTACGGAAAGTTTCGCGACGGCGAGCTGCCGTATCCGGAGGCAAAAGGCGCGCTGCGGTTAAGAATATCGAGCGCGAAACATTGGTTAGAGCTGCGCGGGCCGACGGCTTGCGACGTTTTGAACGAAGAGGAACGCGAGAAGCTGCTGGCGCGCATTGGTCCCGATCCTTTGCGCGAAGATGCGGATGCAGGCGCGGCGATCGCACGGATACGGAAGAGCCGCGCACCCATTGGGGCATTGTTGATGGACCAGTCGGTCATAAGCGGCCTGGGAAATATTTATAGAGCCGAGTTGCTGCATCGTGCAAAGTTGAATCCGTTCCGCGCCGGAACGACGCTGGCTGCAAAGCCGTTGAGGGCGCTTTGGAAAGATGCGAAGATCCTGATGCAAGCCGGCATCTTAGACCGGCGAATTGTGACCACCAGGCCCGCAGACCGGCCTCACCGGAACGGTAAAGCTCGGCGCTTCGAGACACATTATGTTTACCGGCGCAAGGGAATGCCGTGCTTCGTATGCGGGACCGAAGTAGCAATGCAGGAGTTTGTTGGGCGCAAACTGTATTGGTGCCCAGCTTGCCAGCCGAACGCGGTGACGGAGTGAGGGCCAGTTGAACCGCATCATCATTCGCGAGGCGGAAGCAAAAGCGGGGCTCGATACGCTGCGCACGCTGCTGCGGGAGTACGGCATGCATCTGACGGGCACGCTTGGGGCCGAGAACATATGCATGCAGCAGTATGAGAAAGAATTGGCGGCGCTGCCCTGCCCTTACGAGACTCTGCTGCTGGCGTTCGCGGACGAAGAGGCGGCGGGATGCGTTCTGCTAAAAGCGATCAAAGGCACGGACGATTCCGTGGCGGATGAGACGGCTTGCGAACTGAAGCGTTTGTGGGTGCGGCCGCGGTTTCGCGGGTTGGGTGTAGGCGCCAAGTTGACGGAACACGCGATAGCCGAAGCGAGGCGGCGAGGCTACACGGCCATGTACCTGGATACGGTTCCCTCCGCGATGCAGGCGGCTAACCGGATGTATCAGACCTTCGGATTCAAACCTATCGAGCGGTACAACGCTAACCCTGTCAGCAACGTGAGATTCTTCCGGCGCGCGTTGTAGCGGCGGGATTGCTCCTCGAAACAATCTTCTTGCATTCGGTGTACTAGCCGTTATAATACAGCCGTGATACCGTTCCGCGTAGCGTTCCGGCCAGGCGTATCGCTGTTTGAGCAGGTCGTCTATGCCGCAAAGCGGGCGGTTGTCTCGGGCCAAATGCGGGCGGGGGACAATTTCCCTTCTGTGCGGGCGCTCAGTAAAGAACTCAAAATCAATCCGAACACGGCCCACAAGGTGATCACGCAGTTGATCGCGGAAGGGTTGATCGAGGTAAAGGTTGGGGTGGGCACCCTGGTTGCAGCTCCTACGGCTTCAAGTGCGAGCGAGCGCTCACGGCTGCTGAAGGGTGAACTTGAGGAGCTTGTAGTAGAAGCAAAGAAACTGGGGATGGATTTGCACGCCGTGTTGAATGCAGTCACTCAGCACTGGGAGCGTTTGAGCGGGAGAGAACGCGCGCAAGGAGGTTCCGGTCGCGAATGAGCTTTCCGATCCATTGTGAAGATTTGTCGAAGAGGTTCGGGCGAGTTTCCGCGGTAGATGGTCTTACTCTCGAAGTGCCGGAGGGGAGCATTTACGGCCTGGTTGGGCCGAACGGCGCGGGGAAGACGACCCTGATCAAAATGCTGATGAATATTCTTCAGGCGAGCAGCGGGCGGGCGGAGGTTCTGGGTGTGGAATCGCGCCATCTGTCGCCGCGAGAGAAGACGGCGATCGGCTATGTTTCAGAGAATCAGGACTTGCCGGAGTGGATGACGGTGGAATATTTTCTCCGCTACCTGAAGCCGTTCTATCCGGCTTGGGATGATGTGCTGGCGCAGGAACTGGTGCGGCAGTTCGATTTGCCTTTGGATCGTAAGCTTCGGCATTTGTCGCGCGGCATGAAGATGAAGGCGGCGCTCGCGTCGGCGCTGGCTTATCGTCCGCGGTTGATTATTCTCGATGAGCCATTCACGGGATTAGATCCTTTGGTGCGCGATGAGTTCAGCGAAGGCTTGTTGGAGCGGGCGGCTGGGGCAACGGTACTGATCTCGTCGCATGATCTGGCGGAGATCGAGAGCTTCGTGAGTCACATTGGCTATCTGGACAAGGGCCGGATGCAGTTCTCGGAGGAGATGAGTGCGTTGGCGGATCGCTTTCGGGAGGTGGAGATTACGTTTGCCGCGCCGAGCGCCACGCCCTTAGCATGGCCGGAGAGCTGGCTGCGGGTTGAGAGATCGCCCGCTCTAGTTCGTTTTGTCGAATCGCGCTTTGAGGGTGAACGTACGTCAGCCGAGATTGCGCGACTTTTTCCCGAAGCGAGAGACGTAGCGTTTCGGGCGATGCCGCTGCGAGAGATCTTTATTGCGCTGGCACGTACGCAGCGCAATGAGGCCAGGAGGGAGAGGTCATGAGACAGGCTCTGCACATTTTCCGTAAAGACGTCCGGCACCTTTGGCCGCAAATTGTGATTGCTCTGATTCTGGCTGCGGCTCACGCAGCATTGGATGTTCTTCAAACGCCCGTGTGGCGGCCTGGAACGGAACGGATCAATGAGCTGGCGGGGCTTAGCTCCTTTCTTTTGACGCTGGCGTGGTGGGCATTGATTGCAGCTTTGATTTATGAAGAGACGCTGCCGGGCGACTGCCAGTTTTGGGTCACGCGTCCGTATTCGTGGAAGAGCCTGCTGGGGGCGAAGGTGTTGTTCATTGTGGCGTTCGTCAATGTGCCTTTGCTGGTTTCCGACTGCTTCGTTTTGGGCTTGCAAGGATTTCCGGTGTGGACGAACCTTCCAGATCTTTTGTTCCGGCAGCTATTAGTGAGTTGCTGGCTTGTTTTGCCTTCGTTCGCTTTAGCCGCGCTCACCAGCGGGATGGGGCAATTCGTGCTTGCTTTCCTGGCTGTCATCACCGGAATCATCACGGAGGAGTTTCTTATGCATTCAGGGGGCAGCAGTTCGGGACTGGAAGTGAGTACAGGCGCCTGGGGGTTGCCGGCGGTCCTGCTGGCGAGTGTGGCAGTGATCTTCTGGCAGTACTCGAAACGTCAGACGATGGGCGCACGTTTGATGTTGGCGTGTGTCGTTTTTGTGATCGTGCCGGGGCTTACGGCTATCCCGGATAGTAAGGGAAGTACATCGGAGACCAAGGATCAGAAAGTCGATGTCTCTGGAGTGCGTGTGAGTTACGATTTGGCGCGCATGCCTTCTGGCATTGATACCAATCGATTCGGTCTGGGCACGGGGACACTGCTGCTGCCGCTGCACGTCAGCGGGTTGCCTCCTGAGACGGCGCTCGTCGACCCCCGCGACGACGTTGTCATCGGGGCGGATGATAAATCCTTCCTTGCGGGTACAGTTCAGAGGAAGGGTGACGATTATTACCAAAGCGTTTACCTGACTCCTGCCAAGCTACAGGCAGTCAAATCGCACCGGGTGAGTCTGCGAGTCAAGATGCATTTTACGGTAGTAACTGACAGGGTAACCAAGAAAGCACCCGCTTGGCAAAGACCCATTGCTGTACCTGGCCTCGGTTTCTGCGAGGCATATACGGACTTGCAGGCAGAAGCCCCACAGGTTCTGTGCAGCGTAGGCGTTCATCGGGCGGCAGCGGCGTTGGTGTGGGTAGAGCACTCAGGATTTCGCTCAGAGCCGGTGCAGTCAGGACAAGTAACGTCGGGTTACAACGTCTTCGGGGGTTTGAGTCCGGTAGAGAAGTGGGTGATCCCGTTGAGCAATCCGGGCTCTTCCAAGATCAGAGCTGCGACGCAGGAGCCGGGAGCGGAGCTTTCGTTTACCGTGCAATGGCCGCTGGCTGATGTGACGCGAGAGCTCAACTTGGCCGATGTGGATCTTGCGCGATTCGTTGTCATGCACTAGATAGCCCGAGCAACGTGTGGAATGCGGCGCAGCCCTGCGGTAAAAATCCAGCTGAATGCGAGCGCGCCGAGAAGGACGACGGCGCCTTTGGCCTGGCCGGCAGTGGGGCGGTGAGAAGCGCGTACTGGAGCCAGCTAACGAAGACATAGTGGATGAGGTAGATACCGTAGGAGTTGTCGCGCAGGCTGGTTCGCGAAACGTAGGAATAAGGCGCGCAACGCAAAGCAGGATGCGGCGCAGGACAGCGCAAAAGCAAGACCGGCAAAGGCTTCCCACAACTTTGAGCCTAGGTGAGACGTTACAGCGGCTATGCCGACGATGCTCACAAGCAGGAAGGCGACTAGCGCCGCGATGGACCATAGAAGCCAGCGCCGGCGGAGCTTGCCATCGGGAGCGACCAGCCCCTGCTTGCGCGGCTGTGAGCCCGACTGCGCGCCCAGAGCCACGGCAATCAGAAAGTAAATCAGGTGATGGAAGATGCGGCTGGTCTGAAAGGTGAAGGGACCGAAGGGGCTCCACTCTGAGGGAAAGGCGAGTGACATGGGTATATAGACGATGGCGGAGACGGCGACTAAGAGCGCAAAGAAGGCAGCGGGCGGCGCCTCATAAGCGGTAACTTACGCAATCTGGACGGCTAGATGACGCTGTTTGCTTACTTTCCGATAACCCGGTATCCCAGTCTCGACCACGAGCGTCTTGATCTGGGTTCCTAAACCGTTGGCCACAGCGAATCTATCAACCACGAGATGAGTTCTCTCCGAATAGCTGACCCACCAGGAACGAGTTCCATGGCATCCTGCTCACCTCATTGAATTGGCCAAGAGCACTAAGTGGACTCAGTTGCCGAGCGGGCCTAACCATTAGAGCCCAGATCATCTGTAGACAGTCTACTTTGGATAAAGTAGAATATCTACACAATGAAACAGAAACTCGACCTGCTGCAAGGCACTCTCGATCTGTTGATTTTGCGAACTTTGCTTGGCGGCGCTACGCATGGGCATGCCATCGCTAAGTACATCCAGAGGACGTCGGAGGAGTTGCTACAGGTGGAAACAGGGTCGCTATACCCGGCTCTGCATCGGTTAGAGGCGAAGGGATGGATTGAGGCGACATGGGAGCTGTCGGATAAGGGCAAGCGGGCGCGATATTACAAGCTCACGCGCGAAGGGCGAAAGCAGCTTCTGAGCGAGCGCTCGAAATGGGATGCCTTCACCCGCGCAATGGGATTGGTTTTAGCCGCGGGTGAACGCTCATGACTATGATTCTCCGCAAACTGCGCTGGCTATTAGCGTGGCGGCGCCGTGAGGCGGATCTTGCCGAGGAACTCGCGTTCCATTTGGAAGAGGAAGCGCAGGAGAGCGGGTACGACGCGGCTCGGCGTGGGCTGGGGAATGTTGGGTTGATTATGGAGGATACGCGTACGATGTGGGGGTGGACTTGGGTCGAGCAATTGTTGCAGGATTTGCGCTACGCCACTCGAACTATGCGAAACAATCCTGCGTTCACAGTATTGGCAGCCTTGTCGCTTGCGCTGGGGATCGGCGCGAACACTGCCATTTACAGCTTTATGGACGCGGTCATGATGCGATGGCTACCGGTCCGCGATCCAGGGTCGCTCGTTTTGCTGCAGTGGCACACGAAACAGCGGATGGCTGATTCGGTTGTACAGAACGTAAGCGGCCACTTCGATGATGACCCCAAGCTGGGTCTGGTCGGGGGGATATTTCCATATCCGGCCTTTGAGGAGTTGAGGAAGTCGAGCAACTTGCTTTCTGCGCTGTTCGCTTATCATCCATCGCAGAAATTGACAGTGATGATCAAAGGTGCGGCGGAGGTCTCGGCCGGAGAGTACGTTTCAGGCGACTTTTTCCGTGGGCTGGGTGTCGCGCCCGAGGCGGGGCGGCTGATTGTGGCAGACGATGATTGTATCGGCACGGATGTCGTCGTAGTGAGCTACGGATTCGCTCAGAGACACTTCGGCGATGCGGTTGGCGCAGCGGGCCAGAGGATCTTCCTTAATAATCTGCCATTCACGATCGCGGGCGTCACACCGCCGGGATTTTACGGCGTGGACTCAGGTTCGGCTCCTGAATTCTATTTGCCGCTGCGAGCCGATGTGGCGCTCGATCCAGCCCGTGGCGGCAAAGCATCCGAAGCGCGCTATCTAGATGGGCATTACTACTGGATCGAGATTATGGGGCGGCTGCGGCCGGGCGTTGCAGTTAGGCAAGCCCAGGCGCGGGTGGGACCAGTGTTCCAGAATTGGGTGGCATCGACGGCAGAGAACAAGGCGCAGCGCGCTAATTTGCCGCAATTTCTGTTGTCAGCAGGCGCGCGTGGCGTCGACCGCTTGCGGCGCAATTTCGAGGAGCCGCTGGTCATTTTAATAGGAATGGTCACCCTGATTTTGGTGATCGCCTGCGCTAACATCGCGAATCTGTTGCTAGCGCGTGCGACGACTCGGCGTCGCGAGATGGCGGTGCGGTTAAGCATCGGGGCAGGCCGATGGCGCGTGATCCGGCAGTTGCTCACCGAAAGCGTGTTGCTAGCCTCAATGGGCGGAATCGGCGGAGTATTGCTCGCGTATTGGAGTGTACCGATCTTGCGTGCCATGCTCGCAAGCGGAAGCAGCTTCATCTTGCGCGCCGAGCTAAACCTGCACGTGCTCGCTGCGACTGCCGCGCTAACAATCACTGGCGTGCTATTCGGACTCGCTCCCGCGCTTCAGGCGACGCGTGTCGACACGATGCCGATGCTTAAGGAATTGCACACGGCGGGACCTCACGGGCGGCTACCGGTCGGCTTGAGTCAGCTATTGGTTACTGCGCAGATTGCAATTTCGCTCCTGCTTGTAACCGTCGCGGGATTGTTCGTGCGGACGCTATCCAAGTTGCAGTCGGTCGATGTGGGGTTCACACGCGAAAACATTCTCGTGTTCCAGTTGAACGCCAGGCAGGCAGGGCATCAACCCGGCGAGCTTCTCTCGTTTTATCGCGGATTGGAGCAGCGCTTCTCGGCGGTTCGAGGGGTGATTTCCGTTGCGGAGGCAGATTCGCCCCTGATCGGGGACGGAGCCTGGGGTTGGGCCATTGTCCCTCTAGGCAAGCCAAAGCCAAAGGACGCTCCCTCAGGACATGGGTCCTTCGGCGGCTGGGAAAATACACACACGTTGCAGGTCGATGCGCATTTCCTGTCCACGATGAAAATCCCGCTCATCGCTGGTCGTGGATTCAGCCAGCTCGATCACGCTGGGTCGGCTCCAGTAGCGGTCGTCAATGAGGCATGGGTGAAGGCCAACCTTCCCGGTCGCAATGCGGTCGGAGAGCGTGTCGTGAGCTTTGGGCTTAACGACAAGCCGGTAGAAATGGACGTGATCGGTGTAGCGAAGAACGCACTGTACAATCGCATCGAAGAGAACTTTCCCGCGACGGTCTATCTGCCGCTCGGGCAGAACCTCGGGCCGCCGGTCGAGGCTATGACGTTCTTCTTGAGAACCTCCGGTGATCCGCTAAAGTGCACGAGTGCCGTGCGAGAGATTGTGCAGGAGACTGACAGGCGGATTCCAATGACAAATATCGCCACTCAGGAGCAGCGGATCGAGAAGGAAATCGGCGACGAGATCCTGTTTGCGAGGCTATCAGCGGGTTTCGCGCTACTCGCACTTTCAATATCTTGTGTGGGCTTATACGCGACGATGTCGTATGTGGTGGCTCGACGGACCGGCGAGATTGGAATCCGGATGGCGTTGGGCGCCGCTCGCGGCCGAGTACGATCGATGATTATGCGGCAAGTTGCGATGCTGGTGGCTGTGGGGCTCGCGATCGGATTGCCAGTGGCGTTCGGCGCGTCGCGGCTGGTGGGGTCGTTGCTCTATGGCGTCAAGGCGGGTGATCCCGCGTCGATGGTGACTGCCGTAATTGCCATTGTCATCGCGGCAATCGTAGCAGGTTACGTGCCGGCTCGTCGCGCATCGCTGATCGATCCGCTAGTCGCGCTCCGGCATGAATAGTGGCGGTTCATGAACGTTTAGGTCCGCTGTCCCTTGAAGTTCTCGGCTTCGGCCTTCTTTTGTTTGGGTCGAGCACGCTCACGGCTTTTAGAATCCACGCTTAAGCTTGCGAGAGGTCCGATATCAGTAGTGTGCTCGTGCAAGAAGTACTTTTGGGTGAGGCTTTTGCTAAAGAAGAAGAGGCCGAAGAAGGTCTAGGAAAGGAACACCAGCGTTGGAGGTTCGCAGCTTGTTCGGCGCGGGGGGAAGCCATCGGCGGGGAGTAGGTTAGCGCAGGTGGGGAACGTTAGCCTTTGATGACGCCCATGGGCCGGAGGCGGGCGACCTTTTTGGCAAGGCCTGCGTTGTGGACTACTTCAATGACTTCGTCGACGTTTTTGTAAGCTTCGGGCAGCTCTTCGAGGATGCCGTCGCGCGATTCGCTGCGAACCAGGATGCCGCTCTCTTCCAGTTTGCGTTGTTCGTCGCGGGCGTTCTTGCCTTTTTTCGCGGCAGTGCGACTGAGAAGGCGGCCAGCTCCGTGGCAGACGCTACCGAAGCTCTCCTCCATGGCGCGTTGTTGGCCCACGAGCACCCATGAAGCCGTGCCCATGCTGCCGGGGATGAAGACTGGTTGGCCGATGTAGCGGTAGTCTTGCGGAATTTCACGATGTCCAGGAGGGAAGGCGCGGGTGGCGCCTTTGCGATGCACCAGCACTTCACGTTTACGGCCTTCCACTTGATAGGTTTCACGTTTGGCGATGTTGTGGCAGACATCGTAGATGACATCAAGGCGTGTGTTGCCGGAGAAGACTTTTTGAAAGGCGGCGCGGAGGAAATGAGTGATGCCCTGGCGGTTGGCCCAAGCGAAGTTGGCGGCAGCGTTCATGGCGCCAAGATAGGACTGGCCTTCGTCGGAGCGGATGGGCGCGCAAGCGAGTTGGCGATCCGGAAGAATGATGTTGTATTTCGACATCACTTTATTCATCAGCGCAACGTAGTCGGTGCAGACCTGATGACCAAGTCCGCGCGATCCGGAGTGGATGAGTACTACCACCTGGCCGATTTCGAGATGCATGGCACGAGCGGCATCAGCATCGTGAATCTGTTCGACGTATTGAACTTCGAGGAAGTGGTTGCCGCTGCCGAGGGTGCCAAGTTGCGGAGTGCCGCGTTCTTTGGCGCGATCGGAAACCTTGTTGGGGAGAGCGCCTTCCAGGGCGCCGCCGGCTTCGGTGAACTCAGCGTCGCGCGCCTCACCATAACCGTTCTGAACCATCCAGCGGGAACCTTGGCGAAGAACGTCGTCGAGTTGGCTGCGCTTGATTTTGACGCGGCCTTCGGTACCGGTTCCGCAGGGTACGTCGCGAAACACTTGATCGATCAACTGCTTCAGGCGAGGGCGGACATCGCGTTCAGTGAGGGTGGTGAGAAGGAGGCGCACACCGCAATTGATATCGAAGCCCACGCCACCTGGTGAGACAACGCCGTAATCCATGTCGGTGGCGGCGACGCCGCCGATAGGGAAGCCGTAGCCCTGGTGAATGTCGGGCATGGCGAGACTGGATCCTACGATGCCGAGCAGCGTCGCCACATTCATTGCCTGTGTGAGCGATTGATCTTTTTGGATCTGCTGCATGAGGGCAGCGCTGGCATACACGATGACATCGGTGCGCATACCGGCGGCTTCATTTCGGGGTATGCAGAAGCGGAATTCGTCGATGGGTTTTATATCGATGGCTTTTATATCCATATCGGGCATTTAAATATCCACATAGACGTCGGCGGACCATTCTCCCGCACTAGAGCGCGCTATACGCAACTGATGGTAGGTAGCCGCTTTGACTATGAGCTTAGCGGGATGCTTTAGTGGGTCCCGCCGTTCGCCGTAAGCGACGCATTCAATCAGAGTGTCGTTGAACGATGTGATATCGAAGACATCGAGTGCAAGACGCTGCGCGTCGGTATAGTAGAGGACTTCATTGAGCCAGTTGACGAGCAGCGAATCGCAGTCTTCCGCTTCGGCGCGCAACGTGAATCGCTGAGTGTGTTCAATGTTCGATGGATCGAGAATAATGGACACCAGAGCGCGAGCGCATTCCGCGAAGAGTTGCGGCAGAGTGGGGGCATGCGCGCGGAAACCGATGTCGGCTGGATGCTCAAGCAGCTCGAAAGACACGGCCACTACCGGGGAAGCCAGAAGGGCTCAGAGGCGGGGACGAATTCGATGGGGACGCCGGTGATGAAAGTGCGCAGCCAGGTGGCACACTCTTGCATGCCGGCCTGCTCAGACGGGATGTGGCCGAGGATTACCAGAGCCTTTCGCTTGTGCTGGCTGACGGCGTCGGCAACGTATTCTACTGTTTCCCATTCGCGGGTTTCGCCGATGACCAGCGCTTCGACATCGTTGCGTTCAAGGGTTTGAATCTGTCTGTCTGAACCCGCGGCGCCGGGAATAAAAGCGATGCGGGTGAGGCGCATTTGAGGATCGCCGACGACACGCACAACGTGGATATTCAGCTTTTGTTTGGCGGATTCGGCGAGAGCGTTCAGGGTGGTTTCGGGAAGTACGTAGAGTTCCGGGTGGTCGGCGCTTTGATAGCGATCCCAGCCGAGTGCGCGAGTCATGCCAAGAAGAATGCCGTCGGGTTTGCGGCGGTGCCAGTAATCATGAAAGCGCCAGATGACCAAGTGATGCTGCGCGATGAAGTCTTGCTTGGCGCGAAGCACTTGATCGTTCTGCTTCTCGAGATCGGCAGTTTCGTCCTGGTGGTTGTAGAAGGTGGGCTCGTGGGTGATGATGAGGTTTTTGCCCTGCGCGGCGGCACGTTCGAGGACATCGAAGGTGGCCATCATGGTGACGGCAATGCCTGTGACGGGCGTGTCGGGATTACCGGCTTTGAAGGTGTCGACGGTGGGGGTGGTCCACGGGACGCCGACGTTCTTTTGGATGCGCTGAATGATTTCGCGAGCGGTGGGCGGCTTGGTCTGAGCGAATGCGGGGAGCGTCAGAAGAGTGGCGGCGGTGATAATGCGGCGAAGGTAATTTGAGGAGGTCATTTGATGAGTCCGCGTGATTCGTCGATGTTCAGGAATTGGTTCACGGGTACGTTCTTGAATTGCTGACGAGCGCCGCTGGGCCACTCGACGGAAAGTGCGCCGATGAGGCGGTCTTGCGAGAGACCGAAGGTAAGCGCCAAGTCACTTTGCGAACAGTAGCTGGAACCGCTGTGGACGGTTTTCCATTGCTTGCCCAGCGCGCTTTCGATGCGAACGATGGCGCCGAGCGCGCTGCGATTGGATTTGCTGCCGCTCAGGCGGACATTGAGCCAGTTGTTATGATTACCGCCCTCGTTGGTATAGAGCAGCGCGGGCCCCTCATTGGTGCTGATCAGAAGATCCAGATCGCCATCATGATCGAAGTCGGCGTAGGCGGAGCCACGGGCCAGAATGGGGCGGACGAAGTCAGAGCCGACATCGTTACTGACGTTATCAAAGCGGCCGTTGCGCCGGTTGTGGAACAGCAGCGGCGGCTCGCGGTATTGCACCTTGGGCTGAATGTGGTTGATGTCGGGTTCGATGTGGCCGTTGCCGGCGAAGATGTCGTCGTAGCCGTCCAGATCGTAATCGAAAAAGAAGGCGCCGAAGGTCAAGCTGAGAAGGCTTGAGCGGCCGACGGTGGAGGAAGGAGCTTCGTCGACGAAGAAGCCTTTGCCCTCATTGTGATAAAGGCCGAGCATCTGATTCGCAAAATTTCCAACCAGCAGATGAGGGCGGCCGGCGTGGTCGTAATCGGCGGCGTCTACGCCCATGGCGCCGCGCGCTACGCCGTCCTCGCCGTAGGCGACGCCCGCTTGCATGCCTTCTTCGGTGAAGGCGCCGTTGCCGTTATTTTTGTAGAGCTTGCTGGGCTGGGTATCGTTTGAGACGAAGAGGTCGGGCCAGCCATCGCCGTTGTAATCGAAGACGACAACTCCCAGGGACTTGCTGGTGGCGTCGCCGAAGCCTGCTTTGACGGAGACATCTTCAAACTTTCCGCCGCCCAGGTTGTGATAGAGCTTCGAGGACGTTCCGCTGTAGGATTCCGGCGTGCAGTACGACTTGGTAGCGCCGTCGAGCGAGCACCATAGATCTTTGTGCGGGTCCCAAGTCACGTAGTTGGCTACGAAGAGATCTGCTTTGCCGTCCTTATCGTAGTCGAACCAGGCGGCGCTGGTGGCGAAACTGGCGTTGTGAATGCCACTGCCGGAAGTGACTTCGCGGAAGCGGCTGTGGCCTTCGTTGTGGAACAGACGATCGCCTTCAAGCGCAGTGATATAGATGTCAGGAAGCCCGTCGTTATCGTAGTCGGCAACAGCGACGCCCATGCCGTACATTTCGACGTCGAGCCCGCTGCCGTGGGTGATGTCGGTGAACGTGCCGTTGTGATTATTGTGATAGAGCGCGGGAAGAGAGCGCTGGCCGTGGGGAGTGAAATCCTTGCCGTTGATGAAGAGGATGTCGGGCCAGCCGTCCGCGTCGAGATCGATAAAAGCGCAGCCGGCGCCAAGGGTTTCGGGAAGGAATTTCTTTCCGGTGGCGCCCGTGTGGTGTGTGAAGTGAATGCCGGCTTTGCGCGTGCAATCGACAAAATGGATGGCGCTCTGGACGGCCGATGGGGCGAAGGCGAGCAGAGCAGCGGCGCTGACGAGGCAGCAGCCGGTAGCAATGACGCCAATAGAATGAGCTTTCATCGTTTAGGGAAGCGACACGGATTCGTGATCGTGAATGAGCTGCCGCTCATTATTGTCTTCCGGGCTGACCATGCGGCGTTTGGCAGTGATGGTTTGGGAAGATTCGTCGGCCTTGAAGCGGCGGAACAAGATCTGTTCGCGATTGGCGTTGGCGGCGTCACCGAGGCCGCGGTAACAAAGCATTGCAGTGTAGTGCATCTGCACATCTTCCGGGTCGACATCGCAGACGCGCTCAAGGTAGCCGATCGCCTGACGATACTGACGCTTTAAGAATAGAATGCGCGCGATCTGGTTGAGCACGACGCGGTCACGCGGGTACTGAGATTCGACACGCTGAAGCGAGTGGAGCGCGTCGTCGTAGTTACCCTCCGTCTTCTCGATGAGAGCGCGGAAATAGTAGATGCGGCCGAGTGATGGATCGACTTTAAGAGCATGCTCAATGAACGGCTTGGCGGCATCGTTCTCGCCTTCCTGAATGAGCGCCCGAGCGACGTTCAGCCACCCGTCGGCGTAGGAGGGCTGGGCCTCCGTCGTTTTGCGGAAAGCAAATTCGGCGCCTTTGAGATCACCTTGCAGAAGAAGTGCGATGCCCCAATCGTTCCAGCGCTCACGTGTACCGGATTTGGTGACGGCGTTCCATTCGGTGGGTTGCGCGGAGATGGGGATGGCGACCTGCGACTCAGAAAGCGTGACGATGGGCAGATTGGGGATTTCGCCTTTCAGGCGGCCGGAGACATTGGCCGGGATATTCGCGGGATCGAAACTGTAGTCGAGGCCATTACGATTATGGGCAAGCAAGAGCTGGGCTTGGCCGGGCTTGGGCTGGCCGGCGTATGCGAAATGCGTGTAATACCAGGAGAACTTGCGGTAATTCAGACGTGAGGTGAAGTGGATGTGGCCCTTGGCAGTGGGCGGCACCTTGACTAAATAATGAGCGACGTCGGCGGCGCCGGGCGGGATGAGGTGGACGTAGAGGGTGCTACGAGTCTGCCAGGCGTTGCGCTTGTTGATGGGATTGCCGGCTGCATCGAGCTGGTAGGAGCGGTAGAAGTGGGCGCCAGGTTCGACCGGGCCTTTGCCATTGTCTTCCACCTTGCCACTCCAAAAAATGCACTGGCCATTGTCGTCTTCGGCTTTGAGCTCAAGCCAGACATCGAAGGAGTCGACGGTGCCGCCTGGGAAGAAGTGACCGATTTTGCGGGTGCGCACGACGACATCGACACGCGCGGTCTGTCCCGGTTGCAGCGTGACGTTAGAGGCGTCGACCGGAGCGGCGATGGCGCCGACGTTGCGCATAACGGCGGGGCCGGACTGCTCGGCTTCCTCGCCGACCGCGAAAGAAGTGTTGGCTTTGGGCGCTTCGCTAGTGCCGGCGCGGCGCACCATTTCGGTGTCAGCCTTTTCGCGCGCGACGGGACTCACGGCGAAGATGTCAACGGTGATGAAGCCGGACTTGAGGAATTTTTCCGTCGCATCGAGTTGCGCCTGGTCCTGATTGGCGGTGGGGACGGCGGTGTTCGCGCCCGGAAAGTTATGCGAATGAATTTGGCCGTGGATATTGCCGGGATCGTGAGAGTTGACCAACGGCATGTGGCAATCGGCGCAATTGCTGGACTCTTTCGGGTAATAGAAGGAACGCGCACCTTGGCCGGAGACGCCGCTGGCCTGCCAATTGTCGTAATCGTTGAAGCCACGGAACCAGCGGTATTCGTTGACGGGAACGTCCAGATGAACCTTGTGACAGGAGGCGCAGTATTCGGAGGTGCTATTGCGCATGAACGGCTTCATAAAAGTGCGCCGATGCGCTTCAGGCGCGGCGTAGGTGACGAAATGCTCTAAGTTTCGGATGACCGGGTTGGCGCTGCTGGCGATTTCGTGGAGCGGCGGGTACGACATGGTGAAGCCCGCGTTCCCCACGCTGCCGGCGACGTGAACCATGGAGTGGCAGGACATGCAGCTTAAGCCGGCTTGCGCTTCGGGCGTGTCAATTTGCTGCTTGATGGGCCGATCGAAACGGCCGTTGAAGAACACGGCGTGATCATGACAGCCGGCGCACCACTTACTCGGCTTGGCGCCGACAGTATCTTGCATGTACTCGATTGATTTTCTGTAGAACTGATTATTGAAAGAGGCGAAGTGGTGAGCGGAACTCTTCCACTGGTTGTAGATGTCCTGGTGGCACTCGCCGCACTTTTCCGACTCCATAAAGAAGGAGGACGGCACGATGCGACCGTTGGAGGTCTGAGCAGCGGAGGGAAAGAACGGGCTCTTGGGGCCGGCGCCTTCCTGGTCCATGGAGAGCGGGACAATACGCGAGTTGACGATGTGATCTTCAGGATGGGCGGCGTAGAAGCGGTAGTAAAGGCCGGCGGCGAATACCAGGGCAGCGGCGGCAGCGGAGAGGCTGGTCCACAAGCGGTTTTGGCGGCGTGCAAAGAGGACTGCGACCCCGACGAGTGAGAGAACGACGTGAACGACGAGCACGGATTTATGCTCACGAGTGTTGCCGATGGAGGCGAGCAAGACACCGGAAGCAGCGGCGATGGCTAGGGAGATGAATCGCGGTTCGGCTCTCGAGAGCATGAGCGCGGCGACACCAACAACGCTGCCGAGAGCTACGTGAAGGAGAAGATTCGCGACGTTGAACGCAGTTGCAGTGGGGAACGCCCAGAGCAGGGCGCTATTGACGAGGAGAACGGCTCCCGAGACGATTGAGAGCGTTATGAGGCGGCGATTCACTCCGCAGGCCTGCCATGAACCAGCTGCACGGGCGTTAACGGACGGATAAGCCGTAAGGCGGGGCGCGTGAGGTAATCGTGCACATACTGCCGGTGCGCGGGGTCATCGGGAAAATGCTCATCCTGTTTGTATGGATAAGCAGTCATGGCGTGAAAGGGCAACGGAGTGACGCTTTGGCTAAAGGCAGTGTTGGCGTCGGCATCTTTGGCCCAGCCGTCGACCAGCAGCAGGTAATCGCGGGACCAACCACTCGGCAGCGAAGGCAATTGAGTGGCGGGATATTCGAGCTTCAACTCATCACCAGAACCCATCACCACCAGGCGGTCGTCGACATTTGTAATAAGTGGACGCACATCGCCGTAACGCGTGTACAAGCCGGACGTAGGATTCCAATTAGAGAGCGACCGGACCTGATCATAGAGGAACTTTTCGGGCTGCTGGCGTTTTGGATCAATGACAGCTTGCGAGAAACCGCGGAAGTGTACGTCGGCGGCATCGGCGTCAAGCGGCGTCAAGTGGACCTGCGGAGCGCGCGCGTCTTCGATGAGAGAAATCTCGTCCCAATAGACGCACAGGTTGGTGACGATGCGGACTTCGCGGGAATTCGACAGGAATTTATTGGTGAGATCGACAACCATGGTCTTCGGCTTGCCCGATGGAATACCCATGTCCTGGACGACGGTCTTCCAGTTGCCGGAGGCGTCCTTCACCTGGAGATAGGGGAAGACGAGACCGCCTTTGCCGTCTTGAGAAGCTGCCAGGAAAGTGCTGCCGTCGGCCCAATCGACCCAGCCATTTAAGACGAGAGCAGCGTGGTTCTGGGGCGCGACCTTGCCGAAGTCAAGAGCCAGGGTGTGGAGTTGTGCGACGCCGGCGCTGTTGTGAGGAAAGCTGTCCGGATAGGTTTGATCGACGTGCGCAAGACGCGCAGTGACGTCTTCGCCCTGGTTATCGGTGGCGCGGCGTGGATGAATCGCGGAGCGGGCGCCGAAGAGCCTGAACTCCGGATAAGGAGGCGATTTGAACTTATCGTTCGTATAGATATTGACGTCAGCGGGATGATCCACCGCGATCAGCTGTACTTTGTCGAGGTAGGAAACTTCGTGTAACTCCTCAGTGATGTGGATATGGAACTTGCCGTTGTCTACCTTCAGCGCTGAGCCGGGTATCTGAATGTATTCGTCGTGATCGACCGCGAAATAGTTGCCGTCACCGGAACTGGCGCCTAGGGGCGCGACACCGAGGACATCCGTGATGAACTCGAAGCGCTGTCCGTTCCAGGTGAAGATCATGGGGCAGGATCCGGAGAGGCGCTGAGCTTCGTCGATGGACAGCGCTTGGCCCGCCTTCTTCTGCGTTTCGTTCTGTATCAGGCCGTTGGGCCAGGTGATGCGGATTGTGTCGGCATCGGAGTGGCCATCCAGAGCAAACGCCAGCGGCGCGCCCTGATAGATGCGCTTCTCATAAAACGCGCCGGATTTCATTTCGACAGTTGCGTCGAAAGCTTCCTTGATATTTTTAATGCCGTTGATGCGCACGGTGAGCCAGCGCTGATCGGTCGAGGCATTGGTATAGAGATGGAGTGAACCGTCCGGAAGAACGCGGGCGTAATCTTCGCGAGTGTCGCCGTTGAAGTCCGCGCGAATAGGTGAGGGCGCGGTCTTGACGCGAGCAGCGAGGGCTAAGGCGCCGGACTCATTACGCACGGCAAAGATTTCAGGGCTGTAACTGACAAGGTCGAGCAGGCCGTCGTGGTTGAAGTCCTGAACGTCGAGAGAAGAGGCGCCGCTTGAAATCACGGGGAGGTCACTTGCTTGAAAGACCCCGTTCAGTTTGTCCGTATAAAGGACGGCGGCGCGGTCAGCGTAAGAAACAACCACGTCGCGTGCAGCGGTATCGCCGCGCAGAGCGAAGGTAACGGCATCGAGAGCTTTGCCGTTGACGAACGGGAACGAGGCGGAGTGGTCTTCGAACTTACCGTTTCCGTTGTTGCGCATGAGCACGGGATGGGGGCCGAACAGCAGCAGGTCGAGATCGTAGTCGTGATCGAAATCGAGCCAGAGAGCGGCGGAGACACCGGCGGTATTGGGCAGCTCGGCGTATCTAGCGAAGGCGCCCTTATTATTGTGGAACAGGGTGGCGCCGGAACCGGTGACGATACAGAGATCGGCCAAGCCATCGTTGTCGAAATCGCCCGCTGCAATGCTGCGCACGTCATGCAGGTTTTCGAAGCCGACGTTTGACGCGGGCTCGCTGCCGCGCTTAAGAAGGACCACGCGATCAGGGGACCAGACCAGAAGGTCGGCGTGGCCGGTGCCTTCAGAATCGATCACCAGCATTCGGGTATCAGCCGCGTTCCAACCGCTGCCGACGGCATGATCGTCGTAACGAGTGGGCTCATTCGAGGCGGAAGGACGCGGATCGGGCGGATCATACAATTCGGCATAGAAGCTCCACTCCATGTCTTCGGGAACCGCAGCGCCTTCGTTGCGCTTTTTGGCCTCTTCGAAGGACTGCCTCTCACGCATAGCCGCTTGCTTGTCACCGGCGCGTTGATACAGAGTGAAGAGCTGGAAGTGGGGGCCGGCCAGCTCGGGACCCAATCTTTCGGCTTCGAGAAACTCGGGAAGCGCGGCTGACGTATCGCCCTTTGAGCGGAGGACAGAGGCGAGATTGTAGCGGGTGATGGGTTCGTTTGGAACCAGGCGGATCATGCCGCGGAACTGGTCGATGGCCTTGTCGTAATCACCGGCGCGCTTATAGACGATGCCGAGATTGAACCAGGTGTGAGGGATGGAAGGGTCCTGCTTCTGGGCTTGCAGCAGCTCGGCTACCCCCGCCTCCGTCTTGCCGCTGTGAAGAAGCCCGAGGCCGTAATTGATGCGCTCGCGAACCGAGTCGGGGGCGAGTTCCAGGGCGGCGTGAAGCTGGTCGGCAGCCTGGAGGTGAGTGTCTGGATTCTCGTAAAAGGCTTTGCCAAGGTTGCGATGCTCCCACAGCGCGTTTTCGGTTGCCGGGTTGACGGCGGCGATGGTCCAAAAGGCACACAGCGCCAGTGCAGGAGCGAGTATCCTGAAACTTCTCATTTGATCAACGGAAATACTCATTTTATCGAAGAGAAGAGCGAATCCAGCTGGGGCCATCTGGAGAATACAGTCTTTTGCGCGGATTCGCATCAAACTTTAGGTTGAGGTTTTGCTAAATCAGAGAGCAGTTGCCATGGCGAAGATGATCCGCGAGCGCGAGATCTCTTCAGTTGAACTTGTGTCGGCGCACTTGGCGCGGATAGAGCGTGTGAATCCGCGGCTGAACGCGGCGATAGAAGTGCTTGCCGGTTCAGCTTTACAGGCGGCGCGGGCAGCCGATAGGAAGCTTGCGGACGGCGAATCGTTAGGACCGCTGCATGGGGTTCCAGTATCGATTAAAGATTCAATTGAGGTGGAAGGAACGAAGTGCACGGCCGGCGCCTTGGGCCGGAGGAATGCCGCGCCGGCGGAGCGCGATGCCACGCTGGTGAGGCGGCTGCGAGAGGCGGGCGCCATTCCGATTGCAAAAACAAATTTGCCCGATTTGTTGTTTTCCTTTGAGAGCGACAATCTCGTTTTCGGGCGCAGCAACAATCCATACGATTTGGAGCGGACGCCTGGAGGAAGCAGCGGAGGTGAATCGGCATTGATTGGAGCCTGCGGCTCGCCATTGGGATTGGGAAGTGATGCGTTTGGCAGCGTGCGGCTGCCCGCTGCTTTTTGCGGCATTGCGAGCATCAAGCCGACAAGCGGGCGGCTACCGCGGACGGGACACGTGCCCCCGCGAGGCGGCTGGCTCGAAGCGGTGTGGCAGATAGGTCCCATGGCGCGGTCGGCGGAAGATCTGGCGTTCGCGATGCAGGTTCTGGCGGGTGAAGATGGTGAGGATTTCACGTCGCCGCCCGTGCCGCTTGCTAGGCCTGGAAATCTAGAGGGCGTGCGGGTGGCGTTCTTCACTTCGAACGGATTTGCGCACTGCTCGATGGAAGTGGAAGATGCGGTGCGGGGCTGCGCACATTTTTTGAGCCAGAACGGATTACATGTGGAAGAGAAGCGGCCGCCTGGAGTGGAGCAGGCTTTTGATTTGGAGTTCGCCATTGCCGGAGCGGACGGCGGCGAAGCGATTGATGAATATCTGCGCGAAATTGGCAGCACACGAGTGCATCCGCTGCTCACAAATTTCCTTGAGCGAATGCGGCCGTTCCGCTGTTCGGTATCTGAATTCGCGGCGCGGTGGACAAAGTGGGATGAGTATCGCGCGGCGATGACGCGGTTCTTCAATAGCTACGACGCAGTTCTCTGCCCCGTTTACACCCAAACCGCATTGAGGCACGGAGATTCCGGCAAAGACGAAAACTTTCATGGATTCAGCTACACAATGGCGTGGAATCTGGCGGGAGCGCCCGCCGCTACGGTGCGGTGGAGTGAAGCGGGTGGACTGCCGGTGAACGTACAGGTAGTAACGAAACCTTGGCGCGACTTACTGGCGCTTGATATTTGCCGGATGATTGAAGAGGAATCTGGCGGTTGGCAGCCGTCAAGACTGATCTTTCAAGACTGATCGTTCAAGACCGATCGTTCAAGACCGATCGTTCAAGACTGATCTAAAGATCCAAGCTTCACTTCACAGGTACAAACGCAAAGGCGACCGGCGACGGGACGTTGAAGACCTTACCGGTGAGACTAAGCTGTCCGCTCGCGGGGTCAATTGCAAAGACGACGAACTGGTCCGCCTTCTGATCGCCGGCGAGCAGGAGACGCCCGGTTGGATCAATGTCAACGCCGCGCGGGAACGTTCCGCCTGTCGCCGCTACTTGAACCTGTTTCAATGTCCCAGCGGTGGGGTCGATGGCGAAAACCGCAATGGTGCCGGGGCCTCGATTTGAGGCATACAGGAAGCGGCCGCCACGATCAATGAGAACTTCCGCCGGACCGTTCTCCCCGGTGAATCCCGGCGGCAACGTGGAGACAGTCTGAACTTGCTGCAATGCGCCTGCGGCTGCATCGTAGTTGAAGACGTATACCGCCGATTTCAGTTCGTTGATGACATAGGCCTGCTTGCCATTCGGACTGAAGGCGATGTGCCGCGGCCCGGAGCCCGGCTCTTCCTTGATGAACGGCGGATCGCTGGGCGTCAGCTTGGCTTGCGCGGGATCCAGCTTGTATATGCGGATCTGATCGAGCCCGAGATCAGGAACGTAGAGGAAGCGGTTATCGGCCGGGATGACAGTCTCATGCGCGTGGGGCCCTTCCTGGCGTTGCGGGTTGACGCTTGAGCCTTGAGCGGTCATCAGAGCGGACATAACGCCCAAGCGCCCGTCGGCCTCTAACGGAAAGGCGGATACGCCGCCGGTACCGTAATTGGCGACTACCAACATCTTGCCCGTGTGGTCCACCGCTAAATGGCAAGGCGCTACGCCGGCTGAAGAAACGTGGTTCAGAGGCGTTAGCGCGCCGCTCTTACGATCAATCGAAAACGCAGCGACGCCTCCATCGGCCTTGCCCTCCACTTCACTCACGGCGTAGAGATTCTTGCCGTCGCGACCGGATGTAATAAAGGACGGGTTGACGACCTCGCCTACCAGGCCGAGGGATTGAAAGTTGCCGTCGCCCGAAGCGTATCGATAGGCATAGACGCCTTTGCCGTACGTGCCGACATAGAGGAAATAATCGGCCTGCTTTGCGACAGGAGGAGCACCGTTGATCTGGGATGCGGACATAAGAGTGATAGCGAGGATGAGTGGGACAAAAGCAGATTTACGGACCATAGATCCTCTGGCGGCTTGATGGTTACGGCTTTCCACCGCGCGATGAGTAGCGATTGGTTGCTGCCCAGCTTTACTGTCCCATACTGGTCGAGCGGCGTTAGTAGCGGCAAGGCAGGGAGCCCAGTATGTACAAGCGCTATACACCAGTATGTACAAGCGCTATACACCAGTATGTACAGGCGCTGTACGATAGATGCACATGGCGCTACATGTCGCGGATGCGGAAGTCACCCGTTTAGTGGCTGACTTGGCGCGAATGGAGAATACTACCAAGACAGAGGTTCTTCGCCGCGTTCTGCGAGCCGCCATCTCCCAGCGGCAAAAAGAGGCGAAGCGCAAGGATCCGCGAGTTTGCGTTGCGCCTGATTGCCGAAGGCCGCAAGCAGAAGATTCGGCCTGTGACTAAGAAGGAAAGGGACGAACTCTGGGGTATGGACCAGCTGAATGATCATTGATTCATCTGCACCTATGGCAATCCTGCAGAGTGAGCCCGATGCCGCCTTGTACGAGCAGTTGGATGCACTCCTTGAGCATATCCAGCCCGAGATCGTGTCGCTGGATCGTTCTGTTGCCGATTTAGCTCGCAGTGCTTTCCGCCAGTTTGGCCGGGGACGCCACAAAGCAAAGTTGAATTTTGGTGATTGCATAAGCTATGCCGCCGCTCAGTACCTGCGCCTGCCTCTTCTATATAGGGGTGAAGACTTTCCGCAAACGGGCATTCCATCCGCCTCAGCTAAACGCTAAAAACTCTTTCGATCCGTGCGAGCGAGTTGATCCCGAAACATCGCCGCGAACGATTTCCACACCGGCGAATGCAGTTCTTCCATCGTGATCCGCATTTTGCGCTGCCAATTAGGGTATTCAGCGGTGCTCCCGGGTAGATTCTGCTGGTCCGTCTCTTTGGTGAAATCCTCCTGGTTCAGCAGCAAGATCATGGAGTCAACCTGAGCGAGGAAACCAATTACTGCGTTGTGGAGGTCGCCATCTAGTTCGGGAACCTGAGCGGCGTTGCGCGCGTAATCGTACGGCAGCAGATGTTCAGCATGAAGCGTATCGAGCATGCGCTGCTTCTCCCGGCTGCGATCTTCCTTTTGGCTTGCGTAAGCCGCTTCATCGATCAAGCCGGCAGCTTTACGCGCTTCAATATCACGCCCTATCCAGAAGCCGGCAAGCGTGGGAAGGTCGTGCGTGGTCGAAGAGACCAGCACCTGGCGTTCATATTCCTGACTGCGCTTGAATGACTTGTCCTGCTGATGCTTCTCAAAGTAAAAGAGGCGGTAACTGAGAATGCCGAAGCGAGAGAGCATATCCCGAATCTCATCTGTGACCGTACCGAGGTCTTCTCCGATGATGATGTTCCGACTGCGTACGCTTTCGAGCGCGAGGATTCGCATCAAGTCGGTGGCATTGTCACGCACGTAGGCGCCCTGAGCAGCAGTGACACCTTCAGGAATCCAGAAGAGACGGAAGAGGCGCATGACGTGATCGATTCGGAGGGCACCACCGTGCCGGACAATTTTGCGTATGCTCTCGCGATACAGGCGATAGCCGCTATCGAAGTGCGCAATTTTATTAGGCGGCGGGAAGGCCCAGTCCTGGCCGTCCGGTGAGAAGTCATCCGGAGGCGCACCGACGCGGCAACCATTCACATAGAAGTTCCGGTAAGACCACAAGTCAGAGCCGCAGCTATCGGTGGCTACAGCAAGATCGTGGTAGAGCCCGATGGGCATGCCGTGCTGCCTGGCACAAGCCTGCGCGGCCGAAAGCTGCTCTTCGAGTAAGAACTGAACATACTTGTAGAATTCGACAAGTCGAAGGTGGGCGGCTGCGAATTCCTGTGAGGCATGTGAATCCGGAGAGCGATATTCCTCAGGCCAATGGCCCCAGATCCAGCGATTCCGATCCTGCTTGTGCATCACTTCGTCGAGCGCGCAATACAAGGCGAACTTCTGCAGCATGTCTCCTTCCTGCTCGCAATAAGCGGCGAAAGCTTGCACACGCGCAGGGTGGTTGGCGCGCCGTCGGTGAAACTCACGAAAGAGGATCTTCAGGAACCGGCGCTTCAGCGTGTCGACGTCTTGATACTCGACAAACTCTGATTCGCGAAGCCGGCGAATTCGCTCCTGTACCGGCGGCGACTCGAGCAGGCGTTGCGCACAGGTCGAGGTCCGAAACTCCGGCACCGTCTCTACGTCGATGTAGATCAAGTTCTTATAGAAGATGGACAGCGGCAAATACGGACTGGTGTTGTATGGCGCACGATTGTGAAGCGCATGAAGTGGATTCAAGCCGATGAAGCTGAACCCAACTTCCGAACGTGCCCACTCAATTAGCCCGCACAGATCAGTGAAATCTCCGCAGCCCCAATTGCGCTTCGAACGAACACCGTAAAGAGCAACATTGAAGCCCGCAGTGCGGCCGCCGCGCGCCAAAGCTTCGGGGAGATAGGCGCGGTTCGGGCAGACGATCAAGTGGCTATGAGCAAGGTGCTGATCGCCGATGGCAAGCTGTAATTCGTGATAGCCGAGCGGTATTTCGGCCGGTAACGGAAGCATGTAAGTGCACCATTGCCGATCGGCAGTTCTGATGTTGCAAGTCCGTTGCGATTGATCGGGCTCAATGCTGCCGCCCAGCCGTTGCCCGTCTTCGAGTAACACTTCAAAGTGCAGCGGGCCGTCGGTTGCGGCAGGAAGGTGCAGTGGCACGGCGAGGTCTGACTCGCTAAGGACTAGCGTGCGCGCCAGACCGGAGGCAAGCATCTCCGTAAAGCGCCTATACCGCTCGGCTTCGACTGACTCGAGGCTGGAGACATCCCAGTGCAATGCCTGTAAGATGCGCCGCTTCACGTCAGGATCAACCTCGTGGCGCTTACCGAAGATGTCCCAATAAGTGCTGTCTATGCCGGACTGCGCCGCCGCTCGCGCCAACGAGTCCTCATAGCTGCTAGCCGGCTCAAAATTTATCTCGGGCATCGTCAATTAGAGTTTAGGGCCTCAGGAAGGATTGCTTGATCGAGCCAGAGTCGTCCCGCGTGGGATAATTCGAGCGTGGGCGATTCAGAGAAGTTCGAGATTAGCCAACCACCCGAGCTGTTTGCACGAACGGATCAGCAGGACGATGGCGCCGAGTTTCACCAGACCATTATCACGACAACGCTCGACAGTGCGCTGAACTGGGCTCGCAAGAATTCGCTTTGGCCAATGACCTTTGGCTTGGCTTGCTGCGCGATCGAGATGATGTCGATGATGGCTTCGCGCTACGATGCCGCCCGCTTCGGCGCTGAAGTTTTCAGAGGTTCGCCGCGGCAATCGGACCTGATGATCATTGCCGGCCGAGTGTCGCTCAAGATGGCGCCGGTCATTCGTCACCTCTATCGCCAAATGCCTGAACCAAAGTGGGTGATATCGATGGGGGCCTGCGCTACATCCACCGGCGTCTTTAGCAATTACGCTTTGGTGCCGGTGAATCAAGTGATCCCGGTGGATGTGTATGTGCCCGGCTGCCCTCCGCGGCCTGAGCAACTGATCTACGCCATTATGCTGTTGCAGGAGAAGATTCAAGCGGAACGCGGCACTGTTCGCCAGACGCTGAATCTCGATTAGAGGAGGCCCACCGCTATAGCGGGTCTTCGGTCACCGCTCTAACGGGTCTTCGGTCACCGCTGTAAAGGGTCTTCGACCCAGGGCGGCGTCGCCTCAATAAGTTCGCCCAGCAGAGGCTCAACACGTGTGAGCGCCAGCGTCATCTCCCATGCGACTTTTCGATAAGAAAAGTGGCCCTTCACGCCACTCCGCAGGCGCGAGATGTACTCGAGTTCAGCAAAATCCATCTTGAATAAGAAGCGTGACTTAGCCGCGAATGGCAGGAGATATTGCGCCGCGGGCTGTGACAACTTCTCGATAGCTGCATTCGTCACGTCTAGCGCGTCGCTGAAGATTTTGCTTGCTCCGCAGCGAGCAACCAGTTCCGGCGTGCCGTACCCCAAACGGTTTGTGTACTGCTGGCGGAGTTGTTGACAGCGGCGATGACGATGCAGATCGCGATAAGCGCCAATGTCCATGACAATGTCAAGAACATAGGGAGCGCTGCGAAACTGACGCGGCAGTTCGTCCCGGGGACTGCGGTTTTGGAGAGCGAAATGGAACAGATCTTTTCGTCGCGCAGGAGTCCAGTCGCAAGCCAGATCGTACAGCTCCCGGTACGGCCGATCGGTCACGGGATACAGCAAAGTAGCGCAGAGATCCGCGACGTGGTCTGAGGGCTGGACTAAGTCAACCGCCTCGATCTCACGTTCCTGAGACGGCGGCAGATGATTCTTGGCCCATGCCGTGAGATCGGCGCGGAGGTGGCCGGGATACTCGTCTCGTTCAGCGTGGCGGGCCAGCGTGGGTGCGAGTGGCTCATCCGGTATGCCGTCAGTGCGCCACACACATTCAGGTGCGGCCGCGCACGCAGTGGACAACTCTTCGGCGAGTTCACGCAGTTCCTGAAATTCCGATGCTTTGAGCCGCCGTATCTGCTTTTCTAAGGTGCGTATGCTGGTCACTTGGCCAACGCCAGTGGGAACTGCAAACGGCAGCAGATAGCGCGCTACGTCGAATGCGCGCGCCGCTAGATTGCGCTGGTACGCGTCGGGCTTCATGCCGTCAGGCTGCGGCAATTGATCCTGAAGATAGGCGAAGGCGCGCTCCTGCACTTCGCGATAGGCGCTGAGAAGCGCATTGGCGGCGGGCCGGAACACACCGGCTTCATCAGCCGTCAGCTCGGGCGGAACGATAACACCGGACTTAGAGAAATCCTGGTAACGCGAACTGCGCGCCTGCCCGTCCCAGAGCTGCTCGTCTTCAATTTCGGTGGCGGCTAATTCGGAGATGCCTTCAAAGCAAACGCTGAGGTGTCCCAGGTCGGCAATGGAAGCGTGCCCATATTGGAAATAGAAACTCTCAAGAAATTTGGCTGAGTCGTGGCCGCGCACCCACTCGATGGAATCCGTGATGGAATCCGGCGATCGGCTGTAGCGCGCCAGTGCATAGGCGAGCTTCTCCGGCGGCATGGGCGCGAGGGTGAAGACGCGTTTCTTTGAGACTCTGTCAACCGGGGCAGGTGCGGACAACCCGCTATCATAGCGGATTCGCCATGATGATCAAGGTTAGAAGGATTCACGCCGATGCCCATCTTCCGGCATATGCGCACGGCCCGCAAGAAGACGCTGGAATGGACATCCGTTCTATTGAGGGGACGGTTCTGGAACCGGGCGTTCCGCAGGCTGTCGCGACAGGTCTGGCGCTTGAAATTCCCGGCGGTTACGAAGTGCAGATACGGCCGCGTAGCGGGTTGGCGCTGAAGCACGCGATCACGCTGCCAAACTCTCCGGCGACTATCGATCCCGGTTATCGCGGCGAGTTGAAAGTTATTTTGTTGAACCTTGGCAGATCAGCTTACGAGATACACGCTGGAGATCGCATCGCGCAAATGGTTGTGGCTAAGTATGAGGCCGTGGAATGGGATGAAACAGAGTTAGCGGAATCTGTTCGGGGTGCGGGCGGGTTCGGGTCTTCGGGAAGGTAGACGCGTGCGTGATCAGGCAGAGATCAGCTCTTACTGTTGGTTTCCGCAGTCAACTTACTTGCCAGCGGCTGCGTCTGGCCCGCGTACTTGTTCCCTACCTTTTTGTAATAGGGAACGGAAACGGGAGACGAAAGCTGCTCAAAGGTGAAGGAGCAGATCCGCATGCCCGGGTAAAGCGCGACGGGCATAATGCCCAGGTTGCTGAGTTCGAGCGTGGCATTGCCTCGCCAACCCGGATCAAAGAGTCCCGCCGTGCCGTGCACGATGATGCCGATACGGCCCAGACTGGAGCGACCTTCGAGGCGTCCCAGGACGTCGTCATCCAGTTCGAGGCTTTCCTCCGTGATGGCGAGCGCAAACTCTCGCGGCTGCAATACGAAGGGTTCATCCGGCTTGACGTGGATGGTGCGCATAAGGTCCTGAATGGCGCTTTTCTCCCGGACATCGATGTAGGCATGCCGGCTGTGTTCAAAGACGCTGAACTCCGCACCGAGGCGGAAATCGACGGAGCAACTGCCAAACTGCTCCGGGGGAAGAGCGGGCGAAATTTTAATCTTGCCTTGCTCAAGGTAGCGCCGGATATCGACGTCGGAAAGAACCATGGGGATGCAGGTGAACAGCCATCCTAGCATGGGGAAGGTGTTATATTGAGGGGGTTAAAAGCAGGTCGTCGCGCATGGATCACCGCCGGCATTCTGTAGCGCAAGGCCAATCAGTGGGCGGCTAGCTCAGTTGGGAGAGCACCACGTTCGCAACGTGGGGGTCGTGGGTTCGAACCCCATGCCGTCCACCAAAATAGTTAGCGTAGACAAAGATGTCTAAGTTCTCAAACGGGCCAGCAGCAGCATTCTTAAAAGGCCTAATTCGATAGCCCAAACACCAAGATATTTGAACCCGCCGCAACACCAAGAAGTTCCTCACCGTCGAACTGGTAGACCATCGGGGAAGCTTTCCAGAAGGCGTTTGTCGGGAACGTCCAAAGAATCTTCCCGGTATTCGCATCCGCGGCTGCGAAGTCACCGCTGTCTTCACTGAAGAACACAAGGCCAGTGCCCGTGGCGAGAGTGCCGCCCCATGAATTTGCCGTGCCTACCTCCGGGACTTGCCACTTCACGACTCCGGTCTTTAAATCGATTGCTCTTAAGAGTCGGACCGGCTTCTTAGACGGATCGATTCGCTGCGCACCGCCCAGGAACCCTCGCCCAAAACTAAACTCCTCGGGACGCTTTGTGTAGATAGAGCACTTCTCGGCCGTCTGCAAATAAAATAGACCAGTCTTGGGGCTATACGAAGGTGAATACCAATTCGTAGCGCCGTCTTGCGAAGGGCAAACGCGTGTTCCCTTCTCGCTCGGCTCCTGCCCTGGCACTTGCAGCGGCCTGCCATCGGGTCCAATGCCCGTTGCCCAGGTGAGTTCCGTTATGAACTGTTTTGCCAACAGAAGCTTGCCGTTTGTCCTGTCCAACACATAGAAGAATCCATTGCGGTTACCCTGCGCCAGCAACTTCCGTGGTTGCCCCTCCCACATGGTGTCGATGACTAAAGGCGTTTCAGCCGAATCCCAATCCCAGAGATCGTGGGGGGTTGTTTGGTAGTACCATTTGAGCTTTCCAGTCTTGGGATTAAGCGCCAGAAGGCAATCGGAATAGAGATTGTCGCCGCCACGCTCGTCGCCGTTATAATCCTCTCCAGGATTTCCTGTGGGCCACAAAAGCGTTTCGGTTTCCGCGTCATAAACACCGGTAAACCATGTTGCCGCTGATCCGTGCTCAATGCCGTTGCCGTGCCATGTTTCCGCGCCGGGTTCGCCGCGTGCGGGTACCGTCCCAAAGCGCCAAGCTTCCTTTCCTGTCTGCTGATCGAAAGCAGCAAGAAAGCCACGTACTCCATCCTCACCTCCGGCAATTCCGGATATCACCAGATTGCCAATCACCAAAGGCGCCGAAGTCGCACTGTAGTTCTTGTGCCAGTCAGCAAGTTCCGCCTCCCAGACCAGTTCACCGCCCGCCTTATTCAAGGCAATCAGGTGAGCATTGTCGGTGACCATAAACACCTTGTCCCCGGCAATTGCTACACCGCGGTTCATACCTGCCGCCCCGACGCCTGTTAGTCCCGGCGTTCGATCTCGCTTGAAGTGCCAGATCTGCCCTCCGCTGCCGGCGTCCAGGGCATAACATTCATTGGCGCTTGTCACATACATCACTCCATCCATGACTATGGGAGTTCCTTCGAGCGGGAAAACATTGGGCAGTGTAAAGACCCAACGCGGTGCGACGCGCTTCACGTTGGATTTATCAATCTGCGTCATCGTCGTGTAACGGTTGCCGCCGATGTCGCCGTTGTACGTCGTCCAATTCACTTCTGAGGTCACTTCGCGAAACTTGTCGCTTTCTGTTCTGCGAAGTAGGTGGATGTGTTTGTCGTCCGTGCGCATCTGCACACAATCGAAGCTCTCGCCAACAACTAAACCATTGAGGAGCTGGCCACTCGTCAACTCCACCTTTGATCGGTATGGCTGGAAGCCCAACATAAGCCGACGCAGCGTCCGAAGAAAGCTGATCAGAGGCTGCATATCGGTGTCGTTGACGTTTATCGGGGGCATCCTGCCAGCCACGCCTTCGTGAACTGTGTTCCTGATTTGGGTGTCGGTCAGCTTCCGCACGCGAGATGCGATCGCCGGACCCAGTTCCCCACCGTTGCCATCTGCGCCGTGGCAGCCGGAGCATCGATTCTCAAAGATCTTGCGCCCTGCCTCTGAGGGCTCCTGGGCGTAAACAGCAATGCTGGTGGCTAGTACCAAGACGAGCTTGACGATCATTCTCAAAAGGTTCCGTCCCATACCTGCTGATGCGTTGTCGCAAGGGCACTTGCGGGCGGAGTCCTATTGGTTAATGACGGACCCGTCTTCTCTTCGTATGACACCCCAGCCCCCGTTGTAGATACGTTGTGGACCTTTCTCGCCTCCGAACGGGTACTTGGCCGCCGCCTTTTCATTGATCTCGACACCCCAACCCGGCTTTTCGTTTGCATAAACGTATCCGTCTTTCACAACGGGATATCCGTCAAACACCTCTTGCACACGCTCATTGGGGAAAGTCCATTCCTGGACGCCAAAGTTCGGCGATACCAGATCGAGAGTCACGTTGGCGCAATGGCCGACGGGTGATACATCGCCGGGCCCGTGCCACGCCGTCTTAACGTCGAAAGCATCGGCCATGGCTGCGATTTTCCGGCACGGGGTGAATCCGCCAGCCTGTGAAACGTGCACGCGGATGTAATCAATCACTCCTTCCCTGATGACGTTGCTCCACTCATGAGGATTGTTGAATAACTCTCCCATGGCTAGCGGCGTGGTGCAATTTGCGCGAATTTGCTTGAAATAGTCGATGTTTTCCGGGGAAAGCGCATCTTCCAAATAGAACAACCGGTACTGCTCCATGTCTTTGGCGAATTGCACAGCTAATCTTGGCGGGACCCGCTCGTGAACATCATGCAACAGCTCAATGTCGGGCCCCAGTTGCTTACGCGCAGCTTCGAAAAGTTGCAGTGTACGCCGGACGTATGGTTCCGGCTCGAAGGCGCCATCTTCGGGCAACGACATAGTTTGGGAAGACTCCTGCCCTGCCCTGGCTGACGGGGATGCAAGTGCCGCACCGTACGCAGCCTGACCCGGAATCCCAACCTGAAGCCGAACCACTTGGATGCCGCGGGCCATTATCTGATGAGCCTGATCAATGGTTTCCGAAATCTCGCGGCCCGCAGCGTGCGAGTAGATGCGGGCGGCTCGACGACATTTGCCGCCGACCAGTTCATACACGGGCATTCCGGCTTGCCTGCCCTTGATATCCCATAGCGCTTGGTCGACCCCGCTGATCGCGTTGTTCAATACTGGACCGTTGCGCCAGTAGGAAGAGTTGTACATTGCGCTCCAAAGGTCTTCGATAGCATCAGTCGGCCTGCCGATCAGCAATGGCTTCAGGTAAAGGTTGACAGCATCCACCACCAGTTCAGCGCGCTGGGTAAATGTTGCGCAGCCATAGCCATAAAGCCCATCCTGATCAGTCTGGATTTTTACAACAACCAAGCGTACGGATGCGGGTGCGGTGGCAATGACGGAAACTGCCTTGATCCTGGGAACCGGCATCCCTCGAAGTAAGGGAGCGGCGAGTGGAGCGGCTGCGAGCGAAAGAAAGTCTCTACGTCGAAGATCCAAAAGAATGCCTCCAAAGAAATTAGAATTAGAATGCAACTTCAACGGAAACTGTACCTCATGCGCTGATTACCGCGATACTTCACACCGCAGTTGATTGTGCATGACACCATCAACTGCTCAGACGCGTTAGCGGTACCCCCAAATACTACAGCACTGTTGGAGAACAGTCCGTTTACAAAGACATCCCCTGCCCATAGACCGCATCTGAGCTGACCCATTGCGAATACTCTATTGATGTACACAGACGTATTGGCATATACATACCTGAGGAGCTTCCATGATTTCTAAAAGATTGTTTTCAGACCGCACGCAGCGCCTATCTGTCCGTCTATTCAGCTGCATTCTGCTTCTTACATCAACGCTACCGGGCTTAGCAAACACCCAGGGCATCGATTACTATTCCGTTTCCGACCTGCAAGCGAAGGCGAAAACAATGGGCAAAAAAGTGAAAGCGATATCAAACACTCCTGTAGTGAATCCGTTGGCAAAATACGAAAACGACTACACCCTCTTCGTCTATCGAAACGCGGATGGACAGGCTGAGCTGCATGAGCATGAATCTGATCTGTACATGGTTGTCGATGGCGAAGCGACGCTTGTCAGTGGCGGGACTATGCTCGATCGAAAGGTAAAGAGTCCGGGCGAGTTCACCGGCAGCGGGATCTCAGATGGACAGTCGCAAACGCTAAGGAAGGGCGACGTGGTGCATATCGCACCCAACCTGCCGCACCAGTTGAAGGTGAAGTCAGGCCAGTCGTTTAGCTATTTCGTCGAGAAAGTGAAAGAGCACTAGGAAGCTTGATTTCTTCTGTGTGGGGAAATAACATGACTTTCGGATGTTTCGCGGCGGGTTGGGCGTTACGATTCGAATTGCGGCAAAAGGCGGCGGGTGAAGGAGGAAAGATAGATGATGGACCGGAGAATGTTTCTGCGCTCGACGGGTGTTGCTTTGCTGGGCATGGCGGGAAGCCGCTTCGCGCCGGCTACGCTGCCCAAGATGAAGATCACCCGCATCCGGGTTTACGAGCCGCCAAACCCGAACCCGCTCTTTAACCAGAGTGACCTGGTAGTCACGGTAGAAACCGATGCGGGCATCACGGGGATTGGCGAAGGAGGCTCGAAAGACACCCTGCAGCAATGTGCCGGGCGCCTGATCGGCCGGGATCCTCAGCACATTGAGCAGCTTTGGCAAGACATGAGCCGCTCCTACTTTTATCCGCCTGGACGCGAGAAGCAGGACGCACTGGGAGCTCTTGATCTGGCGCTCTGGGACATCAAAGGAAAGGTTCAAAATATGCCGGTTCACGAGGTCCTCGGCGGAATGGTCCGTGACCATTGCGAGTGCTATAACACCGCCGGCATCATTCCGGGTGTGAAGCCGGGGATGAGTTTGAAAGAGCGAGCGCAACTCACAATTCAAGCTGGCTATCGGGCGTTTCGTATGGGTGCGGCCGACCTGCCCGCCAACACCACCTTCAATACCAGAGAGCGAGTGAATCAGCTCTACGAAGACTGCTCGCAAGTGAGAGAAGGAGTTGGGCAAAACGGTGACTGGGCAGTCGATTTCCATCAACGCTTTGACTTGGCGGATGCAATTCGCGGCTGTGATTTGATTGAGCAGTTGGCGCCCTTTTTCGTGGAAGACCCAGTCCGCGCAGAAGCTTTCAACGAAGACTTACCTATCCTGCGTACCAAGGTACGTGTTCCGATTGCCGCCGGGGAAGAGTGGGGCAATCGATGGGACTTCAATAAGCTGGTGGAAAACCACAGCATTGATTACATCCGCGCAACGCTTCCCAATGTGGGCGGAATCACCGAGATGATGAAGATAGCCGCCCTATGCGAAACTCACTTCGTCGGAATCGTTCCCCATTTCACCGGGCCCATTGCGACGGCGGCACTCGTGAACAGCCTGGGTACATTCTCGGGGCCGGTGTTGATGGAGTACAACTTCCAAGGAAGAACTCTGCCGCATCTTCCCATTTGCCTGGATTTCAAAGACGGAAAGCTCTACCCCAATGAGAGACCGGGTCTGGGTGTGGAATTAGACATGGCTCATCTCAAACTTATTGCCGAGTTCACTCAGCCGATCACCGCACGGGCGCAGACCTACTTCCGGCCAGACGGCTCTATCACTAACTGGTAACCGTGATTAACGTCCTACGATCGCGAATAAGATGGATCCTGATCTTCTGGATTTTCCTGATGAGCGCAGTTGCTTATCTGGATCGAGTGAATATCTCGATCGCGGGGAAATCCATCGAAAGAGAGTTTGGAATAAATAACAATCAGCTGGGCTGGGTATTCAGTGCCTTTCTACTGGGCTACGCCTTATTTCAGGCGCCGGCCGGACGAGTTGCCGACCGGCTTGGCCCCCGCCTGGTCCTGACGTTTAGCGTTTTCTGGTGGGCACTGTTCACCGTTATCATCACTGTCCTTCCCACCGGCTCATCGGGAGTTCTGTTCGCACTCATCGCCACTCGCTTTTGCCTGGGTGTCGGTGAGGCGGTGATGTATCCCGCCTCCAATTGCGTGGTCTCAGCCTGGATTCCGTCTGCCGAGAGAGGTATCGCTAACGGCCTTATCTTCGCTGGAGTCGGCTTCGGCGCCGGTGTTACCTCGCCGCTGATCACCTACATCATGATTCACCATGGCTGGCGCGCGGCTTTCTTTGTAAGCGCCGGAATAGGACTTGTTGCCGGCGCGATCTGGTTTGTATTGGCTCGCAACCGGCCGAGCGAGCATCCGTGGGTCACACAGGCGGAGGTGAGCTACATCGAAGCCGGGCTACCCGGCCATAGCAAATCTTCCGACCGGCAGTTACCCTGGATGGAAATTCTGAAAAATACCGACGTGCTGGCGCTCACGTTCAGCTATTTCACTTTTGGCTACGTGGCACAGATCTTCTTCAACTGGTTCTTTATCTACCTAAGTGAGGTGCGCGGCCTCAATCTGCGGCAAAGCGCCGTGTACACCATGCTGCCTTTTATCGCTATGTCGGTCGGTTCGGTTGTTGGCGGAGTGATTAGTGACCATCTCACCAAGACGTACGGTAAGCGTGTGGGGCGCTGCGGTATCGCGGTATTTGGGATCGGCCTTTGCGCGGTTTTTATAGCTCTTGGAACTCAGGTCGCAAGCGCCCAACTCGCGAGTCTGGTGCTTGCAGGCGGTGCAGGCGCACTATACCTTGCACAAAGCTCGTTCTGGTCCGTCAGTGCCGATATCGGTGGCAAGTCCGCCGGGTCTGTTTCTGGTGTCATGAACATGGGAGCCCAGCTTGGCGGCGCACTGACGGCCTCTCTCACTCCCGCCATTGCCGGACAAATGGGTTGGAATGTGTCGTTCCTGGTAGCCGCAGCGCTTGCAGCCTGCGGCGCTTGTGCCTGGTTGATCGTAGGCAGAAGAAGTAGCACTCCGGAGGTGATAGTTCCGATTGGGGCCAGAAGTTAAGCCGGTCGCCGGCGTTCGTGGCGCCCTTAAACTCTTTAGTGGTATCGATTGAACAAAAGAGAGTTCATACCGGGCTGCACGGCAAGGCTATCGTTCGGATAGTAACTGTCGACATTCTGTTTGCTGATTAGAGCGTGTTTAATGAACACAGCGGGCGGGAACGAATCGCCGTGAAGAATGTTCAGAGCGAGCCCCATTACCTGCTCTCCGTATTTCTCAGGAAAAAAGCCTACCGAACCAATCAACCGCGTATTGGGCTCGCGTAACTCGACCCGAGCTGGTAGGGTGCCATTCTGTCCGACAACGGCGCAGTGGTCAGATCTTCCCGCATCAGCAAAGGCGCGTACCGCCCCAAGCGCAACTGAGTCGTTGATGCACCCGACAAGAATGCGCGAGGCCATCGAGCGGGAGAGATGCTTATTCACCGCGTGCATGGTTTCGGCATATCCGCCCTTCACATCCAAGTCAATGACATCTGCCGGATTGAGTTGATGAAGGATCTCGCTGATGCCGGCGGCTAGACCTGTAAGCCGGGAATTGGTCAGCGGGCCTGCCGACGAATGGCCCAGCAAGAGAATGGAATCTACCTTGCCGCCCCAAGCATTTGCCGCCCACTTAGCCAAAGCTCGTCCGCCGAGCCTTCCGGCTAGATAGTTGTTGCCGCCAAAGAAGACAGCTCCGGGATGGGGAGTGTGAATGGCAATGAGGGGGATACCTGCCCGGGAAAAGTTCGATGCAATCTCCGGAGCGGCTTGTTGATGGACTTGGAATTCAATGGCGAGATCGACACGATCCTGAACCAGCCGTTCCGAGTTCCGTATGGCTATTCGAGCACTCAGTTCGTTGTCCACCTCAATCAGTTCTACATTCTTTTGCAACGCCGCAAGGCGGAGGCTATTAGTCATCTCTTGCGAGAAGAGGGAATTGCCCGCCATTGCCGCATAGCCGATGCGGAACTCCCGCGTTTGGCAAGGCCTAAAAAGACAGCGGTAATGGTCGCCTCCAGCCCGCTCCAACAGCCCGCCGGCTACCAAGCTCTGCGCTGCGCGGAACACCGTCGTTTTATCGAGCTCAGTGCGCGCCACCAATTCACAGAGCGCCAGCGACTCGCCAGGTGACCGGAAGGCCTTGAGTAAGTCGCAGGCTCTCACTATGGCGCCCACTATATAGGCCTGCTTAGCCTCCCTCTTCGAGCATCCGGCTGACAGCTGCCTCAACGTACCCTCCTGTTGCGTTTCGCTGGCAGAAACAGATGTATTGATCCACGTGCCAGAACCGAGAAGCTCCAGTTAACGAATTGCTAATGAATAGCTCCACTTTGCCGCCTCCGTTTACTTCGCGAGAACCCAATTCGTTTCTCATGGCGAAACTTCGAGAAACTCTCAAAACAGTACAGGCTGGAAGTTGAGAGATCAAGTATCATAGCCCCCGATACCGTATCACAGTCATTGCGAAGTGTTCCGTAATGTTATCTCCGAGTGTCGGGAACAGAGTTTGGCGGCCGCGCGGCGGCTACTTGCTTTGCGTTGCAGGGACTTTCGCCAGCCTTTTTATCCAAAGGAGAGGGAATGAAGTTCAGTAGACTAATGACCGCGTTTGTCTGGGCCGCGTTGCTCAGTCTAGTCGTAGCTTTCACGGCGGTTGCGCAAACAAGCCGCGCGCAGATAGAGGGTCTTGTTACCGATAGCAGTGGAGCCACGGTCCCTAACGCAACTGTGACACTGTCGAATGTGAAGACGGGCCTCACCACCGTCCGGAAGACAAGCGACACAGGATTATATGTATTCGACTTGGTTGATGCGGGGACTTATACAGTCGTTGTTGAATCAGCAGGCTTTCCCAAATTTACGCAGCCCGCTATCCAGGTGGAATCGGGGGGCGACATTACCGTAAATGCCGTCCTTACGCCCGGCGCTATACAGCAATCCATGACTGTAAACGAAGCCGCTCAGGCGGTGGAGTTCAACAAATCGAATGACGAGCTGACGATTGATACGAAGATGGCGAACGATACGCCGCGTCTGGACCGTAACCCGTTCAAGCTGACTTTGATTGAGCCTCAAGCCGTCAATACCAGGGGCGAGGTTCAACCTTACCAATCGTGGTCCGCGAACAGCGTAGACCTCGGCGGCGGCACCAATTTGAAAAATGAACTGGAACTGGACGGCATCCCGCTCGGCATAGGACAAAAAGTTGCTTATGTCCCCAATACGGACGATGTGCAGGAAAGCATCATCTCAATAAACAGCGTGGAGGCGGAAACCGGCCATAGTATCGGCGGCGCGATTGACGTGACGACGAAATCCGGTACCAATGAGTGGCACGGGATGGCCTTCTACCTGGGACGTTATCCGTGGCTCAGCGCGGTGCAGGACCGGACAACGAACAACAAAAATTCGATCCGCCAGAACATGTATGGAGGTACCTTCGGTAATCCAATCATCCGCAATAAGCTTTTCAACTTCTTTTCAATAGAGGACTGGCACGTCAATTCTCCAGGTACTTTCGATACGACGGTGCCGACGACTCTTGAAAGGACTGGGGATTTTTCGCAGTCGCTTAACGCCGATGGAAGCCTGCGAAAGATCTATGATCCCTTCAGCACGGTAGTGGATGCGGCCGGCAATATCACGCGGACTCAGTTTCCAGGAAACAAGATTCCGGCGAGTCGCTTTGACCCGGCTTCGTTGGCCCTGATGAATGACTTTTGGGCGCCGAACAACCCTGGCACTAATTTAACCGGGGAGAATAACTACACAGCCTCCACCCCCAACCTTTTCAGTTACTACAACATTCTGGACCGGGTAGATTACAACATCAGCGACAAATTGAGGCTGTCCGGCCACTATGCTCGTTACAACACGCAGAATACCGGTGGAAATCCAACGCCGAACAAGTCGTTCCTGTTCCAGCCCACAGGGTCCATCCGTGGTGGGAACCAAGCCGCCGCCGACCTGGTTTGGACGGTGAACCCGACCACTGTTGTAGATTTCAACGGCGACTGGAAAAACTTCAGTGATTCTTACACGTCTGCCAATCTGGGGCCCACGGGATATTCGAAGGTATGGCCGACCAGTAACTGGTATGCGCCTTATCAAACTGCGACTAATAATCTACCTGTGTTCGAGCCCAGTCTGAACATTGGCGGCACAACGGTTGGCGGCCCTGGCTTCTATTGGTATCAGCAGCCCGCCGCCGAGTCCTTCAGCAGCACGATTTCCAAGCAGCACGGCTCACATTACCTCAAAACTGGTTTCCAGTGGCGTCGCGAGGGCGGCGTTACCTATGTGAACAGCGCGAACACATTTAGATTTCCGGCCAGCCTCACTGCCAGCACCTTTAACAATCCTGCTGTGACGGAAGGCGATGGGTTTGCCACCTTTTTGCTGGGCGCGCTGGACGGCAGCTCCAGCGTTTACGGCGGGCCTGCCCCCACGCCTAACTCCTCATGGTACGGAGTCTTCATCCAGGACGACTGGAAGGTGACTCCGAAGCTGACGATCACCTGGGGACTTCGGGACGAATACGAGACTGCGATCGGCGATCCGAACCATCTGTTGTCCCAAGGGCTGAACCTCAATACCCCGATCCCTGAGTTTCAGGCCAACCCGCCACAGATGCCTGCGCAGGCCGTCGCGCTAGTTGGCGGCAGCGGGTTTTACAAGTACAATGGCGCCTGGAACTTCACCAGCAGCAGCCATCCAGGCATGTGGAATGCGCAGAAGCTCGCCTTGGCGCCTCGATTCGGCGCCGCTTACCGGCTGAACGACAAGACGGCTCTTCGATTTGGATACGCGCGCTACGTCCAGCCGATCTCCATGGACTTCGCTCATGCTCCGCTCTCGGGATTTGAAGACATCAACATCCTGGAGCCACCATTCTACGGGCAATCAGCTAATCAAAATACATTGGACCTGCAAAGTGGAATACCGCAGCAGACGTTCGCGAATCCGTTCCCGGCAAACGTCAATCCTCTGGTTCCGATTCAAGGCAAAACTGGCGGCGCAGCCACGGGCCGTGGAAGCACCGCAGGCCTTCTGTGGTACGCCCCGAACTCGCGTCAGCCGTACAACGACCGCATCAATATTACGATTCAGCACGAATTTCCAGGGCAGATCGTAGCTTCGGCAACGTACTTCACGAACTTTGGAAATCAGCAGTACAACAAGGAATTGAACGCGGTGAATCCGCAACTGGCCCAGCAACTCGGGACTGCTGCCCTTCAGCAGAGTGTTGCCAATCCCTTCTATCACTATCTGAACAATCCGTCGCTATTGCCAGGCAATCTCTACAGTCAACCCAAGGTTCAACTGCAGCAATTGCTGGTTCCATATCCGCAATATGGGCCGCTGTTTCAGATCGGCGTTCTGGGCGCATCCGAAAGATACAATTCGGGCGAATTCAAAGTGCAGAAACGATTTAGCCGCGGCTACAACTTCATCGTGTCCTATGTGTATATCCGTGAGAGACTGCAGAACTTCGCCAACTCTTTCGATGAGTACAAAAACGTCTTGACCTATCAGGAAGGAGATCAGCCCCGGAACCGTTTCAACGTCGCATTTACTTATGAATTGCCGCTCGGTAAGGGACGGACCTTCCTAGGGAACGCTAATCGGCTCACCGATGCTCTCTTAGGCGGTTGGCAAATTACGGCTTTGTCCACCTTTACCTCGGGCGATTATCCTCGCTTCAACAATCTGAACAGCGGCGCGGCCCCCATCAATGCTCCCGTTACTATAAACGGTAACGTCTGCGTCAGCAATCCCACGCCTCAGCGTTACTTCAATACGGCTGCTGTCCCACTTGCCGCTAACTCGTCCGCCATTGTGCCGTACAACGTACAGGCTTCGTGTTTAAAAGGTCCTGCGTTCTGGGATGTGGATGCAAGTCTCATAAAGAACATCAACATCACGGAGAGGATTCACAGTCAACTTAAAATCTCGGCTTACAACGCGCTAAACCGTCTAAACAGGGGCGATCCAAACCTGAACCCCGGTGACGCTAATTACGGCACGAACCTGTTCCAAGGCGCTCCCGGCGGTACCTATGGGGCGCAAGGTGCTACGCCCGCTAATGTAACCGGCAGGCAGATGGAACTCGGATTGAGGATCTTCTTTTAAGTTGGAATCCAACTCGGAGGTGAAGTAATTTCCACTTCACCTTCGATCCCAATGCGGTACCGTTCCTGCCGGAGCTTGCGATAACGCCTCTTTGAAAGCCTCTTGTGTAGTGGCGTTTGCCGGATCCATCAGAAGGGCTGTGTGTAGTTCGTTCAGTCCTTCGCTCCAACGCCCCAAGCGCAGCAACGCAACCGCATAGTTCACTCGCATAGTAAGGCTTTGCGGGGCAAGCTCTACGGCTGCCCCATAACTCGTCAGTGCACCACGCAAATCCCCAGCCTTTTGCAACCTGGCGCCTTCGTTGTTCAGGGCCGCCGCCTTCACGGCATTCTGATTGTCCTCGTCGCGCTTCTTAAGGAACTCGGAAAGCTGCTGCTTGACTGCATCCGCTTCCTGGTTTCTGCCATCCTGTCTGAGCGCCTTCTGCAGGGCGTTCAGCGTCGATTGATCGTCAGCCTTAAGACGATACGCCTGTTCCAGATGCTCAACCGCTTCGCGCGGCTTGTCACTGTCCAGGTATTCCGCGCCTAACCTATACTGCGCCACTGAGTCGTTGGGCGCCAGTTCCACTGCGCGCTGGAACGCGCTAAGTGCACCGGCATCGTCCAGCAGAGTCTTGCGCGCTTCTCCAAGGTCAGACCAAGCTTGTGGAAAGTCCGGCCGAATGGCAATTGCCTTCTGTAACTCCTCCGCCGCCTCGCTGCTGTCGTTTCGGGCGACGTACACCTTCGCACGCCAGTAGTGGGCCTGGGCACAATCGTCGCTCCGCCCCAGGAGCTTAGTCGCGCGGTCGAGGTGTTTCGCACTGGCATCCAGTTCGCCCGAATCCAGCAAAACCTCACCAAGATTCATCTGCGCGACTCCGAAATCCGGCTTGATGGCCACCGCCCTTTCAAGCGGCTCGCGCGCCGCCTTAAAGTGGCCAAAGCTGCTATACGCTTCGCCCAACGCATTCTGAGCTTCTGCTGAGCGCGGCCGCAACTTTACAGCTTCCGTCAGTTGCGCTAAGGACTCAGACTGTTTGCCCGCCTCCATCAACAGACTCCCCAGAAGCAGACGAGCATCCGCATCACGCGGATTCTCTCTTATGAGGGCTTCGAGAACACCTACCGCTTGATCGCGCTGCCCGTTAGCGGCCAGCTTCCACGCGCTGTCGAGTGATCGGGTATTTTGAGCCAGTAGCAAGCCCGCATAGGCCAGCACCATGAAAAGTCGCGGCATCAAAACCAAGTCAGCCGAACCTTTCCGTTTTTGTGATGCCCAAACCTTCCGTAACCTGAATCAATTGATTTGCCGCCACATTCGAGATCTTTTCCGTTTCACCGGAAGGCCATCGTATCTCGATGTCAACCGTTGCGGTGGCCCCGAGCCCGAAGTGCAGGCGTTTGTCGTTTACTGAGAGATAGGACGACTGGCTTAGCACCTCCTGCGCCTGCGTCCGGCTGCCGTAGTGCACGCTTACTCGCCCGCCGATAGCGCTGCGATTCGATTTCACTCCGCGCAGTTGAACCTTCACCCAGTGATTGTTTCCTTTGACGTCGTTGCGCAGCAGGGAAGGCGGCTCATTCTGGTTTACGATCAGAATGTCCACATCGCCGTCGTTGTCGAAGTCTCCAAAGGCGCATCCGCGGCTGCAGTGCTGAGCATCGACGCCAGGCCCTGCCGCGCCTATCAACTCCTCAAAGCGACCGTTACCAAGATTGCGGAAGAGAATACGAGGCGCCTTGTACGGCTCTCCGGCTTTGTTCGCTAGTTCCGGATAGATGCCGCCCGTCACCCAGAAAATGTCTGGATTACCGTCGTTATCCAAGTCTGCAACACCAGCTCCCCAGCTCACAAAATGTGTTTCTGTTCCCAGGCCGCAACGCAGGGCATCATCCCGAAATTCTCCCTTGCCGTTGTTCAAATACAGTGCGGCCCGGTCAGCGGCAAAGTGTGTCTTAAGTATGTCCAGGTTGCCGTCCGGCCGGATGTCGCCAACCGCCACTCCCATGCCTGCCTGCTCCATCCCGTCTTCGCTCAGCGCGACGCCCCTTTCCATTGCTTGTTCCCCGAAGGTTCCATCACGCTGGTTTCTAAAAAGCAGACTTGGCGTAGAATCGCAGGCGACGTAAATATCAGGCCAGCCGTCATTGTCTACGTCCATGGCGACCGCTGTCAAACCATAACCGCCGGCCGGCTTGCTTATGCCGGAGGCGGCGGTAATATCCGAAAACGAGCCATCGCCATTGTTCCTGTACAGAGAGTGACGGCCGTAGGGCAACCCGCGCGGTCCCACGAAGAGTTCACTGTCGCGAGGAACAATTTTTTGGCTGAATGATACGTAATTCGAGACAAACAGATCCAACTTACCGTCCCGGTCATAGTCGACAAATGTACAGCCGCTCCCGAAGCGCGCTTCCGCGTTCAGCAAACCCGCTTGCTTCGTAACGTCGGTGAAAGTGCCGTTCCTGTTATTACGGTAGAGGATGTTGTCCGGCCATCCGGTGATGAAGATGTCCTCGAAGCCGTCATTGTTGTAATCGCCGACTGTCACTCCGAACCAGTATCCCGTGTGAAACAAGCCTGAGACTTGAGTGACATCGGTGAACGTGCCATCGCGATTGTTCCTGTACAGACGGTTCGATGCGTCGGCAGGCGGATCACCGAAGCGCGATCCCGAAAGGACCAATACGTCCAGCCAACCGTCGTTGTCATAGTCCAGAAAGGCCGCGCCGCATCCCATAGCCTCAATGACGTAGTCGACACGGTTCACGTGCCCGCACACGGTCACCTCTCTGAGCCCGGCCGCTTTCGCAATATCCGTAAAATGAGCGTTGAAGGGAAGTCCCGATTGCTTGCCGCGCGGAGTTGGAGTGACATGGCGGGAGGCCATTCCCTGACGCAGATCTGGTTCTTGCGCCAGCCCGCAAGCGGCTGGAACAGCAAGGAGGCCGAGAATACTCCGCCGCGTCGTTGTCGCTACATTGTGTAAGGCCGTTCTGTCGGAAATAACCTCTCGTCCCAACCGAAAATCTTATCAGCCGCCGCTTTTGCTCGCTACGAAACAACTGACAATGCCTAGCTTTCTGAAGCAACTTTGACCTGGCGGCATGTACAGGAGAAAGTCTGGCTGAGTGCACAGCGGAAGAACGGTTAGCGTTTCAACGGTTACTCGAGGAGATTCGGGGTTCGCGATGGCGAGACCCGAGTAAGTCAGGAAGTGACAATGGCCTCTGCGGTAGCACGAATAATGCTTCCGAACGTGTAGACCGAGGCATCGGAAATTGGAATCATCGGCTTGCCGTTCGGATCGCGCGCAAACAAAGTTTCGGCGCGTACCGGACTGACAATTCGGTCATGAGTCCGCAACATTCTGTGCAGTCGCTACTTCAAATCCGGCCTATGCGAAGATGCCGACCCCGCTACCAGTTCGGTGACAGTCTCACTTGAAATAACGAGTTTTTCAAATCCGCCGTGTCTGCCTCTGCGTCCGGGAAATCACGATGGATTGTCTTCACCATTTCCAGCTCTGACTCCGCCTTCGCTGTTTGTCCCAACGCCTTATGTGCCTGCGCTAGATTGTAGTAAGCCTGCGCAAAATGGGGACGCAGTTCAGTAGCTCTCTGCAGTTCCTCGACAGCCTTTTCAAATTGCTTTCTACTCAGAGCAATTCGGCCGGCGATGGCACGTATCCAAGGATCTTGCGGCGCCAGCGCCTCGGCCTTTTCAATTGCCTTCTGTGCCGCCGGAAGCTGGTCTGGCGAGCTATACATCGTCGACTCCGCTAGATAGAAGTAAGCTTCTGGTCCTTCCGCACCCAAAGAGACAGCAGTTTCCACCATTTGCCGCGCTTCCTCATAATTCTTGTATGTTTCAAGAAGGATGCCATGAACCAACCAGCTGTCCGGCCATTCCGGCCATCGATTCTCAATCCTCTTCAGCATCACTTCTGCATCGCCGGTCTTCCTCTCTAGTTCGAGGAGAGTCGCCTGCAGAAGGAGAATGTCCGGCACATCGGGAAGCAGCCGCGCCCCCTCCACCAGCAGCGCCGATGCCTCTCTTGTCCGGTTATGCTTGAGCAGAAAAAACGTAGCTTCCCGGTAAAGCTCCGGGCGCTTGGGCGCGGATCGCAACGCTTGGTTCAGAGCGTTCACTGCCGGTTTAAACTGCCCGGCCGCATCAAGCATCTCAGCGCGCGCCAGATAGTAGTCGCCCTTTCGTTCTGTTTCGGGCACCTGATTCAACAGCCTCAACCCGGCTTCCGCGCTTACCGCATGTGACGTCGCAATCGCCTGATCCAGCGCCAGATCGAAAGTAGGCGCACCCGCCTCGGCAGCTTTGTCCAGAAACTGCTTGGCAAGCGCGTATTGATGGGCCCCCACCAGCAGGTGGCCGGCGTTACCCAGCATTCCTGGCGGAGGATTTAGCGCTAGAATGTCGTGCGCACATTGGACAGCTTGCTCCATCTGCGAATCCGCGATCAGCAGTTGCAGATATTCGATTTGAATAGCGGCGTTTGTTTTCTCTTCTTGAGCGGCTTGCTTGATTCGTTCGCGAAAATGAGCGTTCTGCTCCTGCGGCGAAAGCGAGAGGAAATCGACGAGTCCTCCGCGCCGGCGGGATGGATCGGGGCCAAGCTCACGAAAGCGAGCCATCATTACCTTGGCCTGAGCCGGCTGTCCCGCACTCGCCAGGGCTCGCGCATAGTGAAAGACCGTTCGAGCGTCGCGCGGCGCTAAATCTACGGCCCGACGAAGAGCCTCGGCTGCCTCGGCGGAACGGCCCAGCGCCAGATACGTCTGTCCTAAGCGATCTAAAATCGTTGCATTGCCGGGGAGTACTCGATTGGCGTGTTCAAGGTCCACTAACGCAGCCTGGGCGTTCCCCCCCTGGTACTTAAGCAGGCCGCGGTAGTAGATGGCTGGCACGAAATCCGGTTTGATGTCCAGAGCGCGATTGATTTCGACCAAAGCTTCGTTGGGATCATTGATTGTCTCGGCCATTCCCAAATCGTAGTGACCTATCGCATCGGCTGGGTGCTTTTGAACATAGGCGGCAAGATCGGGAATACCTAAGGCATAATCACCTAGCACTGCTGCTACATAGCCTCTATCTCGCCGCGCGCTTTCGTCGTTAGGCGCCAGCTGCAAATAACGATTCCACGCCTGAAGCGAGTCTTTGAAGAAGCCGATATCCGTCGTTGTGCGCGCTAATAGAAGCTGGATTTCCGCGCGTTCGGGAGCGACACGCGCTGCTTTTGCCAGAAGTTCAATCGCGCTTTCCCTTTGCTTCAGCGCGATTTGCACCACCGCCAGCCCATAGAGCACATCAGCGTCCTCTGGGCGTTGCGCCAATGCACTGACCAATGCCTCACGGGCGCGATCGTAGTCTTTCGCTCGGGAAGCAGCTAGTCCCAGATTGTAGAGCACGTCGAAGTTGCCGGGAACAGCTTCGAGTACACGTGAAAAGAAGGCTTCCGCCTGGGGGTACTGCCCTACCGCCGCCAGTGCCAGACCCGTTGAAAACTGCAGACGCGAGTCCCTCTCCGCCTCTGGTGTTTCAAGTGTCGCCAGCAGTTGATCCGCCACCCGTGTCTGCTTGTCCAGATAAAGAGCCTGCAGCCGGATAAGAGCAATAGCAGGTGACGATGCTTGCTGAGCCGGCAGACGATTCAAGCAGGCCAGCGCTTCAGAAGCTTGTTTGCGGCCCAGCGCCATTCTGGCTAGCTGTAGATTGGCGTTGGGGTGATGCGCATCAAGGGCAACCACTTGCGAAAACGCCTTCGCAGCACCCGCCGCGTCGCCTAGCGCCAGCAGATGATTGCCGTAGTTGTTAAGAAGGTCGGTGGAATGCGGCGCCAGCCCTAACGCCCGCCGGTAAGCTGTGTCCGCTCCACTGTAATTCTTTTCCGTATCAAGAACCACGCCCAGCAAACCGAGAGCTGCCACATCGTTGGGATGCGCTTTGAGAAGTGACTGCAAATCCGCCTCAGCAGCCGAAAGGTCGCCCCGCTGCCATGCTGATACCGCGGCATCTATGTCACTGGATTGGGCGTACGACCAAACAACGGGCAGAGTGAAACAAGACGCAAGGCGGAGAAGCAAATAGCAGGACGGGTAAAGAGAGGTGCGATTCAATTTCACTAAAAGAGAAGCGGGCGGAGTGAGGTTAACTCACTCCGCCGCCGACTGTTAAAAGTAAGCTTTTAGGCCCAGCTGCACTTGTCGTGGAGCATTGGCTTGGGCGCTTATCGTTCCAAATGTGGCGTCGCCGAACGTAGCGTCAGGACCGGCAAACTGAACCCGGTTTAACACGTTGAACGCTTCCAATCGGAACTCTATCCGGGTGCCTTCCCGGAAGCCGAGTGGAAAGGACTTGAACAGCGAGGCCGTAATGTTATTCGTCCCAGGAACCCGAGCGGACGTGAGGTAGCGAGGCGCGTTTCCGTCCTGGTATGGCGTTGGCGCCCTCACCACACTTTGATTGCAGAAATATTGCTTCAGATTCCCCGTACCGCAGGTAGTCAAATTCCCCGCAAGGTTCGGCCTTTGTGCTCCGTACGTCGGGAGATTGACGCTGGCGTTGTAACCCAGGCCAACGGGAAATCCGTCGTCCCAACGATAGATTCCATTCAATTGCCAGCCACCTAAGACAAAATTGACTGCCGAGTTGGTGTTAGCGCCGAACATACGACCCCGGCCATAAGGCAACTCATAGGTCCAGCTGAACTGAACCACCTGCGGTAGGTTGAACGAGGAAACAGAGCGTTCAAGAGCTCGGTTATTTGGGTCTTGTAATGAACCCAGACCACCTGCGCCCAAAAAGTTTAGGCCAGCGCCGCCACTCGACGACTCGTCTATGCTCTTAGACCAAACGTAAGTGAACAGAAACTGTACACCTTTCGAAAATCGCTTTTCAGCGCGCAACTGCAGTGCATTGTAAATCGAGTTAGCTGCGGGATTGTTACTAACGCTAACGTTGGTGTATTGCGGATACGGCAGCAGTAGCTGCCATTGCGGTATCGTACGGCTGTTTAGACTGCCTGTTGTGCTAACAAGCGGATTGTTGTAGAACGGACTTGCTACCTGCTGATTATAGAAAGTGGGATTGGCCCGATAAGCATTTGCTTGTTGCGCGGAAAGAATATCCAGGTTGTTGGCGCCACCGAAGTAAAGATGCGTGCCCTTTCTACCCACATACTCCGCATCCAACAGAATGTTGAAGGGGATCTGCTTTTGCACTCCAAAGCTCCATGTCTGTTCTTGGGGTACTTGATTCCACGTTCTGTAAGGCGCTCCGGAGATAGCCAGACCAATCTCAGAGGTGCTGCCTGCCGAATTACCTGATACAGGCAGAATGCCCTGCGGAAAACCGTTCGAAAGGAAAGAGTTAGGAACGTTGGGAGATCCTGGCACATTTGAGAGGCCACCTGTAATCGCTTGGTAACCCTGATTCCCGCCCGCTCCCGCACCTGCGGCCGCCATAACGGAAGGATCGTAGAAAATTCCGTACCCGGCGCGAACAGTTGTGCTCTTACCAATCCGGTACGCTAGTCCGAACCGGGGCCCAATCCCGCCATAATAGGTGTCGAATTGCTTTCTCGGATTACCGTTTTGCCCCACGTATTCCAATGCTCCCGTGTACGGCGACCCAAGCGGAGACGGAGCACCTGGATCAAAGTAGTTAGCATTGTCGAATCGATAGGTTCGCGGGGTAACCACGTCATATCGTACGCCCAGATTCAGGGTTAGGCGATCGTTCACGTGCCAGTTGTCCTGAACAAAAGCGGCCGCATCGTAACTCTGGGTCGCTACTGACGGAGGAATCTCATATTGGCTGAAGCCATTGTTGTTGTAGCCGGTCAGAAACGTGGCCATAGCATCGCCCCCGATCCCGCTGGAATTGGCAGATCCACTTGCGGTACCGAACTGGTCGAAGCTATAAATTCCAGCCGGGTTGCCCGCCTGTATAAAGTTGATGCGGTAGCGCCGGAGTTCTCCGCCGATCTTGATCTCATGATTGCCGGCGACATGGTCCACTGAGCCGATAAGATGGGCTGTTTCGCTGCCGTAGTTCAGTATCGACCAGCCCTGTGCCCCGATGCTGCCATTGCCATTCTCGCTGGCATACCCGCCGTACACGTTGATAGAGGGCGGAGCAATGATACCCGAACTCAGCGTGTAAGCCGGAAGTCCCAGAGTCGTCACTTGACTGAATCCAGGAGTTAACGATGCAATCCCGGCCGTCGCATTCAGATCGTGCGAGTACCCCAGCGATACCGTGGCCACCGTCGTGGGGCCGAAGGTATGCGTATAGTTAACCACTCCCAGATACGCGCTGTCGGTACTTGGTCCCTGCGTGTTGGTATCGTAGCCATTGCCGAAGAAGTTCGCGCCTTGGTAAGTCTGCCACTCGTGCGAGAAACGAACGCTCAAGCTGTCTGCGTCCGTGAAGCGCTGGTCCACCTTGATATCGAAAGACTTTTGGTTGGTGGTATTGGCGCCTTGGCCAATAAAGTTCTGAAACGGACTGTACTCTCCCGATCCGACATTCACGTTCGGTAACGGATAGGCTTGAATCAGCTTTGCGGAGACGGGGTCGATCAGATTACCCGGAGCGGCAGCAAGTCGACGCGGACTGAGCGGATTGCCCGGACTCTGATAAGTCGCCAGATTATCGAACGGAATGGCCGCACGGCCCGTTGCGCCGTTCCCGGAAGCGTTCAAAGCGCCTGTGAAAGGATCATACAGTTGCCCGGCCGCGGCTGAACATGTACCGGCAGCGTTGAAGGTGCCTCCCGCACGCCCACAAACCTCCCCGAAATTACCATTGCGCTCCGCACTGTCAGGTACTCCGATCTTCCCTGACGTGACGCCCTGCAGATATCTCAACCCTGCGTAATCGAAAAAGAAAAATGCCTTGTTCTTCTTGATGGGACCGCCCACCTCTCCGCCGTAGTCGTTCCTCTCGAGATGTGCCTGGCCCAATCCAGCGCTGTTGCTGAAGAAGTTATTCGCATCTAAATCATTGTTGCGAAAGAACTCCCAAAGTTCACCGTGAAAACTGTTAGTGCCGGAGCGGGTGACTACGTTGATTACGGTTCCAGCCGCGATTTCCGCACTCATGTTCGATTGCTGAACTTTGAATTCTTCAACGGCGTCTACCGGTGGAACATAAAGCGGCTTCACCACACCGGGATTATTCTCTCCGGCCGTCGTCGTGACACCGTCCAGCAGAAGGTCGCCTTGATCGTTGCGGCTACCGTCCGACGTAAAATTTGTAGCGTAAGCGGCGCTGTTGCCGTACGCCCTTCCCGGAGGGGGTGTGACGCCTGGAGCCAGGAACGCCAAATCGAAAACGTTGCGATTGACCAGTGGAAGATTATTGATGGAAGTCCGGTTCAGTGTTTGCCCTGTCGTCGCGTCATCGCTCTGCAGAGGGGACGCTGATTCAGCCACTGTCACAGTCTGCCCCGCGGATGCCACACGCAGCTCCGCGTTTACAGTCACATTCCCATTTACGTCGACAATAATGTTGGGGCGCTCGAAAGAGGCGAAACCGGTGGCGTCCACTTTTTCCGTGTACGTTCCAGGCGGAAGATTACGGACGGTGTAGATTCCTGAATCGTCGGTTACGGCTTTAAAGGTAAAGCCGTTGGCGGCGTTCGTGATCGTAACTGCTGCGGTCGGAACGTTCCCCCCGCTGGCATCTTTAACAGCCCCGGTAATAGAGCCCGTATACAACTGCGCCCAAACGGTGAGGCCGGCAGACAGAAGTAACAGTGCACTCGACAAGGCACGACGCACCAAAATCTTTTTCAAAATGACTCCTCATAGCTCATGTAAGCTATCACAGACAAGGCGTTCCCGCAAATAAGCGCGGAGCCGGAATGCGACTCCCTAAAGCAATGCCACTATTATAGGCATGTGTTTTCCAGTCTGGGTTAGACACCTGTCTTACATGTGGTGTGTAATGAAGTTTATTCTGCTGCGGCGAGATCGATGTACTCGAAACCATCGGCGATCCGCACACCATGTACAGCACGCTACATGGTCCGGGTTACTCAGGGAAACATGCACTCAGCACCAAGTTTCCGCTGCCGTCCCCACAGGCGGTAGACGACGCATTCCATATCTATGCCGTCCAACGGACTCCGGAACGAATCCGGTTTTTCTTCGATGATCACTTGCTTGTGGAGCGTACGCCCAAAGACCTGCCGCCGGGCGCCCAATGGGTCTATGATCATCCCTTCTTTATCCTTTTGAATTTCGCCGTCGGCGGTGACTGGCCCGGCAATCCGAATGACCACACATTGTTCCCTCAACGGTTACTCGTCGATTATGTCCGGGTGTATGATCCAACGGACACCAGTAAGTTGTCTCAATCAAGCTTGGCTTTCGCATTTCCATGACGACTAGCGCGGGTACGATCCTCAAGAACGTTGCCGTTGGTGCGGTCGCCGGCTTGGCCGGCGCGTGGGCCATGAATCAGTTTCAGGTTCTGTTAAGTAGCGTGTCCAAATCCGATCAACAGCCGGAACAACAGCAGCCCGACGAAGAAAGCGACGACGCAACGGTCCAGACCGCCAAAGCTATCTCCCAGCACCTCTTCATGCATCAGTTGACCAGCGACGAGAAGAAGTGGGCCGGACCCGCTGTCCATTACGGCATGGGTGCATCAACGGGCGCGGTGTATGGCGCCCTTACAGAAACGTTTCCTATTGCCGGCGCCGGCTTCGGCACGGCGTATGGGACAGCGGTATGGGCTGCCGCAGACGAGATTGCGGTTCCAGCCTTGGGTTTATCTAAACCCATTGGCGAAACCGCGGTGAGTTCCCACGTGAGCGCCCTCGCGTCACACTTGGTCTATGGCGTTGTGACAGACCTTGCTAGACGCGGCCTCTTAGCGCTCAGTTCCTGATTCAATCACCACTGCCAAGCGATGCAATCCGGAACGGGGCGTAGAGATCCTCTTGCTCACCGGCTGGCGGCAGTACGGGAAGTCTTCTTGGCGCGTGGCGCGGCAGACGCCTCCGGATTTCGCGACTGCTCATCGGAAGCAGCAGGCTTCTTCAAATTCGCCAGGCTTCTACGAAGCGCGTCGGCAATATCAACAACCGCCGCGGGCCTCGAGACTTCCTCTACCGCACTGACCGGCTGGCCCTCGACCTTTTTCGCGATCATCGATTCCAGCCGCTCACGATACGTATCGCGGTACTTCTCCGGTTCGAACGAAGTGGACAGCGATCGTATCAACATCTCCGCCAGCTTCATCTCCTTTTCGGCAACCGCACTCGTGTCGGCGCGGTACTCTTCATCGGCCCGCACCTCGGAAGCGAAGAACATAGTATGCGCCAGCAAGCCATGCTGGCCAGGCCGCAACACTACCACATGCTCTCGGCTGTGCATCGCGAACTGCGCTACGGCTACCAATCCAGTCGTCTGCATGGAGCGATAAAGCAGCGCGTACGCTTTCTCTCCAGCTTCTTCCGGCGTCACGTAATATGACGTCTCGAAATAGACGGGATCCACTTCGGCCAACTCAACAAATTCTTCTATCTCCATCGCCGCCGAGGTCTTCGGAGCGACGCTCTTCAGTTCCTCCTGCTCCAGTGCGACAAAGCGGCCTTTCTCGTACTCGTACCCTTTGACCACCGATTGCTCCGGCAGAACTTCGTCGCTGCCGCTTCGGACCGACACCTGTTTAACGGGAGTTAAGATCGGCTGGACTGGCGCGGGAAACGCAGTGACGGAGGTTGGGGTTACAGATGCCGGACTGACCGGGGCTGCAGTGACTGATGTCTCGTCTTCGGTTGAGCTTCCGCGTCGGCTCAACGCCGGCCTCGCAAGCGTGGAATCAGGGCCACGAACCGACGCTTCACGAGCCGCTGCCTCAGGCGGAGCAGCGGCTTGGGCCCGATACATGCGCCGCAATCCTACTCTTTCCGCGCGTGCTGCCCTGAATAATCGCACGGGAATGGAGATCAGACCAAAGCTAATATAGCCGCGCCAAATAGTTGAAGCCATCTTGTCCTCCTAGTTATCGTATCTCCTCGTATGTCACTTCAGAGCTGCTGTGGCGTACATTAAGAAAGGGAATTTCATGGATTCACAAGAACGCGGTCGAAAGTTTGCTATTTTTGTGCTCGGAATCGCTCTGCCGATAGCCGGCTGGTTATTTTGGTCTAAAACCGGCGGATTCGGGCGTAAAAAAGCCCAGACCGACCGCGCTCACGACGTAACAGTAGAAGACAGCTTCCCAGCCAGTGATCCGCCTTCTGCGTGGTGAGCGGCTATTTCCCGTATACTGAGGGTCACATGGATCGAAAGACTGGGTTCCAGCCCCTTGCTCTGACCCTAACGGTGTTAGCGGCGCTGCTTCGTCTACTGCCGCACCCGCCCAACTTTAGTCCCGTGGGAGGATTGGCGCTCTTTGGCGGTGCGCGGCTTAAGGGCTGGCAAGCCTATGTCGTTCCGCTGCTGGTCATGCTCATTACCGATCCGATACGCAGTCTGGTGGAAGGCCACTATGCGGCGTATTCCTGGGCTACGTTGGTAATTTACGGCTGCTTCCTTATCAATGTCGCGTTGGGCCGCGTTCTCCTGCAGCACTCATCGAACATCGCGCGAATCGGCTTGGTCTCGGTTCTGGGAAGCATTCAGTTTTACCTCTTCACGAACCTCCCTTCCTGGTGGGGCAATCCCATTTACGGTCACACCGCAGCTGGATTCGCCGCCTGCTATTTAGCTGCTCTGCCTTTCTTCGGGCGTACGCTGCTAGGTGACTTGTTCTATTCTGGGTTGCTCTTCAGTGCGTACGCGATGTTGAGTCGGCGCGTCGTTCAAGAACATCAACACGCCTGAATCACACGCTAGCGGCATAGGTGCTCTTTGGGAGCACCCAGGGGCCGCCGGCGTTAGACTCCTTCTGAGCCGTGTAACTTTACTAGCTTGTTGTAAATTCCAAGAAGCAAAAACGTCGGGGCCCACTGCCCTACAAACAAAGCCGCGTGATCTTTCCCGGTGGCCTTGAACGTGAGCGATGCCGCGATAGATCCGAAGGCTGCCCATAAGAACACGTCTGAAGGGATCTTGGCCGTTTGCTGCTCAATGCTTCGGGCCACAGGTCCCTCGCGGTGCTCTTCGCGCGCCCCTGGGCGCGGGTCCGTGCTTGCTAAATCTTTATATTCCATAAATTGCTGCCTCCATCGGGTATTTGAGGCGATGATTCGCCTCCCCGGTGTAGGATTCGTTCTAAGGGCCGAATGCATCCTTTTTTGTAAGGCGAAAATCTACTCGTAGCGCAATGCTTCGGTAGGGTTCAGCTGTGAGGCCCGGCGTGCAGGTAAAAGCCCGAAACCCACGCCGACGGTGAACGAGACCGCAAAGGCGACCAAGATAGACACCGGCGAGATAGGAACGCGCACCTGGTTGGTAAACATTCGAACGCTCAGCGGCAGCAAAAGTCCGATAATTATGCCGACCGTGCCGCCCGCCAAGCTGATTAAAACCGATTCAACCAGGAACTGCAGCAGAACCTCCCGCCGGGACGCTCCGACTGCCATGCGCAAGCCGATCTCTCGCGTGCGCTCGGTCACGGTCACCAGCATGATGTTCATGATCCCGATTCCGGAGATCAGCAGCGCGATGGCGGATACGATCACCAGCAAGATCGTGAGAACGGTGGCAATCGAGTCCGCGGTGTCGAGAATGGCCTTTAAGTTTTGAATGTTGTATTGCGCACCCGGGCGATGCCGCTTGTGCAGAATCGCACCCACTTGCTCTGAAACCGCCGGAACATCGCCGGCATTCCGTACTTCGATGTACACCGGATCGACTCGCTCGAATTGCGAGAAATACTTCATTACGGTAATCGGAAGCAGGATGGTCTCATCCGAAATCTCGCCTTGGCCATAGGTGCTGGTCTTCTCGCGGAACGTTCCAACAATCGTAAACTGAAGCTGGCTGACTTTGATCGTTTGCCCGAGCGCGGCATCCTGGCTTCCAAAGACGCGAATGGCTAACTTGTCCGTCAGCATGGCGACGTGTTCGCGCAAGACCATGTCGCTCTGGTCAAAGGCGCGGCCGCGCAAAACCACAATATTGCGCACCCGGGCGTAGTCTTCATCCACGCCATTGACCGTTACTTCGCGGATCTTGCCGTCTACTACGATCTGGTCGTTGGTGTTCATCACAGCGGATGCCGCAATGATGGTGTTCCCCAGGGTGTCGCGCAGCGCCTGCACGTCAGCAAGCTTGACGAAGTCGGCCTGCACTTGGGCGCTGTTTTGCCCACCGGCCTGATAACTCGCGTAAACAAGGTTCGAACCGATGCCGCGAATTTGATCGAGTATCAGGTCTGTACTGGCTAAAGAAATGGTCACAACCAGAATGACCGAGGCATTGCCGATGATCAGTCCCAGGGCCGTGAGGAAGGTGCGAAGCCGGTTCGCTCGAAGCGCTTGCAGGCTGAAATTTATGGCTTCGGTGAGGTTCACGGACTACGCGCCGCCCACTTGTTTCAGAAGTCTGAGCGCCTGCTCTTTGGGCGGATCGTCGACGGTGAGAGACGCGTGCACGTATTTCTGTAGAAGCGCTTTGGCCTCGTCCAAATCGCGCTTTTGCGCGATCAGGATATCGGCACGTGCAAACCAGACGCCGGGAGCCTCGGGTTGTTCCTTCTCAGCCGTTAATAACACCTCGTCGCTTTCGCGTGTGCGTCCCTGGTTGGCTAGAAACCTGGCCAGGGCAATGCGCTGGCCGACCGAATGAGGGTCGGCCACAATGGCTTGATGCAGGTGCATCTCAGCATTTGAGAACTCTTTGCGTTTTTGAGCGAGCTTTGCTTTCGCCGCGTGACCCTCCGGGGGATCGATGGCCGAGATTCTGCGCGCGATTTCACTAGCTTTGTCGTAGCCACCACCAAGGAAGCCCGGGGCCTCCAAATAGTAGTCAAACAGATCGTCTAAAGCCTCGCTGTTTTTAGGGTCGAGTTCTACTGAGCGCTCGAAAGCTTCCCTCGCCTTGACGGCTAAAGAGGGCGCAAGAAGCGGGTTTGATATTTCCGCGCGCCTTCCATAGATTTTGCCCAGCCAATCCACGTACTCGCCATTGGCAGGTTGTGAGGCGACCGCCTTCTGAATGCAGTCGGTGGCCCGTTTATAATCCCCCAGCATGAAATAGTCGCGGCCGCTCAGGAAATTGACGCTTGCCTCCTCCGTTTGTTTGTTCAGGAGCGCGAGCGATCCTTCGTAATCTGTTCGCTTGTACCGGTCCTCCGCCTCATTCAAACGTTGGCCTGAGGCATCGAGCGGGTTCCCCCAGCAGCAAGCCAGAAGCAGCACATTCCGCAACAGAAACTTTGCCGTATTACCCCTCATTTGATTCGGACCAAGCCCGCTAAGAAATGGATGCCTGGCGGGCAGCGCACGGTGCGTTAGGAACGGCCCGCGCCTACTAATCCGGTACCAGTTTCCCCGTCTCGGCAGGCCGGGGGTGTAGTATGCTTAGGCTGAATTCTAGAGATAAGGAGATCCAAAAGTATGCTCGCGCAGTTGCGACGTTCGCTTCTTCCAGGCGGTTTCTTCCTCCTTGCGGCTTGCTCGGCTTTCGCTCAAACCACGACCCTGCAGGGAGACGTGAAAGATCCCAGCGGACAGCCTATGAAGGGTGCAGTCATTGTATTGGATCGCACCGATATCAAGGGGCATTATCAGGTCAAGTCGGACAAGCATGGGCACTGGCTTTACACCGGCCTGCCGTCCGGTACCTACGACATCAGCTGTAACGTGGACGGCAAGGTGATGGACAAGGTCTCAAAGGTTCATTCCGGCTACGGGGATAACCCGCCGGTCGATTTCGATCTGCGAAAGGTGCAGCAGCAGCAAGCCGCCGCCCAGCAGGCGAACGGTTCCGGTCAAGTCACGCAGGAACAGGCACGCGGCATGAGCAAGGAGCAAAAGGCGCAGTATGAGGCGCAGCTGAAGCAGCGCTCCGAGCAGATGAAGAAGAACAAAGCGCTTGACGACGCGTACAACGCCGGCAAGGACGCGGCAACAGCCGCGGCAGCCGATAGCGACCCAGCGAAGAAGACGGCGGATTACCAGACTGCCGTCGATAATTTCAAAAAGGCCGGTGAGCTCGATCCCACGCAGGAAGCTGTCTGGGGCGGCTTAGGCGATGCGTACTGGGGTTTGGGACAGACACAAACCGGAGATGACAGAACCAAATCGTACGATGCGGCGTTAGAAGCCTATAAGAAGGTGTTGGCGATCAACCCCAATTCTGCCGGCATCTACAACCAGATGGGGAACGTTTATGGCGCCGAGAAGAAGATGCCCGAGGCTACAGAAGCGTTGAACAAGGCTGCGCAACTCGATCCCGCCACGGCATCGAAGGCATACTACAACATGGGCGCCAACATGGTGAATAGCGGCCAACCGGCGCAAGCCGCTGACTTCTTCAAGAAGGCCACGGACGCGGACCCCAGCTACGCAGAGGCTTGGTACCAATACGGAAGCCTGCAGATGATGAAAGGATCTGTAGACCCGAAGACGGGTGCACAAAGTTACCCGCCTGAGACAGGGCCCGCGCTCCAGAAATATTTGGACCTCCAGCCAACCGGTAAGCATGCGCAAGAAGCGACGGCCATGCTACAGGCCATGGGCCAGACAGTGCAGACCAAGATTCATAACCCGGACGCTAATACCAAGAAGAAAAAGTAACCCGCTCTATGATGAGTAAGGGGCATTCCCCGCCGAATGCCCTAACTCGAATTCCGTCCCATGTTCCGCGCAGCGCTCGAAATACTCTTCCCAATCCTGATCATCCTAGTGGCTCGGGCAGTACTCACGAGCATAATGAAAGGCATTCGGAATGCCTCCGCCAGCGCTTCCACCTCAACTCCTCCACAGCCACATCGCAGGCCCGCCTCGCAGCCTTCGGGCGAATTGCATAGAGATCCGGTTTGCGGGACTTACGTGGCTGAGTCCACGGCTTTCCGGCGGCAAGCCGTTGGGCAGTCGTTCTACTACTGCTCGGAAGCCTGCCGCGAGAAGCACTCCCTGGTGTCGCGTTAGATGAACTGGACCACTGCCGGAAGCTTGCTAATGGCCATGGCGGTTGTCTTAGGCGCGTTCGGCGCGCACGGCTTGAGAAACAGATTAGACGCGTATTCGATGGGCGTCTACGAGAAAGCCGTCTTCTATCATTTCGTTCACGCGCTTGGCATTCTGCTGGTGAGCCTGCTCGCTCGCACGAATGCGATCAGCGTGGCCGGTCAAGCCAGGGCGGCGTGGCTGCTGCTAATCGGAATCATCGTTTTCTCCGGAAGTTTATACGCCCTAGCTCTTTCGGGCGTGCGGATTCTTGGCGCCATCACGCCGATTGGCGGATTAGCATTCATCCTCGGCTGGCTTGTGCTTGCTTACGAGGCGTTTCGCGCTCCAGCATAAGTGGACGCCGGTTCGCGCGACGGGCCGAAAGCGCTTGCTTACGCGCGCGCGTCGGTCAGGGTGTGGCTGGCCGCTGGTGCAGTTTTAATTCGATTAGGGTGCGCGTACCGAGTCCGTCCGGCAATTCATAGCGGCAGAGAATGGCCGCGGTGGCTCGACAGGTTTGTGCTTCCAGTAGTTCGGCGTCAACGTCTGGTCCTTTGTATAAAATCAGCCGTGCACCTTGCTTGAGCGGCTTCCTAAACAGGTCCAGAATACGCGCGACAGGGGCGACAGCGCGCGCGGTAATGACATCAATGCGCTGACTGGCGGCGACATCTTCTGCTCGTTCTGCTGTGACCTGGACATTCGGCAGCTCCAAGCTCTCGACAGCTGAATCCACAAAGCGGGCCTTCTTCTGGATGGATTCAGAGAGCGTAAAGCGCACTTGCGGCAGAACGATGGCCAAGGGAACACCAGGAAAGCCGGCGCCCGTGCCCGCATCCAGCACGCGTTGCGCGTTGGCGAAGTGCTGCCAAGGGGCGACGGAATCGTAAACGTGCTTGATGGCGGCATCGCGCGGGCTTGAGATGCGCGTCAGGTTCATATACTCGTTGGCCGACGCAATGAGGAGGAGATGTTGGGCGGCCTTTTCAATCAGGGAGCTGCGGTTCGGCAAGTCGCCCGGTAAGACTCGCTCCAGCTCCCGCTCAAATTCCACCATTCACATAATGGCACTGTACGCGAAGATGGAACTGAATGTTAAGAGCAGGGATTGTGGGGCTTCCAAACGTGGGGAAGAGCACCTTATTCAACGCGGTAACGCAAACGCGCAAGGCCATGGCCGCGAATTATCGTTTTTGCACGATAGAGCCGAATACGGGCGTGGTGACGGTGCCGGATGAGCGGCTGGAAGTGTTATCGAAGCTGAGCAGTTCGCAGAAGCTGGTGCCGGCCGTCTTTGAATTCGTGGACATTGCGGGGCTGGTGAAGGGCGCAAGCAAGGGCGAGGGACTCGGCAACCAGTTTTTGGGTCATATCCGCGAGGTAGACGCGCTGATACAAGTGGTGCGCTGCTTTGAGAACTCAAACATTGAGCACGTGATGGATACAGTGGATCCGGTGCGGGATATAGAGATCATCAATACGGAGCTGGTGCTGGCCGATTTGGAATCGGTGGAGAAGCGCAAGGCCAAGCAGCAAAAGGCGGCTAAGAGCGGAGACAAGAAGGCGCTTGCCGAGGTGGAGCTTTTGGAAAAACTGGAAGCGCATCTGAATACCGGCAAGACGGTTGTGACTCTAGAGCTGACGCCTGAAGAGAAGGCGGCAGTGAAAGGCTTCTTTCTGTTGACCGGCAAGCCCACTTTGTTCGCGTGCAATGTGGCGGAGGAAGATCTGGCTACGGCCGACAGCAACAGGTTTGTCCAGCAAGTGAGAGCATACGTCGGCGAACACCATGACACCAGCGCCATAGTGGTGTCGGCCGAGATCGAGTCAGAGCTGGCAACGCTCGCGCCGGACGAGCGCGCGGAATACCTGGAGGGCTTGGGCGTAAACGATACGGGCGCGAGTAATTTGATTCGCGAGGCTTACCATCTTCTGGGGTTGAGGACGTACCTGACGACGGGCGAAAAGGAAACACGCGCCTGGACGATCCATGCCGGGGATAAGGCGCCACAAGCGGCCGCTGTGATTCATTCCGACTTTGAGAAAGCTTTTATTTCGGCGGAGTGCGTTTCGTATGACGACTTGGTGGCGGCGGGCTCCTTCGGGCGGGCGCGTGAGCAGGCCAAGCTGCGAACGGAAGGCAAAGAATACGTTGTGGCGGATGGAGACGTGATTGAATTCAAGACCTTCGTCTAAGCCGCGCCACTTCAGCCGGGGTCAACTCGCGCCACTCGCCGATGCGCAGGCCGTCGAGCGTCAAAGGACCGAGGCCGGTGCGGACCAGCTTCAGCACCTTGCTGCCCAGTGCCTCGATCATGCGGCGGACCTGGCGATTGCGGCCTTCGGTAATGGTCAGTTCGAGGAAGGTATACTTCTCCGCATTGCGAATCCTACGAGCGAGGGCCGGCCTGGTAGGGCCATCTGACAGTTCTATGCCTTGCGCCAGCTGGGCCAGCTGTCCGTCTGAGAGCAGCGTCGATGCTTTGACCAGGTAGGTCTTGGGCATCTTGTGCTCCGGATTCGTGAGAGCTTCGGCGAGCGCGTTGTCGTTCGTCAGCAGCAGCAGTCCGGAGGTATCGAGATCAAGGCGTCCGACCGTGCCGACAAACTGGTCGACATTCGGAATCAGGTCGTACACGGTGGGCCGGCCTTCGGGGTCGCGGTAACTGGTGATGTAGCCCTTCGGCTTGTAAAGAAGCACGTAGCGAAGCTGGGTTTTGCCGAGCGGCTTATCGTCTAAGGTGACCTTGTCGCGCTCAAGGTCGACCCAGTGATCGGGCGTTTGGATGAGCTTTCCGTTTACCCGGACGCGGCCAGCGCCGATCCAACTTCTGGCCTCTGTGCGCGAGCCTAGACCGGCTTTCGAGAGGACACGGTCGAGAGTTTTTAAAGGGCGATTCTGTTTCACTACTTGCTGTCTTGATCGAACAACTCAGTGCGTGAGACGATCTCGCCGCGGAACATCACCTGTGAGATACGTTCGGTATTGGAAATGTCCAGGAGAGGATCGCCATCGAGCAAGAGGAGTGTGGCGTCACGGCCTTTTTGAATGGAGCCGATGCGATCGTCAGCACGAAGAACCCGGGCTGCGTTGTACGTCGCCGCCTGAAGAGCGGCCGCAGGCGGGAGACCGGCCTTCACCCACAACTCCAACTCATGTTGCATGGTAGGGCCGTGAATGACGAGCATGTTGCCTGCATCGCTACCGGTGATGAGCAGCACGCCGGAGCGATAGGCGGCAAGCAAGTTCTGGTTGAGCCGGTCGAGAAAAGGCTTCATCTGGTCCGGGGTGACCTTGTGGGGGTTCTTATCGAGCTGGGCACGCGTGGACAGCAGCAGATCCGCCGGCCCAACCTGCTGAACCATGGCGCGGTTGAGCGGCTCCGGATTGCCGGTGCGTTGATCTGACAGGGCGTCAAACACGCTGAGGGTGGGGTCGTAGGCAGTGCCCTTGGCTTTCATGGCGGCGAATGTCTCGGCCGGGATGAGATCGGTCATGGAGCCGTGCTCGATGCTGTTCGATCCGGCGTCGACCGCCTCTTTCACGTCCGCGGCATTGCCGGTGTGGGTGGCGGTGGAAAGGTTGTCTTTTTGCGCCTGCTCGACGATGGCGCGGTAGATGAGAGGGTCCAGGTGATTGAACAGGCCCCAGCCAGCGGAGCCGGACTCGAGAACAGACTTGATGCAATTCACGCCGGCTTTGTTGAGATTGTCGACCTGCTTGCGCGCCTCCTCCGGCGATTTCGGAAGCCGCACGAATTGGGCAGCAACATTTTGTTGCATGGAGGAAGGAAAGTTCTTGATCAGCTCCGTAGGATGGCCGCCTTCGGCTGTAAAGAGGGGACCGCAGGTGAAGAACTCGGCGCCAAGATACTCGCCGGAGCGAGTCTCGTTTCGGAGTTTGAGGGCCGGGTCGAGCCAGTCGCCGGTGCTGCGTACGGCTGTGATGCCGCTGTACAGATAAGCGGCCAGACGGCGTTGGGGGGCAGTGGGGTCGGCGTACTTCTTCGCATCGTTGTATACGCCGCCAGGCGCGCCGATGTGGACATGCATGTCGATGAGGCCGGGCATCAGCGTCTTGCCGGACGCCTGGATGACCTCCGCTTCGAGAGGCTTGGTGTCCGTAGGAGGAGAGGAGAAGACCTGGGTGATTTTGCCGTTCCTGACGAGCACGGCGCCGTTCGGGATGACCGTGCCGTTGCCGACAAGGATGCGGGCGTTTTGGTAAAGAAAAGAGCGACTGCGCCTGAGATTGCGTGTGAGGATCTTTTCTTTTTTTAGGTTCTGCCGGGTGCGCGCCTGATAGACGCCCATGAGCAGGAATGGCGCGAGCACGGCCAGAATCCAAAGCTTGGCGGAGTTCTGGATCTTCTCTTCTTTTTCCCAGCGGAACAGTTTGAGACTGACGAAGAAGGCGACGCAGAGAGTGATGACGAGCGCGAGCGCGGCGAACCAGTTGGCGCGGATGGATTCCCCCGCGAGCAAGATGGACTGAACACCTTGAAAGAGATAAGTAGCGGGCAGGAACTGAGCGACGCTCTGAAGCCAAAGCGGCATGATACTCACGGGAAAGGTTGCGCCACTCAGGAAAAGCATGGGGAGGTAAAGGAGTTGAATGAGCAACTGGGCTTCCTGAGCGGAGTTGACGACGGAGGCGACAATCATGCCCATGGAGCGAAACGCGACGATGCCGATGGAGACGAATATCAGCAGGGAGAGGACGTTTGGCGGAAAGGGGGCATGATAGACGGCTTTGCCGATGATGAGGAACATGAAGACGAGCGGCAAGAAAGCCACCAGGCCCGAGACCATGGAAGCGAGGATGATGGGGCCGGCGTTGATGGGAGCGACTTTGAAGCGGCGCAGGATGTTGGTTTCGCGCTCCTGAACGCTGCGCATGCCGGCTCCAAAGAAGCCACTGCCAAGCACTCCGATGATGAGTACGGCGGCAATGACCTGGGCCATGGCGGCTGGACTTTTTCCCGCATCGAAGAGTTGGGCAAAGATGAAGAAGAAGCTGAGCGGAAACAAATAGCTAAAGAAGAGAACAGAGCGATCGCGACCCATAAGCCGCAAGTTGCTTTGAATTTGGGCAATGTAGGGTTTCATCAGTCGCGGAGTTTCTTTCCGGTCAGCTCAATGAAAACGTCTTCAAGCGTTGGGCGCTTCATGTGGATGTCGACCAGGCGGAGGCCATGTTGATCGATCCATTTCACAAGCTCAACGATGGCCGCGGCGGGCTCATTGCTTTGTAGCGAGAGCGTGCGTCCTTCACCGGTTAAGACATATTTTTCGTTTCGCAAGCCTTCCGGCAACTGTTCGATCGGCATCATTTCATTTGTTGTGACTTCAATCAGGGTGTGCCCCAGATTTCGCTGCTGTATTTCACGAGGAGTTCCGAGCTCGATGATCTTGCCGTCGTCGATGATGGCCACGCGATCACACAGGCGCTCGGCCTCTTCAATGTAATGGGTGGTGATGAGGATGGAGCGGCGATTCTCCTTAAGTTCTTGAATCACACCATGAATTTCATGTCGAACTTGTGGATCGAGTCCGCTGGTGGGTTCATCGAGGAAGAGCAGAGTGGGATCGTTCACCAGTGCGAGAGCAAGGGCCAGGCGCTGCTTTTGACCGCCGGACAGCGTTTTGTAGAAGGCGTCCCGCTTCTCCCAGAGTTGAAGGCGCTTGAGGATGCCGTCGCGACCGGAATGGCGAGTATAGAAGGAGTCAAACAGCGCGAGCGCTTCGTGAACCTTGATCTTGTCGGGCAGATTGGTGGCCTGCAGGCAGACACCGATGCGGTTCTTGAGTTCCTTGACCTGAACGGCGGGATCGAAGCCGAGAACGGATACGGTACCGGCAGTGCGCGGCCGCAGTCCTTCGAGGATTTCGATAGTAGTGGTCTTCCCCGCCCCATTGGGTCCGAGTAGTCCGAACACTTCGCCGGTGCGAACTTCGAGGTCGATTCCGCGGACGGCTTCGAAATCGCCATAGGATTTGTGAAGGTTCTGGACGGATATCGCCACTGAGCCGTTCATAGTGGGCATAGTGTCTCATTAGTATGCCGGATGCACGCAATTAGAGGAAGGGAGAGGCCCACAGGAAGGATGTGGGCCTCCGACTAAACCTCCGGCATGGTTGCTGCTTAGGCGAAGTGGCGCCGGTACTAGTGTGGTGTTTCTGAAGTTTGTTCACCACTCCTGCATACGCGGTTCCAGCGAGAAGAGTGGTAGTTTGGAGCGCTCCATGACCGTCGCGCCTCGGCCAGCAGCAGTTGTACGTAAAGGCATTTTGGAAACACGACACTAGACGCCTGTCGTGAGTCGCGGCTCGGTTTCGATCAAGAGGGCGGTGCTGACTCGCCGCGGATGAGGTCTGGGAAGGTTTCGCGCTCACGGGCTACGTGGACTTGGGCGGCGTCGATGAGCAGCTCACAAGGGCGCGGGCGCGAGTTGTAGTTTGAGGACAGAACGAAGCCGTAGGCACCGGCTGAAAGGATGGCCAACAGGTCGCCGGCTTTGACAGAGGGGATCAGGCGGTCGCGCGCAAAGAAGTCGCCGCTTTCGCACACGGGACCGACAATGTCGGCTGTGATTTGTTCAGCCGCCTGCGGCTCATTGACGGGAATGATCTCATGGTGAGCCTGATAGAGAGCGGGGCGAATGAGGTCGTTCATGGCGGCATCGACGATCACGAAGGTTTTTTGTCCGTTGCGTTTGACGAGCAGGACGCGAGTGAGCAAGAGACCGGCTTCGGCGACAATGGAGCGGCCGGGCTCGAGGATGAGCGCGAGATTGAGAAGTTCGATCTTCGATTGGATCTGGGAGCGGAGGCGAGCGATGAAGTCGCCGGCCGGTGCTGGGTGTTGATTCGGACGGTAAGAGACGCCGAGGCCGCCGCCGAGATCGAGATAGCTGATAGGGAACCCGCGAGACTGCAAGCGGGCAATGAGCGCGAGGATCTTGTCAGCCGCTTCGAGCAAAGGGCCGATGTCAAGAAGTTGCGAACCGATGTGGGAGCTAACGCCTTCGGCCCTGATGCCGGGAAGCTGGGAGGCGCGGATGTAGAGGTCCTCGGCGGCGTTGATATCGACACCGAACTTGTGCTCGCGCAGACCTGTCGAGATGTAGGGGTGGGTGATGGCGTCGACGTCGGGATTGACGCGCACGGCGATGGAAGCAGTTTGTCCGCGCGAGACGGCGAGGCGAGAGATCAATTCAATTTCAGGCTCGGACTCGCAGTTGAAGCTGTGAATGCCCGCGGCGAGGGCGTATTCGATTTCGGCTTCGGTTTTGCCGACGCCCGAGAAGACGACGGAGGAGGGATTGCCGCCGGCGGCCAGGACGCGGAACAGTTCACCGCCGGAGACGATGTCGAAGCCGGCGCCTTCGGCCGCAAGAGTGGCGAGGACGGCCAGGTTGGAATTGGCTTTGACGGAGTAACAGATGCCGTGGCGGATTCCGGTTAAGGCATCGTCGTAGGCGTGGAAGCGGGCACGAATGGCTTGTTTGGAATAGACATAAGCAGGAGTGCCGTGAGCTTGGGCAAGCGCGGCGAGGGCCACGCTTTCACACACAAGTTCGCCGTCGCGATAAAAGAATTCGCCGGGGGAAAGCATGGATATTAGTTTTAGAGCACCTTGAGCGCGACGGCGGTTTGGTCGTCAGTGAGGGGCGTGGAGCCGCGGAATTTGTCGAGATCGGCGAACAGGGTGTTGACAATTTCGCGCGGAGTCTTGGCGCAGCTGGCCACGAACAATTTTTCGAGGCGCTTACGTCCGTAGTCCTCGGTCTCGGCAAGCTGATCTTCCATGCCGTCGGAGTAGAGGAGAAGGAGGTCGCCGGGTTGAGTTTCGATCTTGACCTGGTCGTACTCCTGGGCATCGAGCAGACCAATGGGGACGCCCTCAGCCTTGGTTGCCACCAGCTTGCCTTTGCGGCAGAGCAAGGGCGGAAGGGTTCCGGCGCTGGCAACAGTCATGTAACGCGTGGTGGAATTCCAAAGGACGAGCGAGAGGGTGGCGTATTGCGCGTCGACGCGGCGCTCAAGCAGGGCTTCGTTGAGGGACTTCATCAACTGCGCGGGCGTGGGGCGGCGCGGGACTAAGGTACGCAGAAGACCGGAAATGAGAGCGCCGTAAAGAGCGGCGGCGGCGCCTTTGCCGCTGACATCACCAAAAGCGATGAGGGTGTATTCGGGGGTGTGTTCGAAGAAGTCATACAAGTCGCCGCTAATCTCACGAGCGGGCCGGGATTTGATGGCAACTTCGAGGCCGGGAACCTCCGATACGGTTCTGGGCAGCAGGACGGACTGAAGCTTGTAAGCGGCGCGAAGATCCTCCTCCATGCGCTGTTCGCGCTGGGCGATTTCTTCATAGAGGCGGGCGTTTTCAACGGAGGTGGCGATTTGCGGGGCAAGCAAGCTGAGAGCGCGCACGTGCTCTTCGGTGAAGAAGCCGAGGCGTATGCTTTCAAGATCCATGACGCCGACGACGCGGTCGCGCAGGATGAGAGGGACCGCGACCTCCGAACGCACGTCGGTGTGGGAGGCGATGTAGCGGGGATCCTGGGTCACGTCGGCGATGCGGATGACCTGGCGCGATTCGGCGGCTGCGCCCGTGATGCCTTTGCCGAACTCGATGTTGGCGATGGTGGTTTTCTCGTCGTAGCGCTGACTGAAACGGCAGCGCAGCAGGCGGCGATCGGCGTCAATCAAGAAGATGCTGAAGGCATCGAAATTAATCAGCGCGCGGACGGTAACGGCGATCTTGCTGAGGAGCTCATCAATTTCGAGGATGGAGCTAAATTCCTGGGAGACGTGGGCGAGCACGCGCATCATGCGGTTCTGGCGCTCCACACGGCGGTAGAGGCGGGCGTTGTCGATGGCAGTGCCGACGCGGTTGGCAATGAGCGATAATAAGGCGCGGTCCTGCTCAGAGAAGGCATCAAGGCGCGTGGACTGAAGATCGATGACGCCGACCAGCTTGCCGCGAATGAGCATGGGAGCGGCGAGTTCGGCGCGCACGGCATCCAAGGCATTCAGATAGCGGGGCTCAATTCGCACATCCTGGACAAGTACGGGCTGGCGGTTGGCGGCTGCCCATCCTGTGATGCCTTCATTGAGGCCGATGGAAAGGTTTTTGGCTACTTCGTCTCTGTGGCCAATGGAGTAGCGCATGCGCAGAGAGCGGGTACGCTCATTAAACAGAAGGATGGCGAAGAGTTCGTGAGGGATAACCTCTTTGACGATCTCGGCGACATTTGAGAGAAGGCGGTCGAGATCGAGCGTTTCGGTGGTGACGGTGCTGACTTCAAGAAGGAAGTCGAGGAGTTCGGCGCGCTCTTTGAAGCGAACCTCGGCTTTATGCGGCACCGGCATCAATATTGGTCCTTGGCGTGGCTGAGATGCGGTACCTGGAGCGGAGCGGCAGCAGCGGATTGGAGTTCACGGAGGATGGAGACGCCGGAGCTGGTACCGATGCGGTTGGCGCCCGCGGCGACCATTTGCCGGAGAGCGTCCAAGGTGCGGACGCCGCCTGAGGCTTTGACGCCCATGGCGGCGCTGACATGGCGGCGCATTAATTGAACGTCCGCGACTGTCGCGCCGGCCGTAGAGAATCCGGTGGAGGTCTTGACGAAGTCAGCTTCCGATTCGACGGCGAGACGGCAGGAAGCGATCTTCTCGTCATCGGTCAACAAGCAGGTTTCGAGAATGACTTTGAGCAGCGCGCCGCCCGAGTGGGCGAGCTGCGCCAGTTGGGCGATCTCTCCTTGGACAGCATCGAAGGCGTGGGAACGAAGCGCGCCGATGTTCTGCACCATATCGAGTTCCGTGGCGCCTGCGGAGAGCGCCAACCCGGCTTCGGTGATTTTGGTGCGCGTGTCATTTGCGCCAAGAGGAAAGCCGATGACGGTACAGATGCGAACGGAGGAAGCGGAAAGCTGGTCCGCTGCGAAACGAACCCAATAGGGATGGATGCAGACGGAGGCAAACCCGAAGTCGCGGGCTTCGCCACATAGAAGACCGATGTCCTGCTGGGTAGCTTCGGGCTTGAGCAGGGTGTGATCGATGAGCGAAGCAACGGCGCGGGGGTTATGCAGGGCGTTTTCGGGACTTACAGGACTCACGGTGGTGGAGGACGAACGAGGCGAGACATGAGAGAGCGCAGCAGCCTCGCCGGCGCACGTAAGCAGCCTCGTGCGAAGGATATCACGGCTAGTTGTGAAGCGCCTGCGCGTGGTGTCAGGGTGGTGATTACGTCTGGCTTGCATGGTGTTCATCGGTCGCTTGCTTCGGCTGGAAGAGTAGACGCAGTTCGGGTAATAGCGGTGCGTAAGGCGGGAGCTGTGAGGCGCTTCAGGCCGCTTGTTGGCGCGCCAGAATGCGTTGGACCCGGTTGGGGATGCGTGTTTCGGGTGTCTCGAGCCTGGCGTTGAGAAGTTCCTGGTGCTCGGCCTTAGCTTCGCCGAGCCAAGCGTGCCATTTGTGCATGTCTTGCTTGCGAATTTCAACGGCTTGCTTGCGCGCGTGTTCTTGTTGCAGCCGCGCTTGCGATTCGAAGCCAATTTCCTGTTTTCTCCTTTCGGACCTGAGCTTTAGCAGGTCGGCGAGGCACTTGTGGAAGGCGCGCTCATTGCTGGTTTGGTAGCGGATGTAGAGGGCGAGCGAGCGTTCGACGTCGCGTTCCTGCTTGCCGGTGGTTTCGATGGCGACGTTCTGGAGCTCAAGGGCGCGTTGACGCAGCCAATGATGCTGGGCCATTTTTTCGACGAGCACTTCTTCGGTGAAAGTGACGGGCTGGTGCTCGGCTTTGAAATTGAGGCGCATTGTTTCGTAGGCCGCTGCGTCTTCTGAAGCGAGGAGACGGAACGCGCCGGTAAAGCCGTGGCGGAAGTTGTTTTGTGAAGAGGCGGCTTTGCCCGCATCAGTGCGAGGGCCGGAGGAGTGTTGCGCGTTGGCTTGGTTAGCAGCGGTTTGGGCTGGCGTGGACATGGAGGGGAGATTCCTTTCGAAGATGGATCTTAGCGGGCCGGGCAGATGCCCGTGGCCCCTACGCTGAGCGGGCGCGTGTGGAAATGAAAAACGCCGGAGGGCTAAGCAGCCGATCCGGCGTTTTCGAGAATTTGAGAAGCGTTTTCGGCTTCCTCGGTGGAGACTATAGCATACCCGCACCAAGCGATTGACCGTAAGCTGTTGAGGCTATTGGTGCGATAGGTTGTGACTGGTTTTTGGGGAAGGGGTGAAGCTGGCTTACGGCACGTGTCTAAGGGGTCAGCTTGTCGCGGACATCAGCCAGCAGGGTCTCGCCTCGTGTGTCGTCTTCAAGCGCCTCCTGGGCCATGCGCCGGATCACTTCACGTTTCTGAGCAAACCGCGATTTCCAAGCCTCTTCATCGGCGAGAGATGCCAGTATCTGAGATGCGATGGCATCCTGTTCGTCCGACGGGAGCGTACCCACTTTCTCCAAGGCTTCGTCGAGGAGAGAACTCATGCCTTGAGACTACCAGAAAAATCAATTGGGGAGATCGGTTCAAAATAGCTGGCGTTAAACCGAAAGACGCGTAGAACAGGCGCTCAGATAGGCGGAGGCAAGGAAGATGAGTTCCCGGCGCAAGGTGTCGAGTTGCTTTTCGGGGGCCGCGGATTCCAGCATTCTCCGGCTTACGCCGACCATGGCGCCCTGAAGCATGGAAGCTACCAGCCGAGGATCCGTGGTGAGCGGTTCAGCGGCGGTTTTCAACATTTCGACGATCGCCTTATGGGATCGGCTTCCGATTTGCTGCACAATCCTGGCTGCGTCCACATCGTCGCTTAGCGAGTAGAGGGCGACACCTATTTTCACATCGCTCATTTTGGCTGCAAGAAATGCGGTGATGAGAGCGGTAGCCATTTGCGATAGCGGCTTCCCTTTCTGCTGTTGGCAGACGACTTCGACGGCGTCAGTGACCTGAGTAAGGTGACGTTTCAACACAGCCTGCAACAGCGCGCTTTTGTTTGGGAAGTACTGATACAACGTTCCGACAGAGACACCGGCTCTTAGCGCCACTCTGGTAGTGATCAGCCGTTGCTTTCCCACATGGAGCAAAACCTGAATAGTGGCTTCGAGAATAGCGTCGACGCTGGCAGCGGAACGGGCTTGAACAGGGGATTTGCGGGGCTCTAAGAGGGCTGGTAAACGCTGAGGCAAATGCGAACTCCTAATTGGAAGGTTGCTTCATCTAACTACAGGTAAGCACCATTACTACAAAGTAACGACAGAAATAGAGGAGAACAGAATGACGACACAGATGAACCTGGGCGGCAGCTTCACGCTTTCCGGCACTTCGACGGCCTTGAACCGCATGGGCTATGGCGCGATGCAGCTAGCCGGTCCGCAGGTGTGGGGACCGCCGCGCGACGTTGAAGGTGCGATGGCGGTTTTGCGAGAGGCGGTAGAGGCCGGCGTGAATCATATCGACACCAGCGACTTTTACGGTCCGCATGTCACGAATCAGATCATGAAGCGGGCGCTTCATCCCTATCCGGATGGCCTGGTGATCGTGACGAAGGTGGGCGCTCGACGGGGTGAAGACAAGTCATGGATTCATGCTCTTTCGCGGCAGGAATTGAGCGATGCCGTTCACGACAACCTCCGGAATCTGGGACTCGATATGCTCGATGTCGTCAATCTTCGGGTGGGAGGCGTGACGGGGCCAACGGAGGGGTCCATCGAAGAACCGCTGACTGCGCTGGCCGAGCTCAAGCGCCAGGGACTGATTCGTCATCTCGGTCTAAGCAACGTCAGTCGCGAGCAGTTGGCGGAGGGGCAGCGAATTACAGAGATAGTCTGCGTGCAGAACATGTACAACCTGGCACACCGGAAGGATGATGGTTTGGTCAACGAGCTAGCGGAGCAGCGTATAGCTTATGTGCCGTTCTTCCCGCTGGGAGGGTTTAGCCCGTTACAGTCGTCGGCGCTGGAGGCAGCGGCAGCGTCACTACAGGCGACGCCGATGCAGGTCGCGCTGGCGTGGCTTCTTCAGCGCTCGCCCAACATCCTGTTGATCCCCGGCACATCATCCGTCAAACATCTTCGTGAGAATCTCAATGCTGCCACGCTGCAACTTCCTGCCGAGACGGTGGCGGATCTCGCTTCGATGGGCGGAGCTTCCGGTCCGATGGTCTAACCGGCGGGCATGGCTCAAGCGCCTGAGCAAAGCGCGATTTCCAAGCCTCTTCATCGGCCCCTACGCTGACCGGGCGAAATGAAAAAGTCGGAGGGCTGCTGAGGAGGGCCGGATCGCTTGTCAAAGGACTGAGCGGAGGCCGAGGTGCTTCACGAATGGGTCGAAATCCTTGTCGTTATGTAATAAGCCATAGTCGTTCTGTATGCAGCGCGTGGCGATTACGGCATCGATGGTTTTGCGGACGGTGACACCCAACTGACGCAGCAGCCGAAAATGTCTTGCAGCCTGAATGGCGATGTCGCGGCCGCCCAGGTTTACGACCGTTAAGGATGTCAACAGCTTCCTAGCTTGCTCGAAGTCTCGTTCGCTGGTGAAACCTTGCAGGACTTCAGTCAGTATCAGATCGCCGATGGCCAAGGGTTCGGAACCGAGCAGGCTGTCAAGTTTCGTGGTGTGCGGTGTCATGGAACCCCTGAAGTAGTCGATCCAGACGCTGGAATCGACCAAGATCAACTGTCGGCTCGCATGGCGTCGAGATCGCCGTGCCAGCCCAGTTTGCCCCGCAGCCCTTGAATCCGGGCCTGTTTGCGGAGGCGCAGCAGAGTCCGGAGGCCTAGTTCAACGGCCTCGCGCTTGGTTTTTAAGCCGGTGGCACGGAGTGTGTCGCGCATGAGTTTGTCATCAATGACAATGTTGGTTCGCACAGTGTGTATGCCTGCAAGATATCATACACATGGCGTTTCCACCACATGGCGTTTCCACATCCACATGGCGTTTCCACATCCGGCGGGGGCTGTTAACCGCCCGCCATGGCTCCAATGACTAGAAGAGGTTCGGCGGCGGATGCGACGGCTTCCGGCAGCGGAGCATCCGGCGACTCGTGAGACAGATCCTGCTGGCAGGCGAAGAACCTGACAAATGGACGGCGCTGTAGCGTGACGTGATCGCGAATGGCGCCGCGCAGCATGGGGTAGCGGGTTTCGAGCGCATCGAGGACGGAGCGCTGCGTGACTTGGCCCGGGACCTCCAGCAGCACCTCGCCCGAGATGTTTGCGATTGTCCGGAGATGTGCGGGAAGCTCGACGCGGATCATTGCGTCTCTGTCATGTTCATGGCAGCGTCTGGACTTCGACGGAAAGCACAGCCGGAAGATCCCGGACAATGGGAGTCCAACTATCGCCGGAGTCAGCGGATGCGTAAACCTGCCCGCCGGTGGTGCCGAAATAGACGCCGCAGGAATCGAGCGAGTCGACGGCCATGGCATCGCGCAGCACGTTGACGTAGCAGTCGCTTTGCGGCAGACCTTTGGTGAGAGGCTCCCACTCATTGCCACCGGTGCGGCTGCGATAGACGCGTAGCTTTGCTTCGGGCGGAAAGTGTTCGGAGTCGCTCTTAATGGGGACGACGTAAATGGTGTCGGGCTCGTGCGCATGAACGGCGATGGGGAAGCCGAAGTCGGTTGGCAAGTTGCCGCTGACCTCATGCCACGACTCGCCGGCGTCGTCGCTGCGCATGACGTCCCAGTGCTTCTGCATGAAGAGCACGCCGGGGCGCGATGGGTGCATGGCGATGCGATGAACGCAGTGGCCGACCTCGGCATCGGGGTTGGGGATGGATGCGGATTTCAGTCCACGATTGATGGGCCGCCAGGTGGCGCCGGCGTCGTCCGTTCGGAAGGCGCCGGCAGCCGAGATGGCGATGAAGATGCGTTGGGGATTGGTGGGATCGAGAACGATGGTGTGCAGGCACATGCCGCCGGCGCCTGGCTGCCAAGAGGCGCCTGAGCCGTGGCCGCGCAGACCGGAAAGTTCGTGCCAGGTCCGGGCGCCGTCGCTGGAGCGAAAGAGCGCGGCGTCTTCAATGCCGGCATAGACCGTATCGGGATCAGTGAGCGAGGGTTCGAGATGCCAGACTCGCTTGAACTCCCAGGCGTGGGGCGTGCCGTCATACCACTGGTGAGTGCCGGGGACGCCGTCGTATGCGAACTTGTTACCGACCGGCGCCCACGTCTTGCCGGCGTCGTCGGAACGCTGGATCAGCTGGCCGAACCAGCCCGAGGACTGGGAGGCATACAGCCGATTCGGGTCAACAGGCGATCCTTTGAGGTGGTAGATCTCCCAACCGGCAAAATGGGGGCCCGTGACGTTCCACTGTTGACGCTTGGCATCCGCTGTTAAAACGAACGCGCCCTTGCGCGTTCCGACCAATACGCGTACCTCGCTCATGCTTTTCTCCTCTTTAAATTTCGACCAACGGCAGCATCCGGGAATTTGGGCAGGAGTGGAGTGGAATCGCGTTCTTGCCAGCGTCGCCGCGTTTCAACGAGAACTTCTTTGCGGTTCTTCTCCATTGCCGCGATGACCGCACAGGGCGCTCCTGTCTCTTCGTGCCGTGCCCCCCAGATGAGGAGCTCCAAAACTACGGGCGCGAGATCAATCCCCTTCTCCGTTAGCCGGTAGTTCACTTTTCGCCCATCCGTTTTCTCGATCTCCGCGGTGATGAACCCTGTCGCTTCCAATTTTTGAAGGCGGTCCGACAGAATGTTGGTGGCAATGCCTTCCCCCGATTGCTGGAACTCCTTGAATGTCCGGTAGCCGCGAACCATCAGGTCGCGGACGATCAACAATGACCAGCGGTCGCCAAACATGTCAAGGGAGATACTCACCGGGCAGCCTGAGCGCCGCTTTGATTTCGGCTTTGACTTGCCAGGCACAATCGACATTATCAATGTCAGTTGCAAAATGCAAGTGATATTTTCGAGGGGCCCGGCGGAAGCTAACATGGGGATGTGCGACGCGCGGCGTGGATTATTGGAGCGGTGGCGGTGATGGCGGCATTGGCGGTGTTCGACTTGGGCGCTTATCGCAGCCTGAAGGGAATGCGGGGGGAGTTGAGGGCGCTGCAGCAGGAAGTAAATGAAGCGACGAAAACCGCGAAAGAAGAATCGGCGGCGGTAGCGGCGGCGAGCAGAAGCGCGGAAGAAGCGGCGGCTCGTGCGGCGGTATCGGCGCAGGGGCGGCAGCAAGCGGAGTCAGGCCGGGAGCAAGCCGAAGCGGCAGCGCAGCAGGCAAACGAGCAGACGTTGCGGGCGCAGGACAAGATGGTCCAAATGCAGCGCGAGCGGCAGGCGGAGCTGAACCGGATGCAAGAGGCTTTGAATCGCGTTGTGGAAACGCATCGCACGCCGAACGGCATGGTGATCTCGTTGCCCAATTCGATTTTCCGTTTCGAGTTCGATAAGGCGGAATTGAATCAGCATAACCGCGAGTTGCTTAGCCGCATTGCCGGCATTTTGCTGATCTCGAAGGGTTATGGCCTTTCGGTGTTTGGCTATACAGACGATGTGGGGACGGCGGAGTACAATCAGCAGCTTTCGGTACGGCGGGCTAAAGCAGTGGAGGAGTATCTGGTGCAGGCGGGGATTGATGCGGCGACGATCAATGTGAAGGGTTATGGGAAGACGAGTCCACTGGCGGAGGCGGCGAGCGGCGATCCTCGGGCGCGGAATCGGCGGGTGGAGATTGCCTTGACGGATAGCTCGATTCATTTTGATGGGGAGCCGGGTAGCGTTCAGTAAGAAGTGTGAGATGGGGACGGCTCTTGAAAGTGCTGTAGAGTGGCGGAGAGATGCAAGCTACTGTCCAACTCTCGCTTGACTTAACCACCTTAGAGGAAGCGATCGCCACGGCGCGAATGGCGCTGCGCGCCGGTGTGGATTGGCTGGAAGTGGGGACGCCGCTGATCATTGCGGAAGGGACGCGCGGTGTGAGCGAGTTGCGAGTACGTCACCCGGATGTTCCGATTGTGGCGGACTTGAAGATCATGGATGGCGCGTATCTGGAAGCGGAGATGATGGCGAAGGCCGGGGCGAGCATGGTGGTGGTGATGGGGCAGGCGCACGCGGAGTCGGTTGAGCTGGCGGTGAAAGCGGGGCACGATTTCGGCCTTCAGGTGATGGGCGACAACATGGGCATGCCGGATGTGGTGGATGGCGCGAAGAGGCTGGAAGATTTGGGCTGCGATTACATCGTCCACCACATTGGATACGATGTACGGACGGTGCGGCTGGAGCGGCGTTTGCCCGCAGCTACACCACTCGACCGGTTGAGGGAAATTGTGGAGGCGGTGGGCATACCGGTGCAAGCTGTGGGCGGATTGACGGTGGAACAGGCGATGGAAACTCCCGCGTATGGCGCGCCGCTGGTTGTGATTGGAGCTCCGTTGGCGATTGATGCGCATTCTTTTCAGACGGCGGCGGGGGACCTTGCGGGGATGCTGCAATTGATCTGCGACAAGGTCCATTCGTATGGCGAGGTGACTATCGGAAAGGGATGGTTTGCATGAGCAACAACATGCCGGCGCTGGTCAACTACGGAGGCGAGCCGCTATCGGTTGAACTGCGCGAGGTGGAGATTCCGGAGCTTGGTGACGGAGATGTGCTGTTGCGAGTGGGTGCGGTGAGTATTTGCGGCAGCGATCTTCATCAGTGGCGCGGGGCGCACAGTTGGCCGGTGAACTATCCCTGCATCCTGGGGCACGAGTTTGCGGGGACGATTGCGAAGGCTGGTTCGGCTGTGAAGCACTTCAAAGAAGGCGATCGCGTGGTGAGTGAAACGGCTGCCGTGATTGATGAAGCTTCGCCTCTGAGCCGCGCGGGATTGTATAACCTGGACCCGTCGCGGCGCGGATTTGGCTATGGAGTAGACGGGGCGATGACGCAGTTTGTCCGGGTGCCGGAACGGTGCTTGCACCGGATTCCCGAGTCGCTTCCTTTTCACAAGGCCGCTTTGACGGAACCATGCTGCGTGGCGTACAACGCAGTTTGTGTCAATGGACGCATTCGTCCAGGCGATACGGTGCTGGTTTTGGGCCCGGGCCCGATTGGACTGCTATGCGCCACGATGGCGAAGCTGAGCGGGGCGGGTCATCTGATTGTGGCGGGCCTGCCGGCGGATAAACAGCGGCTGGAAGTAGCGCGGCAACTGGGCGCCGATCGAGTTCTCGAAGGGGGCATTAGCGAGTATGTGGCTAGTGTGGGAGACGGGCTGGGCGTGGATGTGGCGATAGACGCTTCGGGCGCTTCGGCGACGCTACAGATGGCCTTACAGGCGGTGCGTCCGGCGGGGCAGATCGTCAAGGTCGGCTGGGGCCCGCAACCGCTGCAATTCAGCCTCGATCCGCTAGTGCAGAAGAACATTACGCTGTCGGGCAGCTTCTCACATAACTGGCCGATTTGGGAGCGGGTGATTGCAATGATTGTCTCCGGCCAGATCGATCTCGACCCGGTGATCAGCCGGGTGTGCGACTTGCCGCATTGGCAGGAATGCTTCGAGAAGATGCATGGGGGCGAATATGTGAAGGCTGTTCTGACAACCTGATGGCGCTGAAGATCTCAGCCTTTCCGAAGTGCTATCTCACTGAGATTTCCGAAGGAAGCATGACGGTTTTCGACTGGATTGCCCTGGCGCGGAACCTGGATGCGGATGGTCTCGAGATGTATCAGGGGTTCTTCACCAGTCTTGAGGAATCGTACTTAGAGACAGTGGGCGATGCGATCCACTCGGCCGGATTTGCCATGCCCATGCTGTGCTGTTCGCCAGACTTTACGGCGCCCGATGGAGACACGCGCAAGAGAGAGATTGAACGCGAAGCCGGAATGATTCGGGTGGCGCGGAAGCTAGGCGGGCGGGGAGCGGTATGCCGGGTTCTGAGTGGGCAGCGATATCCGGAGGTGGCGTGGGAGCAAGGACGAGAGTGGGTGCTAGAGGCTATAGAGCAAACGCTTCCCGTTGCCAGGGAGTACGACGTTGTGCTTGGAATGGAGAACCATTACAAGGACGGATTTTGGACGTATCCGGAATTTGCGCAGAAGATGGAGCGGTTTGTATCGATTGTGGATGCGGTTGCCGATCGCAGTCATTTCGGGGTGCAGTATGATCCATCGAACGCCATTGTGGCGGGCGAGGATCCCCTGGAATTGCTGGCCCGCGTGGCAGACCGGGTAGTTAGCATGCATGCGAGCGACCGCTACCTGGCGGAGGGAACCACGCTCGATGGACTGCGGCAGAGCGATGGCACGCTTGGTTACTCGCCCGATCTCCGGCATGGAGTGACGGGCAAGGGATTGAACGACTACGATACGATCTTCCGCGTGCTGGCGGCATGTGGGTATCGCGGTTGGGTGAGCATTGAGGATGGCATGAACGGGATGGAGGAGATGGCGGAGTCGCTGGTATTTCTGCGCCTGATGTCGGACCGTTACTTTTCCTGAGCGCGGCGGGGGAAGGATGGTTTCGTTTGCGACGTACGCCCGGGCGGTAGTTGGGCGGATTGAAGGAGGAATATGCGATGAGTGCGGAGACCGAGTATCCCTATGTCACGCGTCTTGATGTGCTTTGTGGGCCGCTCGAAGTAATTGACGAAAAGGCGCTGGCGGAGGCCTCTTCTCACAAATGGTACAACCAGACGCTTTGCGCCGTGAATGGTTCAGTGGTGCGGCTGGGCGTGATTGAAGGCGAGTATCACTGGCACAAACACGACGCGGATGATGAGTTCTTTTACGTGGTTGAGGGGAAGTTGTTGATCGACCTTGAAGAGCGGATTGTGGAGCTGAATGCCAGGCAGGCGTTTGTGGTGTCGAAGGGTGTTGTGCACCGCACGCGGGCAAGTGAGCGGACGGTGATTTTGATGGTTGAAAATGCCGGCATCATTCCTACTGGAAACTAGAAAGGAATCGACAGATCTCCTGGCTTCAGCGGGGCTGATGTCGTCCAAAGTGAGCGGGGTAACGTCGATGGAAATGATCGCAAGTTCTATCGATCCCAGGGGGGCGTCCCGCTATTCATTTCGACGAGGCCTAGTGTGGTGTTTCTGAAGCTTGTTCACACTCCTGCATACGCGGTTCCAGCGAGAAGAGTGGCAGTTTGGAGCGCTCCATGACTGTCGCGCCTCGGCCAGCAGCAGCTGCGGTAACACTCGCCATCGTATGGTCATGGCTCTGAGGCGGCCAAGCGTAAGTAAAGGCGTTATGGAAACACGACACTAGGCACGGACTGATTGTCTTCTCGCCGTTGTTAAGCATCGGGGCGCGACGCTTGAGCGTCATGACACATCCTGGGGGCCGCTCGGCCCTAGAGCTGAAGCCGCAAGGGACTGACGCCGGCCTGAGACTTAAGGCTTAGTTGACGGCCATTTTGCGTAGGAGCTTGAAGTTTTCGAGCATCTTGCCGGTTCCGAGGACGACGGAGGCTAAGGGTTCGTCCGCCAGGAGGACGGGCATGCCGGTTTCGACGCGGATTCGCTCGTCGAGGTTCTTGAGTAGCGAGCCACCGCCGGTGAGGATAATGCCACGCTCGCTAATGTCAGCGCTGAGTTCGGGCGGGGTGCGTTCGAGGGCGCCGCGGATAGCGCCGACGATGGCGACGACGCATTCCGAAAGTGCTTCGCGAATCTCTGCATCCTTCAAGATGAGGGTTTTGGGCAGACCATGGATGAGGTCGCGGCCCTTTACCTCGACGGTGATGGGATCGTCGAGCGGGTGCGCGGAGCCGACTTCCATTTTGATGTTCTCAGCCGTACGCTCCCCAATTAGGAGGTTGTACTTGCGCTTGACGTACTGCATGACGGCGTCGTCCATCTGATTTCCGGCAACCCGGAGTGAGCGGGAGTAGACGATGCCTGAGAGCGAGATGACGGCAATGTCTGTGGTACCGCCGCCGATGTCGACGACCATATTTCCGCTGGGCTCTGTGACGGGCAGTCCGGCGCCGAGCGCGGCAACCATGGCCTGCTCGACCAGATGCACTTCGCTCGCCTTGGCGCGGTAGGTGGAATCGAGCACGGCCCTTTTTTCTACTTCCGTGGTCTCGCTGGGCACGCCGATGACGATGCGGGGATGCACCAGGCTCTTGCGCTTGTGGGCCTTATGAATGAAATAGTTGAGCATGCGCTCAGCCATCTTGAAATCGGCGATGACGCCATCGCGCAGAGGGCGAATAGCAACGATATTCGCGGGGGTGCGACCCAGCATCTGCTTGGCCTCAGTACCGCAGCCGACGATTTCGCCAGTGGTTCGGTTGACGGCGACAATGGAAGGTTCATTCAAAACGATTCCCTTCCCCGCTATGTAGACCAGCGTATTTGCGGTACCGAGGTCAATAGCTAGATCGGAGGAGAAAACCCGAAGCAAGGAGCGGTAAGTCATGTGATCGTATCCAGTTAGTGAACTAATCGGGAGATGCATCTCACAACTTCAGAGAAATTCCCTCGGATTTGTCGGGGTCACCGTGCTCGTAGCCTGCGCGCGGTAAGGGGCATTCGGGTGGCAAGTAGTACAACATATATGAATGCGAAGATTGCTGCGGACTTACCTTCCGGTGTTGCCGAAGGGGAACTTAGCTGGGCCGGGGCTGGCGCTGGGCCTGGTGCTTTTCACTCTGACGGCGGCGTCGGTTTCGGCGCAGGATTGGGCGCGCCAGACGGTGGAGAAATCACCGCGGCACCGGGAGTGGGTGACGGTGGCGCACGGCGGACGTTCCGTGCAGACGTTCGTGGTCTACCCGGAGTCGAAAGCGAAGACACCGGTCGTGCTGATTATCCATGAGATTTTCGGGCATACGGATTGGGTGCAGGATGTGGCCGATCAGGTGGCGGCGGCGGGGTACATCGCGGTAGCGCCGGACCTTCTCTCCGGCATGGGACCAAGCGGCGGCGGGACGACGAGTTTTGCCGGGGGCGATGTGACCAAGGCGGTAAGTGGGCTGGATCCGGCGCAGGTGACGACGGACCTGGATGCGGTGGCGGATTACGGATTGAAACTGCCTTCGGCGAACGGGAAATTGTTTGTCGGCGGGTTCTGCTGGGGAGGTGGTCAGAGTTTCCGGTTTGCGACGCACCGCAGCGGCTTGGCGGCGGCATTCGTGTTCTACGGACCGCCTCCGGAGAAGGACGCGATGGCGAAGATTACCGCACCGGTGTACGGGTTTTATGCGGGTGAAGACGCGCGGATCAGCTCGACGATTCCCGCCACAAAGGACGGAATGAAGGAGCTGGGGAAGACGTACGATGCCGTGGTTTATGAAGGGGCGGGTCACGGATTTATGCGCGAAGGGGAAGATCCGGGCAGCACGCAAGCGCACCACGAAGCGAATGTGAAGGCTCGCAAAGAGGCTTGGGAACGTTGGAAGAAGCTGTTGAAGGAACGTTCCTGAATTGTGGGGCCGAGCTCTCGAAAGAGGGATGGGAGTCACGCGAAACAGTGGCAAGACGAATCAGCCGTCGTGAAGTATTGGCGGGCGCGGCGGCGCTGGCGATAGGGGCCGCACCCGCTCACCGCCGGGTACGACTAGGTGGGCCGATTTTTCTGAAGTCTGAGGACCCGCGGGAGCTGGCACGCGAGCACAGGCGCTTGGGATACAGCGCGGCGTATTGCCCGGCCGGACTGAAGGCCGGCGATGGCGCGCGAATAGAAGCGACCAGGAAGGCATTCGCGGGCGAAGACGTGACCATCGCGGAAGCAGGCGCCTGGGTCAACATGCTGGAGGCCGATGCTGAAAAGCGCCGCGCGAACATGCAGTACGTATTGGAGCGCCTGGCCCTTGCCGATCAAGTAGGGGCGCGCTGTTGCGTGAATATCGGCGGATCCTACAATCCGAAGCTATGGGATGGGCCGGAGGCGAAGAACTTGAGCCAGACCTATTTCGATGCGACGGTGGAGAACTGCCGGTATTTGATTGACGCGGTAAAGCCGACGCACACGAAGTTTAGTATCGAGATGATGGGCTGGAGCTTACCGAACGATGGCGATTCCTATGTGAAGCTGATTCAGGCTGTGGATCGCGCGGCGTTTGGGGCCCATGTAGATGTTTGCAACATCATCGATAGTCCAGAACGCTATTACTCGAATACGAGTGTGATTAACGATGTGTTTCGTAAGTTGGGAGCTTCGATAGTGTCTTGCCACGCGAAAGATGTGGGGCCACATGCGACGCACTTGAGCGAGACCATTCCGGGGCGCGGCGGCATTGATTACAAGGCGTACCTTACTAACATGGCGGCGCTGCCGGTAGAAACTCCGCTGATGCTGGAGCATCTGGAGACGGCGGCAGAATACGATGAAGGCCGCGGGTATATCCAGAGGACTGCCGCTGAGTGCGGCGTAGGGCTGGCGTAGGTGCGGCTGAAATGAGTCGCCTGACGGGCATTGACGGCGGGCAGTGGGCGATATAATCCAAACGCGGAAAAGAGGGCTTACATGAAGAGCGAAGGAATTAGCAGGCGGTATTTCTTTTACGGGAGTCTGTTGGCGGGCGCTGTTCCACTGGCGGGCTTCGGCAGCGTGGCTTCACTCAAGAAGCTGGGCTATAAGTCGCCGAACGAGAAGCTGAACATCGCCTCGATCGGCGCGGGGGGCAAGGCCACGAGCGATATACAGGCCTGCGGCGAGACGGAAAACATTGTCGCGCTGTGTGACGTGGATGAAAAGCGCGCGGAGAAGATATACGGGTTATATCCCAGCGTGCCGAAGTACAAAGACTACCGGGTGATGCTCGATAAAGAAGGCGGCAACATCGATGGGGTGATTGTGACCATTCCCGACCATATGCATACGGCGGCGGGAATTGCGGCGATGGAGCGGGGAAAGCATGTCTATGTGCAAAAGCCGCTGGCGCACACGGTGTGGGAGTGCCGGGAGTTAGCGAAGGCCGCGGAGAAGTACAAAGTGGCGACGCAGATGGGGAACCAGGGCTACTCGAACGAGGGTACGCGGCAATGCGCAGAAATGATCTGGTCGGGTGCGATCGGGAACGTGACGGAGGTGCACGCGTGGACGAATCGTCCGGCGTGGCCGCAGGGCATAAAGGAGCCGCCAACGTCCTCTCCGGTTCCGGCGACACTCGATTGGGACCTTTGGTTAGGGATTGCCAAAGAGCGGCCGTTTAGCGAGGATTATTTGCCGTTTAGCTGGCGCGGATTTTTCGACTACGGCTCGGGATCGCTGGGAGACATGGCGTGTCATATTCTGGGTGCGCCGAACATGGCTTTGCGGCTGGGTTCACCGACCACGGTTGAGTGCGTCAGTCAAGAAGAGCGCAGCGACGTTTACTTTCCGGGCAAGTCCGTTGTGCGGTTCGACTTTCCGGAGCGCCCCGGAATGCCGCCGGTAAAGATTTTCTGGTATGACGCGATGCGGGAGGATCAGCCGACGTTCCCGGGAGCGCCGCAGGGCGAGATTCTGGGCGATCTGCCGCGCTGGAAGAGAGGGAAAGCAAGTTCTTCCACTTTGAAGCCGGCGGAGCACCAGATTCAGGGAGGAGTTTTCACGGACGACTTTTTCTCTGCTGAGGAACCTCCGGCGCAAGCACCCCGGCCGCCCCAGGAGCCGGCTGCGGGGATGGATGCGCACGCACGGAAAGAGGCGGAATGGATGCATCTGATCAACAAGGGAACGAACGGCAGTTTGTTCAAGGGCGATAAGGGGATGATCACGACCGGCACCTATGGCGAGTGGACGCGGCTGCTTCCGGTGGAGCAGATGCGAGATTATGAATTTCCGCGAGAGTTTCTGCCGCGGTCGCCGGGGCACTATCGCGATTGGATTCGGGCGGCGAAAGGCGGCGACCCTGCGTGTTCCAACTTCAGCGTGTCCGCTCCGTTCACCGAGTGGGTGGCATTAGGCGCCATTGCCATCCGGCTGAATTGCAAGTTGGAATGGGACAGCGCAAAGATGCGCATCACGAACAGCCCGGAAGCCAATGAACTGTTGAAGCCGTTCGTACGCAAGGGTTGGAAGATTGGGTAATTGGATGAAGACGCTACTGAACGTTTCCGTTCTGTTGGCCTGCTGCGGACTGGCTGTAGAGGCGCAGCAAGCGTGGACGGTGCACGATCGCGAGCGGCCGAATCCGCCAGTGGTAACGCCGGCGGATTCAGCGGGCGGCAACCCTTCGGACGCAAAGGTGCTGTTCGATGGGCAGAGCCTGGATGCGTTCGAGCGCGTGCTGGGCGGCCCCGCCAAGTGGAAGGTCGGCGACGGTGTGTTTAGCGTGGTACCGGGCTCCGGAAGCATTCAGACGAAAGAGCAGTTCGGCGACTGCCAACTGCATGTAGAGTGGGCCTCACCCTCTCCTGTCCAAGGCGAGGATCAGATGCGAGGCAACAGCGGCCTGATCATGATGGGCATGTTCGAGATTCAGGTGCTGGACTCTTACAACGCGCGAACCTATGCGGATGGCCAGGCGGGGGCGATTTACGGGCAGTATCCGCCTTTGGTGAATGCATCACGCGGACCAGGGCAATGGCAGACTTACGACATCCTCTTTCGCGGACCTCGCTTTGACGAAGCGGGCCAGTTGACGCGGCGCACTCGCGTAACGTTGATCCACAACGGTGTGGTGGTGCAGGACGCAACGGAGCTGAGTGGACCGACGGCGTATCATAACCGTCCACCGTATTTCAAAGTTCCCGAGCGCGGTCCGATTGTGATTCAGGAGCACGGCACGACGGTTCGATACCGGAATATTTGGATTCGGGAGCTGGCTGAAGAACAAGAGCCGTTGGCGGCGAGATCGTTCGTGGCGCTGCATCCGGATGCGGCACGCTTTGCTAATTATGCGGGGGAGTACGAAGGCGGCGGCGAAACACTGACGGTGAGTTCGGCGGATGGCAAGGTCACTGGGCATTTGTCGTCTCCGACAGGGCGGAGTTCGGGCGATCTCGACATGATTCCCATGAGTGACGATACATTTATTGCGCGGCAAGCGCCGGGCGCGGATGCGGTGCAGGTTTTGTTTACGCGCGATGGGAAGTCGAAGGTTGTGTCGGCGGTTATTTTTCTTGGTGGGAAGTACGTCACGTTTGTGAAGAAATAGCGAGGTTGGCGAAGGTTGTGTGTTGTAAACCTTCCCGGACTTGCCTTCCCGCTTTACTGCCCAGGTCCCTTGCGAGGGGTAGACATGAACCGTTTTTCGCTGTCGCTACCAGATGGTACGGTGTTTAACTGGCCGGCGTACCCTCCGACACTTCTGACGTCCCTACGTATCAACGGGCCGCTTACGCAATTGGTGAACTTTTCTTGTTCTGTTCTGATAGAGCCCGCGGAAAAGTGCGGAAAAGTGGACGGAGGCAGATTAGCCCGGATATCTCACAATAAGGATGGCAAAGGGCCGTCTTTTCTGGCATAACTGAGTTTCCACACAACAGTTTGCGAAGAAGGAGACAGCCCAAATGCTTGCTACAGAGTGTACCCAATCCAGTT
>JAABUQ010000552.1_pt1 | contig 87318 bp, 78 predicted proteins | sample 5560001 | NCBI WGS metagenome assembly JAABUQ01 (sample SAMN10711888, study PRJNA513371) | rock metagenome | isolation source: Antarctica rocks | place: Antarctica: Victoria Land, Finger Mt nord | collected 2015-12-18
TCAAGGTGAACCTCCAAGCTCGGGATCAGGACCTTCGACAAGCCCAAGGATCCCTGCTCAGTCGGACGTTTCCGCGCCCCCGCCCAGCGGGGGCGCGTCCTTACTGCACGCCCGAGGTTAACGTCCCACAGGCGGCGCACCTCTGCGTCGATGCGCGCCTGCGAGGCGTCGCCCGCCAGGCGGCTGCGGGCGATCGACCACAGCGAGTCGCCGTGGCGAACCGTCAGCGTCGTTGGCCCACCGGGCCTGTGCGCCCCGGCGCGGTGCCCGACGGATGCCGCACGCGTGAGGGGCGCACCGCGATCGGTGACGGTGACTATGCGCGTGCGCTCACCGCGGCTGCCCACCACCAGGGCGGTGACCGCGTCGCCCGCGCCGAGGGTGACCCTGCCCTTGACCAGCGGCGCCGAGTCACCCGCCTTGACGGCCGAGAGCTCGTAGCTGCCCGGCTTGACCGCGGCGTAGGGAGTGGCGTCGGAGAAGGCGACGCCGTGGGCCAGCGTGCGGCTGCCCAGCCGCAGATCGGGCGAGCCGAGCTCGGGTGCGGCGTGGATCATGCGCAACAGGCTCACGCCGCCACGACCACCCTGGTCGCGGTAGATCCCCAGCGCGACTCCGGCGCCCTTGGCCAGCACCACGATCGTGTACGTGGCGTTCCTCAGCGTGGCCGTCCCCTGAGCCAAGGCCTTGCCGGCGCTGGTCAGCTTCCAGGTGAACGAGCCGGCCCTGACGCTGCGGTACTGGGTGCTCCGGGCGAAGGACGCCTGACCCAGGTCGGTGGTCGTGCCCTGATCGCTGAGCTGCAGGTGGGCAGCGCCCGCCCCGGGCACCGCGTGCACGAAGCGCACGAGCGCCTTGGCCAGCGCCTGGACCGGCCACACGCCAAGAACGAGAACGGCGGCGATCAGAGATGCAAAACTGCGACGCATGCTCTTCGCCCCTTCCATGGCCACCTGAGTGTACCGGTCCGGTCTGTCCTGAGCCGCGGTAAGCCACCGCCATGCACGTCGCCTCACGCCGCCTGATCGGCGCCATTGCCCAGCTGGGGCCGGCCGACCGCGCCCTGCTCAACCTCTGGGTGCAGCGCGGCATGGACGACAGCGCGATCGCCCGGCTGTCCAGCGCGCCCACCGAAGCGGTGGCCGAACGCCGCCAGGCGATAGTGCATGAGCTCGCCGACCATCTCGGCCTCCCGCCCGCAGACGTCCTTGCCGCGCTAGCGCGCATGGCTCACGACGATGGGTCCCAAGCGCCAGCGAGACCGCAACGGTCAGGCGAGCAGCCAGCGCCCTCCAACGGGACACGCCGCACGCGGTCGGCTGGCCCGGCCGGCTCGGACGCGCACCGCTCTGCGCCTGCAGGCGCGCCGGCAACGCCCCGCGCACATCGTGCTGCTCGCGCCCGACGATCGCCCGATTCGCCACGCGAACTGACCCGCATCCGCACCCGCCGCTCGGGGCCCCGGCGTGCGGTCCTGGCGGGAGCGCTGCTGGCCGTCGTGCTCGCCGTAGCGGTCGTGGTCGCGCAGAGCTCGAGCGGTGGACGGTCGCCCGCCCCAAGGGCCGCCCCCTCTGCGTCGGTCACCCCCGTGCGGTCCCCGGCCTCGTCGCCGTCAAGCGCGTCGGCTCGGCCGCTCACCCCGCTGCCGGGCATCGCCTGGCACGGGCGCGCCTCGGTGACGGTCGCCGGGGCTCCCGCCCACCCGACCCTCGCGATCTCGGTCACGGCGCTCTCGGCGCTGCGTCGCGACCACTACGTGGCATGGCTCTACAACTCGATCAGCGACGCCCTACCGCTCGGCACGCTGACCGCGCCCGTCGCGCAGCTTCGCTCCGTGCTGCCGTCGGACTACCGACGCTACGCCTTCGTCGACGTGTCCTTGCAGGGACCCAGCAGCGGCCCACACCACAGCGGGCAATCGGTCCTGCGCGCCCCGCTGCCCTGACCGGCTAGGACGTCTGGGCGACCACGTCGCCGAGGGCCTCGTCCACCGCCTGCAGCTGCTCGTCGAAAGGCGCACGTCCGACGCAGCCGCATTCTGGTGCACCTGCTCCGGCCTGGAGGCCCCGATGATCGCCGATGCGACCGCGTCCTCACGCAGGATCCAGGCCAGGGCGAGCTGGGACATGGTCAGGTCGGCCTGCCGGGCGATTGGCCTCAGCCGCCGCACCGCCTCCAGGATGCCTTCCTCCATGAAGCGGCCGATGAAGCCACCCATCTGCTCGTGCGCCGCGCGGCTGTCAGACGGCGGTGCCTGGCCGGGCTCGTACTTGCCGGTGAGCACGCCCTGGGCCAGGGGCGACCACACGATCTGAGAGATGCCGTTGGCCTGGCACAGCGCGAACACCTCGCGCTCGGGGCGTCGCCAGAGCATCGAGTACTGCGGCTGGCTGGAGACAAAGCGCTCGGCGTCGTCGATGTCCAGGGCGGCCTGGATCTGCTCTGGCGACCACTCGCTGAAGCCGATGTAGCGCGCCTTGCCGGCCCGGACGACCTCGCTGAGCGCCTCCATGGTCTCGGCCAGCGGGGTGCTCTCGTCGTAGCGGTGGCACTGGTAGAGATCGACGTGGTCGGTACCCAGGCGCTCCAGGGACGCGTCGATCTGCTTGTGGATCTGCTCGCGGCTGAGACCCCGGTCGCTCGGAGACATCGGAAAGAACACCTTCGTGGCCAGCACGTAGGAGTCGCGCGCGTGGTCGGAGAGGATCTCGCCCCAGGCGCGCTCGGCCGCCCCGCCCCCGTACACGTTCGCCGTGTCGAAGAAGTTGATGCCCGCATCGAAGGCCGCTCGCGTGCACGCCACCGTCTGCTCGCGCTCGACGCCGCCCGCGAAGGTCAGCCACGACCCGAGGGAGATCTCAGAGACCTGCAGGTCACTGCTGCCCAGCTGGCGATAGCGCATCGAGCGAGTCTACGTGTCGCCCTCGGCGCTCAGGGGCGCCTCAGCTTCCCAGCCGCTGCTGGACCTGACCCGCGGTGGCGCTGATGACCACGGCGGCCACGACGAGCACGACCAGGATCAGCACGAACACGGCGACGGCGACGCGCAACAGGCGTCGCATGTCGCGCAGAGAATCGTTGATCTCGGCCAGCAGGGCGACCGCCGGATCCGCGTCCTCTCCGGCGAGGGCACCGGTGCCCTGCCCACCAGGCGACGCGGCGCGGCCAGGCCCAGCCTCAGCCATCGGTACGCCGGCGGCGGTTGCCCATCGTGGAAGGGACCCTAGAGCAGCCGCGCTGCCCGCCCGTCACCTCACGTCGAGTGACACGAATCAACCACCCGGAGGCGTTAGGGGATCCGCCCGCCGGATTGGTGGCCAGCCAGGCGTTGATGCAGCGAATTGCTGGTCGCTGACGCTGGCCGTGGGAAACAGCCCCCGGCCGTGCTTGCGGCGAAAGCGACGCAGCTCCCGCCCCCGGACAGCCGGGGACCGCGCCCGCCCTGAGCCTGCATCCCGTGGCACGCCGCGCAGCCCAGCCCGCTCTGGAAGGCCCAGCCAGCCCATCACCGCTACCACCACGAACAGCAGCATGCCGGCCCCGGCCGGCGCGGCGAGCACATCGCCGTCTCCGCGCCGCCAGACGGCCAGCCGCCGGGCGCCCAGGCCGAGCATGATCAGGCCCAGGACGAGGCCCACATAGAGGTGAACGCTACCCAGGGTGGCGTCGGTGCCGCGCAGGCTGGTCTTGGCCGACCGTTGACCAGCAGACCGCTCAGCCCCGCCAGGGCCACCCCGACGAAGCTCGCCGCAAAGGCCCACGGCTCGGCTCGGCGGGACCCTGCGATCGCACCCTCAGAGCTCGGCGATCTCCTCGAGCAACGACTGCCCGTGACGGGCACAGAACGATGGCCCGATGCCGTGGATGGCCAGCAGCGAGCGCTCGTCGCGTGGGCGACGACGCAGCACCTCCTCCAGGGCGGCATTGGTGGCGACCGTGTAGGCCGGCTTGCCCTCGGCGCGCGCGTGACGCCATGCCTTCAGACGCTCGAACTGATCGCCGTCGACCGCCTCGAGTGCCTGGAGGAACGCCTCCGCCGCGGCCGCGGCTCCCGCTTCACGTGCCCCCTGCCCGGGTCGGCCCCCGTTCGTCCTGCCCGTGCTGCGGCCGGCGCGTGCGCGCCCGGCCGCCACCTCGACCGTGGCCAGGGCCAGCGACGGATCGGGATCGCACACGTCACAGCAGCGCCCGGTGGGCGCACCCGCCTCGCGGTCGCCGAAGTGGTCGAGCAGCTGGCGACGACGGCATACCGATTGGGTCATGAAGCGCTCGATCGCCCGGTAGGCCTCCCACCCGCGGTCACGCGCCACCTGCAGGGCCCGATGCGCCGCGCCGCTGTCCAATCCCCCACTCAGGGTCATGCGCACCCGCCCGGCGGCGGCCGGATCGAGGCGCACGGCTCCGGCACGCTCGGCCACCGACAGCAGCACGCGCTCGTCGTCGCCGGGCGGCTCGCGCTCGAGCACGCCGCCCTGGGCTTGGGCGCTCAAGCGGGCGACGAAGCGCTGGACGTCGGCCACGCTCATGTCGCGCTCGGTGTTGAAGCGAATCAGGCGCCCCAGGTCATAGCGCGCGGCCAGCAGCAGCGCCGTCGCCGCACGCCCGTCGCGTCCCGCGCGCCCCGCCTCCTGGTAATAGGCCTCCAGGCTGGTGGGCACCGCCCAGTGAGCGACGGTACGCACGTCGGCCTTGTCGACACCCATGCCGAACGCATTGGTGGCCACCACCACCTGGGCGCGGCCGTCCATGAACGCCGCCTGGCTGGCGCGGCGCATCTCCGGCGCCAGGCCGGCGTGATAGGGCGCGGCGCGGATCCCCTGGGCGCTGACGAACTCGCACACCGCCTCGGTGTCGCGCCGCGTACCGCAGTAGACGATCGCGGGCAGCCCCTCCGGTGCACGCAGGCGATGCAACAGCGCGCCGCGCTTGCGGGCCATGGCGCCCTTGCCCTCCACGGCCACGACGTCGAAGCTGAGGTTGGGGCGATCGAATCCCGAGCGCACCGACACCGGGTCACGCAGCCCCAGGCGACGCTCGATCTCCTCGGCCACGCGCGTGGTGGCCGTGGCGGTAGCCGCCATCACCGGGGGCCGGCCGAGGTCGGCGATCGCGTGGTGCAGGCGCAGGTAGTCGGGGCGGAAGTCGTGGCCCCACTCGGCCACGCAGTGAGCCTCGTCGACGACGAACAGCGACACGCGCCGGGCGGTGAGGGCGGCGCGGAAGCCCGGTGAGGCAAAGCGCTCGGGCGCGGCGAGGACGAGCTGGGTGAGTCCGCTGCGGATCTCGCTCAGCGCACGGCCATTGTGGCCTTCGGCCATCCCGGAGGCCAGCATCGCGGCCGGGACGCCCGCCGCATGCAGCCGGCGCAGCTGGTCGGTCATGAGCGCGATCAGGGGGCTGACCACCACCACCAGACCGCGACGCGCCAGGGCGGGCAGCTGGTAGCACAGCGACTTGCCCCCGCCGGTGGGCATCACCACCAGGCTGTCGCGCCCGTCCAGCGCGGCGGCCACCGCCTCACGCTGACCGGGGCGAAAGGCGGCCAGGCCGAACTGGGCCAGCAGCGTCTCGGGACTGGGCGCGGAGCCCAGGGGCTCGGCGTCGACCGGCCCGGCGCCCATTCCGGCCAGCAGCTCGCTCTGCCCGCCTGGTTCAGCGAACGCGCTGTACGCGCCCGGGTCAGCGAAGCCGCTCTGCCCGCCCGGGTCAGCGAACGCGCTGTACACGCCCGGGTCGGCAACGCCTGAGCCCGTGCCGAGCTCGGCACCGGGCGAGGGCACGGGAGCGGCGCCCAGCAGCCGACCGAGCTCGGCCGCGGGCTCTCGCAGGGCCTCGCGCTCGTCCGCATCCGCCGCCCCCCAGCGCTCTCGGGCGTCGGCCAGCACGGCGCGCGCACGGGCCTGGGCCAGAGCGTCGGCGGGGTCCTCGCCCAGTGCGCCGCGCACCTGCTCGATGAGGGTAAGCAGCTCGCTCACGCGCGCTAACGCTAGCCGTCGGCGCGGAGGCTCCGGGGGCGCTCAGCGAGCCGCTGGGAGCAGGGCGTTGGTGGCGTAGCGAGCGGGGCTCACCGCGCGGGGCATCAGCCGGTGGGCCACCATCCACGCCGACATGGCGCGGATGCGCTCGGGGCGCAGAGTGCCGAAGGGCACGCCGCCGGCCACGAACAGCGGCAGGTAGGTGCTCAGCGACGCGCGGGTCAGCGCGGGGGCGAGACTCGGGTTCAGCCGCAGAAGGTCGCCCAGGGCGCGAGCGGGCGCCCGCATGGTCTGCTCATAGCCGCCCACCGTGGCCGCCACCACCGCCCGCGCCAGTCCGGATCTGGCGGTCAGGGTCCGGCGCGTGGTGAACAGGACGAGCCCCGGGTAGGCCGGCCCGCCGTGCTCGTCGAGGCGAAAGACGGTGATCGGGTGCCCCTGCACCTGCAGGGCCACGCCGTCGTCGGGCCAGAAGCCGGTGAACGCCTGCAGGCGACCGGCGAGCAGCGCAGCCGCGCCGTTGAAGCCGATCGTCCGGACGTGCACGCGGGCCGGCACGCCGTGAGCCGAGGACACGACCGTGTCCAGCACGGCGGTGTCAGAGGGCACCCCGGTGACCCCCACCGAACGTCCCTGCAGGGCCGCCGGCGTGCGCAGGTGCTCGGAGGCGAGGGCGATCAGGCCACCCAGCGGACGCTGGGAGATGGCCATGACGGCCACGGCGTCCCCGCCGGCGGCGATCGCGTGGGCCACGTCGCTTCCGTCGGCGATACCGAAGTCGGCACGGCCGGAGGCGACCAGGGCCAGCGGATCGGTGGTGCTGCCGGGCTGCTCGACGTGCAGGTCCACTCCGCGGGCGCGGTAGAGCCCGGCGGCCAGGGCCTCGTAGATGCCGGCGTGCACGGCATTGGGCGTGAAGTCGAGCACCAGGGTGGCCGCCTGCAACCGCGTCGCCTTGCCCGCCCCGGCGACCGGACGCGCGGAGCCGCCGCAGCCGCTCAGCCCCAGCGTCAAGATGACGCCCATGGCCAGCGCGGCGACCCACCAGCACCCGCGGGCCAGCGCGGCGGCCCATGGGCCCTTGCCCGCGGGCGTCAGCTCGCTCATCGACCGGCCGAGCGCAGGGCGCCGCGCAGGACTGACTCGCTCTGGGGGCCGTGCAGCGCGCGCGCGATGCCTCCCTGCGCGTCCAGCACGAAGGTGACCGGTACGTCGCGCGCGCTGCGTATGCCATAGCGCCGGCCCACCGCCCCGTGGGCGTCGCGCAGGTTGACAAAGCTCCAGCGGTGGTGGGCCAAGAAGCGCCGCGCCGCCGTCGGGCTCACCTCATAGCCGACACCGACGATCCGCCCGCGTCCTGCGGCCGAGCGCGCGGCGCGCTGCAAGAAGACAGCCTCGCGTCCGCTGGCGGGATCGCTGGTCCAGAAGCTGATGAGCGCAGGGTGACCCCGCAGACCGGCCAGCGTGGTGCGGGGACCGATCAGCACCTCGGTCGGGAGGGCCGCGGCCTTTAGGCGATCACCGTCGTGGAAGACCCGCGTCACGGCGTGACGCACGCTGGTGGCCGCATGTCGGACGGCGTGGCGCACGCCGGGAGATATCGCGTAGGCCAGCACGGCGGCGCCGATGCCCACCACGGCCGCCAGCACGGCCAGCCGGGGGTGCGCCACGGCGGTGCCGCTGCGCGTATGGGTCGGCGGTATGAAGGGAGCGAGGGGCACGGCCCTTCAACCTAGACGCCCGCGGCCCCCGGGTGCGCCCGGGCCGAGGGGAAGCGCCAGCGCCGCTGCTCAGATCAGGGCCCGAGGCTGGCGACCAGACGACGGTGCAGGTCGTCCACCTCCTGCACGGAGAGGCGGGCCGGACGACGCTGCAGATGGCGGGTGAGCATCCGGGCGGGCACTACGCGCACTCCCTTGCGCCGTGCGCCGGGGTTGTCCACCCACGCCGTCGAGTAGACGAGCAGCGGCTCCACCCGCACGCCGGCGAGCTCCTCGATCCGTTGGCGCTGGGCGTGCACCTGGCGGATCAGGCCTCCGTGCAGGTTGCGCACCCGCACGGGCCCGGCGTGACTCTTGGTCTCGACGGTGAACAGCCCCGGAGGGCCGACCAGCACGTGGTCCACGTTGCCGCGGCCCAGGTGGGCGTCATGGATGACATGCCAGCCGTGGGGCACGAGGTCTTCCAGGATGGCGCCGACGCGCTCCTCCCCGTCGGCGCCCTGCTCACGGCGGTGCACCAGCGGAAGCGCCCAGTGGCTGACGACGAAGCAGCCGCACAGCAGCAGGACCTCCGAGCCCTCGAAGACCAGGTGATGCAGGCCGAAGGCCCGTCCCATGAGGTCGGTGAACACCGCGAACAGGCCGAGCAGAAGCAGACAGTGCATGCGCAGGCGGCGAGCCGAGGTGCGCGCGTAGTGGCCCGCCGGCCGCCGCGCGCGACCGCGCGTCAGGCTGATCTGAAGGTCCACCCTAGGCTCATCGGCTGCGCCCGGGGCCGTGCTTGAGGGGAGCGGCCCGCGCTCGTCCGCGTGCGGACCCGGGCGGCCTGCGCAAGCGACCAAGAACGCCGTGGGGACCGGCCCGAGGTGGCCAGCCCATACCGTTTGCGCCCATGCCCGAGGTGATCCTGCCCGTGCTCGACGAGGTCGAGGCCATCCCGGCCGTGCTGGGCGCCATGCCCGACGGGTGGTCGGCGATCGTGGCCGACAACGGATCCCGCGACGGCTCGGGCGCCCTGGCCGCATCGCTGGGCGCCCGGGTGGTGCACGAGCCGCGCCGCGGGTTCGGCGCCGCCTGTCACGCGGGCCTGCTGCACGCCCGCGAGGACGTGGTGGCCTTCATGGATTGCGATGGCTCGATGCTCCCGGGCGAGCTCGTCGCCCTCGCCGATCCCGTGCTCGCCGGAGAGGCCGACCTCGTGCTGGGACGCCGCCGGCCGATTGGGGGGTCCTGGCCCGTGCACGCCCGCACGGCCAATGCGCTGCTGGCGCTCGTGCTGCGCGCCCGCAGCGGCGTGGCCCTGCGCGACCTCGGGCCCATGCGCGTCGCTCGCCGCCAGGCGCTGCTGGACCTCGGGCTGCGCGACCGAGCCTTCGGCTATCCGCTGGAGATGGTGCTGCGCGCCGCGCGGGCGGGCTGGCGAATCGAGGAGCTCCCGGTCAGCTACCTGCCGCGCACCGGCCGCTCGAAGGTCACCGGCACGGTCAGGGGCACCGCGCGCACGGTGCGCGACATGACCCGCGTGCTGGCCACCACGCGCGCGTCGTGATCCTGCTCACCGGGGGCGCCGGCTTCATCGGCTCGCACGTGGCCGACGCCCTGCTCGCCGCCGGGCACCCGGTGCGCATCCTGGATGCGCTGCTGCCCGGAGTGCATGAGCGAGCACCCGACTACCTGCCCACCGCGGCCGAGTTCGTGCACGGAGACGTGCGCGATCGCGACACCGTGCGCCGCGCCCTGCGGGGGGTCGACCACGTCTGCCACCAGGCGGCCAAGGTGGGGCTGGGAAGCGACTTCTCCGATGTGACCCACTACGTCGCCCACAACGACGCGGGTACCGCCGTGCTGCTGGGCGAGCTGGCCGCGGCCCAGTTCACGGGGCGCCTCGTCCTGGCCTCGAGCATGGTGGTCTACGGCGAGGGAGGCTATGAGTGCTCCAGCCACGGGACGGTGCGCCCAGGGCCCCGCCCCCTGTCTGATCTGCGCGAGGGTCGCTTTGAGCCCGCCTGCCCGCACTGTGGCCGCGCGTTGGCCCCCAGCGCGGTCACAGAGGACACCGCGCTTGATCCACGCAACGTCTACGCGGCCACCAAGGTTCACCAGGAGCACCTGTGCCTGGCCCTGGCGCGCGAGACGGGCGTCGCGGTCAGCGCCCTGCGCTATCACAACGTCTACGGGCCGCGCATGCCCCGCGACACGCCCTACGCCGGGGTGGCCTCGATGTGGGCCAGCGCCCTGGCCCAGGGCAGCGCGCCGCAGGTCTACGAGGACGGAGCCCAGCTGCGCGACTTCGTGCACGTGCGGGACGTGGCCCGGGCCAACGTCCTCGCCCTGACGGCGCGCGAACCGGTGCCCGGCGCCTTCAATGTCGCCTCGGGGCAGCCGCGCAGCATCCGCGATGTGGCCGAGGCGCTGGCCGACGCCGCCGGTCCCCACGCGCCCCGCCCCCAGGTCACCGGTCGCTTCCGCGCGGGCGACGTGCGTCACGCGTTCGCCTCGCCCGAGCGTGCCGCGCGCGAGCTGGGCTTCCGCGCCCAGGAGGACTTCACCGCCGGCATGCGCGAGCTGGCCGGCGCCCGCCTGCGCAGCTGAGCTCTCTACCGAGGGCCGCTTGCCGCGCGCCGCGTGCGCACAAGGCTGAGCGCGTAGGCCAGCGCCGACCCGCCGAGCAGCACAGCGCAGGTGATGAGGTAGCGGACGAGGTAGCGGTCCTGGGTTGATCCGCTGGCGGCGTGGTAGGCGCCGGCTCCCAGGCGTGCGATCTCGGGCAGGAAGGTGAGGCCCAGCAGCGCGCACAACAGCAGCGGCACGCGCACGTAGACCCACCCGGCGGACCGTCGCGCCGTGCCCAGCGACGGCGAGGAGGTGCGCGACGTGCGGCGCCCGACCGCGTCGAACAGCGAGTACAGCGGCAACAGCACCAGGTCGTGGATCACGATCGCCCCCACGAACCACAGGAGCACCCGGACGGTGTCCGGACCGGGGACGTCGAACCAGCGCACGATCGCCGCCGCGCTCACCACCAGGCTGGCCAGCAGTGCCAGCAGGTGCACGGGACCCGACCCGTAGAGGCGGCGCACGGACTTCATCTCCCTACGCCGCGCGGAAGGTCATCGAGGCGACCCACTTGGTGGCGTGCACGCCGGGCAGCGCGGGGCCGATGACGCGCGCCGGATAGCCATGGTCGGCCGAGAGCTCGACACCGTTGACGCGCAGCGCCAGCAGGGTGCGCTCGTCGGCCACCTGCTCAGAGCTCAGGGTGGCGTGGGAGAAGAGGCCGTTCGTCTCCAGCGAGCGGGTCTCCAGCGTGAGCTTGCCGCCCATTCCGGCGGCGAGGGCCAGGTCGCGCACCCGCACGCCGCTCCAGCGCTGCGTGGTCGACCAGCCCTCCACGCAGGCGATGGGCAGGTCGTAGGAGTGCTGGGCCATGGCCAGCAGCGCAGCGCGGCTGAGGCGCAGCTGGCGGGCCCCCGACAGCGCAAGCGTCCAGCCCGCGCCCACGTCGGCGGCCTTGATCTGCGCGGCGGCGGCGGTGCGATTGACCTGAAAGCCGGTGGGACCCGGGTCGGCGCGATCGCGTGGTCCCAAAAAGGCCAGGCCGCGCAGTGGTCCGCCGATCGCGTCCCCGGCACCCTGCAGGGCGAGCAGCAGCGAGCTCGCCGCCGCGGTGCCCACCAGGGCGCGGCGCGACATGGTGGGCACAGCCGGGTCGCTGGACACCAGTCCGACCGCGTCCTGCACCACCGGCTCCGCGCGAGTCTGGGCCAGGCTCTCGCGCAGCGGCGCCAGGCCACGGCGCGCGGCCAGCGAGCGGCGCATGGTCCCCACGCGCAGCGCCGCGTGTACCGCGAAGGCGGCGCTGAACACCCACGCGCCGTAGTAGTGCGCGTCGGTGAAGAAGAAGTGAAACAGGTAGGCGTACTGGATGTTCAGGATCCCCGTGGCCAGCTCGAACAGCGCCCCTCCGACGAGCAGGGTGGTCGACAGGCGCTCCAGGGCCTGCGCGGGACTCCTGCTCGGCGGCCACTGAAAGAGCTTGGGGATGACCGACCACAGCTTGAAGAGCACGATCGGAAAGACGGCCAGGCCCACGGTCACATGCAATCCCTCGGTGAGCGCGTACAGCCAGCTGGGGTGCGTGGGCCAGGCAAACAGGTAGAAGTCCAGCGGGCCCAGGTGACGACCGACGGCGTTGTCGCCCAGTCGGGGGCCGTAGGCGTCGTTGGAGAGAAAGCCGGTGAGGGCGACGACGGGAATGCCCACCAGCAGCACCAGACCGAGCAGCGACGTGAGCCACGGCCCGCGCAGGGGGCTGCGCCAGAAGCCCGGCCGGAAGGGTCCGGGGGGCGGATGCTCGGCGTCGGGAAGCCGGAGGGGCATGCAGGCGCAGCGTGTCAGAGACGGCCGGCGAACACACGTACAGCCGCCACGAGTTAATCACCTGTTCAGGGATGGAGGTGCGGCGCCGTCACCACCTTTACGCGCGTCGAGCACGGCCCCCAGCACGGCAAGCAGGTGACGCACGAGCCGATGTGTGGCTTTATCTGAAAATAGATGAGTGACAAAAGTACGTCCCCCGGTCGCCGCGCTTCACCCCGCGATGCTCGCGCGTCAGGCCGTGTGACCCGCTCCCGGCAGGCTGAAGCGCACGCGCGTGCCCACCGCCCCGTCGGCCATCCAGATACGCCCTCCGTGGGCCTCCACGATGGCGCGGGCGATGGCCAGCCCCAGGCCGGCGCTGCCGTCGCTTCGCGCGCTGCGCCCGGCGCCCTGGACGAAGGGAGTGAACATGCGCTCGCGCTCGGGCGCCGGTATGCCCTCGCCCGTGTCGGCCACCTCGATCTCCACCTCACCGGGGGCCGGGCGGGCGCGCACCGTCACGCTGCCGTCGGCCGGGGTGTGCCTGATGGCGTTGTGGATCAGGTTGAACAGCACACGCTGGATCTGCTCGGGGTTGGCCCGCGCGGGCGGCAGGTCGCCCGACAGCTCGGCGAGCATCGACACCGACCGCGCCTCGGCCTCGGGACGCATCGCCTCGACGGTCTCGTGCACGAGCTCGGCGAGGCCCACCTGCTCCATGGTCCAGGTGATCTGCCCGGACTCAAGTCGCGAGAGCTCGAACAGGTCGTCGATCAGGCCGCCCAGGGCGCGCACGTGGGTGCCGATGCGCGACACGTACTCGCGCCGGGTGGGCGCGTCAACGAGGTCGTCGTCCAGCGCCTCGCTGAGCAGGCGCAGCGAGGTGATGGGCGTGCGCAGGTCGTGAGACACCGAGCGGATCAGGTTGCGCCGTGCATCCTCGGCCACGCGGTGAGCGCGCTCCTCCTCACCCAGACGAGCCGCCACGCTCTGAAGCTCCACGGTCAGGCGCGCCCGCTCGTCCTTTCCCTCCACGCGCAGGCGGATGTCGCGCTGCCCACCGGCGATCGCGCGCAGACCGCCGCCCAGGGCAGCGAGGTCGGAGAGGACGCGCCGGGTGACCGTGCGCGCGCCCCAGGCGCCCAGCGCGCCCGCGTAGACGGCCACCACCGCCATGAACAGCGCGTCCTGGGCCGAGCTGGTCATGAGCGCGGCGAAGAGGCCGGCCGAGAGCAGCAGCTGGCCCACCACGATCGCCCCGGTCAGCCGCAGCTGTCGGGCGACGCTGCCCAGGTGCGCGCGGCGCGCGATCAACGCTTCGATGACCACCACGGAGGCCACCCCCACGGAAGCCAGGATGGCTGCGGTGGTGACCCCGGCGTGGGTGCCGAAGGTGAGCAGCGACAGCAGCCCGGCGCCCAGGGCCATGCCCACGGCCAGGGCCAGCCCCACCGTCATGCGTCTGACCGACACGCTCACGGTGCGAAGCGGTAGCCGACGCCCCACACCGTCTCCAGGAAGCGCGGGCGTTCGGGGTCGGGCTCGATCTTCGCGCGCAGGCGACGCACGTGAACGGTGACCGTGGAGGTGTCGGTGTAGAAGGAGTAGTTCCACACGCGGTCCATCAGGCTGTGGCGCGTGAAGGCCTGCCCGGGGTGGCGGGCCAGGAACAGGAGCAGGTCAAACTCGCGCTGGGTCAGGGCAACCTGCTCCCCCGCCACCGTCACGCGCCGCCCCTTCGGATCCACCTCGAGCCCGTCGAAGCACAGCGGCGGCTCGCTGTCGGGCTCGCTGGGCACGCGCCGCAACACCGCGTCCACGCGCGCCACCAGCTCGGCCCCGGAGAAGGGCTTGACCACGTAGTCGTCGGCGCCCAGGCGCAACCCCACCACGCGGTCGCTCTCCTCCCCTCGCGCGGTGAGCAGGATCACCGCGATGCGACCGCGGTGCACATCGCGGATGCGCCGCATGACCTCAAGCCCGTCCACCCCGTGCAGCATGAGGTCGAGCACCACCAGGTCGGGACGGTGATCGGCGACCTGGCGCAGGGCCTGCGCACCGTCGGCGGCGACGGCGACCTCATAGCCGGCGCGTTGCAGGTAGCGACTGACCACCTCGGCGATGGTCGGCTCGTCATCGACCACGAGCACCGTTCCGCGCACGTGGCCGTTGCTCGCGCTCGCGCTCATCGCCGGCCAGTGTCCCACCTGTACGCCGCGCCGCCTCAGGTGGTGGGGCGCCGTTCACCGAACGTTCATCCGCGCGCTCGCCGTCAGCGTTTCGTAATAGGAGCGCAAGGGCCAACCGCTAGGTTCACGGGAGTGACCGCGCTGTCTCTAGACCGGCCAGCGCGAGGTCAGGCACGGCCGCGCGAGGCGGCGCTGGTCGTCCTGGCCAAGGCTCCGGCCGCCGGGCGCAGCAAGACGCGGCTGTGTCCTCCCTGCCGGCCCGAGCAGGCGGCGGCGCTGGCCGAGGGCGCCCTGTCGGACACCTTGACCGCCGTCCTGGCCACCCCGGCCCGACGCCACGTGCTCGTGCTGGACGGCGAGCCCGGGCCGTGGCTGCCGCCCGCCATGTCGCTGCTGTTCCAACGCGGAGCGGGTCTGGCGGCGCGCCTCAGCGCCGCCTTCGACGATGTGGGACAGCCGGCGCTGCTCATCGGCATGGACACCCCGCAAATCACCCCGCCGTTGCTCTCCCGGTCGCTGCAGGCCCTCTGCGACGAACGCCACGACGCCGTGCTGGGCCTCACCGCCGACGGCGGCTACTGGGCCATCGGGCTGCGCCGGCCCGACCCACGGATCTTCGCCGGGGTGCCGATGAGCAGCCCGCTCACCGGCCGCGTGCAACGCGAGCGACTGCGCGATCTGGGCCTGCGCACCGCCGACCTGCCGCCGCTGCGCGACGTGGACAGCTTCGCCGACGCCCAGTACGTGGGAGCACGCGTGTCGGGTGGTCGCTTCGCCCACGCACTGGCCCTGGTGCAGAGCCAGCTTGGCGCCGGCGTATGAGCGGGGCGGGTGGGGTGGGCGCGGTGGGCACAAGCGTGATGGACGTCTACGGCCGCGGCCTGCTGCGCGCGGCCAACCGGCCCCAAGCGCGCAGCACGGTGCAGGCGATCAGCGCGTGCGGGCACATGCTGCCATTGGCGCTGGAGCGCTACGCAGGCAGGATCACCGCCGAGGAGCAGGCGCTGCTCGCCCGGGCGGTGGGACCGGTGCTCGACGTGGGCTGTGGACCGGCTCGCCATGTGGTGGCGCTGGCCCGTCGCGGAGTGGAGGCGGTCGGGGTTGACCTTTCGCCCACCGCCGTGCGCCTGGCCCGCAGTCGCGGCGCGCGCGTGATCGAGGGATCGGTCTTCGACCGCCTGCCGGGTGCTGGACGCTGGGCCACCGTGCTGCTGCTCGACGGCAACGTCGGCATCGGCGGTCGGCCCGACGCGCTGCTCGAGCGCGTGTCCAGGCTCCTGCGCCCGGACGGTGTCGTCCTGGTGGAGGTCGAGCCGGGCGCGATCACCGTCTCGCGGCTGCGCGTGCGCCTGCACGACGGACGGGCCACGAGCGAATGGTTTGCCTGGGGGCGGGTGGGTGACGAGGATCTCGCCGGTCTGGCCGGCGCCGCGGGGATGCTGGTGCGCGAACGCTGGACGGCCGACGGACGCAACTTTGCCGTGCTCGCGCGGGGACTGGGCGGCGAGCGGCGCACCGGCGATTCTGGCGCTTAGCGGCGCTTGTCGGCCGACCCGCTCGGGGGATCGTCCTCCCTTTTCTTCAGTTGCGCGCGATGCGCGTCAGCGCCCCGTAGGCCCCGACGATCCAGGCTGCGACAGGCGTGAGGGTGACCGCCACCGGCGCGCGAGCTACCCCGACGTCGTCGAACGGCTGGCCGGTCTGGGCATCGAGCCGAGTGGCGGCGTTGGCGGCGCGACGCGCGACCCACACGTCGCGGTCGTCGGCCGCCAGCGCGATCGGCTCACCGGAGACCGGAGTGGGCGGCCCGGCTATGCGGTGCGTGGAGGAATCCACGCGCACAACCAGCCCCCGGGTGGCGTCGGCCACCCATACCGAATGGGTGTTCACGGCCAGAGCGGTGGGCGTGGCGCCCACTCGCACGACGCCGCCGTAGGGCCGGCCCGTGGCCACGTCGAGCGCGAGCACCTCGCCAACGCTGGGGAGCGCTACCCACAGCAACCGACGGCCGATCGCCACCGCTCCGGGGATGCCGGGCAGACGGATGAGCACCTCGTGGCCGTCGGTCACCCGCAGCAAGGCGGCTTGACCGCGCAGGGTGACCCACGTCGTGTGGCCGTCGCGCGTGGCGATGGCGCCCGCGGAGCCCGCAAGCGCGATCCGGCGTGCGCGTCCCGAGGCGTTCGGGGAGAGGGTCACGAGCTGGCGCCCGGAAGCGGCGACCAGCAGGCCGCCCCCGCTGGCCAGCAGCTCAGGGCGCAGACCCAGGTCGATGCGCCGGTGCGTGCCGGCCGGCGTTGCGTCGGCCACGCCGACCAGCGCGCTCTGACCGGGGCTGGCGAGCCAGATGTCCTTGCCCACCGCCGCCAGCGCGCTGGCATCGCTGGCGCCCAGAACGGTCTGCGGGCCGGCCCGATGGTCGCGCAGCGCCGCGTACAGGGCGACGGGAGCGAGGCCCAGGAGGACAGCGACGACCACGAGACCGCCAAGGGCACGGCGGCCGCCCTGACGCGGTCCGCGGGCCGCCCGGCCGACGCGCGGGCCGCGGCGCCGCCGGCCGTACACGACGTAGCGCCCCTTACCGTCGTCGGGGGAGCTCGAGTCAGGAGGGAGCCGACCTAGAGCGGGGCGCCCCTGTGCCTCGGGCACGAAGGGGCGCGGGCTGTCGTCGTGCGGCTCGAGCTGATGGCCTGCGTCCTGTTCAGCGGGCGCAGGCGCCGACGCCGGTCGCCCGGGCAGGACGGTGGCGGGATCGGAGATGGCTACGGCGAACGCCGCCGCCGACGACGGTCGCTGCTCGCGATCTCTGTCCATCGCCGCGTGGATGACGTCGCTCAGCCGCGGGGGAACGTCGGGGCGCTGATCGAGCACCGTCGGCGTGCGCGGCGAGAGATGGGCCATCAGCTTGGCCGCCGGCTCGAGCGTCCGATAGGGAACCTCTCCGGTGAGCGTCTGAAAGAGCAGGCAACCCAGCGCATACACGTCCGCGCGGGCGTCGAGGTCGCCGCCCTCGATCTGCTCGGGAGCGACGTGGTCGAGCGTACCGACGAGTGCGGAAGGGGCGGTCAGGCCGGCGGGATCGCTCAGGTGCCGCGCGAGGCCAAAGCCGGTCAGGTAGGCATGATCGTCAGGCGCGACGAGCACGTGCGAGGGCTTCACATCGCGGTGGAGCAGCCCGTGCTCGTGAGCGACCTCCAGGGCGGCGGCGACCTGCCCGACCAGTCCGACGGCACGAGCTACCGGGAGAGGGTGCTCGCGACGGACGATCTCGGCCAGGTCAAAGCCCTCCACCCAGCGCGCGGCGACGAATATCGAGCCCTCGTGCTCGCCTGCCTCGTAGAGCGGCACCACGTTGGGATGGTCAAGCGAGGCCGCCAACGTCAGCTCGCGGTTCAGTCGCTCGCGGGTGAGCGAGTCGCTCGCGTGCATCGGCGAGATCACCTTGAGGGCAACGAGTCGGCCGAGACGGACGTCGCGGGCCCGGTAGACCGTGCGTCCCGTGTGTCCCCCGACCCTGGCCTCGAGCTGGTAGCCGGCGAAAACGCTTCCAGGGCCGAGCACGACAGCCAGCCTTCCCGGCGTTGCCCGCTGTCAATCGTGAGGGCAGCAGGGCGCGGGCAAACCGCGCGCTCGGGGGACCGCAGGGCCCAAGGCGGTCCTGTCCAGCGGGACCTCAGGGCCAAGGCGGTCCTGTCCATGGGTGACGACGGGCGCGAGCGGGTACCCCGAGACCAGTCCTTGCTGCGTCCCGCCCCCGCGGGATCGTTTCGCTATGCCCTCCCCCCTGCGTCAACCGGCCCTGCCGGCGGACCGTCCGCTTCGCCGCTTTCGGCGCGCCGGAAGCTCCGCACCCTTCCCCGTCCGGCGCGTGAGCGCACCGCGACGCTCTGACGACATCGCCGCCAGACCCGCGCGGGCGGCGCTCGCCCTCCTGACGCTCGGAGCCCTGGCCCTGCGCCTCGCCGTTCCGCGCGGGCTGTGGCTCGACGAGGCCATCAGCGTGCGTCAGGCCCATCTGGGGCTCGGCGCCCTGATCCAGAGCCTGGCCACCGGCGACCGCCACCCACCCCTGCATTACCTGGCGCTCTGGGCCATGGTGCACCTCTTTGGCGACGGTGAGCTCGCCGTACGGCTCCCCTCGATCGTGGCGGGCACGCTGATAGTCCCGATGCTGTTTGCCATCGGTGCCGAGCTCTTCGATCGACGCACCGGCCTGCTGGCCGGTCTGTTCGGCGCCGTGGCTCCGCTGCTGGTCTGGTATTCGCAGGAGGCGCGGATGTACGCGTTCGTGACCTGCTTCGGGGCCCTCGCGGTGCTCGGGTGCGTGCGGGTCATACGCCGCGGGGGGACGGGCGGTTGGGTGCTGTACACCGTCGGCGCCAGCGGGCTGCTCTGGAGTCACTGGTTCGCCGGGATCCTGCTGGTGATCCTCGAGGGAGCGATCGTGGCCACGGTGGTGGGCCGTCGTCGGCGAGGGGAGCCCCTGCGACCCCTGCTGACCGGGTGGCTCGCGAGCAGCGCGATCCTGTGCTGGCAGCTCGTGCCGCTGGCCATACTGGCCCTGGCCGAGGTGCGAGCCACCGGTGTGTCGGGCGGCTATGCGGGCGGCGGGGACGCGGGCCAGCCCGGGGTCTCCTTCTACACGGTCATGGCCAACCTGTCCTGGACCCTGTGGGGATTTCACCCGGCGCGGGCCACCGAGGAGCTCTCCGCCGCCTGGCCGTTGCTGATGCTGCTCTCGCTCGTGCTGCTGGGACGCCGCCTGGACCGTCGCACGCTCTTTCTTGTCGCCTGCTGGCTGAGCCCGGTGGCGGCCCTGCTCGCGCTGGGCGCGTTTGACCCCGCCGTGTTCGAGGTGCGCTACTTCATCGTGGGAGTGCCCATCGCATCGGTTCTGCTCGCCCGGCTGATTCTCGGCTGGACGCGGAGCGGGTGGGGGAGCGTCGCGCTCGCCTCGGCGGTCCTGGCCACCCTGCTGGTCGGCCTGCTCGATCAGCAACTCGACCCCGCCAATCCTCGAAGGTATGACTATCGGCAGGCCCTTGCGCAGGTGCGCCAGGCCAGGATGCCGGGCACGGTGCTGCTCTATGAGCCCCCCGAGATGCGCTACGTGCTTCAGTACTACGCGCCCGGGGTGGTCGCCCGACCGCTGGACGGACCGCTTCCTGGCCGGGCCCAAGCGCAGCGTGTGATCGTGCTGGGATCCTTTCTCGATCAGGCCCGCTACCGGCAGGTCGTCGACCGGGACGTTGGCGCGCTGGCCTACGCGCGCGGGCCCGCCCAGCGAAGTGACTACTCAGGCGTGACGCTGTGGAGCTTCGGGTGAGCGCCAGCCCCTGGGACGCTCGCCTGCGCACCCCCCACTGGGACCCTTTGCCGAGCGGCATGTCCGTGCGGTCGCGGGTGCGGGTCATGTCGCTGCTCGGGCTGCCCCTGATCGTCTGGTACTTCTCGTGGCTGCTCAACCCCGGACGCATCGGCTCTCCCGTGCTCTTCGGGCTGCTCATGGTCGCCGAGGTGTTCAACGTGGTCCAGTCGCTCGGCTTCTGGTGGACCTGTGCGCACGAGCACGTGCGCACCCCCTTGGCTCCGCGCCATCCGGCCGCGGTCGACGTCTTCATCCCGCGCTACGACGAGCCGGTGGAGATCGTCGAGCTGACGGTCGCCGCGGCCTCTGCGCTGCGCGGTGAGGACGTACGCGTGTGGCTGCTCGATGACGGCGACAGCGACGAGATGCGCGACCTCGCCGCCCGCCACGGCGCCGGTTATGTGCGTCGCGCGGTGCACGAGCACGCCAAGGCCGGCAACGTCAACCATGCCCTCGCGCTCACCGAGGCGCCCTTCGTGGCGATCGTCGACTGCGACCATGTGGTCGACCGGGAGTTCCTGAACGCGACGCTCGGCCACTTCGACGAGGATCCGCACCTGGCCTTCGTGCAGACGCCGCAGTACTACGCCAACGGCGACCGACCGGGCGTGCCCGGCGCCGCCTGGGCGCAACAGACGCTGTTCTTCGGCGCGATCGCGCGCGGCAAGGATGGGCTCGGCGCGACGTTCTGCTGCGGGACCAACGTGGTCTTTGCGCGGGAGGCGCTGGAGGACGTGGGCGGCTTCCCCACCCACTCGGTGACCGAGGACTTCGAGCTGTCCATAGATCTCCACGAACGGGGCTGGCACAGCGCCTACCTGCCCAGGGTGCTGGCCAGCGGCCTGGGCCCCGAGGACATGGGTAGCTACGTCACCCAGCAGCTGCGCTGGTCGCGCGGCTGCCTCTCGGCGCTTCCGCGAATCGTGCGCGCCCGCTTGCCGTGGCGTCTGCGCGCCCAATATTTGCTGTCGGCGCTGTACTGGCTCTCCGGGTGGACGCTGCTCATCTACATGTCCTTCCCGGTGATGCGCATCCTCTTCGGCCTGCAGCCGCTGATCCACCTGAGCGCTCCAGAGTTCCTGCTGCACTTCGCGCCCTATTTCCTGGTGGCCATCAGCACGGCTGCGCTTGCCGGTGCCGGCTCGTACACCTTCGCCGGTCTGGCGCTCTCATCGGCCTCCTTCTGGCTGCACATCCTGGCCTCCCTGCTCACCCTGCTGCGCCGCGCGGGATCGTTTCAGGTGACGCCCAAGGAGGGTGTGGCTCGTCCCCAGCCCCGTGCGGTGGCACCCGCGCTGATCGCCGTGAGCGTGCTCGTCGCGGTCTCCGCCTTCGGCCTGATGCGCTCGCGTGATCCGGCCACCGTCAACAACGTGGCGTTCGCCCTCCTGCACGTGTGCGTGCTGCTCGTGGGCGTGTGGCCCGCGCTGCGGCCTCCCGTGCCTGCGCGGCCCGCGGCAACCTCGCGGCTGGCTCGACGAGAGACCGCCTCGTGACGAAGACGGCCGCCGCCGTGGCCGCGGCCCTGGCCCTGCTGGTGGTCAACGGGTGCGGAGCGCGTGCCTACAGAGCCCAAGCCCCCGCCTTCGCCGAGTCGAGCGCGGTGGCCGCCGGCCGTGCCTTCTTGGGGCGTTACGCGACGGCGGACGGGCGCGTGCAGCGCATCGACCAGGGAGGTGACACCGTGGGCGAGAGCCAGGCCTACGGCATGCTGGTCGCCGCCGGCATCGGAGACGAACCGCGCTTCGCGACGATCTGGGCCTGGACGCAACGCCATCTGCAGCGCCCGGACGGCCTGCTGGCCTTCCGCTGGGTGGACGGGAGAATCGTCGATCCGCAGGCGGCCACCGATGCCGACCTCGACGCAAGCCGCGCGCTGCTCGTCGCGGGCTGCCGCTTTCACCGACCCGACCTGCGCCGCCAGGCCACGGGCCTGGGGGAGGCGGTGCTCGGGCACGAGACGACCAGCGATCACGGACGACTGCTGCTGACCGCGGGACCGTGGGCCACGGGCGACCCGGTCACGCTGAATCCCGGGTACGTGGCTCCCGCCACGCTCGAGGCGCTTGCGCGCGCCAGCGGCGACGCGCGCTTCGACCGCGTGGCAGCGGCGGGAAGGACTTTGGTAGGGGGGCTGTCCCGGCCCCTTCCCCCCGACTGGGCCAGCGTCTCGCGCGCAGGCTCCGGGGTGCCCCAGCCGAGCGGGCCCCCCCATCCGGGCGGCGGAGGCCCGCTGTTCAGCTTCGACGCGGCGCGCACGCTGGTGCGCTTTGCCGAGGACCCGCAGCCAGCCGGACGACAGGTCGCCGCCGGCGCCTGGAGGGTCTTCCGAGGTCAGGCCCCTGACTCCCTGATCGTCGAGCACACGCTCAGCGGAAGACCGGCGGGCACGACCCATCACCCGATCGTCCTGGTCGCCGCCGCCGGCGCCGCAACGGCGGCGGGGAGCCCCCATGCCGCCGCGCGGCTGCTCGACGCGGCGGCGGACCTCGACCGCCGTCAGCCCAGCTACTACGGGTCGGCCTGGGTGGCGCTGGGACGCCTCATGCTCCAAACGGGGAGTCTGGACTCCTGCGCCTGACCCCCGAAGACGCCCGGAGCTCATGGTCTAGTCCGTGATCAGACCACGCGGAGGGGCCGTAATGCAGCCGCCGCTGAAACGAACGTGCAGTCGAGCGCACGCGCACTCAAGCGCGCCGCGGGACGGGCCGAAGCCATGGCCAGTCCACCACCGTGGGCAGACCACCCCCCCCTTTTCAGAGGTCTGAACATGCGAGATCCCATCCCCATGCCCCTACACGACGCTTCCCTGCTGTTGCGCGCGCACGCCGAGCACCAGTGGCTGTGTGAGCGGGTAGTTCCCGCGCTCGATCTCGTGGAGCGCGACGAGGGCCTCACCGACGTGAAGGCGCGTGTGGCGCTGACCCAGCTCGACGACGCTTGGAGCGGTGCCCTTCAGCGGGCCGCGCGTACCGACCGGGCCGCCACCCTGCTCGCCCTGGATCCCATGGGAGCGGGCCTGCTGGCTCCCGAGGCTCGCCGCTATCACCGCGGCCTGCGCGTGCTGCGCGCGGATATCGGCGCACGCAGGGCGGCGCGGGCGCACGAGCCGCTGCCCAGCACCGGCTGAGCACGACGACCTGCGGGTCGCACGGTTGGCGGTGTGACACAGTCGCGCGCTGGCGTCGTCGCGGCCGGGACGCCGCGGGCTGCTGGCCGTGCTCAGTCCCGCTGCGCCGCTCAGGCCGGGCCGCGCTCAGGCCCGCTGTGCGCTCAGGCGGAGGAGTGACGCGGCAGGCGCAGGACGCGCCGGCCGCCTTGGCGCATCAGATCCTCCACCGCGTCCACGACCTCCGCCTGCTCGGTGGCGGACAGCGCGGTGGGACGGCGGCGCATCCACGCGCTCAGCTCGCGGCCGTGGACGAAGGCGAGCTGGCGCGTCTCGGCTACGCGCTGGGGGAACTCCGACCACAACACGACCACCGGAGTCACCCAGCGGTCGCCACCGGTGCGGGCGCGAATCTCACGCTGCAGGGCACGCGCAGGGTCGACTACGCGACGGTTGAGGGCCACTCCGGGGCGGTCGGCCTGGGCGGTCCCGCCCTGACGCAGCCACACCCCTCCGTCCTGGACGCGCACGCAACCAAGCGGCTTGCGTGAGAGCACCAAGAAGACACCGGCGTCGCCGACCACCACATGCTCGGAGTCGCCGTGCCCCGGGTGGTAGCCACTGATGATCGTCCACTGCGCCACGGGAAGTCCACGCAGGACCGCCTCGGTGCGCGCCTCGGCCTCGCGGCTCTCGGCTGAGCGTGGGGCCTGTGCCTGCGGGGTGCGCTTGAAGGGCATGCGCGTGGCGGGCGCGCCGGCGGGGTCGCGCGGGCCGCGCGCGAGCGAGTGGCGCACGGCGTGCGCCCAGCGTCGTCCCTGCTCGGGGCGTCGCTGCTCGTCGTCTGGATCTGGGTCTTTACGCGTGTGCATCCACTTCTGGTTATCGACAGGGCCCAGGGTGACCAAGAGACCGGACGCTTGAAGCCTCGCGCCATGTCAACAAACAGCTACGGAGTGCGTTACGCGACGGATCAGCTCGCCGGGCCGCCGTGCGCCCTACCCTGCGCTCGTGTCCTCGCGGCCCACCTTCGACCTGCAGAGTCATTCTATCGCCTCCGACGGAGCCCTCGAGCCCGCCGAGGTGGTCGCGCTGGCCGCCCGCCGCGGAGTCAAGCTCCTCGCCCTGTCCGACCACGACACGGTGGAGGGCGTGGCCGCGGCTCTGGCGGCTGGCGACCGTTTGGGGGTCCGGATGGTCCCGGCCTGCGAGCTGTCCGCGGTGGATTACGAGGGCCAGGACCTGCATGTCCTGGGCTACCGCATCGACCACGAGAACCGCGCGCTGGGCGAGCGCCTGGCCGAGTTCCGTGCCGACCGCGCGCAGCGGGCCGAGCGCATGGCCGACGCCCTGCGCGAGTTGGGCTTCGAGCTCGACGAGCAGGCCATCGCCCGGCGACGCGACGCAGGCAAGCCCGTGGGCCGTCCACACCTCGCGGCGGCGGTGGTGGCGTGCGAGGCCAACCATGCGCGTCTGCGTGAGGAGGGGCTGCTCGACAGCGGCCGCTTCCTGGTGGCCTACCTGATCGAGGGGCGTCCGGGCTTCCGCGGGCGCGAGATGCCCTCGGTGGCCGAGGCCATCGCGACCATCCACGACGCCGGGGGCGTGGCGGTGTGGGCACATCCCTTCTGGGACGTATCCGAGCCGGAGCGGGTGCTGGCCACCATCGACCGCTTCTGCGCGCTGGGCCTGGACGGCGTGGAAGCCTTCTACGTCACCCACACGCAGGAGCAGACCGAGCTGCTGGCCGACCGCTGTGCGCAGCTTGGGCTGCTCAGCACCGGCTCCTCTGACTTTCACGGACCCGAGCATAAGCTGTTCTCGCGCTTCTGCGCCCACCGACTGTTCGGACGCGCGCCACACCTGGGACCGATCGGCGATCAGTCGGGGCCCAGCAGCTCCTCCAAGCGATAGGTCAGAGCCTCCAGGGCAAGCTCCTCGCTGACGTTGAGGTCCAAGCGCCGACGGGTGTCCTCGACCAGCGCCAGGCCGACTCGCAAGTCGGAGCTCGAGCGCCCGCTGGCGTCCGCCGCGAGGGCGACGCGACGATCCACGGCGTGCACGATCTCGGGCGCACCGTCGGCCACGCAGGCCAGGTCGCGCAGCCACAGCCCGCCCAGGCACAGGGCAAGGTCAACCGAGCGGGTGCGCGCCCGCCGCTCGCCCCGGCGCAGCCTCTCGGCCGCCTCGCGCTCGTGGCGCCGCCGATCAGAGGCTGGTAGCAACTCCAGGTCGGCGCCATCACGCGCCGAGAGCTCGCGCCCCAGGAGCTCGCCTGCGGCGCGCGCGGCCTCGAGCAGCGCGATCCAGGGTCGCTGCGCGGCCTGCCCCTGCAGTGCGCCCCGCACAAGGCTCTCCCCGGCCGCGCGCAGCGCCTCGCCCTGCTCCCCGGCCAGCTCGCGCGCCAGCCGGGCGTCGCCCAGCGCCAGGCGCGCACAGGCCAGCGCACGCTCCTCGCCCACCCCCTCGGCGCGCACGCGCGCGGCGATCTGCTCGCTGGGCAACGGGTCAAAGCGCACGGCCTGACAGCGCGAGACGACCGTGGCCAGCAGGTCCTCCGGGCGATCGGCCAGCAACAGCAGGTGCACGAACGGCGCCGGCTCCTCGAGCGTCTTGAGCAGCCGGTTGGCGGCCTGGTCGTTCATCGTGTCGGCGCCCTCGATCACGAACACGCGCCGGGAGGACTCAAACGGCGTGCGCGTCGCCGCGGCGATCACCGGCTCGTCGACATCGGAGACGAGCATCTCGGCGGCTCCGCTCGGGATCACCCAGGTCAGGTCAGGGTGCGAGCCTCGCTCCACGCGGCGGGCCACCATCTGGCGGTCGGCGCCGCCGTCGCTCAGCAGCGCCGCAGCGAAGGCACGGGCGACCGTGCGCTTGCCGGTACCCGAGGGCCCGTGAAAGAGATAGGCGTGCGACGGGTGCCCCGGCGGCGCAAGCGCCGAGCCGAGGACCGCACGCGCGTGGGGGTGCGCGTCGATGCCGGGAAGCACGGCGGCGGGGTCTTCAGAGCTCACCGGCGGCCAATGCTAGAGGCGCCGCCCGGCGACGCAGCGCACGTGCCCAGGCGACCGGGGGGCCGGCGCGGCCCGTCCGCGCTACGGTGCCCTGCCCTATGCGGGGGCGCCTGATCACCATCGAGGGGCTCGACGGGGCGGGCAAGAGCACCCTGGCCGGCACGCTCGCCGACGAGCTGCGCCGGTGGGGGCCCAGGGTGAGCGTGCTGCGCGAGCCCGGCGGCGTCCCCGCCGGCGAGCGGGTGCGTGAGCTCATCTCAGACCCCCACCTGAACCTCGACCACCGCGCCGAGGCGCTGCTCTTCGCCGCGTCGCGCGCCCAGCTGGTGGCCGAAGGCGTGGTACCCCTGCTCGAGGCGGGAACCTGGGTACTGCTCGATCGCTTCGTGGACTCCTCCCTGGCCTACCAGGGGGCCGGGCGCGGGCTGGGGGTGGAGGAGCTGCGGGCGGTCAATCGCTTCGCCACCGGCGGTCTGGAGCCCGATCGCACGCTGCTGCTGCGCATCGACCCGGCGGGCGGGCGGGCGCGGCTGCAGCGGCGCGGCGACGTCCCCGATCGCATGGAGCGCGAGAGCGAGCGCTTCTTTGCCACCATCGCTTCTGCCTATGACGCTCTGGCGGCACATGAGCCGGCACGCATCCGCGTCATCGAGGCGCGCGCGGCCCCCGAGCAGGTGCTCAGCGCGGCCCTGTCGGCGCTGTCGGACCTGCTCCAAGGATTCCGGGCGGGGAGCTAGATGAGCCTCGAGTTCGAGCTGGAGCGCTTTGAGCGCGTCACCGCGGCGCCGGGCTCGGTGCTGCTGCGTCTGGCGGGGCGCTGGTACGCCGCCGAGCCGCTGCGCCTGGGCACACCGGTGCTGCTGGTGGAAAGTCGGGACGCGTCGCGTCGACTGACGGCCCTGCCCGGACCCGAGGAGGGCGAGGCGCTGGCGTCGGCGCGGGGGCCGGCGTGGCGGGCCGCCTTCTCCGCCTCGGAGAGCGTGCTCGCCGGCGGGCTCTCCTTCGCGCTGGATCTGGGGCCCGAGGGGATCATCGACCTGCCGGCGCCCACCGAGCGCTCGAGGTCGGGCGGACCGGCGGTCAGCGCTCCCGTTTCCGGGTCGGCGTCCGTCGCGTCCGGGGAAGCGGCCGAGCGTGCGGTGGCCGCCGCGACGCAGACCGCCCGCCAGCTCACGCGCGAGCGCGATCGAGCCGTCGCGGCCGCCACCGCCGCCGAGCGTGCCGCCCAGGAGGCCTCGCGCCAGGCCGAGCGCCTGGCCGTCGCGCTGCGCTCAGCGCGCGCCGAGGCCGACGAAGCGCGCGAGCACGCGGCACGAGCCCTCGAGCAGTTTGCCGATACGAAGAGGTCCGAGGATCGGGCCGTCGACGAGCACGCGGAGATCGAGGACATCGACGACATCGCGGGCATCGAGGAGATCGAGGCGCCCCAGAGCGCCAGGGCGCCTGCTCGCCGGCTGCCCACGGAGACGGCCGTCGGCTTGGGAGTGGTGATCGCGGCGGTGATCGCGGCCGCGCTGCTCATCCTGGGGCTGGTGCAGGTCGTGCTGTCTTCCTGAGCGGGCGCCGGCGCCGGACGAGACGGCTGTGCCTATGCTGCGCCGACCATGAGCTACTCGATGAAGAACTTGCGCGACGTGGAGGACTCAGCCGTCAAGCACGGGTTCTCCGAGACTCAGCAGGCGCACTTCGCTCGTCGGGACCTGGGCGCCGAGACGACCGGCCTGGCCTACCACGTGGTGCGACCGGGCAAGCGCCAGGCCTTCGCCCATCGCCACCGCCGGGCCGAGGAGATTCATGTTGTTCTCGCCGGCCACGGACGCGTGAAGCTCGACGACGAGGTCATCGAGATCGGCCCCCTGGACTCGATCCGGGTCTCGCCGCAGGTCACCCGCGCGTTCGAGGCGGGGCCGGAGGGACTCGAGCTGTTGATCTTCGGCCCCCACCACGCCGGCGACGGAGAGGTCGTCCGCGACTTCTGGTCGGACTGACCGGCGGCTCGCCTCCCGACGCACCGTCCCGCCTCACCGCTTGCCGACGCTTACGGCTTCCTTAATAGGCGGCCGGCCGCGCCGCGACCGCCCGCCGCACGGGCTATAAGCGGGGGCGTGGACGGCTCGCCCAAAGCGCTGTGCGCCGGCGTCCGGGGCCTCGCCCTTGCCCTGCTCCTCACCCCGTCGCTCGCGGGTTGCGGTACCGATCAGCGACTCGGCGTGCCGGAGCCCGCGCGTTCGCCGCCGCTGACCGTGGCGCCGGCGGGTCGCGTGGTGGCGGTGGGCGCCCTGCCCGAGGGCCTCGTGGCCGACGGTCTGAGCGGCCTGGTCGCGGTCGCCGTGCGCGACGGGCTCGTGCTCCTGCATCGGGATGGTCGCCCAGCGGGCCATGTGCTCCTCGGCGACGGGGCCCGCCATCTGGCCCTCGCCGCTGCGGGCGGACCGGTGCTCGTGCCCAACGAGGCAGCCAACCGGCTCAGGGCGGTCTCCCTGCCGGGCATCCGGGGACACGGGCTCCCCCGGGTCGTGGAGGACGCCGCCGTGGGGCGCCATCCCCACGACGCCGCCATGGCCGCCGGACGCGCCTTCGTGGGCAACGAGTTCGCCGACAGCGTCTCGGTCGTGCAGGCGGGGCACGCCGTGCGGACCCTGCGCGTCCCGCGCCAACCCGGCGGCCTGGCCGCCAGCGGCGGCTACGTGGCGGTGGTCGCGGTGAGTGCCCGCCGCCTGGCTGTCATCGACGCACACAGCCTGGCCACCGTGGCCGTGCTGCCGTGCGGGCGCGGCCCCACCCACGTGGTTGCCTTCGCCGGGCGGCTGCTGGTGGCCGACACGCAGGGTCAGGCGATCCTCGTCTACGCGCTGTCTCCCACACCCCGGTTGGTGGGACGGGTGCCCCTGTCGGGCACCCCCTATGGCCTGGCCGTCGATCCCGTGCGCCAGCGCCTGTGGGTGACCCTGACGGCGACCAACCGGCTCGTCGCTCTGGACCTCCGAGCGGGCCTGCCCCGCCCGACGTTCAGCCTTCCCGTGGCCCGCCAGCCCAACTCGGTGGCCGTCGACCCGGTAAGCGCCACGGTGTACGTGACCGGCACCGACGCCGGAGTGGTGGAGATCATCCCGCCCGCGGGCCTGGCCCGCGCCAACCCGGTGGCGGCCCATGGCTGATCCGCGGGCCGCCGCCACCGCCGCGGCGTTCCCACGGGTTCTGCGCCCGCCGGGCGGCGCCCGTGGCGATCCGCAGTGGATGGCTCTGGGCGAGCGCGGCGCCCGCGTCCTGCTCGCCCTGAGCGCCGCCGCGGCCATCGCCGCGTACGCCTGGGTGTCTGTGCACCGCTTGGGCTACCCCTATGAGCTGCAGTGGATGGAGGGTGGCTCGGTGGAGCTGGTGAGCCGCGTGGTCGCCGGTCACTCGCTCTATTCGAGCCCGTCCCTGGCCTTCGCCTCCTGGCCGTATCCGCCCCTGTTCTTCTGGGCGTCGGCGGTGGTGGCCAAGATCGTCGGTCTGGGCTTCCTGCCCCTGCGCCTCGTATCGCTGGCCAGCTCGGTGGCCGCTCTGGCGCTGCTGGCGGCCATGATCGTGCGCGAGTCGGGCGATCGCGTCGCCGGACTGGCGGCCGCCGGGCTGTACGCGGCGACCTATCGCCAGGCGGGGGCCTGGTTTGACATCGGCCGCGTGGACTCCATGTTCATGGCGCTGACCCTCGCGGCTCTCCTGGTCGCGCGGCGAGCCCGCTCCGCGCGCGGCGGCGTCGCGGTGGGCGTGCTCGCCTTTGCCGGCTTTGCCACCAAGCAGACCGCACTGGTGGCGCTGGCCCCGGTGCTCCTTGTCCTGCTGGTCACGCGACCGCGCGTCGGCGGAGCAGCGCTGGCCGTGCTCGTCGCGCTGCTCGGCGCGTCGACGTTGGCCGGCAACGCACTCACCCAGGGCTGGTACGGCTTCTTCGTGTTCTCCGAGCTGGCCCACCAGCCGGTGGTCCCCGGCCAGTGGACGGGCTTCTGGACCCACGACGTGATCGGGGCCATGCCGCTCGCGCTGGTCGTGATCGGCGCGGGAGCGATGTTCCTGCGTCAGCGCGTGCGCGCCGGCCCGGCGGCCCGGTCCGGGGTGCTGTTCTACGCCGCCGCCGCCGGCGGCCTGCTCGCCGCCAGCTGGTCCTCGCGCCTGCACAGCGGTGGCTATGACAACGTGCTGATGCCCACCTACGCAGCGATCGCGCTCCTGGCGGGACTTGCCCTGGCCCTGGTGCGCGCCGGGGGCGGGCGACCGGCCGCGGTGCTCGTGAGCGGGCTGGCCCTCGCCCTGGTCGCGCAGATCGCGCTGCTGCACTACCCGCTGAGCGCCCAGCTGCCCACCGCGGCCGACGCGCGCGCCGGAGGCCGTCTCATCGCCGAGCTGCGCTCGCTGGGGGGTGGGGTGCTCGTACCCGACCACCCCTACTACGCCACCCTGGCCGGTAAGGGCACCTCAGCGCAGCAGGCCGGCCTGGGCGATCTGCTGCGCTCGGGCGGCGGACGGGGCCGTCGCGCCCTGCAGGCAAGCCTGCCGGGCTCCCTGCGCGCCATGGGCATCGACGCAGTCGTGCTGGACAACCGCCTGGACGAGGGACCGCTGTCGGAGGAGCTGCGGCGCGACTTCGTGCTCAGCCCCACGCCGCTCATCAGCGGCCAGGCCCTGTGGCCGGTCACCGACCTGCGCCAGCGCCCCGATCGGCTCTTCCTGCGCCGCTGAAGGAGTGTCGCGCGGCGGCCCGCCCGGATCGCCGGCGTCGCTAGCATGAGCCGCCCATGAGCGGCTCGACCGGCCTTCCCGTGCTCGTCGTCGCGCTGGCCGTGCTGGCGGCCCTGCTCGTGCTCGCCTCGGCGGGGTGGGGCCTCGCGCGCCTGCGCGGATGGGAGCCGCGCTGGGCCCAGGCGCTCGGCCACGCCATGGCCGAGGCCGGCTATCACTTCGAGACGACGTGGGCCGAGTTCAGCGACTGGCTGCGCCTGCGCCGCTGAGCCCCAGCGCCGCCTTTACTCACTGTTTGCGGCCTCTGTGGGGGGCCCGCGACGGCCAGCGCTGACGGGCTGCGCGGCTACCCTCTAGAGGTGTCTCTTCTGTCCGGCGAAGGCGTCGGTGAACTCGTCCGATCAAGGCGAGATGCTGCGCGACCCAAGGAACAGTCGAGTGGGCGTCGCGTGACGCCGGCGCAGAGGAGAGGAAGGCCATGGATTTGACCCCGCAGCCCACCATCACCGAGGAGCCCGTCTCGGGACGGCCGCTGCGCATGCGCCGGCGCTTCACCGAGCCCGGCGCGCATCCCTATGACACCGTCGAGTGGGAGCTGCGCGACGCGCGCATCGGCCACGGCGAGCGCATCGCCTTCGAGCAGGCCGACGTCGAGTTTCCCACCACGTGGTCGCAGAACGCAACCAACATCGTCACCCAGAAGTACTTTCGCGGTCAGCTGAGCTCGCCCGAGCGTGAGCGCTCGGTAAAGCACATGATCGACCGCGTGGCCGGCACCATCGCCGACTGGGGTCGCGAGCGCGGCTACTTCGCCAGCGACGAGGACGGTGACACCTTCGAGGCCGAGCTGACCTACGTGCTGCTGCACCAGATGGCCGCCTTCAACTCCCCGGTCTGGTTCAACGTCGGGTTTGAGGACAGCCCCCAATGCTCGGCCTGCTTCATCCTCAGCGTGCAGGACACCATGGAGTCGATTCTCGACTGGAACACGCGCGAGGGCATGATCTTTCGCGGCGGCTCGGGCGCGGGCATCAATCTCTCGGGCATCCGCGGCTCGATGGAGCCGCTGGCCAAGGGCGGTACCGCGTCGGGTCCCGTGTCGTTCATGCGCGGCGCGGATGCGTGGGCGGGCACCATCAAGTCGGGGGGCAAGACCCGGCGCGCAGCCAAGATGGTCGTCCTCGACGTCGACCACCCCGACATCCGCGAGTTCATCTGGTGCAAGGCCAAGGAGGAGGACAAGGCCGCGGCCCTGCGCGATGCGGGCTTTGACATGTCCATCGACGGCGATGGCTTCAAGTCGATCCAGTACCAGAACGCCAACAACTCGGTGCGCCTGACCGACGCGTTCATGCACGCCGTGGAGAACGACGAGGACTGGCGCCTGATCGCCCGCACCACCGGAGAGCCCGTGGGCGAGCCGATCGCCGCGCGCGAGCTGATGCGCGAGATCGCCGAGGCGGCATGGCGCTGCGCCGATCCGGGCGTGCAGTACGACACGACCATCAACCAGTGGCACACCTCGCCAAACAGCGGCCGCATCAACGCATCCAACCCGTGCTTCCCGGGCGATGCGCGCGTGCACACGACCTTGGGGCTGCTGCCCATCGGCGAGCTTGTGCAGCGCGGTGAGCGCGGTGAGCGCTTCGGCGTCTACACCCACCGTGCGACCGCCGACGCTCCAGGGGTTGGCGTGGTGGCCACGCAGCCGCTCGCCTTCATGCGCAACGGCGTCAAGGCGCTCGTGCGCCTGCGCTTCGCCAACGGCGGAGAGCTGCGCTGCACTCCCAACCATCGCCTGTGGACGCTCAACCGCGGCTACGTGCGCGCCGAGGAGCTCAGTGGCGAGGACCGCGTGCTGCTCAACGACAGCGCCACCCCAGCGGCGGATGCGACCTGGGAGCTACCGGTGGCCGACCTGGCCGCCGCGAAGTCGTTCGCCCGCGGCGGCAGCGTCGTGCACCATGAGCTGCCGACGCGCTGGAGTGAGGGACTGGCCGAGCTCAACGGGCACCTGATCGGCGATGGCTGCCTCACGGCGACCCAGACGAACTGGGTGTACGGCGGCGATGATGTCGCCGATGGGACGACCACGGTCCACGAGGAGCTGCTGCGCGGGCTCGTCGGCGGCGCCTCGCGGCAGGAGATGGACAACGGAACCGTGCAGCTGCGCGTCGGAAGTGCAGCGGTGCGCTCGATGTTCTCGCAGCTGGGCGTAACCTCGGCCCGTGCGTACGGCAAGCGCGTGCCGGATGCCATCTTCACCGCTCCGACCGAGGTGCAGGCCGCCTTCCTGCGCGGCCTCTACGGCGCCGACGGCTGCGTCTCGCGGGTCGAGTCGGGCGGCAAGGCCTCGCGCTACGTGAGCGTGGCCAGCCGCAGCGAGGCCTTGCTCAAGGACGTGCAGGGCATGCTCAGCACGTGGGGTATCCGTGGGCGTATCTACCGGGTGGGCGAGAGCGCCAAGGCGTCGTTCTCCTACACGCGCGCCGACGGCACCACGGTCGAGTACGCGCCACGGGAGGGCTATGACCTGCGCATCACCGGTAGCGATCTCGTCACCTTCGCGCAGGCCGTTGGCTTCTCTACGCCACGCAAGCAGGCGGCGCTGGAGAGCCTCATCGGCGAGTGCCGGCGCTACGCGACCAAGCGTCACACGACGCTGGTCGCCCGCGAGGATGACGGGCAGGAGGAGGTCTACAACCTGACCGAGCCGCTGCACCACTCCTACATGGTCGACGGCGTCGTCGTGGCCAACTGCTCTGAGTACATGCACGTCGATGACTCGGCCTGCAACCTGGCCTCGCTGAACCTGATGAAGTTCCGCCGCCCCGACGGAACGCTGGACACGGCGGCCTTCGAGCACACGATCGACGTCGTGCTGCTCGCCCAGGAGATCATCGTCGGGCCGGCCAGCTATCCGACGCCGGAGATCGCGGTCAACGCGCGCGCCTTCCGCCAGCTGGGACTGGGCTACGCGAACCTCGGCGCCTACCTGATGAGCAACGGCATGCCCTACGACTCAGACGCCGGGCGCGGAACGGCCGCGGCCATCACCGCGCTGATGACCGGACGGGCCTACCGTCGCTCGGCCGAGGTGGCCTGCGCGCTGGGGCCCTATGAGCACTACGAGGAGAACCGCGCGGCGCACAACAACGTCATGCGCATGCACCGCGACGCGTCGCACGCGATTCCCGACTTCGCCTGCTCTGACGGGGAGCTGCTGCGCGACGCGCGGAGGGTGTGGGAGGAGGCGGTGAGCCTCGGGGAGGCGCACGGCTATCGCAACGCCCAGGCCACGGTGCTCGCCCCCACCGGCACCATCTCCTTCCTGATGGACTGCGACACCACGGGCGTGGAGCCCGACTTCTCGCTGGTCAAGTTCAAGGAGCTGGTGGGCGGCGGGCAGATGACGATCGTCAACGGCACCGTGCCGCTGGCCCTGCAGACGCTCGGCTACTCGGACTCCCAGATCGAGCAGATCACCGCCCACATCAACGAGCACGGGACGATCCTCGGCGCACATGGACTCGCCGAGGAGCACCTGCCGGTGTTCGACGTGGCCGTGGGCGAGCGGGCCATATCCCACATGGGCCACCTGAAGATGATGGGCGCCATCCAGCCGTTCATCAGCGGGGCGATCTCCAAGACGGTGAACATGCCTCAGACGGCCACCGTCGAGGACATCGCCGACGCCTACGTGCAGGCCTGGCGTCTGGGGGTCAAGGCGCTGGCCATCTATCGCGACGGCTCCAAGACCGCCCAGGCCCTGCGTACCGACGCCCAGAAGGCCAAGCCGCTGGCCACCGAGCTGGACATAGACGCGCTGGTCGAGGGCCGCGTGGCCGAGGCGCTGGCCGGCGTGGCGGGGCCCGCCCGACGGCGCATGCCGCGCGAGCGCCAGTCGATCACCCACAAGTTCTCGATCGCCGGGCACGAGGGCTACATCACCGCCGGCATGTACGAGGACGGCAGCGTCGGGGAGATCTTCCTCACCGACATCGGCAAGGAGGGGTCGACCCTGCGCGGGATGATGAACTCCTTCGCCACGGCGATCTCCATCGCCCTGCAGTACGGGGTGCCGCTGGAGACGCTGGTGCGCAAGTTCAGCTACATGCGCTTCGAGCCCGAGGGGATCACCCAGAACTCCGAGATCCCCTTCGCCAAGTCGATGCCCGACTACATCATGCGCTGGCTGGCCTCCCGCTTCTGCGACGCCGACCTGCAGGAGGAGCTGGGGATCCTCACCCCGCAGGTGCGGGCGCAGAAGATGGCTCAGGAGACCGTCCAATCGCTGGCCTCGTCTGACACCGCCGGGCCGGCGTCATCTCCGGGTGGCAACGGTCACACCTTCCCTGCGCACAGCCGGGGCGCGTCGGCGGCCCCAACCGCTGGGCTGACCGACACGCCCCCGGTGGTGCCCGCACGCCTTCAGGGCCTCGACCTGGGGCCGGCCTGCAGCCAGTGCGGCGGCATGATGCAGCGCACCGGCTCGTGCTACACGTGCCCGAGCTGCGGCAATAACACGGGATGCGGCTGATCAGCGAATCCACACGCCGGCTGCCGATGTTGGGCCGCCGGCGGCGCGGCCCAGGCACCACCACCTGCGCGCGAACAGGCCCACCACCACGCGAATGACGCCCTCAATAAGCCGACCGCGATGCCACGGAGGCGCGCGGGCTGGGCCTCTGGGAATGTTACCCACTCCACAATGTAGCAAAGTAGCTACATAAGGCCGCCACACACGCGATAATGTAGCTATACTGCTACATTATGAGATTCGAGAATGGCCTGGCCGACGAAGCGACGCTGCGCGAGTTCGGCGGCCGCGTAGCGCGACTGCGCCTCGACCGCAATCTGACCCAGCGGCAGCTTGCCGACGAGGCTGGCATCTCGCGCCACACGCTACTGCGGTTGGAGGATGGTCATAGCGTGGCGCTCAGCGCCGTCCTGCGCATGCTCCGTGCGCTGGACCTGCTTGAGGGCTTGGAAGCCTTGGTTCCCGAACCGCTACCGAGTCCGCTCGAACAACTCGAACGCGAACGCGGTCAGCGCCAGCGCGCCTCCGGCGCCCAGGTCAGCGATGACATTGATGGCAGCGCATGGAAGTGGGGCACACCGTGACGGTGGCCGCGGTCCACCTCTGGGGCTCACGCATCGGCGCCGTCTCGCAGGAGGCCACCGACGCCCCGACGGTCTTCGAGTACACGCCACAGTTCGCGCGTTCCGACATCGAGCTGTCACCGTTGCGCATGCCGACAGGAGGCGGGCCCGCCCCGCGGTTCGCCTTTCCCGGATTGGCGCCGAGCTTCCGGGGACTTCCCGGGCTTCTCGCCGACTCGCTGCCCGACCGGTTCGGCAACGCCGTCATTGACGCATGGTTGGCACGCCAGGGCCGGACGCCAGCGAGTTTCAACGCGGTCGAGCGCCTGTGCTACATCGGCACTCGCGGCATGGGCGCGCTGGAGTTCCAGCCCACGCTGGGTCCTACCCCCGCAGCCGGGAGGGACCTCGATGTCGCCGCGCTCGTGCAGTTGGCCTCCGAAGTCCTCGCCGAGCGCCAAGGGCTCGACACCTCGCTCGCGGGCGAGTCCGACGAAGCGCTGCTCGACATCCTCGCCGTCGGGACCTCCGCGGGCGGCGCCCGAGCCAAGGCCGTCATCGCCTTCAACCCGAGCACCCGAGCGGTGCGCTCCGGCCAACTCGACGCCCCCGACGGCTTCGAGCACTGGCTGCTGAAGTTCGACGGGGTCGACAGTCACCGCGAGCTCGGCGACGCGCAGGGCTACGGCGCCGTCGAATACGCCTACGCGAAGATGGCGGGTGAAGCCGGACTCGAGATGATGGAAAGCCGACTGCTTGAAGAAAACGGCCGCCGCCATTTCATGACCCGCCGCTTCGACCGAGTCGGCAACGAGAAGCTGCATATGCAGTCGCTCGGCGCGCTCGACCACTACGACTTCATGCAGGCCGGCGCCTACTCCTACGAGCAGGCGTTCATGACCATCCGTCAGCTCGGTCTCTCGCGCGCGGCTGTCGACCAGCAGTTCCGCCGCATGGTCTTCAACATCGTCGCCCGCAACCAAGACGACCACGTCAAGAACATCGCCTTCCTGATGAACCGCACGGGCGAATGGGCCCTGTCGCCCGCTTTCGACATGACCTACGCCTACAACCCGTCCGGCCAGTGGACCAGCCAGCATCAGATGTCCGTCGCCGGCAAGCGGGACCGCTTCACCGTCAACGACCTGCGCGCCTGCGCGGAGACGGCCGCGATGAAACGCGGCGCCGCAGAGCGCATCATCACCGAAGTCGCTGCGGCGGTGTCCGAGTGGCACAGCTTCGCCTCTGAGGCCGGCGTGCCGCACGCGCAAGCCGCCGCGATAGCGACCACCCACCGGCTCGGTCTGGCGCGCGGATGAGCTCCTCGCCGCGGACAGATGTCGGCGCGTGAGCGCCACCAAGCGCGCGGGAGGGTGTTGACCGGCCCGCCGGAGAGCTCCGCCTCACCGATGGTGGCCGCACGGCTCAGCGCCCAGCTCCTGTCCGGACCGCCCGCGACCGATCCGATTGCGGTGGCCGAGCGGCTGCTGGCCGTTCAGGGGCAGGACCCGCGTGGGGCGCGACTGGCCGTACGGGCGCGATCGGAGGGTCTCTCGGCGGCCGACGTCGACCGCTCGCTGACCGAGGACCGCTCGCTGCCCATCACCTGGCTGAATCGCGGCACGCTGCACCTCGTCCGCAGCGAGGACTACCCCTGGTTGCACGCGCTGACCACGCCCCCGCTGTTCACCGCCAATGCGCGCCGCCTCAACCAGGAGGGCCTATCACCCCACGCGGTCGACCGTGCGGTGTCGATCATCGCGCGCTCCCTGGCGCAGGAAGGCCCGCTCACCCGCGCGCAGCTGCGAGAGCGCATCGCGGCGGCCGGGGTGCGCACTCAGGGACAGGCGCTCGTGCATCTGCTCATGCGGGCATCCCTGAGCGGCCTGACCGTACGCGGTCCGATGATCGCGCACGAGCACGCCTACGTGCTCGTGCGCGACTGGCTGGGCCGTGCGCGCCCCGTCGAGCGTGACGTCGCCCTCGCCGAGCTGGCCCGACGCTACCTCGCCGGCCACGGTCCGGCCGACGATCGCGACCTTGCTCGCTGGGCCGGGCTTCCGCTGCGCGACGCGCGCGCCGGACTGGGCGCGATCGCCTCCGAGCTGGATCACCGCGAGGACGGCCTGGTCGACCTGGCCAGGCGCCTGCCGGCTGCGCCCCTGCCGCCGCCACGGCTGCTCGGCTCCTTCGACCCCGTGCTCCTGGGGTGGACCTCGCGCGCGCCGCTGCTGGAATCTGACCAGGCGCTTGTCACCGTCAACGGGCTGTTTCGCCCGTTCGCCCTCGTCGGCGGACGCGCGGTGGCCACGTGGCGCCTGGTGGCGGGCAGGGTGGGCCTCGAGCCCTTCGGCCCCCTGACCCGCGCCCACGCGGCCGCGCTGCGGGCCGACGCCGATGAGGTCGTGAGGTTCCTGACGGCCGGTCGGTCCGGCGGGCCGGGATAGCCGCCGCTGCGCCCGGCAGAGTTCCCGCCAGCAGCGCCAGTCCTCGTCGCCCGGCCGGGCGACAAAGTCAACCCTAGAGGGAGCTCCTATGCGCCACGGTCGTCACCGTCTGTTGTTGGTCATCGCTCTATTAGCCGCGCTCGCGGCGTTCGTCGTCTCCTCCGCCGGGGCGGCACCGGCCGCCTCCCCCACTCCCAAGGCCCCGGTCCGTCCGGCCAAGCTCGCCGTCGGCGTCGAGGTCCTGCACTTCGCCACGGCCGGGCGACGCCTGAAGGCGACCGGCATGGTGACGGCCAACCTGACCGACGACCGCGGGCACACCAGCGTGGTCCACAGCACCGTGGCCCTGACGGCGGCTACCGGCGGAGGGGGCTGCAGGGTGTTGCACCTCGATCTGCAGGAGCTGACGCTCAAGCTGCTCGGTCTCAATGCTCACCTCGACCGCGTGGTACTCGACATCACGGGCAACTCCCGCGGCGGGGTGCTCGGCTCGCTGTTCTGTCGCCTCTCCCGGGCCAAGGCTGCCTCGGCCCGGGCGGCCGACGCGCGGGCGCTCAGCGCAGCGGTACGCAAGGGCCACGGCCACGCCCTGCGCTTCTCGGCGTTCCTGCTTCCCAAGGCGACCACCAGCGCGGCGCCGGCCGCCACCTGCCCGGTCCTCGACCTGGTCGTGGGACCGCTGAACCTGCAGCTGCTCGGCCTCGTGGTCAATCTCAACCGGGTGCACCTGGCGGTCACGGCCACGCGCGGGCAAGGCAAGCTCGGCGATACGTTCTGCCAGCTGGCCGACAACTCCACCGCGTAAGGCCGGCGTCCTTCGAGCTCGGGGCCGCCGCAGTGGCCGGTCCCGAGCCGCCCCGCCCCAGACACACGCCGCGCTCAGATCACGCCACCAAGCACCAGGGCGCCGATGAGGACCAGGATCAGAGCGGTGAAGGCATTGCCCCAACGCTCGGGCCACTCGCCCTGCACCTTGAGAGCTCCGATCGTCGCGGCGATGGTGAGCCCCACGATGGTCGCGACGGTCACGGTGGCGAAGATGAGCAAAGAGCCAACCGCCGTGCCCGCGCCTGCGGCGGCCGCGGCCAGGAAGACGGGCAGGATGGTCAGGTCCGGGGACGCCGCGGCCCCGAAGGGCACCATGACCGCCGCCAGTCGGGACAGGTGCCCCCGCTGGTGCTCGCCCACACTGGACCGACCACCACGTTGGCGCTCGCCCGCTTGTTGGGGATCTGACGCGACCAAATCATGCTGGGGGTCGTCGTGGTGGTGGTCGTGGCCGTGACCACGACCACTGAGCTCGAGCACGGTGAACCCGACGCCGGTGGCGATGAGCACGCCGCCGACGACCGTGTCCTGGGCGCTCTGCACGGCCGAGCGGAACTGGAGGCCGACCACGACGATGACCGCGCCCAACACGATCGACACGAGCACGTGGGCCACCCTGTCAGACCGGACAGCCGCGCGACGCGACCGATCGGGTAGTGGCGCGTGCGCGCCAGCACGGCGAGCGGCACCCAGTGATCCGGCAGGATGCGTGACCAAAGCCGACGCCCGCCGCCGCAGCGAGCAAGGCGGGTGAGGTGCTCATGCGCGCAGCAACCTCTACGAGGGTCCCGCGACGAGCGCCAAGCGTACGTGCTCGGCGTGGGACACGGCCTGGGCAAGCAGCTCACCCACGTGGTCGTCGTGCAGCCCGTAGATGGTGTGGCGCTCGTCGCGCTGTCCGACGACGAGTCCGAGGTGGCGAAGTACGCGCAGCTGCTGGGAGACCGCGGACTGCTCCATTCCGACGTCGCGGGCCAGGTCACCCACGGAGCAGGGTCCGGCACCCAGGCGACTGAGGATGTGCACCCGGCTTGGAGTCGCCAGCGCCTGCATGGTATCGGCCACGGCATGAGCCATAGCGCGGTCGAGGAAGGCGGGGTCCGCCTGGCGTCCGTGGCCCACAGCAACATCATCGCATGAACAGATGCTCACCTGTGCGGGGGCGTACCGCCCGTACCCTCGCATGGTGGTTGCCACCCTCGTCGCCCTGATCGTGCCACTCGGCCTGGACTCCTTCGCGGCGGCGGCCACACTGGGGCTCGGTGGGCTGACGGCCCGTGAGCGCTGGCGCATCTCCTTGCTCTTTGCCGCGTTCGAGGGGGCCATGCCCGTCATCGGGCTCCTGTTGGGGGCGTCGGTGGGTCACGCCGTCGGCGCCGTCGCGCAGTACGTGGCCGTGGCGGTCCTGCTGGCCCTGGGCCTCTGGGGCCTGTGGGGTGAAACGGGCGAAAAGGACGCCGATGTGCGCGAGCTGCTCCGCACGCCCGGCGTGGGTGCGCTGCTACTGGGCCTGAGCGTCAGCCTGGACGAGCTGGCCATCGGCTTCACCCTGGGCCTGCTGCGCCTGCCCGCGGTGCTCGTCGTCGTCCTCATCGCCGTGCAGGCGTTCGTCGTCGCGCAGGTGGGGATACGGGTGGGAGCACGCCTGGGCGAGCGGGTGCGCGAGGGCGCCGAGCGACTGGCCGGCGCCGCGCTGCTCGCGTTGGGATCGGTCCTGCTGGTCGAGAAGTTGCTCGCCTAGCCTGCGCCGCTAGCAGCGACGAGCTCGACCCAGGACGTGGGTGGCCACCAGTGGCGCAAACGCCATCGGAGCCACCCACAGACGCCGCTGATCCTCGATGGCAAACCCAGCTGCCGCGATGGCCGCGGACGTATCGCGAGCGGTGTGACAGCCGCCGAATCCCGTGGCCAGAAGGTGCGATCGACCAGGCGCTGACCGGCGGCCAGGGCCCGGCGCTCAGAGAGCACGTGCTCATAGAAGCGCAGCTCGCCGTGGGGGCGTAAGGCGCGGCGCAGCTCGGCCAGCGCCAGGGCTTGGTCAGACACCGAGCAGAGCATCAGACACGCCACCGCCGCGTCACAGCCGGCGTCCGGGAGCGGAAGCCGCTCGGCGGTGCCTTCTAAGACCGTCACCCTGACCGGCGCCCGGGTGGCGGCCGCCCGGGCGCGCTCGCGCAAGTAGGGCTCGGGCTCGACGGCGACCACCTCGGTGACGCCCCGCGGGTAATGGCCGAAGTTCGCACCCGCCCCGGCCCCAACCTCCACGACACGGCCCTGCAGCCCGGCGAGCAGCGTCCGGCGGTGGTCGCTCAGCGCGGGCGGCTCACGCCGGCTCATGAGCGCGTACAGCCGTGCGAAGAGCGGGTGGTGAACCTCAGCGGCCATGACGAGACGCAAGGCAGCGACGCGTGCGGCGAAGAGAGCGGGCCGCCCTCAGCGCCGGCGCCGAGCGACGCACGTGTGGTAGGTGCGCGTCATGCGTAGGGTCATCGTGCGCCCCCGGGAGCGCAGGCGAAGCACGACCCTCACCTCAAAGCGCCCACGCGGCAGTCCCTGTAGGTCCACGTCTGCTCGCAGGCGACGGCCCGGGTGGACGGCGGCGCGGCGTCCGTTGACGTACACCGCAGCGCCCAGGAGGCGCACGTGGCGACGGCGAGCGATGTGGATCGGGAAGTGGCGACGGCTGAAGCAGCGATGCGTCGACGCCATGCCCACGTGGACCACGCCGGGGATGGTGGTGGAGTTCGCAGCCGACGTGGCTGGCGCGGCGCTCGTGGCGCCGGCGGCGCAGGAAATCGACAGCGCCTTCTCCGCTGGCTCGGGCGCCGCCGGAGCGGTGTAGGGAGAGCTCTGGTCGGGCGGCTGCGTGGGACCCGCGGTTACGCCGTTGTAGCCGGCCTGCGTCACGAAGCCCAGCGTCCGCGCCGCCGCCAGGTGCTGGTTGATCAGGTCGTCGCCGAAGTGGGCGTTGATGGTGAAGATGCCCTCGTCACTGCCATCCTCCAGGGCGACCACGGGGTACTCGAAGGCGGGCGGCGTGTAGCCCAGCTGATCGTCGGCGAGGCTGAACACGAAGGGTGAGCTGGCGCTCTGAACGCGCTTGGCCAGCTCGGTCTGCACCTCCGGATAGGCCTCGCCCGGCGCCCCGGCCATGAGCAGCGAGACATCATCGTGTCCTCCATCCACTGTCATGCCTGCGCGACGGTGGTGGGCATCTGGGGGACGACCAACCCCAAGTACCTGAAGTTCGTCTACGACCAGATGCGCGCCGCGATCGAGGACGCTGCGGCCTCGGCGCGACCCGCCGCCCTGGAATGGGCGACGACCGACATCGGCTACGTCAACGACGTGCTCCTCGGCCAGCTGAACGCCAACGAGGGCTGGCCCATCGACGGCCAGCTCTCGGTCCTGCGGGCCAGCGACGCCCACACGGGGGCCACCATCGGCACATACGTCAACGTCCCCGCGCACGGCAACATCGTGCACGGTCCGGACTCCCACAGCATGAGCTCGGAGTACTTCGGCGCCGCCGACCGCTGGCTGGAGAGCCACCTCGGCGGAGTCGGAGTGGTCGGGCCGGGGACCCTCGGCGATCAGACGACGCCAATGCAGGGCACCGCCGCGTCCCAGGCCCTGACCGTCGACAGCCGCCTTGGCGCGTTGGTGGGAGCGACCGTCCTGCATGCCCTGGCCACACGCGCGCACCCGATCGTCGACCCCACCCTGGGCGGGGCGGAGCAATACGTCATCGTTCCCTTCACCAACCCGGCCCTGTCCGGATCGGACTGCGTGAAGGAGCTCACCTCGGTCGTGGGCACCCAGATCGATCGCAGCTGCGACCCGCCCTACGCGGTGGCGGCGACGGGCCTGGGCAGCTGGTTCACCACGCTGCGCATCGGCACGATCGCGATCGCCTCCGAGCCGGGGGAGGCCTTCCCGCACGTGACCTTTGCCGTGCGGCGAGTCCTCAGCGGAGCCCAGGCCGTGTTCACTCCCGGGCAGGCCCAGGACCAGCTCGGCTACTACTACGAGCCGTTCGCCTTCCCCACCACCTTCGTCTACTCGGCCGACCACAACATCTTCCACGCGAGCATGGCCCTGGCCGAGGCCAACGCGCAGTCCCAGTTCCCCAACGGGACCGCGCTCGGCTTCCGGGTCAGCCCGTCGGCCAGCGATCCGACGGGCAATGACTTCTCCCGCATCGCCCACCCCGGAGTGCAGGTGTTCGCCTACCCACAGCCTCAGGGTGCCCCGGCGCCCGGCGGCCTGACCCTGCCGATCGGCGTCTACCGCGCGCCGGCGCGCTGCCAATCGGCCAATCCGCTACCCACGGCGGTGTGCTCCTCCCCGGGCGAGCCCGGTCCGGCCACGGTCGACTTCAACGGCTCACCTCCGGTCCAGGCCGCCTCGCCGCCCCATGGGCCGTTTGCGTGCTGCATCGACCTGAGCCACACCTTCCCCCACCCCGGCACCTATGACGTCCGGGCCACGCTGCCCAGCGGCGAAACTTGGACGTCCACCGTGCACGTCCAGACGCCGTTCTTGGTCTACAACCAGGCGCACTACCCCGTCCCGGGGACCGTCCTGCCGTCGCCTGGGCAGTCCGGCCGCTAACCGCCCGGGCTCGGCTCCTGGGCGGGCGGGGGCTCGTCGGCTCGCACGGGCTGACCGAACTCGGGACACGCCTCGTTGCGACACTCAAAGCCGTGCTCGGGTCCGGCCAGGGCAGTGCTGGCGGGCTGTCCGCAATCGGGGCACTGAGGGGTCGCCAGAGCCACGCTTCGCGCTCCTAGGAGGGTCTGGCTAAACGATTAGCGAACCGCAGCGCTGGTCGACCGATCACTGTGCAGTCGCCGTCATGGTCTGGTGAGCGTTCCCATGAATGACGAGGTGGGCCACGGCCACCGCCGTAAGCGCGCCGAGCAGAAAATTCCCGGACGCAAGCAGGAAGCGAGGAAGCGACGAGCCATCCTGTCCAAACGTTAGTGGTTTTCGCCTGCGCGGCGAGCGGTACGGCGCGCGCCCGAGCGAGCACGCAGGACAGCTTGGCGAGGATCATCAGGTCGCCGTAAAGCCGCACCCGATCCAAGCCTCGGACCGCAACTGCAGCAGCGCCCTTTCATGCTTGAGCCGTCCGACCTCCCGCTCGACGGCTGCCACGGCTGCCGTAAAGCTGCGTGACCGCTCAGTCTCGCGTCTCGCGCAGGGAGGGCGGGGAGGGGGATACGGTCTCGACGGCCATGAAGCCCACAATCTCCTGGTCCACACCCTCAGGAACGCAACTCCGCAGGGTCACTTTGGCTTGCTACAGCGGGATTTACCATGGTCGACGGACAGAAAGCGTCAAGCTTGAGGACATCAGCGCCGGTGTCTATAGTGATGCTGTATCGCTCGGTCGGCCCCCGGTAGAGGGGTAGCGGGCTGGGCGCCGCTAGGCTCGCCGTAAGGTGGGCCTAGCGCACTTAAGCCCTCGAGACTGCAAGGCTGACGTCGTGTCCGCCTCCGGAACGAGGATTATGTTGCGTTTCTCGACGAGTCGGGAGAATCGAATCTGCAAGTCGTAGCGGGCGTGCTGATTCGCGCGCGCTGGCTACGCGCAGCCGAACGGCGCTGGCGCGACTTCATCAGGGACCATCTTGGTAGCCGCTCGGGTCGCACCGAGGTCAAAAGTCGGGAGCTGATGAGGGGTGAAGGGTGTCTCGCTCCACGCTTAGACCCGGATTCTGGCGAGCGGCGGGACTGCCCTCAGCGCGCAAGCGGCAGGCCGACAGTTCTACCGTGACGCGCTAGAACACATAGCGAAGATCACCGAAGTTCGGTTCCTCACGGTTGGATTGCCGACCAATCGGCCACTGGAGGTCTATCGCCTCTGGTTCTGGCTGGCTTATGCATCCCTCATAGAGCGGCCGCGCGCTCCGAGACCCCGCCTCCCGCTGACCGTCATCGACGGGGAGGACGTGGCCTTTCGCAATGCCCAGGACCTCATCGCGTTTCGTTTCCACCGGACCTTTGGGGGATTGCGGTCGTATATGCGGCGCGGGTCTGAGTGGTTCGTGGGTGGTGCGACACACCACGACAGCGCCCTACACCCCTTCGTCCAGATGGCGGACTTGGTAGCCGGGGTCGGGCGATATGCGATGGCTGGGCACGTTCCTCAGGGTGCCTGGTATAGGCAACATCTTCAGGGATCAACCTGGCGGGATGTCGACGTGTCGGCCCACGCGCTCGCCCGCTTGCAGCACTCTATCGCCGAATGACGCCTGCCAGAGCGGTTGGCCAAGCGCGCTGCTCGTGCCCTGATTCCGCATCCAGGAGTGGGGTAGACCGCCGCCCGACGTACGGCAATGTGCGCACCCCGGAATCTCAATGAACACGGGCCTAGCGAGTGCGGTAGTCGCTCCTAGGTGCTCTCCGAGCGAGCCATGAGCACCTGTTCAGACCCGCGACGCGCGATCACGACCACGCCCAGCAGGCGCGAGCGCTGCGCGTCGGTGAACCCGACGTAGACGGCCGCGTCGTCGCGCACGGTGAAGCCCCACACCTCGTCGGCCTCCTGAGCGCGCAGCTGCTCGAGCAGCGCGCCGATTCCAGCCGAGGGAATCCCGGCGCTGCGCGCCTGCTCCAGGCGCTCGGCGTAGGTGCGCGTCAGCGCCTGTGGGTTGCCCCGCGCCAGGGTGAACGTGGGCGCGCGAGCGGCGTGCAGCGCCTCGTGCAGCTTGGCCGCCCGCGCGGCCATCTCTTCGGCGAAGGGCAACGCCAGCGCCTGCTCGCGCGTCAGCGTCTGGATGGAGGAGATCGCGCTCATCGGACCTCTGGGCAGATTCCCGCCGAGGGGCAGGCGTATTCCCCCTGGTCGCCTCCCTGGCAGCGGCACCGTTGCCTGGATCGCGGTTGCCGTTTCCGCGTGGCTGTCCTCGGGCAGTTGAGCGGTACGCGCCTGCGGAGCACCTGCTTGCACCCGCGGCACCTGAACCCGGCATGGAGCGCACTGACGTCGGGCGAACTTTTTCCAAAAGGAGACCCATGAGCTCGAGCACCGTCAAGCGTCCCATCGAGGCCAGCGACACCTTTGCCATCGGCGAGCGCACCGTGCACCGCTTGGGCTTCGGCGCCATGCAGATAACCGGAAAGGGTGTCTGGGGCGAGCCCAGCGACCGCCAGGAGTGCGTGCGCGTCCTACGCCGCGCCGTCGAGATGGGGGTCGACTTCATCGACACTGCCGACTCATACGGTCCCCACGTGAGCGAGGAGATCATCTGCGAGGCGCTGTTGCCCTACGGCGAGAGTCTCCTCATCGCCACCAAGGCGGGCCTGACGCGCACCGGGCCGGGCAAGTGGGTGCCGGTCGGGCAGCCGGCGTACCTGCGCCAGGAGTGCGAGATGAGCCTGCGCCGGCTGCGCCTGGAGCGCATCGAGCTCTTCCAGCTGCACCGCATCGACAACAAGGTCCCTGCCGAGGAGCAGTTCGGCGTACTGCGCGACCTGCGCGACGAGGGCAAGGTGGGCAGCGTAGGCCTGTCGGAGGTGTCGGTGGCGGACATCAAGGCGGCGCGCAAGATCGTCCCGGTGGCCACCGTGCAGAATCTCTACAACCTCACCGAGCGTAGGTCCGAGGACGTGCTCGAGTACTGCCAGAGCGAGGGGATCGGCTTCATACCGTGGTTTCCCATCGCAAGCGGCGAGCTGGCTCAGCCCGGAGGCCCGGTGGATGAGGTGGCCAAGGCGACCGGTGGCTCCCCCTCCCAGGTGGCCCTGGCCTGGCTGCTGGCCCGCTCGCCGGTCATGCTTCCCATCCCGGGCACGTCCACCGTGGCCCACCTGGAGGAGAACTGCGCCGCGGCTGAGCTGAAGCTCTCAGGCGAGCAGGTGGCCCAGCTGACCGCCGCCGGGCGCTGAGACTCGAGGGGCATGGAGCCCGACGCTCTGGTGGAGGAGGTCGTGCCCCTGCGCGACGGAGAGCTGACGGTGCTGCGCCCGCGAGACAGCGAGTCCTTGATCGACGAGCACGCCTTTGAGCAGGACGAGTTCCTCCCCTTCTGGGCGGAGCTGTGGCCCAGCGCCAGAGCGCTCGCGCGCCGTCTGGACGGTCGCGCGTTTCGGGGCGCTCGCGTGGTCGAGTTGGGCTGCGGCCTGGGCGTCCCCAGCCTGGCGGCGGCCCGCTCCGGCGCCCGCGTGCTGGCCACCGACTGGTCCCAGAACGCGATCGATCTGCTCGCCGACAATGCGCGAGCCAACGGCGTCGCGCTGCAGACCGCGCGCATCGACTGGGCCCACGCTGACGCGCTCGTCGCGCGCGGGCCCTTCGACCTGGTGCTGGCCTCCGATGTCCTCTATGAGCGGCGCAACGTCAGCCTGTTGCTCAGGCTGCTCCCGCGCCTGGGCCGCGAGGTGTGGCTGTCGGACCCGGGGCGCGCCTTCGCGCAAGCCTTCCTCGAGCAGGCTCCGCAGCTGTGGTCGCTGGACACGGTGGGCGACGACCGCGTGCTGGTGCATCGCCTGCGGCGCCTGTGAAGCCACGCCTACGGGCCCCGTTTGCGCATCCCGGCAGGCGGGGCTAAAGGATCAAGCCGTGACGGTCGCTAACGTAACGACATGACCTCCACGCACGAGATGACCACGCGCGGCGGGCACTATGGCTCCCTGGTGGAGACCATGGAGGCGCGCGGCGCAACCAAGCTGCATCCCGCCGAGCGCGAGCAGCTGCTGGCCGCCGCCGACGCCCTGCTGTTCGATGAGCCCGAGGGTGAGGCGGCGCTCACGCGCGCGCTTGAGTTGATCGAGCGCCTGCAGGAGAGCGAGCGCTGGACTCCCGAGAGCGTGACGCGTCTGCGCGAGCACCTGCTGGGTTGCGGTCCGGGCGCCGTGGGCGCCTCCTAGAAGACCCGCGGCGATCTGCCACAATCGCGGGGTCGCCGCCGACGCTGTCAGCGGCGCGTTTGAAGGCAGCGGCGTCGCACGTCGGCGCACGCCGCACGTCCAGCCCCGGCGTACCCGCCGCGGGCAAGTAGCAGCAACTCGTCGTCGAAACTCCCAGTGTGAGCACCACCGAGGAAATGGCCGCTGTCCCCCCTCCCGCGCTGCGCGGGTCGGCTCGTGCCCGCCATCACACGCGTCGAGCGGTGCGCGCCGGAGCGCCGGAGCTGCGCACGCTGGCCAAGTTCGTGCTCGTCGGAGGGTCGGGCTACCTGGTGAACCTGCTCGCCTTCGCCGTGGCTCAGTCAGTCGGCGCCCATCATCTGCTGGCCGCGACCTTCGCCTTTTTGGCCGCGGTGCTCAACAACTTCCACTGGAACCGTCGCTGGACCTTCCGCGCCGTGGGGACCGAGGCCCTGCATCGTCAGGCGCGGCGCTTCTTCATCGTCAGCGGGGCCGGCTTCCTGCTGGCACTGCTCATCCTGCAAGTGCTGGTGGACGCCGGCGCGACGCCGCTGGTCGCGCAGGCTGTCTCCATCGCGGCCGCCACGCCGCTCGGGTTCGCGGGCAACCGCCTGTGGACCTTCGCCTGAAACGCTCTGAGCTCCAGGTCGATCGGCGCCGGGCGTCACGCGGACGCCTCCCGAGCCACGTGCTGGCGTGCCTTACCTGGCGTGCGCCGAGGCCGGCCCGTGGGAGACCATCCGCAGGTCGGCCAAGGGGCACGGCAGCGAGTCGGTGGTGGCGTCAAAGGCGACCAGCGCGTCATGGCCGAGCCGGGCAAAGCCGGCGCGCACCTGCTCCCAGTAGCGGCGCGAGACGGTCAGGCGGCCCTCGGCCAGCCCCCGACCGGCCCGCTCGCGTGCTGCGGGCAGGCCGACGTAGGTCCACACGGTGTCGGCCACGGTGGCACCCCGCACGCTCGCGCCGACCTTCACACGCGCATAGCTGCGCTCACGCTCATCGAGTGCGGCAAGCTCTTGCGCTCCCACGGGCAGGGCCAGCCCGTTCACGCGCGAGCCCGTCGCGGGGGCGACATCGAGGAAGGCGACCATGACCGCGGGCCGCCCTCCGGCCGCGTCGAGGTAGTGCTTGTAACCGGGCAGGTCCACGCCGTTGTCCATGGCCACCGTCCAGCTTCGCCGCCATCCCACCAGCTCGCAGGGAATGGCGTCGGCTGGCCGCGAGGCGTCAGCGCCGGCCAGAAGGGAGCCGTAGGCAAAGACCCAGGCGTCGCGCCCAGGGGTGGGGACGATGCGGTGGCGGGGCGCGCCACGATGGGATCGTTTCAGAGGCACCGCGGGGGTAGGGTGACGGCCAATGGAGGGCCACGAGGCGCTTGAGCGATTTGAGCAGTCCGAGCAGGCGGCGGAGGCGCGAGAACACTTCGGTCGCCGCGTCGCCGTGCTGGTGGCCATTATGGCGGCAATGCTCGCCGTAGCCACACTGTCAGCCAACCAGGCGACCGAGAACACCATCCTCGACCAGGCCAAGGCGACCGATGCGTTTAACGAGCTCGAGGCCAACTCGCTGAAGAAGCACGTCAACAGCAACGATTCTGCCCTGCTGCGGACCCTGGCTCCAGGCAACCCTCGCGCGGCACGCCAGGCCGCTGGCCTCGACGCCGCCACCGCGCGAAAGTACGCGCCCAACGAGCAGCAGCTGCTCGTCAAAGCACGCGGCTTAGAGGAGCGGCGCGATCGCTCCGAGGAACACCACCGCGGCTTTCAGCTCGCGGAGGGCGCCTTTCAGCTCGCGATCGTCCTCGCCTCGGTCTCGATCGTCGCCCGCGTGACCGGCCTCGCGCTGCTCAGCGCGGGGGTCGGCGTGGCGGGCCTGTTGCTGCTCCTCGACGGGTTCGTCCTCGCCGTCAAACTGCACTAGCCGCGTCAGGGCGCGGATTGCCTCACGGACTGATCATCAGACATCCGCGAAGCCAACCGGCGAGCCAGGGCCGGCGCGGCCAGCAGCATCACGAACAGGCGCAGCAGCTGTATCGAGAGCACGAAGGTGGTGTCGGCGCGGCTGCCCACCGCCGTGGCCAGGACCGCGTACAGGCCTCCGGGAGTGGTGGCCAGGTAGCCGTCGAGCGCGCTCACGCCGGTCAGCGAGGCGAGCAGCAGGCCAAGCAGCGCGCAGGCCACCAGCAGGGCGCCGATGAGCACCAGCGCCGGCACGATGACCCGCTGGGCGCTGCGCAGGCTCTGGGGTGTGAAGCGCAGACCCACCTGCAGGCCGATGATCGCGAAGGCGACACCCTGCACCACGGCAGGCACCGCCGCGGTGAGGGGCACGCCGAGGAGCGTTAGCCCCCCGGTCACCAGCATCGGACCCAGCAGCGAGGCGGCGGGCAGACGTACCAGGCGGCCCAGCAACACGCCAAGGACAGCCGCTACCACGCAGAAGGCCAGCCCCGAGGGAACACTCGACGTCGTCGCCACGGCGGCCGCGTGTGTCGCGCCGGCGCCGAGTCCGGGCGAGAGCAGCGCGGCGACCGGCGGGGTGATCAGCACGATGACCACCACGCGCAGGTACTGCATGACGGCGACCAGCCGCTCGTCGGCGCCGAGCTCGTTGCTGATGGCGATGATCCCCGACGCTCCGCCGGCGATCATGCCGAACGACGCCGTGACGCGATCGGCCTCGCTCACCCGCGCCAGCACCAGCCCGGTGATCACCGTGAGCCCCAGGGTGGCCAGGCAGACCAGGGCGACAGCCGGCCAGTGGGCGCCGACGGCGCGCAGCGTGGACAGGCGCAGGTATGACCCGAGGGCGACCCCGATGACGGCCTGAGCCCCGGTCACCGCGTAGCCGGGGACGTGCGGCGCCGACGGCGCCAGCAGCGCCCAGGCGATTCCCACCAGCAGCGCCGCGAACAAACTCGGCGAGGGAACGCCGACCGCCGACACGGCAAGCGTCGCGGTGGCGACCCCCGCCACGATGGTCAGCCAGCCCAGCCGAGATGAGACGGACTGAGGCCGCTCAGTAGCTGGCGTGCCCCGGCTCGGGCCACGGCGCGAGCAGCGGCCAAGTGTCCATGCGCACCGGCGTACCCGGCCGACGCGTGGGGCACACGGGGCGAGAAGCCGCCGCCCGGCCTGACCCGCCGTGGGCCACCTGCTTTCCCTTCCAGAACCGGGGAACCTTCCACCAGGCGGTCGAGGTCATCGGACACCGTCCGCGCTGAGCGCAGGAGCCGGCGGGGTCGCTGAGCGGGGCGGTAGGGCAAGATGCTCAGAACGGACGTCTGTGCGCACGGCGCCCGCCGACCACCCGTGAGCAGGAGAGAGACATGGACTTCGAGCTGAGCGACCGTTGCCGCGATTTCCAGGAGCGCCTGGGCGCGTTCATGGACGAGCGCGTGTACCCGGCCGAGCGCGTCTACGAGCAACAGCTGCGCGAGGCCGGCGACCCGCACGCCCAGCCGGCGATCATGGAGGAACTGAAAGCCGAGGCGCGCGAGCGCGGGCTGTGGAACCTCTTTCACCCCGATCCGCAGTGGGGACCGGGTCTGTCCAACGTCGAGTACGCCCCGCTGGCCGAGATGCTCGGCCGCAGTCACATCGGCTCAGAGGCCTGCAACTGCTCGGCACCGGACACCGGCAACATGGAGGTGCTGTCGCTGTTCGGCTCGTCCGATCAGCAGGACCGCTGGCTGCGCCCGCTGCTCGACGGCGACATCCGTTCCACCTTCGCCATGACGGAGCCCGATGTCGCCTCCTCCGACGCGACGAACATCCGCCTGTCGATCGCCCGCGAGGGCGACGAGTGGGTGCTCAACGGGTGCAAATGGTGGGCCTCGGGCGCCCTGCATCCTCATTGCGCCGTGCTCATCGTGATGGGCAGGACCGCCGGCGGCTCTGAAGCCCCGCCCTACAAGCAGCAGAGCATGGTGCTGGTGCCGCTCGATGCGCCCGGCCTGGAGGTGGTTCGCGGGCTGCCGGTGTTCGGCTACCAGGATCAGGAGGGCCACGCCGAGCTTCGCTTCGATGCCGTGCGCGTGCCCGCCGAGAACCTGATCGCCGGCGAGGGCGACGGCTTCATGATCGGCCAGGCCCGCCTGGGCCCGGGACGCATCCACCACTGCATGCGCTCGCTGGGTGCCGCCGAGCGAGCGCTCGAGCTGCTCTGCCGGCGCGCCACGCGGCGCGTGACCTTCGGCCAGCCCGTGGCCATGCGCGCCAACGTGCAGGACTGGGTCGCCGAAGCGCGCATCGAGATAGAGATGCTGCGCCTGCTCGCCTTCAAGACGGCGTGGCTCATGGACACGGTGGGCAATCGCCACGCCCGCGTGGAGATCGCGGCAATCAAGGTGGCGGCCCCCAACGTCGCCCTGAAGATCATCGACCGGGCCATCCAGGTGCACGGAGGCGCGGGCGTATCCGACGACTTCCCGCTGGCCTGGATGTACGCACACATGCGCACCCTGCGCCTGGCCGACGGGCCCGATGAGGTGCACAAGCTCACCATCGCCCGTCGCGAGCTGCGCCGTCACGCGCCCACCGACGACGACGGCGCGCCGGACGCCCGCGCCGTCACGGCCGACCAGGGCGCCCGGAGCTAGGCCGGTGGAGATCTCAGAGCGGGTGGTCGTCGTCACCGGCGGCGCGTCGGGCATCGGGCGCGCGCTGGCGCGGCGGCTGGTCAGCGCCGGTACCAGGGGCGTGGTGGTGGCCGACCTGGACGAAGCGGGCGCCCAGGCGGTGGCCGCCGAGCTCGGCGACCGCGCCCTGGGGGTCGGCTGCGACGTGTCCGAGGACGCCGAGGTCAACCGCCTGATCGACCGAACCGAGGAGGCGTTCGGCCCGGTCGATGTCTTCTGCGCCAACGCGGGCATCGGCACCGGCCATGGCCTGGATGCTCCCGACGACGTCTGGGACCGGATGCTGGCGGTCAATCTGCGCTCCCACGTGCTGGCGGCGCGGCGGCTGATGCCGGGATGGCTGAAGCGTGGAGAGGGCTACTTCGTGTCCACCGCATCGGCTGCCGGCCTGCTCACCCAGGTCGGCGATGCGCCCTACGCGGTCACCAAGCATGCGGCGGTGGCCTTTGCCGAGTGGTTGTCGGTGACCTACGGCGACCGCGGGGTGCGCGTGAGCTGCCTGTGTCCCATGGGCGTGAACACCGCCCTGCTGCAGGGCGGCCTGGACACCCCGGGCAGTGAGGGGCTGGGTCCCCGGCTGGTGGCGGCCGCGGGTCGCGTGCTCGAGCCCGAGGAGGTCGCCGAAGCGGTGATGGAGGCGGTGAGCGCCGAGCGCTTTTTGATCCTGCCCCATCCCGAGGTGCTCACCTTCTTTGCGCGCAAGGGCGCCGACTACGACCGCTGGCTGGCCGGCATGCGCCGACTGCAGGCCCAGGTGGGCGGGGCCGGGTGAGTGGACATGAGCGAACCGCGAACCGCAGGAGGGACCCTTGGGAAAGAGTTTGATGCGCTGATGCGATAGCATCGTCCGCATGCGCACGACGCTCGACCTTGACGGAGATGTCGTCGCGGCCGCCCGGGAGTTGGCCGCCGAAGGGCGCCGGTCACTCGGCTCGGTGATCTCCGAGCTGGCGCGCCGTGGACTCACCCCGGCGCGAATCGAAGCCGACGGCGACCTGCCGGTGATCCGCGTGCCTGCCGGCACGCCGGCGATCACGCTGCAGATGGTGCGGCGCGCGCTCGACGAGGACTGACGGCGGGGTGGCGCTACTGGACGTCAACGCGCTGGTCGCGTTGGCCTGGGACTCACACGTTCACCATCCAGCAGTACGGACGTGGTTCAGCGGCAACCGCGATGGTGGGTGGGCAACCTGCGCCGTTACCGAGAGCGGCTTCGTGCGCGTATCGTCGAACCCCAAGGTGCTCCCGAGCTTCATTCCGGTCGAGGCTGCTCGCGACGTCCTGTCGGCGCTCCGTAACGTTGGTGGCCACCGCTTCCTCGCCAATGACGTATCGCTCGCCGATGCCGACGTCCCGCCCATCGCTGGTCACCGCCAGGTGACTGACGCGCAACTGCTCACGCTGGCACGGCGGCACGGCCTCCGCTTGGTGACCTTCGACTCCGGCATCGTCGCGCTGGCCGCAGGACGCGACGTGGAGCTGCTCACCGCATGAGGGCTCCGCCCCGTCTAGCGCCGGATCGCGCCGCCCCGTCTCCTACGGACGAAGGATCAGAGGCTCCAACCGTCTCACGCGCACTACAGAACCCTGACATCACCGACGACATTGGCCACTGGGTCAGCCTCCCCGACGCCCCCCAGGGGTGGGCAGGGCACGCTGACGCAGGCCCGCGGACCAGCCCGTCTCGAGGAAGCTCTCCAGCGCGGGGAACTGACTGGCCACGTAGTTCCAGTCGTGGCCGCCTGGGGCAACGCTGATCGTGCGCGCGGCGTGAGCCCGGCCGAGCAACGCGGCGAACTGCTGGGTCTGACCCTGCACTCCGGGGACATCGTCGTGGGCGGCGTCGAGCAGCAGGATGTGAAGTCCGTGGGCCCGGGCGAGCTGCTGATCGGGGCTGTTGTAGGCGCGCAGCGCGTCGCTGGTACCCAGGACACCGTCGGGGTCCTCGGCGTGAAAGTAGCCGGCAATGGACACGAGCTGGCCGAACCGGTCAGGGTGGTGCAGGGCGATGTTGGCCGCACCGTAGCCCCCCATGGAGAAGCCGGCGATCGCGCGGTGCGCGCGATCGCGCCGGTCGGCGCCCTCCACCGCGGGGATTACGGTGGAGATGAGAAAGCTCTCCAGTCGCTGGGAGCCGTCGGCTGCGTCGGCCCACTCGGGATCGGGATGCGCGGTGTGCCCGTTGGGCGCCACGACGACGAAGGGCGCCGCGCCACTGGAGAACAGCCGGTCCAGCGACGCCGCGAGCCCGTGGCCAAAGATCTCCGAGGCGTCGCCGGGCAGGCCGTGCAGGAAGTAGAGCACGGGCAGCAGGCGCGAGTCGGCCACGGCCGGGCGGTAGATCCAGACGGTGTGGGTGGTGTGGGTCGTGGGCTCGGTCAGGTCGACCTGCGATACGCGCCCCGGACCGGTAACTCGCGGCCCCGCGCCCGCGCCCGACGCCAGGGCGGTCGTGGCGGCCAAGCCCGGAGCGCCGTGACGAGCATGATGCCCGGCGGCGGTGGCCGCCCACAGCCCGGTGATACTCAGGCCGAGCAACATGGCCAGCCCCCCCGGGATGCGGGTTCGTCGGCGTCGGCGGGCCTGGATGCGACGCCGCTCAGCCACGCGGCGGGCGGCTCGCCGGCGGGCTATACCGTCGAGCTCTGCCGGGGTGGGAGCCGGGGCCTCGAGCGAGACGGAGGGCTGCTCGTCGGCGCGCCGCAGCACGAGGCTCTCAGCGCCGTCGTCGACCGGGACGGGCTCCAGCGCGAGAAGCTCGTCGAGCTCACGCGCGAGTGCAGACCGCGCGTGCGGGTCGGCGCGGGGATGGGCGCAGGGTGCGGACAGCGTGAGCAGATCGACGGGATCGTTTGGCGACACACCCCTATTAGGGGTCGGTCAGCAGCGAAGTTGCTCTTTCGCAAGAGAACTTGCGCGACGGCCCGATGTGGTCGGTGCCGGTGGAGGAGGCGGACGACCCCCTCAGTGTCAGCCCGCCAGCGACGGTCTTGCGTCAGGCTGCAGCGGTCTGCGTGGACGACACGCAGTCCGGCAGAGCAGGCGCCAGCCGGGTGAGCACGCCGTCGGCGGCGCCGACCCGCGTGCCCGTGAGCAGCGCCGGCGTCGTGCGTCGCTCGGCGAAGGCCTGGACCTCAGCGGGGCAGAAGCGCCGCTGGCCGCCGGGGGTCCGCCGCGCGGGCAGGTAGCCGATGTCTGCCCAATGGCGCACCGTACGGGCCGGAACCCCCAGGCGAGTGGCCACCTCGGCCACGCTGAGGTGCAGGTGCTGGGCGCCGTACGTCTTCTCTGGGTCCATGCGGCGTATTCGGCCCCCGAGGTCCCCACGCCAAAGCGCGGCAGGAGAATCCTGGACCTTTGATCGACCGCGCGGCGAGCGCGGGGCTTCCGCGCCGGGGCGTCCGCGGGCTGCCGAAGCCGGCCCCGCGTGATCGCCCGGTAGCCGTCCTCTAGCCGTTGAGGCGCTTCTTCAGCGCGCTGGCGGCCGAGAACCTGGCCGCCTTGCTGGCCGCGATGTCGATCGTCTCCCCGGTGGCGGGATTGCGTCCCTGACGAGCCGAACGCTCGCTCACGCTGAACTTGCCAAAGCCGGCCAGGGCAACCTCGTGTCCTGCGGCCAGCTCGTCGGACACTGCCTCGATGGTCGCGTCCACCGCCTCGCGGGCCTGTCCGGCACCGATTCCGGTGCGCTCGGCAACCTTGTCGGCGAGCTCATTCTTGGTCATGGCACTCCCTTCTCGAGTTCTTAGCTCGGGGCAGGCTAACGGCTGGAGGCCAAACGGGCGGTCGCCGCGGGTGCAAGGCTAGGCGGGAACGCCCGGAGGATGCGCGATGCGACGCTCTGAAAGCGACGCGAGCTCAGGCGCGCTGGACCCTGCGGCGGCCGCTGACCACAGCACGGTCAGCCACACGCCGCAGGCCAGTGCGACGTGCAGCCACACCAACTGGGTAGGCAGGTGGGTCTCGTACTGGACGAGACCCACGAACCCCTGGGCCGCGAGCAGGGGACACACCCAGCCGAGCGCTCGGCGCGCCTGCGCGTCCGGCGCCGGCTGTCGACCCAGCCACCACCAGACACCCAGGGAGGCGAGACCCAGGAGCAGGCCGATCTCCCCATGGCGGTGGATGACGAAGTCCATGGTCCCGCCGCCGTCGAAGCTGAGGCGATTGATGCGTTGGCCAGGCGAACCACCCGCGTGGGGCCCGGCTGCGGTGGCCGCCGTTCCCGCCAGCACGGTCAGCGCGGCCAGAGGCACCAGAGCGCGCACCAGCCACACCGACCGGCGATCGCCACCGGCGGCTGATCGGCTCTCACCCGGCTCGTGCGTCGCCGCCCATGTGAGCGCCACCGCCGCCACGAGGATGAGCATGGACAGCGCGAAGTGGGCCATCACCCATCCGTAGTCCAGGGCGCCACGCACGGTGAAGCCGCCGAGCACGGCCTGGCCAAGTACCCCGAGGGGCAGCAGCAGGGCAATACGGAACAGCTCGGGGCGGTAGGGGCGCCGGCGGCGGGCCAGCACGACCGCGGCGATGGCGGCCAGCGCCACCGGAGTGGTGATCATGCGATTGGAGAACTCGATCACCGCATGGGTGGTGAGCGGCGGATAGGCGCGCCCGTAGCAGCGCGGCCAGTCCGGGCACCCGAGCCCAGAGCCCGTGAGACGCACCGCGGCTCCGCTGAGCACGATCAGGGTGAGCGCCGTCAGCGCCACCCAGGCCACGCGGGCGTAGGCGGCAGGGGTCACCGTGAAGCCGTCGGTGCGCAGCCGTAGCGTCTGAAGGCGCCTTCGCATGGGTCTAAAGGATGACAAGCTTCTGGCTCCGGCGCCCCGGCGTCATGAGCGCAGGGTCGCGCCCGACGGCGCGACCATCTGACCCGATCGTCGGCGCCCGCTTTCCTGAGCCCGAACCCCGCCCCAGGCGATTGGCCCACCGGCGGCCATGAGCAGGGCGCACACCACTATCCCGGCCCGATAGGCGCTGACCGAGGCACCGCGCACGGCAGGGCGCAGCTCGACCGGCGCCTGGCTTACGCGCAGGGGACGCACGTCCGCGGCTCGCTGTTGGGTCAAGGCATCCCCGGCCGGCAGGCCGGCGTCCAGGGCAGAGCCAAAGCGGGTGGCCACCACCAGTCCGACCAGAGCGATGGCCAGCAGGCCCGCCACACGGGCCAGCGCATTGTTGACGCCGGAGGCCACGCCAGCGTGAGTAGGAGGCACCGCGCCCAGCAAGGTGGCGGTCAGGGGGGCGACGGTGGCCGACATGCCCAGGCCCAGCAGCGCGGCGGCCGGCACGATCTCCGTGGCGAAGTTCACCCGGGCGCCCAGCCGCGCGAACATCAGGACCCCGATCCCAGCACATACTGGGCCCAGGCCCAGCATGGTGCGCGCACCGCGCCGCCCGGCCAGGGCACCGAAGCGCCGCGACAGCGCCACCATCATGATGGTGAACGGAAGCAGCGCCAGGCCGGCGCCAAGCGCGCCGTAGCCGGCCACCTGCTGGAGGAAGAGCGGGACCAGGAAGGTGGTGGCTCCCAGACTGCCCCACACGGCCACGGTGGCCGCGTTGGCGGCGGCAAAGCTGCGGATGGCAAACAGCTCAAGGGACAGCATCGGCTCGGGCGTGCGGCGCTCGTGCACCAGAAAGGCGGCCATGAGAAGCAGGCCCGCGAGCAGCGGCAGCAGCACTCCGATGCTGGCCCAGCCATGTCCGGGCTCGTGAATGAGCGCGTACACCGGGCCCCCCAGGCCGGCGGCGCACAGCAGCGCACCGGGGAGATCGAGGGCCTGCGCGCGGCGGGGAAGCTCGGGGACATGGCGCGCGATCAACCACAGAGTGGCGCCGGCCAGCGGCAGGTTGATGGCGAAGATGAGCCTCCATGAGGCCAGGTCGATGAGCAGGCCGCCCAGCGGCGGACCAGCCGCGGCCGCCGCCGACGTCGACGCCGTCCACGCTCCGATCATGGCCCCCCGCCGGACCGGCGTGGACGTCGCGGTGATGATCGCCAGCGAGCTTGGCACCAGCAGCGCGGCGGCGACGCCCTGGGTCGCGCGCGCGACGATCAGCACGCCGATCGACGGCGCCAGCGCACAACCCAGCGACGCCGCTCCAAAGCCCGCTACTCCGGCGGCAAAGACCCGGCGGCGACCCAGCACGTCGCCCAGCGAGCCCCCGATGAGCACGAGTGACCCGAGCGCAAGCAGGTACGCCTCGACCACCCACTGCTGATCGCCCAAGCCGACGTGAAGGCCGGCCCCCACGGCGGCAAGGCCCACGTTAACCACCGTGGTGTCGATGAACACCATCGCCGACCCGAGGATGCAGGCCAGCAGCAGCAGCCTGTGGTTCCCTGGGTGAGCGGCGGGCTCGGGGGCCATATGGCCTTCAGCCGCCGTAGCGGAACGGCAGTTCGGCGGCCACTTCGCGCAGGATGGGGGCGCTGCGGTCACGGTCGGAGACGACTCGCTGCTCCGCAGGGACGGGCCACTGGATGGCGACCTCAGGGTCGTCGATGGAGATCCCGCGCTCGACGTCAGGGTCGTAGTAGGCGCTCTGCTTGTAGAGCACGTCGGCCACCTCGCTGACCACGCAGAAGCCGTGGGCGAAGCCCACCGGGCAGTAGAGCACGCGCATGTTCTCGTCGCTGAGGGAAAACCCCTCCCACTCGCCGTAGGTGGGCGATCCGCGGCGCAAATCGACCAGCACATCGAGGATCTCCCCGCGAGCGCAGCGCACGAGCTTGGCCACTCCCTCGCCGATGGGAAAGTGCATGCCGCGTATGACTCCCTGGCGCGAGCGCGAATGGTTGTCCTGCACGAAGAGCTCGGTGATGCCCAGCTCGGCGAGCACGTTCTGGCGGTAGGTCTCCGCGAAGAATCCGCGCCCGTCGCCGTGCACGGCCGGAGCTAGGAGGAGCGGCCCGGAAAGGCGGGTGTCGAGGGGCTTCACGTTCGGGAAGGGATTCCTGGGTCCCGCTCTCGAACGGAGAGCGGCCGGCGGGAGCCATAGCAGTCGCTCGCCATCCAGCACGAACGGTAGAAGCGCTGGAAGCGCATCGTCGCGTCGCGTGCGGCCAATGGTCTGTATTTTAGGCCGTACAGGCGGTCGCCGACCACTAGTCTGCGCTTGCCTCCCGCGGGCCGAAGGATCGCAACGCCATACGAACTCCAAACGGGACCACGCGCAAACGAACTGTCCTACCGCTGCCTTCGCACCACTTGCGTGCCTTCGTAGCGGAGCTTCCGTGGGAGCGGGAGCCGATTCTGGCCTTTGTGGCCGAGGCCGCCCGTCGGACGCCCGCAGGAGTTCGGGTGCTGGATGTCGGGGCTGGAGATGCCCCGTACCGTGAGCTTTTTGAGCATACGGAGTACGTAACCGTCGATTGGGACCGCTCGGTCCACAAAGGCGCGCGATCGGCGTCGATCATCGCGTCTGCCGACATGCTGCCCGTCGATGACGGGAGCGTGGACCTTGTGCTTCTCACCCAGGTCCTAGAGCACGTTCCCGATCCCGCTTCCGTCCTCGCGGAAATGGCAAGGGTGCTGAAACCTGGTGGCACCCTGTACGCGACGGTGCCGTTTGGCACAGTGGATTGGTTTCGGTGGCTCGATCGTGAGCGATTCGCTCCGTCGCTAATCACGACTCAGCCGTCAGCGAACCGGCGAATCGGAGAGGTCGAGGCGTACGCCGAGGAGGTGTGGTCGCTTCCAGATTTGATGCCGGGCCAGGATTTCCCGGGCTTCCTCTTCGACTTCATCCATTCGCGCAGCATTCGCGTTCTACACATAATGAACTCGCGGCTGGCGTTTGACCTGTTGCCCGATCTCTCCAGCCTCTCCCGGCCACCGGCGGTGGTCGTTCAGCTGCACGTGGAGGAGCAGGACAGGTCAGGCTACGTCCGGTACGTCACCACCCGCTACGGTAACCTCGTCGATGCCTTCTCGGTCACCAGCCGACACCTTGCTGACATCGTCGCGGGGTACGACATTCCCCGCAGCAAAATCCACGTCATCTATAGCGGTGTCGACCCCGAAGGGGAATTCTCCCCGCCCAAGGTCCGGCCGCTTGAGTTGGACACGACCGGTCTGCGGATCCTGTTCGCCGGACGACTCGTCGAACAGAAGGATCCGCTGCTCATGGTGGACATCGCCGCTCGCTTGGCTGCGAGGCGCTCAGACGCGGTCTTTCACGTCGTCGGCGAGGGACGTCTAGAGCCGGCCGTGCGCGCCGCCGTGCACGACCGGGGCCTCGATTGCCACGTGCGGTTTGAAGGGCCGTCATCGGACCTTGCGCCGTGGTACGCGGCCTGCGATGTGCTGCTCATGACCAGCGTCTTTGAGGGTGTCCCCTACAGCGTGTATGAGGCGATGGCAATGGAGGTACCCGTCGTTGCTCCCGCTCTCCCAGGCAACGTCGAGCTCGTCGGCGACGTCGCCGGCGTGCTCATAGATCCGCGTGACGACGTCGAGGCGTACGTCGAAGCACTCGATGGCCTGGGTGACGAGCCCGCCCGTCGACGGATCGGCGCAGCAGCCCGTGAACGGGTCCGCGCCGACTTGAGCCTCGGCCGAATGGCCGAGGAGCATGGCGCGCTGTACATCTCCCTGCTTGACGAGCGGCCCCGAGACCACCCCATCGATAGGAAGACCCGGCTCACGCCCGAGGCGATCGACCTTGCGCCGCGTCCGAGCCAGGGTCAGCCGACGGTCTCGGTGATCGTGCCGTGCTTCAATCACGGACGCTACCTGCCGAGTTGCCTGGACGCCATTGTCGCGCAGACCTACCTGAGTGTTGAGGTCATTCTTGTCGACGACGCGTCGACAGACGCGGAAACTCGAGCCGTGCTCGATGAAGTTGAGCGCTCCGCGAGGGCACTCGTGGTTCGGCAGCCCACCAACCGCGGTCCGAGCGCGGCGCGCAACGCGGCGCTGGAACGTGCGACCGGTCGCTACATACTTCCGGTGGACGCGGACAACGTTCTCCTTCCGGAGGCGATCGAACGACTGGTGCAGCAACTGCAGTCGGCTGCTCAACGGGTTGGTTTTATCTATCCCAATTTGCAGTATTTCGGGAACCGGGACGATTACTTCGAAGCCCCTGACTACAACCTTTACGCGCTCCTCGAGGGAAACTACTGTGATACCTGCAGCCTGCTCGATCGAGGGGTCTTCGACGCTGGCGTTCGCTACGACGAGTACGTCGGCTTAGGTCACGAGGATTGGGACCTCGCACTCTCGCTGGCTGCACGAGGAATTCGGGGCGAGCCGGCGACCGGGCCGACGTTGCTGTATCGAAAGCACGGCTTCACCCGCTCGGACCTGGTCGAATACGCACCATCGGCGTACGCGGAGGGCATCGTCGACAGACACCCCGACCTGTTCAGCGATGCGAGCATCAAGCCCCGCTGGTGTCCCGGCCTGTCCCTGGTTTGCCTCGAGCCGGTCGACGTGGGCTCCAGGACGGGGCTGAGGCTGGCCGAGCGGCTTGCTAAGCAAACCTTGGTCGACGTGGAGCTGCTCGCCGCCTTTGACGGCGAGTGGCCCCTCAAGGAGACGATCCGGGCCGTCCGCCGGATTCCGCCCGCGCTCGTCCGTGAGTCCGGCGCAATGTTCAGCATCGGATTGACCGCGGCAAGAGGGCGCCGGGTCCTCGTCGTCGAGCGTGGGCTCTGCGAGCTACTCGCGGATCCGGCGTTCCTCGAGAAATTGCTACGTGTCGTACGACCGATGTTGCGACTCGATGCGTGCGCTATCGCCGACTTCGGCGGCGCGCTGCCATTCGGTCCGCCGGCGACTGGAGCGGACGTTCGGCACCCGCATGCCGTACTCGTTGACGTTGCCCGCGCCGAAGCGTACGACAGGGAGGTTGAGCTGGAGTCAGGTAAGGAAGTGGCCCGCTTCGTAGGGGCCCTGATCGCACGTGGCGGTCGCGTGGAATGGCGTCACGGAGCTGGCCCGTCGGGGGTCTCCGTGCCTGCTAGGTCGCGAGGCTGGTTGCGCCTCGCACACGGACCCTCCACGAAGGCAAGCTCCGAGGCAGTTCGCGAGCTGCGCCGGAACCGACATCCACGTCTGCCGGGAAGCGAGCGCGCTGCTGTACGACGGTGGCAGCTGAGCCGTGCGTGGATACCGCCCGAGACGATCCCCTTGGTGCGTCACCGTCACCTGGTGACCGGCCGGCGGATCGTCACGAACGACCGCACACCTCCAGAGGGCTACATCATCGAGTACGACCTCGGGGTCGTGCAGCGATCCAGCCCACCGGGGAGCGACCGCCTGGAGGCGGATGCGGGCGGCGGCTACCGCTTGGTCGCACGCGGATCGCCGCGGCCGCCACGCTCTTCACCCGATCGGGTGCTGGGCCATGTCGAGCAGGCGCCGCTGCCCATGCTGGCGACGCTGATGCTCGGCTTTCACGAGCCAACGGGCGAGTACGTGCTGTGCGTGCCCGAAGACGATTGCCTGCTGGCTGAGACACGCGCCGTGCAGACACTCGGGTGGATTGAGCAGTATCCGATTCAGCCGCGGCAGCTCTTGAGCGTCGAGCACCCCGACTACGGCATCAGCGGGTTACTCCGCGCCGTCGACTACGAGCTGCGCCGACACCTCTACGGAGTGGGATCGCTCGAGCGCGGTGAACTGGTGGTGGAGCTCGGCGGGCTCATGCGCGTGCGGGAGGAAGGATGCATCGCCGCCATGATTCGGCCCGATGGAAAGCTCCAGACCGAGCGACACATCCCCTCTGCTGTGAGACCGAGCGCCCGCCAGCTCGCCCGCTGGTCCTTGGCGCCGCTGAACTGGCGCGGCTTTGGTCGCCGGCGGGCTCGCGCGCGCTCGGTTGCCCGACGGAGCCTGGACGCACCGCGCCTGGCCGTGCACCGGCTCATGGCATCCGACGCTCCGCCTCAAGCCCGCCGACCCGTTGGGTATTTGTACGCTGACGGCGGACCGGGTCGCCTCGTGCTGTTTTCGGCCATACACCCGATCACTGGCGACCAGCTGCTCACGCGCGACCCGCGCGAGGCGACGGACATGGGCTACGCGAACGTGACGGAGCTCGGATACCTGCGGGAGCGTTACCCGGTCACCGGAACGCTTGAGAAGCGCCGTAGGTCGGTGCCGTGGGCATCACGGTTCGGTCTCGCATAGGGTGACGTAAGGCGATGGGCGACCATAGATCTGAACTCGTCGACGAGGCTATGAGCCGGCTCCGGGACGCCGTTGACGACCAACTGGGCCTGGGGCGGCCGTCGCCGCCTGCGGTCGACCCTTCGACGCTCGTGAGGTTCGCCGCTGATCTGCCCGCCGAGCTGACATCGGAGGAACACGACCGGTTGGCCACCACGGCGCGCGAGCTCGACCCCCGGCTGCAGGGTCCCTTCCTGCTCGGCGGTGACCTCGTCGTCGGCGGCGCGTGGCGGACTGACCTCCGCTGGAGCGGCTTGTCCAACCACGTGCCTGAGGACCTGTCGGGGCAGCACGTGCTCGATGTCGGGTCGAACGCGGGCTATGACGCGTTCATGTTCAACCGGCGTGGAGCCGAGCACGTCCTTGCCTGCGAACCCTTCGACTTCATCCGCCAAGCCAGGTTCCTGGAAGAGCTGTACCGGACCGGGGTCGAGTTCCAGCAACTCGGTTGGCAAGCACTGGATCCGGCCGTGCAGGGGAAGTTTAGTCTCGTGCACTGTCACGGCGTCCTCTACCACGAGATGCATCCCGTCGCGCTGCTTCAGCGGCTGCGCGAGATGGTCGCACCCGGAGGAACCTTGTTGCTCGGCTCGATGATGTTGGCCGACCCCGAGCTCGCTGAATACGCGCGCTTCGTACCGACCTCCTACTACGACGATCCCACCTGGTGGTGGGTCCCCGGACGGTTGGCCATGCGCTGGATGTTGGAGGCGGTCGGATTCGACATTCGGGAGGAGTTCGGCCTCGCCAACGGACCCCCCGGCCAATTCGCAACCGTGAACAGCTACTTCAGGTGCGAGCTCGCGGACCCGGCGTCGGCCACGACGCACGTCGATCCGAAGAGCGGCAAAGGAGTGTGAGATGGCAGTCGCGTCGCAGATTTCCCAATCCAGCCTCCGTCGGCTAGCGCGGCGCGCATACGCGCTCAGGCTGCGCCCCGGCGACGAGCTCGCGCTTGCCGGGCTCGCAGCTGGCACTCTCGGCTTTTTGGTCTTTGGGCCCTACATTCACGCCGGCGGCTTCATCTATGACGACTGGCGCAACAGCGCCACCATGCACTTCCACGGGTTCGGTGGCCTCTTGCACCTCCACCTCGAAATCGCGCCGCGACGCCCGCTCGGTTCGCTCTACTTCGCGGTCGTATTCGGCGTCTTGGGCAGTCACGAGCACTGGCAGCTTGCTCTCGCTGCCGGTCTCCACACCGTTGTGGGATTACTGCTGTTTGTCCTGCTGCGCGCGCTCGACCTCGATCGCGTCAGCGCGGGCGCCGCCGCGGCACTGACTCTCCTCTTCCCCTATTCGGATTCCACCTGGCTCTGGGCGTCTGCGGGGCAACTCGAATTGTGTGTCGGATGCTGGCTGCTTGGCATGATCTTCGCCCTGCTCGGACTGCGCTCTGAGATTCACGGCTGGCGCTGGCATGGCGCAGCGCTCGCTCTGTACGGCTCGAGCATCCTCCTGTACGAGGAGACGCTCCTCGTCGTGCTGCTCACCGGGGCGCTATACCTGCTCCGTGCCCCATCCCGTGTGGCCCTGCGGCGGTGGGGAGCGGATGCCGTCACATCCGCGCTGTGCTTTTTGTTCTTCTCGTCGCAGCTCGTCAAGCTGGGGGGGGGCCGAGACGTTCATGTGGCGCTGGGCGTGCGGGCCACCCTGCACCACATGCAAACGATCGCCGACCAGGGCCTGACGGTCGCGGTCGGCGCGCTGGTGCCCTTCGGGTCGCCGGAACGCTGGGCCATAACCGCCGTCGTGCTTGTCCTCATCGCGGGCGCGGGGCTCGTGGTGCGGCGAACAGGCGATGCAGCCATCCGGCGAGACCTCGTGCGATGGCTATTGGTCGCCTGCGCCGGTGCGCTGGTGGCGATAGCGGGGTGGGCCATGCTGTCGGCGGCCGACGCCTACTACTCGCCCGAGCAGGCGGGTGTCGGCAACCGCGTCAACCTGCTGGCCGGAATTGGCCTGCCAGTTCTCGCGATGGGGTTGCTCGGGCTGGTGAGCACGTTGACGTTTGCAGCGGTGCCCCACGAACGGCGCTGGGCTGGTGCTCTCCTCACGCTGCTGATCACCGCGGTGCTCGCCGCCGCCTATCTCAACCGCGTGGAGACGGATCGAGGGGTATGGGTGCAGGCTCGCCGGACTCAGAGCTTCGTTTTGGCGCGCCTGCGCCAGGCCATCCCGCCACCACCGGCCGGATCGACCGTGATCGCACGAGGTTTCGGGCTCTACAGCGCCCCGGGGGTACCCGTGTTTGCCGCGAGTTGGGACCTCGACGGCGCGGTCGAACTTCTCTGGCAAGACCCATCGCTGCGCGCCTGGCCCACGCCCCCGGGCGGCTTGACGTGCGGCGGCGCTGGGATGTCGGTGGCCGGCATCAACGTCAACCCGCCTGCCAGCTACGGCCACACCTTCCTCGTGGACGTGAGGACCCGCACCGCGTCGCGCATTGACTCGGCCCGCCAGTGCCGGTCACTTGGTACCTGAAATCAGTCGCCTTCATTAGCTGTCAGTCGAGGCGCCCGCCAGAAGCCGACGGTCAGTTCGCTCACCGTCTTCTTGCCGCGCCACTTGGGTAGGATGTTGGGGCGCCACGGACACCGCCGCTACCCTCTGGGAAGCATGGGAACCACCGGCCCGGGCCACCCAGGTAGCCACGCTGTTGTCGCGCGTAACGTTGACAAGACGTTCCGTGTCCCCGAAGAGCGTACTCACACGCTCAAGGAGCGGGTTCTGCACCCACGACGGCGCACCGGCCATGAGGCGTTTCGGGCGGTGCAGGACATCTCTTTCGCCGTCGAGCACGGAGAGTTCTTTGGCATCGTCGGCAGGAACGGGAGCGGCAAGAGCACGCTGCTGAAGTGCCTGGCCGGGATCTACGCGCTGGACCGTGGAGACATCTGGATCTCGGGACGACTGTCCACCTTCATCGAGCTAGGGGTCGGCTTCAACGCCGATCTCGCGGCCAAGGACAACGTGGTAATGAACGGGATCATGATGGGCCTGTCTCCGCGCGAAGCCCGGGCTCGCTATGACCGCGTGATCGACTTCGCCGAGCTCGGAGAGTTTCAGGAGCTCAAGCTCAAGAACTACTCGTCCGGCATGCACGTCCGGCTCGCGTTCTCGGTGGCGATTCAGGTCGACGCCGACGTCCTCCTGATCGACGAGGTGCTAGCGGTCGGCGACGCCGCCTTCCAGCAGAAGTGCTTTGACGTGTTCAACGAGATGCGTGACTCCGGGAAGACGATCGTCTTCGTGACCCACGACATGGGCGCGGTCAACCGCTTCTGCCATCGCGCCATGCTGCTCGAGCGGGGAGTCTGCAAGCTGATCGGCGATCCCGGCGAGGTGGCCGACGAGTATCTCGAGCTGAACTTCGGCCGTGGCTCGCCCATCGGCGACGGGGAAGGCTCCACGCGCGTGGGAGACGGGTACGCGCGCGTGCTGGAGACCTGGGTTGAAGATGAGCACGGTGAGCGCCAGCAGGCGGTCATTCAGGGCCGGCGCATGACGCTCAGTGCCCGAGTCCTCTTCGAGCACCAAGTAGATGACCCACTAGTGCACATGCATCTACTCGACGACAAGAAACTGCTCGTGCTGGTGAGCTCCACCGTGCAGGACGCTGAGCGGTCAGGCGGCTACGCGCCCGGGACCGAAATCATTGTGTCGTTCGCCTTTGAGACGGCGTTTGCTCCGGGCCGCTACGCGCCGGTCTGGATGCTGGCTCATCGCGGAAGCGGACAGGACACGATCGACAGGTTCGAGAGCGACTCCTTCGTCGTGACTGGTGCCACCGCTCTTGGAGGCTTGGTCGATCTACCGTTCGAGACCCGTATCCGACGCGTCGAGCAGCCAACGCTTCACGGACTCACTGCGTGAGGGGCGAGCTCATGGCGGAGCCGCTCGGTCCGCCCATTCGCGGGCCCGGCGCGCTGAGCGACGATTGGGGTCGCTTTTGGCATCTGACCTACAACATCGCCCGCAACGAGTTCAAGCTGCGCTTCTTCGGATCAGCGCTTGGATACCTGTGGCAGTTGATGCGTCCGCTCCTGCTCTTCGGGGTGCTAGACATCTTCTTCACCAGAGTCGCGCGTATTGGGCGCGGCGGTCCGGGCCAAGTCGACTATGCCGCCCAGCTGCTCGGCTCGATCGTGCTCTTCACCTTCTTCGCGGAGGCCACCGGAGGCGCAGTGCGCAGCGTCCTAGATCGCGAGAACCTGGTGCGCAAGATCCAGTTCCCGCGTCTGGTCATCCCCGTGTCGGTGGTACTCGTGGCTCTATTCAACCTGAGCCTCAACCTGATCGTGGTACTGATCTTTGCCCTGGTGGAGGGTGTGCGCCCGATGCTCAGCTGGCTGGAGCTGCCCCTGATACTGGTCTTGCTCGCCGTCTTCGCCACCGGCGTGGCCATGCTGCTTTCCGCGTTGTTCGTGCGGTTTCGTGACGTACAGCCGATCTGGGACGTGGTGACGCAGGTCCTCTTCTACGTTTCACCAGTGATCATCCCCATCGACAACGTCCGTGAGCGTCTCAGCCAGGCACTGGTACACATCTACATGCTCAACCCGCTCGCCGTAGCCTTCCAGGAGTTCCGCCATGCCATGGTCACGCACGCCTCTCCCAGTGCCGCCCAGGTGATCGGAAGCTGGGCCGCTTTGCTCGAGCCCATTGGCATCGTCCTGGCCACGTTCGTCGTCGGCTTTGTCGTCTTCAACCGCTCGGCCCGGCACATCGCCGAGAACCTGTAGCGTCCGGCCGTCCGGACGTCCGGCCCGTTTCCCAACCAGTGCTTCAGACCGGCGGAGCTTCCCCGGCGTGCGCATCAACGGGCTCATGGGTGCCCACGAGCATGCCCGGCGAGCCGGCTCGCCACTCGTGTCGGCGTCTGCGGGCGCCCCGTCCGGAGTATCGGTAGTCCCCGCGGCTCAGGTGATGCTCGAAGAACACGTAGAGGACGATGAACAGATAGCGGCTGCCCATCTCCTGGAGCTTGAGGTTTGACGTGCCCACGGTGCGGTTGGTCCACGTGATGGGCACGACCGCGTAGGTCGCGCCGCGCACGATCGCCTTCAGCGGCATCTCGACGGTGAGGTTGAAGTGGGAAGAGATGAGCGGCTGGATCGAGTCGATGACCTCGCGTCGGTAGGCCTTGAAGGCGTTGGTGGTGTCGTTGTAGCCATGACCGAAGACCATCCGGATGGCCAGGTTCACCAGCCGATTGAGCACCAGCTTGGGCCACGGGTAGTGTTGGACCCTGCCGCCGGGCACAAAGCGCGACCCGAAGGCGCAGCCGTAGCCGGCGGCCAGCAGACGGTAGTAGGCCACCAGGTCGCATGCGGAATCCGAGCCGTCGGCCATCATCACCGCCACCGCATCGCCGGTATAGCGCTCGAGTCCGGCTCGGACGGCAAATCCGAAGCCGTTGCGATAGGGGGAGGAAATGCACCTGACAGCGGGATCAGCGTCTGCGACCTCGGCGACGACAGCCGCGGTGCGGTCGGTGCTCGAGTCGTCGACCACGATGATCTCGTAGTCGATCCCCTCGGCGGCCAGCTCTCGCCGTACGGCCTGCACGGTGGAGGCGATCGAGCCATCCTCGTTGTGGGCTGGGATCACGACCGACAGCTTCATGTCCCGCGGCGGCTCAGCGCTTCGTGGCAATCCACTGCTCGAAATTGCGCTCGAAGATGTCACGCAGCACCTCCTCGATGGTGAAGCTCAGCCGCCACCTGGGGAAATCGGTGCGAAAGCCGTTCAGATCGGATATCCACCAGCGGTGGTCACCGATCCGGGCCTGATCGGACAGCGTGTAGGCAAGCTCGCGGCCGGCGATACGCTGACACAGGTCGATTGCCTCGAGCACGGACACGTTGGCCTCGCGGCCACCTCCGAGGTTGTAGACAGCCGCCTGACGCGGGGCAGCGTGGAAGGCGGCGAAGGCCCGCACCACATCGTGAGCGTGGATGTTGTCGCGCACCTGCTTTCCCTCATAGCCGAAGACGGTGTAAGGGGTGCCCGTCACCGTGCACCGCATCAGATAGGCCAGGAACCCGTGCAACTGCGCGCCGGCGTGCTGCGGCCCGGTGAGGCACCCGCCCCTGAAGCACACCGTCGGCATGCCGAAGTAGCGTCCGTACTCCTGTACGAGCAGGTCCGCGGCGGCCTTGGAGACCCCGAACAGCGAGTGCGTGGTGGAGTCGATGGGCATCCCGACATCGATGCCCTCATACCAGCGATGCTCGCGCGGCAGCTCCAGCCGCTGGGGATGCTCCTCCAGGGGCAGGAAGTTGGGACGGTCGCCGTAGACCTTGTTCGTGGAGGTGAATATGAAGGTGGCGTCGGGCGCATGGCGTCGAGTCACCTCCAGCAGGTTCAGGGTTCCGTTCGCGTTGACGGTGAAATCGGTGTGAGGCTCCGAGGCAGCCCAGTCATGAGAAGGCTGAGCGGCCGTGTGCACCACGAGCTCGATGTCGCGCGCGTGCGCACGGAAGAGCACATCGAGCCCGTCGGCGTCACGAACGTCCAGCCGCTCGTAGTGAAAGCCCTCGACCTCGCGCAGCAGCTGCTCAGAAGTCGGCGTCGTGGACGCCGCGTCCCCGAAGAAGTAGGCACGCATGTCGTTCTCCACGCCGATGACGTCCATTCCCTGCTCGGCGAAGAAGCGCACGGACTCAGAGCCGATGAGGCCCCCCGAACCGGTGACGATCGCGATGCCCATCAGCCTCCTCCCAGCGCTCCGACGACAAGCCGCTCATTTTCGCCGATCCACGAAAAGATGTCGGACAGCACCCGGACGGGAGGCCGCTGCGGTCGCCAGTCGGTCATGGCGTGGAGGACAGCACAGTCTGAGATGTAGATGGGCACGTCTCCCGGCCTCCCCTGCTCCTCCCCCTGCACCTCCAGCACATGGCCGGTCAGCTCCCGGCATGCAGCGGTGGTCTCGCGCAGTGACAGGCTTCCCGATGCCCCGCCTCCGACGTTCGCCACCGTGCCGCGCCGGTGCTCGGGGCCCAGAAGCTGTCGTTCGACGAGATCGACGAGATCGAGCACGTGGAGCACATCGCGGACCTGCTTGCCCGTCCCGCCGAAGCCGAGATAGCACAGCGGGCGCTTGAAGTAGAAGGAGGCGACCCAGTGGGTGAACACGCCCTGGTCGACCTTGCCCATCTGCCACGGCCCCGCCACCACCCCGCAGCGATTGACCACGGTCGCTAGGCCAAAGCTCTCGGCGTACTCGGCGATCAGCAGCTCGGCCGCGAGCTTGCTGGCCCCGTAGAGGGTGCGAGCGCCATGCATGGGAAACGCCTCACTCACCCCCGCCGCGGAGGCCCCCGCCATCGGCTGCTGCTCGACAAGGGCATAGCGGCTGTCCTGCTCGACGTAGGCCATGGAACTGAGGGCGGCCACAGGGTAGACACGGCTGGTGGACAGGAAGATCACCTGGGCGCGATGTCGCGCCGCCTCCTCCAGGCAGTGGTAGGCGCCGAGAAGGTTGCTGCGCACCAGATAGCCAGTGCTCCCGTCCGCCCCGGCCAGCACCGAGGGCTCGGCCGAGCACTCGATCAGGGACGTGAACGGCCCACTCGCCTGCAGGTCTGCGGGCTCACGTACATCGCCGTGGTGAAACTGCACGCCAGCGTCACGCAGGCGCGGACGTTGAGCTCGGAGCCGCGCCGACGCAGGTTGTCGAAGGCGACGATGTCCCAGTCGCGATGGCGGGCGGCCAGCTCCAGCGCCAGCGTGGAGCCGATGAAGCCGGCTCCACCGGTTATGAGCACGCGGGTCATGGGCGGGGCCGCCGACCAAGGGACTGCCGGCGACGGCGCGACAGCATAGCCGCGGGGCGGCCGGGTCTCCTTCGACTTCGACGCGGCTACCGCCACCGCACGGAGCGCTGGCGGAGCGCGGGCCCCACGGCCCCGCTCCGCCAGATCCTGCGCCCTACGCGAACGCCTAGCGCTTGCGCGCGGTCAGCGTCATGGAGCCCGTGTAGGTGTTGACCGGCCCGTAGGGGCTGGTGGCCACGAGCACGCCGACCTTCATGTGGCCGCGATGGCGACGGATCTGCTTGAGGACCTTACGTCCCAGGTTCAGCCTGACCTTGGCGCTGCTGTGCCCAGCGATGGAGAAGCGGGCCACGGCGAGATGCTTGTTGATCGCATGGGCCTGGTCGAGGGACATCTGCCCCTGGCAGCGAGTCGCCGTGGCGCAGTGCAGCGAGACCAGGGCCACCCCGCGTGAGTTGACCCGCGCACGGGCGTTCTTGCCCGCGCTGGCGGGTGCGGCCGAGGAGCCGGGGATGTACGGGGTCGGCGCGGCACCAGCGTGGCTGGCCGGCTGGCGACCCTGGGTGCCGCCGGGGCACAGCGGGGTTGCGTCGGGGCCGGTGGCCAGCACGGCCTGCAGTTGCAGCTGGGCGCTGTGGGTCGTGCCGAACCCGTCGTGGGCGGTCTGGTCGCTGGGAGAGAACGTGTCGCCGATGTTCTCGCCGTTGTTGCGAATGAACGAGTCAAAGGTCGACCCCGCCGAGGCGCTCAGGACGCGGTAGGCCACGCCGTTGACGTAGTAGTTGGGCGCGAAGCCTCCCTCGTCGTTGAAGGCGACGTAGTCGCCGGCGTCCACGCACAGGTTCTGGGGCACGTAGGTGCTCGCGGTGTTGACATCGCTCGGTCCGCTGCAGATGGGAATGTGAAAGAAGTGGCCCTGGAGGTCGGTGGCGCTGTAGATGACCTTCACCGCGCCGCCGCCCTGGGGGCGCAGCGTGGCGATGTGGATCTGCGTGTCGGGTGCCGGGGCCCCGGGCGGCTGCACGGCGCAGCCCTTGAGGCGAACCTGCACGATCTGGCCGGCCGCAGGAGCCACCGGGGCCGAGCCATTGCCCAGCACGGTGTTCCAGATCGTGGTGTCGGCTCCGTAGTGGTTGCTGGGCTGCACGGCGGCCGTGGTGTCCAGGCTCGCCGGGGCGGACAGGTCGCTGCCGAAGCTGGTGGTGGCCGCCTGGCCGGCAGCGGGCACGGCCAGCACGCCCGCTCCGGCGGCCAGCAGGGCCACGGCGGCGCGGCGGCTGCGCAACGGGAGCGTGCGCCCGCGATGATGCTTGTCGGTCGATCGGCTCATGTCTGTCTCGGTCTCCCAGGGTCGCCTTGAGGGGGTGCTCAGGACAGGGGCGCGATGCTCCCGTCGCGACAGACATCGGTCCGTGCCGCCGCCGGCCTTAGCGAGAGCGGACGCCGATCAACGGATCGGGGGAAGGGAGCGGCTTATCTCGCCGGCGTGCGGGCGAACACCGCGAAGAAGTCCCGATCGTCGGGAGTTAGATAGCGCGTGGCGGGGCGCACCATGTCAGGTAGGAGGTTCGAAGGCGCGGCCGCCCCGCGGTGGCGGTAGCTGATGAAGCTCGTCCAGTACTCGTTGATGTCGAGCTCTATGGCCCGTACGGCCCCGGCGCGCAGGAGGATGTTGGCGAGGCTGCGAACGGTCTGCTCGTTGGCCGCGACGTAGATCAGGTTGCCACGGCGATCGATGCCCAGGCCCGAGCGCCACACGCGAATCGCGTTGTGCACGGGTGGCCCCCCACTGCGGCCCGTCGCTGAGGTTGGGGCTGGGGCGACCTCGGTCGATGATGAGCGGGAGGTTCTGGCGCGCGAAGACCACGCCGGGGGGTGCGCCCTGCCAAGAGGAGATGTCCACGCGCCCGCTGCGGTACTGAATGAGCGTGGCTATGCCTGTGACCATCGGCGTCCACGTACGGCCCTGGTAGGCGAATCCCTCGGCCGCGTCGTGGAGCTTGAACCCACCGCTGAACGTCGCCGCCAGCTGGCCGCGCATCGACGCCGGGACCTCCTCCGGTCCGCGCCTGATCGCCACCGGGGGCTCGAGGACGCCGGGGAAGTAGGACAGCCGGGCCGCGCCCATGTCGATCCACGCCACCCCGGCCACCAGTCGCGGATAGTCGGACTCCCCGCGCAGGGTCGTCAGGAGCACGGGCGGACGCGGACCCGCGTGAGCCATGGCGGGACGCCAGACTCCCTCGCCGGGCAGGGCCGGTGAGATCACCGGTCTGATGCGCGGGGGCCGGTAGGTGCGGGTGCGGTGTGGCGCACTGCTGCCGGAGACGACCCCCACGGACGGGAGCGCCGCCAGCGAGGCGCCGCCCTTGGCCGGCGCGGTCAGCGAGTAATAGGCGTCCTCGATGTTTGAGACCAGTCCCGACGCACCGTGGTCGCGGAGCCACTCCACGCTGCGGATGCCCACGCTCGCATCAGAGCGTGCCAGCAGCGTCTGGGTGAAGGACACCATCGCCGGGACGACGCTCAGGGCCAAGACCAGGAGGACGATCCGCCGCGCGCGGCGCCAGGGAGCTAGCACCGCGGCCCGCGACGAAACTGAGAGGCCGGCGGATGCGCTCGCTGAGCAGAGCAGGCCATGAGACACCGAGGGTGACAGAGCCCCGGCGGCTCGCCCGCGCAGCTAAGGACATCCTCACGAGTCCCCACCCAGACGACACGCGCGGGGCACTAGCCTCGATGCGGTGACCGTGGGCCTTGACGGTAGGAGCGACCCTCCGTTGCAGGATCGCGCACAGCCACTGCCCGACGACGTGAGCCCACGTACGGTCGAGGAGCGCCGCGCGCGCCGGCACGCGCTCAGGCAGCGCCGGCGCCGCACGCGGGCCCTCGCGATCGATGTGCTCCTGGCCGGCGCGCTGGCCGCCCTGCTCCTGGCCTTCGCGCCCGGCCTTGGCGTGGTGGCGTTCCTCGCCCCACCCATCCTGGTCGTCCTGGCGCTCTGGGTGGCCGGGGAGCGACTCGTGGCTGGGCGACGCGAACATCCCTGAGCGAGGTGACGCGACCTGCGCCTCGGCGGACGCCACCTCAGCCCGGGGCGGGCAGCCCCGAAGCGCCGGCCCCAACCGACCGAGCGCGGCGAGGCTGAATAGACCTTCACTCAGCGGCGGCGTGCGGTCAAGACCACCGTGCGCGTGGAGCTGTTCGCGGCGGTGGAGGGCTTGACGACCACCGTGGCGTCCACTCTGAGTCGCCGGTGGTGGCGACGTACGAGCTTGAGGACCCTGCGGCCCACGTGCACTCGCACCTTCTTGGTGCCCTGGGCGGGGATCGAGAAGCGCTTGCTGCCCAGGCGCTTGCCTGCGTTGCGCTTCTTGAGAATCAGCCGACCGTTGCACTGCGTGGCCGCCGTGCAGCGCACCCTGACCGTCACCACGCCCCTGCGGCTGATGGCGTCGCGCTGGCGGGCGACGACCACCGCCAGGGCGGGCGGCGTGATCGACGGCCCCGAGCTCACGCTGGTGGTGGGGCCGTTGCCCTGGGAGCCGCCCCCCGGACACAGCCCGCTGGCGTCGGAGCCGCTGCCCAGCGTGGACTGGAGCATCAGCTCCTCGTTGGCGCTCTGACCGAAGCCGTCCGTGGCGGTCTTGTCGTTGGGGGAGAACGTGCTGCCGATGTTCTCGCCTTCGTTGCGGATGAACGAGTCCATGGTCGACCCGGGCACGGAGCCGATCACGCGGTAGGGCACGCCGTTGGGGTACATGATCGGCGACACGAAGCCGCCCTCGTCGTTGAAGGCGACGTAGTCACCGGTGGCCACGCACAGGTTCTCGGGCGTGTAGGTGCTCACGGTGTTGACGTCCGATGACCCCTGGCAGATGGGGATCTGGAAGGCGTGACCCTGAAGGTCGGTGGCGCTGTACATCACCTTGAAGGAGCCGTCTTCCTGCGGGCGCAGGGTGATGATGTGGATGTTCCTATCGGGCGCCGGATCGCCCGCAGCCTGCTCGGCGCAGCCCTTGAGCTTGACCTGCAGAATCTGCCCCGCGGTGGGCGCCGCGGGGTTGGATCCGTTGCCCAGCGCCACGTTCCACAGCGAGGTGTCTGAGCCGGAGTGATTCATCGGGGGGACGTTGTTCGTGGTGTTCAGCGATGCCGCAGCGGTCAGGTCGCTGCCGAACGTCGTGGTCGCCGCCTGGGCACCGGCGGGTGCGAGGAGCGCGCTGGCGGCGATGGCCACCGCGAGGCGCGGGCGGAGACGCGCCGCGCGCCTATGGAGAGCTCGAGCGATGCCTGATGGGTCCATGTCTGACTACCTCCGGCCTGAGAAGCACCGCAAGACGCCACGCGCGGGTGCGGCGCGCGCTGTCCAAAATGCGCGAAGACCCTAACCCATTGCTCGCCAGGGCCTCCCTCGCCAGGGCCTCCCTGGCCAGGGCCTCCCTCGCCAGGGCCTCCCTCGCCTTCAGGCGACGTGCGTGGCCCACCGCGGGGGCGAGGCGGGGGAGCCCGGCGGGTGCGGGGCAGCAGCCACGCCCTCCAGAAAGGCCTCCAGGGCGTCGGTGGCCTGGGTCCAGCCGTACCCAAGGGCCGTCCGGCGGCCCGCCGCGCCCAGGTCGGTGCGCAGCTGGGGTTCGTCCAGCAGCCGCCGCATCCCGGCGGTGACTGCTTGGACGCGGGGCTCGACGACCAGACAGTTCTCACCGTCGTGGCAGAAGTCGCGATTGCCGTCGGCGTCAGTGCACAACACGGCGGCACCGGTGGCCATGGCCTCCAGCGGTGGGAGCGAGAAGCCTTCGTGCACCGAGGTCTGCACGAACATCGTGGCCTGGTTGAGCAGCTCGTTGACCGCCTCGTCGGTGGGACGCTGTACGTAGCGTGCGCCGAGCTGCTGGCCGAGCTCGGGCTCGATTCCGAACAGGCACAGCTCGGGGCGAGGCGGGTTCAGCGCCTGCCAGGCACGGTGGGTCAGGGGCAGGTTCTTCAGTGGGTTGGACCGCCCCAGCGCGAGCACCATGTCCGTGCGTCGCGACCCGTCGCCGGGACGGTAGACATCGAGGTCCACGGCACAGGGCACGAGCGCCGACCGCAGGCCGAGCTCGAGCAGCTGCTGCTGATTCCATCCCGACGTGGTCATGTAGTGGAACTCCGGCCGGTACACGGACATGACCGCCGCCTGCAGCTTGTGTTGACCCGGGTAGTAGGAGGTCTCGATGTCCTGCACGAAGAAGACGGGCCGCCCGCGCAACAGCGACGCGCGCCACACCGGGGACCCGGTGTTCCACCAGGTGGCCACCTTGATGGCGTCGAGGCTCGACAGGTCGGCGACCAGCGCCCCGTAGTCGGCGAAGGTGCGCACAGGCGCGCGCAGGGCAAACCAGTCCGGAGGCTCAGAGAGGGTGTAGAGGGCCACGTCGTGGCCGCGGTCGGCGAGCCGGTTGACGTGCTCGAAGACCATGCGTGCCCCTCCGCCCACGCCGGTGTCCTCGATCACGTAGACGACCCGCAGGCGTCCATCCGGGTGGCGTACGTCGCGACGATCCAGCGTGTCCCCCCACTTCGCCCAGAAATTCGTGCGTGAGCGCCGCCGCCGGTCGTCATCGACCAGGGGCGCGGTGGCGCCCTCGAAGTGGGTCAACTGGACCTTGGGCTCGTAGACCACCCGGTAGCCCGCCTGCCAGGCACGCAGGCACAGGTCCACGTCCTCATAGCCCATGGGCAGTGACTCGTCAAGACCCCCGATACGCTCCAGCAGCTCACGGCGCACGTACATGCACGCGCCGGTCACGGCCAGGGTTCCCTCGGTCACGTTGGCCGCCGGGTGCAGCGGGGGCTCGAAGCGGTGGCGGTGCTCGAAGGCCAGTGGGTCCTCGAGGCTGCGGTGCATGCCCGCGTGCTGGATCAGCGGCTGGGGATAGACGAGCTTGGCCCCGATGATGCCCACGTCGGGCGCCGAGATGGCGCCTCGCTGGAGGATCCCCAGCCAGTCGTCGCGCGCGGCGACCACGTCGGCGTGCAACAGCACCACGTCGCGACCTTTCGGCGCGCGAGCCAGGCCGCGGTTGACGTTAGCGGCGGGCCCGAGGTTCTCCTCTGCCAGGATGAGCTCGTTCACCCCCACCAGTGAGCGCAGGCGCCGCTGCTGCTCGGGCGAGCTCGCGTCGTCTACCACGATCACGTGCACCTTGCGCGCGGGCGTGCTGGCGCGCACGCTGGTGACCGCGCGCGCGACATGCTCGGGGGGCCCATAGGTGGTGATGATCACGGTGACCGGACGACCGTGGCGCGCGAAGCGCTCAGCAGCTACGGTGGGACGAGGCCCCCCGCGGGGGCGCAGGCGCAGCAGGACCCGGCGCAGCAGGCCACTCAGCCCGAGGTAGCGCACGGTGAGGACCAGTCGGCGCGCGAGCCCGAGCAGGCCGGCGAGCTCGGGGTCGCGTGGCGATGACGAGCTCATGCGCGCGCCGCAGGCTAGAACATCCCCTCCCTGGGTCGCCCGCATGCCAGCGGCTATGATCGCCAACCCTCCGCCGGGCACTGAGGGCTTTTGTCCCTGGCTCGTGGCGCAGCAGCCGTGCGCGCGCGCCGCGCCCACCGTCGTCCCACACCCATCAATGGAGATAGACCTTCTCAAGAAGCACTGGGAGGCCTTCGGCCGCGAGGATCCGCTGTGGGCGATCCTGACCGACGCCAGCCGCCGCGGGGGCCGCTGGGACCTGGACGAGTTCCTGGCCCACGGGGAGGATGACGTCTCGCGGTACCTGGCCGAGCTCGATCACCTCGGGGTGACCGTCGACCGGGGCCGCGCCCTGGACTTCGGCTGCGGCGTGGGACGCCTCACGCAGGCGCTCGCCGAGCGCTTTCAGGAGTGCGACGGCGTGGACATTGCCGCCCCGATGATCGAGGAGGCGCGGCGCATCAACCGACACGGGGAGCGCTGCCGCTACCACGTCAACGACGTAGTGAACCTGAAGCTCTTCGGAAGCTCGAGGTTTGACTTCGTGCTGTCCTTCATCGTGCTCCAGCACATGGAGCCGCGCTACGCCAAGACGTACATCGGCGAGTTCCTGCGCGTGCTGCGCCCCGGCGGTATCGCGCTCTTCCAGGTTCCCGTCCCCTCGCCGCCCTCTCCCCTTCCGGACGGCGCGTGGCGGGCTGACATCGCGCTCGAAGACGACGTGCCGCGCGAGCTCGTGGCAGACGAGCCGCGCACCCTGCGCGTGCGCGTGCGAAACGTCGGCACGGCGCCCTGGCCCGCCGGGTCGCGGGTGCGCCTGGGCAACCACTGGGCCGACCGGCGCGGGCGCCCGCTGGCGGTCGACGACGGTCGTAGCGAGATGCCGGGCGAGGTCCCTCCCGGACAGGAGGTCATGCTGCCGTTGGACGTCACCGCCCCTGCCGTGGCCGGCCGCGCCACGCTGGAGCTGGACCTGGTGCAGGAGCAGGTCGGCTGGTTCGCCACTCGAGGCTCCAGACCGGTGCGCGTCCCGGTGACGATCACAGGTGGATCCGGGCCGGTGTCCCGCGCCGGGCAGTCGTTCACGCCGCTGATGGAGATGTACAGCGTGCCACGCGACGAGGTGATCGCCACCGTGCAGGCGATGGGCGGCGAGGTGCTCTACGCGCTGCCCGACCAGAGCGCTGGGGCGGGCCTCTCGAGCTTTCGCTACGTCGTGCGGAGAACGTCGTCGGTCGACCGCCCCATGGCGCGCGAGTCGCTCGAGCATCTGGATGCTGCGGTGACCACGATCCCCGACCGGCCGGACATGCTTCCCCCCCTGCTCAGCCGTAGAGACGGCTCGGCGCAACAGCTCGACCTGGCGCTCAAGCGGACGCTCGGGCGTGCTTTGCGCTGGTTCACGTGGGCGCAGGTCGAGCATGATCGGGGGGTGGCCCGGGCGCTGGCCGCGACGCGCAGCGCACTCGCCGAGCATGAGGCCGAGCTGCGCGCGTTACGTGCCGAGCTGGCTGAGCTGCGACGCCAGGACGCCGGTGAGCCCCCGGCGGGCTAACGACTGGCTGACGGCCTCAGCCGAGCCGGAGCGGTGCGCCTAGGCCAGGCGCGCCTGCTGTCCTTCCACCAGCGCCCCGGACCCCGGCCGCTCGCCGAGGACGACTCGTCCAGGACGCGCCACGTCCTCGAAGAAGGCCTCCACGGCATCGATGTGCGCCGGCCAGGCGTAATCCAACGCGGTCTGGCGTCCGGCCCGCCCCAGGCGCTGGCGCAGCGACGCGTCACCGATCACTCGCGCCAGGGCGCCGGCCACCGAGCCGGCGTCGGCGGCGGCGATCAGGCAGTTCTCGCCGTCGCGGCAGTAGTCGCGGTTGCCGTCGGCGTCGGTGCACACCACCGCCGTCCCGGCGGCCATGGCCTCCAGCGCGGGCAGGCCGAAGCCCTCGTGCACGGAGGTCGCCACGAACACCGTCGCTCGGTTGTACAGGCCATTGACCTCCTCGTCGGTGGGCGCGATCACGTAGCTGGCGCCCTCACCGGGGTGGCAGTCGGGCTCTGACCCGAACAGGCACAGCTGCGGGCGGGGCTCGTCCAGGCGCCGCCACGCGGCGAGGGTCAGGCCGAGGTTCTTCAGCGGGTTGCGCCGGCCCAGGGCCACGATCGTGCGATCTTCGCGCGACCCTTCGGGCAGCGGGGCAAAGCGCTCCACGTCCACCCCGCAGCCGACCGCCGTGCTGGGCAGGTGCAGTTCGGCCAGGCGCTCGGAGTTCCACTCCGAGGTGGTCAGGTAGCGAAATTCGTGCCGGTAGGTCTCCAGCACCTGTGACCGTGCGCGCGGGCTGTCGGGGTAGTAGCTGCTCTCCTGATCCTGCACGAAGTACACGGGAATGCCGGTCAGGACGCTGGCCCGCCACACGGGCGGGGCGGTCTTCCACCAGGTGGCCACCTTGATCGCCTCGAGCGGCGCCAGCTCGTCGACCAGCGTATCGTAGTCGAGGAAGCTGTGCACCGGGCAGCGCAGGGCAAACCAGTCGGGCTCCGCGTCCAAGGTGAACAGGCGCACGTCGTGCCCACGCTCGGCGAGGCGATTGAGCTGCTCGAAGATCTCCCGATGGCCACCGCCCACGCCGGTGTCGTGGGTGACGTAGACGATGCGCAGGCGCCCGTGCTCGTCGCGCACCTGGCGGGCGTCGAGGAAGTCGCCCCAGCGACTCCAGAACAAGCGCTGGGAAGCGGCCTCGCGCTCACCCTGCACGGTGCCACGGGTGACCGACTCATGGTGCTCCAGGGCGGCCGCGGGGTAGTAGAGCACGCGCATTCCGGCCTGCCATGCGCGCAGGCACCAGTCCACGTCCTCATAGGCCATCGGGTACTGCTCGTCGAGCAGCCCGATGCGTTCGATCAGCGTGCGGCGCACGTACATGCAGGCACCGGTGACCGCCAGCGCCTCGCCCCCGACGCACGCCGGGCCCCAGTCGGCGGCCTTGAAGCGGAAGCGGTGATCGAACCACTCCGGCGCCCCCAGGTTGCGCACCGTGCCTGCGAACTGGATGCGCCCGTCGGGGTAGAGCAGACGGGCGCCGACGATACCCACGTCCTCGTCACGGTGGGCGGCGTACTGCAGGCAGGCCAGCCAGCCGTCCAGGGCGACCATGTCCGAGTTGAGCACCACGACGTCGTGACGCGGATCGGCCGCCCGTAGCCCGCGGTTGACGTTAGCCGCGAAGCCGCGGTTCTCCTGGGCGGCCACGACCTCGATGCCGGCGATGGCCCGCAGCCGTGCCACGTGCTCGGGGCCGCTCGCGTCGTCGCTCACCACGATGTGCACCAGCGCCCGCCGCGTGGTACGCCGGATGCTGGCCACCAGGGACTCGACGAGCGCGGCGTCGCGGTAGCTGGGGATGACCACCGTCACCGGACGCCCGTGGCGGCGATACCAGCGCCGCGCCGGCAGCCGGTCGGCCACCGCACGTGGGCCCAGGTAGACATAGCGACGCAGGGGGGTCGCGCGCAGGGGGAAGGTGAGCAGCCGGTAGGCCAGCGTGCGCGCACCCAGATGGCGGTAGGTCAGCAGCGCGCGGCGGCCCAGGTGGGCAAGCCGTGCCGTGGGGCGCAGATCGTGCCTGGGAAGGTCACTCACGCGGGCGCCTCCTTTTCAACCGAAGGCAGCCACCCCATGGCTCTCGCGGACGATCGACGTCGCGAGGGTCCCGCCTCTGCGGCGCACGCCGACCGGTGACGCTGGGCGATCAAGCGTAGAAGCCGGTGAGCGTGAGGACCTGGGACGCGTAGCTCAGCCCGATCATGGCGACCACGAGCACCGTACCCGCCACGACCAGGGCACGGCGCCCGAGGGCGTGCAGGCTGGCGATGACCAGAACGGCCAGGGGCGCGATGGCCGGGAAGGCGTAGCGACCGAACTCGGGCAGGATGCCCTGCACCCCGGGGGTGTAGAAGGCCGCCATGAACCCGCCGATCACGGCCATGGGAAAGAGCAGGAGGATGGCGATGACATACCAGCGGGAGCGAACGTAGGCCCGCTCACGCACGAGGGCGACCAGAGCAAGGGCGGCGACGGCAAGCATGATCACGAGGATGACGACGTAGACCCAGGACGGGAAGTAGATGGAGTACCACCCGAACGCGGCGAAGCCCCGCAGCACAAAGATCGTGTAGCCCGGGAACTTGTCGACGAAGTGCGGCGTCATGAACGGCAGGCGCGGGAGGAACAGCTCCCACAGCGTCGACAGCAGACCACCGGGTTGGTGCAGTGCGAGGGGGCCACTGAAGGGTGACTGCCCGCTGGGGGTGGTGAACACCGGGCGGTGAAAGACGGTCGACACCCGCCCCCACGCCGTCTGGGCCGCGGCCGCGGCGAGGAAGAACACGCCGAAGGCCGGCAGCTGGACGCGGCGATGATGGCGCCAGAGCGTCGCCAGCAGCGCCAGGCCCGCGACCGGGAACAGCGAGTAGCCGGTGCCCTTGACGATGGGCAGCAGGAGCAGAAGAGCACCGGTCATCGCCGCCAGACGCACCGTGATGCCGCGCATGAGCATGCGGATGAGCAGCAGCTCGATCGCCGCCGCCCCGGCGTTTACGCCAACGTCGTTGTCGATGACGCCCGACATGAACCCGTACATCGGCTCGAAGGACACCAGGAGCCCCGCCATCACCGCCAGCCACGGGCGCCGGGGGGCGACCTCCAGCATGATCAGGCAGGCGAAGAGGGCGCTGAGGGATCCGAGCAGGGCTGAGGCCAAGCGCGCCATGGTCAGCTGCGCGAAGACCGACCGTCCGCCCAGCAGGTACGCGGGCGCCAGGGCCAGGTAGTAGATCGGGCCGTGCGACGAGCCCGCGGCGCTGAACCCGCCGCCGTCAGACGAGGAGGGGTGGGTGCGGGCTACCGCTGTCCTCCAGGCCTGTTGGTCGGCGGCGAGCCCTGGGGCTCTGGTGTCCGCGCCCTGGTGGTCGGTGTTCATGCGGCTGGCCGCGATGCCCAGCGACTCGCTGCTGGAGTAGGTCGATAGCGGCCCGGGAGACCGCAGGGGGGTCTGTCCGCGCTCGGCGATCGAGGACACGTAGGCGAAGTGCTCGGTCTCGTCGGGTCCTTGAAAGGCCGGGGTGATCAGGCTCCAGCACATGGCGTTGACCGCGCACACCAGGAACACGCCGAGAGCGAGGCGGCGTGCCTGTCCGGCCACGGCGAGGGCGAGCAGACGGATGGCCAGCAGCGCCAGGCCAGGCAGCACCACCACGAAGATCAGCGCGTAGAGCCAGGGGCCTACGAACCCGGCGCGAAACAGCGCCGCGCGACCGAACATGTCGCCGGCCGCGGCGACATAGCTCCGCTTGGCTCCGGCTGCGGGAAGGTAGAAGAGCGCGATCCTCACCGGGATCGGCTGGCCGTTGATGGTGGGGAGGGGCTCCAGCCCATTGGGCGTCCCCGTGCCTCCCCAGTTGACGAGGTCCTGCGCGCGCGCGCACAGCTGCGCCGGCGCGTAGGCCCCGGGTCCGCCCACGGGCGTGATGGGCACGGTCGCCGTGCTGACACGGTCGGGCCCCACCTGCTGTGGGGGCAGGCGTCGCGAGATCGCGGTCGAGCCGATGCGCAGCGCGAAGTCCAGAACCGGCCTGGTTCTCGTCCGGGAGATCAGGCTGAGCTGCACGCGCTCCGTGCCCCGCGGAAGGCGCAGCCCGCTGATGCACAGGCTCTGGTGGGGGGGCGTCAGGGCTACGTAGGTGTAGACGTTGACGCTGTTCGTGCCCGTGTAGTAGTCGCGCGCCACCAGGCACCAGACGAGGATGAGCAGGGCCAGGGGCAGGCCCAGCAGACCCGCGGCCCCCCACACTCGGCGGTCGCCGGCGAAGACGAGCGACATCGGCCTGACCGCCCGTCGCCGGGCGGCCCTGAGCGCCGGTGAGCCGCCCAGGACAGGAGTCGCCCCCATCAGCCTGGGATGCCCGGTGGCGGCGGGCCGTCTAGCCCCGGCGCAGGCCGAGGATGGACAGCAAGAAGGAGGAGAAGACGATCTGCACGCCCACGGTGAGCAGCGCGGCGGCAACGACGGCCAGCTTGATCTCGTTCAGATCGCCAAAACCCCGGTTGACCCACGTGATGACGATGCTCAGGGCCACGCCCAGGCCGACAACCGCGACCGCACCCCCCACGAGCAGACCGTGCTCGAGGCGGTAACGCGCGCGCATGCGGTCAAACCAGGCGTCCTTCTCGCCCATGAAGTAGGTCCCGTATGCGTGCGCGCAGAGTCCCAGGCCCACCACCTGCGTGCCCAGGATGAGCAGCAGGGCCCCGGCGATCATGGTGTGAACGTCCCAGGTGCGGCCGAACACGTCGACGTGGCCAAGCACGGTGAGCATGATCAGCGAGCCGAGCAGTGACATGAACACGCCCGGGGTGACGAAAAGGTGAGTGGGGCTGTGCACGAGCAGGAAGCGCAGATGACGCCAGCCGTCACGGAAGCTCGAGAGCTTGGACTCACCACCTCGAGGGTGGTACTCGATCGGGAACTGGCGGATGTCGAGCTTCTCCTTGGCGGCCCGGATGACCATCTCAGAGGCGAACTCCATGCCCGTCGTGCGCAGCTCCAGCCGGGGCAGCACGTCGCGGCGCAGAGCGCGCATCCCGCAGTGCGCATCGTTGATCCCGGTGCGGAAGAACAGGTTGAGCAGGCCGGTGAGCACCGGATTGCCGACATAGCGATGCAGCCAGGGCATGGCCCCAGGGTGAATGTTGCCCATGCGATCGCCCATCACCAGCTCCGCCCCCGCCTCGAGCTGCTCGACGAAGCGCGGTATCTCGGCGAAGTCATAAGTCAGGTCGGCGTCGGCCATGACGATGTAGCGACCTCGGGCGGCGGCGAAGCCGGCGAGGTAGGCGCTGCCGTAGCCGCGACGGGGCTCGAGCACGACCCGGGCTCCGGCCGCGGCGGCCAGCTCGGCGCTGTCGTCCTCAGACGCGTTGTCGGCCACCACCACCTCGCCGCGCAGGTCCGCCCGAGCGATGGTCTCCAGTGCGGCGGTTACACAGCGAGCGATGTTCTCCGCCTCGTTGAGGCAGGGAATGACCACCGAGACCAGGACCTCACGCGTGACGGAGTCTGGGGCTCGGTCGAGCGTGGGGATGTGCTCGAGCGTGCTCATGAAGCAAACGGTATCCCACCGAGGCCACACCCAAGAACGGCCGACCCCGGCCGGAGTTGCGCCCAAAAAACCGGGACTGCTTACGTCCGCGCGCCGATCATAGCGGCCGCCCCAACGGCCACTTGAGAGGATGTCTCTGTGCCCGGGGCAGAGGAGATGAGCCCGACCGAAGCCGTCGCCGGCCAGGACGGGACGCTCGCTGGTGATCGCGACCCTTCGGTGTGGGCGGTCGTGGTAACCCACAACCGCCTGTCGCTGCTGCGCGAATGCCTTGGCGCGCTCGCGGGCCAGGTCCGCCGGCCCGACGAGATCCTGGTCGTGGATAACGCCAGCACCGACGGGACCTCGCTGGCCGTAGCCGAGGAGTTCCCCTGGGTGAGGTTGCGCTCGCTCGAACACAACGGCGGCGGCGCCGGCGGCTTTCACGAGGGACTGAGGACGGCTCATGAGGCGGGGGCGGACTGGATCTGGATCATGGACGACGACACGATCGCTCGACCAGCCGCCCTCGCGCAGCTGCTGCAGGCGCGCGAGCGCCTGCCGGCGGGGGACCCTCCTGCCCTGCTGGCCAGCCGCGCGGTGTGGGACGACGGACATCTGCATCCGATGAACGCCCCCGGATTCGAGCGTGACGACGTGGCCGCGGTCATCCGCGGGTGCGAGCGCGGTCTCATGCCTCTGCGCACCGCCACCTTCGTGTCGCTCATGGTGCACAGGTCGGCCATCACCCGCCACGGCCTCCCCTTCAAGCACTACTTCATCTGGAGCGATGACATCGAGTACACGGCCAGGATCCTGCGGCACGAGCCTGGCTATCTGGTGCCGACCAGCGTCGTGCACCACAAGACGCGCGCGCCCTACACGGCCACATCGACTAGCGGTGGGCGCTTCTACTACCACGTCCGCAACACCCTGTTCATGATCCGCGGCTCGGCCTGGAACCGGCGCGAGAAGCTCACGCTGGTGTGGGTCATCCTCTCGACCTCGCGCGCCTACCTGCGCCATAACCGGTGGTCTTCGGGCAGCGTCCGCGTCGTGGGCCGCGGCCTGCGTGACGGCCTGCGGCCCGCTCCGGCCGAGTCCGCCTGACCGATCGGCGCAGACGTCGTTGCCTTCAGTGGCCAGGCAGGCGCAGCCCGTCGCCCACCGCCCCCAGCGTCGCACGCAGGGCCGCCGGGCGCCGCTCGCGACGCAGGTCGCCCACGACGTCCTGCGCGAGCAGGAAGCCGAACCACAGCTTCTCCTCCCCGTCCCAGGCCGACCCTCGCAACATGTTGACGCGGTTGCGTAGGTCTCGGCGTCGGCGCAAGCTGCTCTCGTGTGCCGTGGGCGTCGTGTCCAGGCGCAGCGCGCGGCTGGCGGGGACGAGGTAGCCGGTATCGCTGCGCAGCATGCGCGCCGTCCAGTCGAGGTCCTCGCCGTCGTCGACGTAGTCGGCCCGTGGCGGCCCATGACGCTCCAGTGCCCGCCGGTGCACGAGCAGTGACCCGTGGCGCGCGGCGCGCACCGAGACGAGATGGCGCTCGCAGGCGTCGAGGCTCACCTCCTTTTGGAGCAGACGCGGCCAGGGCGCTCTGTCGGGATCGAGTTCACCGGTGGCCCCGATCACCTTCCCGGCCAGCAGGACCGGGGGCGGGAGAGGCCCGAGCTGTCCCAGCGGCGCCAGGAGCCGCTCGAGGGCGTCGGGCTCGGGGATCGCCGCGCCATCGAGCAGCCAGAACCAGTCGTGCGGTGCTTGACCTGCGCCCAGGGCCTCGGCGAACGCCCACGCGCGTCCTCGCGGGGCCGGCTCGAGCACTCGCACCGAGTCAGGCGAACGCGTCTGCCCAGCGACGGACTCCAGGAGACGACGGCGACCCTCTGTATCGGTCGCGGGCAGCAGGAGGGCGCCGACCATGGCTAGGCCGCCAGGAGCGCCGGGCGCAGCTGCGGTAGCGCCTCGCGCATGGCTGCGTCCTGCGCGGCGAAGGCAAAGTGCCCGACGAACACGTGGTCAGCCACGATCATCACCCGGGAGAGATCGACACAGCGCCGGCAGATCTGGGTCTCGTCCATGCCGAGGGCCCCGGCGGGCGGCCGCACGAGGAAGCCGCCGAAGCGCTCCCAGAATTCTCGCGCGAACAGCAGCGCCCCGATGTTGAACTTGTGCGGGACCGTCGAGTAGCCCAGCGGTCGCCGCGCGAAGCGAGCGACGAGGTCATCGAAGGGCAGGCTGTGCTCCCATAGCCAGCGTGCCGCAGCCGGATCGTTGGTGGCCGGTATCTGTCCCGAGGCGCGGATGAGCTCACCGAAGCGCTCGCGGTACTTCTGCTCCAGGCCGAGCTCCTCGAGCAGGTTGACGTAGGTATAGCCGTTGACATTGATGATCGGCGCGACAAA
>JAABUQ010000553.1_pt1 | contig 87311 bp, 80 predicted proteins | sample 5560001 | NCBI WGS metagenome assembly JAABUQ01 (sample SAMN10711888, study PRJNA513371) | rock metagenome | isolation source: Antarctica rocks | place: Antarctica: Victoria Land, Finger Mt nord | collected 2015-12-18
CGTTTGCTTGGCTCAGGTCTTTTCCTCTCAAGCCGAGGCATTTGCTGACGGCAAAACCAGGGTTGATACCGAAAACTCCTACTGATTTCCACTCTTTTTGTCCCGCTTTAAGTTGGTAGCCTCAAAACCGAAAGAACCGACTTGTCAATAAGCAAAAGCTGACTCCCTCTACTAAAGCTAGATGGCAATGGAAGTTACGAATTTGCAAATGGTTAGCATTGATGTTCCCTGTCTCAACTTTTGTCGTCGAAGATATTAAGGCTAAAACTTGGAAAGGTGCGCACAAGTGGAATTCAGCGTTTAGCCCTCTTGAGGTTGGTAAACAGTGGTTCTATTCGGAATTGTGTCAGATAGCTAATCTTGAGACTAAAACTGGAAACGACACTTATGAAATGCGTCAAGAATTAGGGTTGAAGAAATCCAAGAACAAGCTCGCTGCTGACTTTAGCACGCATTGTGTTGACTCGTGGGTATTAGCAAACTGGTATGTAGGAGGACACAAAAATCCTGATAACACAAACCTCGTTGAAATTATACCGCTAGAGTTTTATCGTCGTCAATTGCATCGGTTGCAGCACGGAGCTGGTCATGTTAGACCTCGTTATGGTGGAACAATTAGTGCTGGTTTTAAGCGTGGATCTGTAGTCAAACATCCTAAATATGGATTTTGCTATGTAGGTGGCTGGCAGGAGTCTCCAACTAAAAAAGACTCCAACAGAAAAACAGTTAGCTTGCATAACTTTAAAACAGGCAAGCGATTAACTCAAAATGCCATTTCCACAGACTGTAAATTTATTACTTACAACTCATGGCGTATAGCTTGACGGCTAATAAATTAGCCATGTCGTGTTCCTAAGCCAGTGCGGTCTTGGGCTTTGCCCAAGTGGAGCAACTGGCGTCCGTGACCTCAAGGTACATGGTTTACACACTTCCCAGAGGTTTTTAAATGACCACTACAGCGTCTCAACCTATCACCCTAGAAGAGTTTCTAAAACTTCCTGAAACTGAGCCAGCCAGCGAATACATTGACGGTGAGATTATCCAGAAGCCGATGCCGAAGGGGAGACACAGTCGGTTGCAGGGTAAACTTTGTGCTGCTGTTAACCAGGTAGCTGAGAATCAGAAGCTTGCGTATGCCTTCTCCGAACTGCGTTGTAGCTTTGGTGATCGGTCAATTGTGCAGGACGTCGCTGTGTTCCATTGGCAACGTATTCCATTCACTGTAGATGGAGAGGTACCTGATGACTTTGAACTGGCTCCAGACTGGACGATTGAGATTCTCTCCCCTCAACAGAAGCCCAATAAGGTAATCGGCAACATTCTGCACTGTCTACAGCACGGATGCCGATTAGGTTGGTTCATCGATCCTGATGATCGGAGTATACTAATGTTCTTACCGGCTCAGCAGCCAGAACTGTTGCGGAAGAGCGATCGCCTGCCAGTATTGGAGGGCATTGGACTAGGGCTAACAGTAGCTCAGGTTTTTGGATGGCTTAGAATGGCAGATTCTTAGTTTCACAACCCAAGAGCGCGGCAATATGTAGCATGAGTGCAAGTTGGTCAATCAATTGATTTCCACATCCGGCTATCAAACTTAAACTCCAGCGGTGGTTCAAGCGTAAGCTTTAAATCTGGATGTTGGGGATTCAAAATATAATTGCATTCAACCGGGATAATGGCTGAAGGAACCTTGAGGATAGGTGTTCGATTTGACAGTAGCCATTGCTTACCAATATTTTGCAAAACCGGATAAGCTGCTTCTTGTTGCCAATCTGCTGGCAAACTACCTAAAGTTACCGTTTCAATAGCAATGTCCTCCGGGAGGAGCGCTCGGATAGCAATTAGGGGAATTCTATTGCTTTCAGTGTGAAGAAAGACCTCCAGGCTAGCTAATGCTAGACTTTCAGCCGTGTAAACTGCCCGAACTCCTTGAGGAGTCCAACGCACTGGTGTATAAAGTCCGCCTTCTCCAGAAAAAGCTGTGTTTTTGTGTCTTTTCTTACAAATACGCCAAACTTGCACTAGCCGAACATTCCATATTCAGCCTGGTACAGAATCTCCTCAACTTTTTTAGCTCCAGCATCGGTGGCAAGTACACTCAATGGTGTCTGTCCTCCTAAAGTTACTTTTGGAGTGGACAGCCATCGCTGTGTTTCAGTTTCATCCTCAAACAACTCCAGGGCTTGCTGACAAATCCGATTGAAGCGCTCTAGTCGATCAGCGATTGCCGGTTTGAGGACTGGATTTTGCCTTTCATAGCGAAACTGTGTACTTTCTGAAATGCCGAAGAGATGTTTGACAGCGGCACGATCAAGGCAAAATCGCTTAGATATCTGCTCAATAGATTGATATTTCAAAGCAGATTGCTGATTGCTGATGAGCTCCTGCTGCCTGACTTTAGTCGACTTCTGATCGAGGTGTACTTGTTTTTCTGCTTTAACCATCTTGTTTATTATTTCATTTGACAGTATAATTTATATCAAATGAAATAACATGCAATCGCTATTTCAAGCTGGTCAAGCTCAACACGGCATCTGAAGCTAGCCGACCATCTTCCATATGAATAATTCGGTCGGCGACATCCAAAATGCGATTGTCGTGGGTCACCATTAAAATGGTGCATCCCTGTTCCTTAGCCAATCGCTGCATCAGCTCTACCACATCCCGACCTGACTTACTGTCCAAAGCGGCAGTGGGTTCGTCTGCTAAAACTAAATTGGGACGACTCACCAAAGCTCGCGCTATAGCTATCCGTTGTTTCTGTCCACCAGATAAATTTTCAGGATAGTAATTGACTCGGTCACCTAAACCTACAGCTTCCAGCATGGTGACTGATCTTGACTGAGCTTCCCCATGCTTCATGCCTGCGTGCAGTTCTATCGACATTTGCACATTCTGCCGAGCAGTTAGGAACTTCAGTAAATTGTGAGATTGGAAAATATAGCCAATCTGTCGACGTACTTGCACCAGTTGGTTCTTGCTGGCACCAGACAACTCTTCGCCCAAAACTTGGAGACTACCCTCCTGACCTGACCGCAAACCGCCAATTAGCGTTAGCAAGGTGGTTTTACCTGACCCTGACGGCCCCGTCATAATCACAATTTCGCTCCTGTAGATTTCCAGGTTAATGTCAATCAGTACCTGTTTACGTAACTGCCCCTGACCGAAGTAGTGGGTGAGATTTTTAATAGCAATAGCAGGTTGTTGAATCATTAGCTTTGTAAGGTAAACTCAGTACACTAAAAAATATCAGCTGGATCAGCAGCTCGCAGTTTACGCATGGCAACCAGACCGGAAATCAAACACATTAAGATAGTCAAAGCCAGCACTGTTAATGTTCGTCCAACAGTCATAAATAGCGGTAAGTTTGTAGCACTCCTGGTCAAGGTGTACAAACCTACAGAAATAGCCCACCCAGGCACATAACCTAAAATTGCCAAGATTAGTGCTTCTTGGAAAACAATGCCTAGCAAGTAGATATCTCTGTATCCCATTGCTTTAAGAGTTGCATATTCAGGTAAGTGATCTGAAACATCGCTATAAAGAATTTGGTAGACAATGACGACGCCCACGGTAAATCCAATCGCAGTACCTAAACTAAAAATGAACCCAATTGGCGTATTCTCAGCCCAATACTTCTTTTCAAATTCGACAAATTCCTGTCGGGTTATAACCTTAACATCATTGGGCAATCTAACTTGTAGAATCGCTGCCATTTTATTTGGGTCAATGCCGTGCTTGAGTGTAATCAAACCTGCGCTAACTTCACCTGCTTTACGACTTGGGAATATACGGAGAAAGTTTAAATCACTTGTAATTAAATTGCCGTCTGCTGCAAAAGAAGCCCCGACATTAAATAGGCCGCTAACCTCAATTCTGCGACCGTCAAATTCAGTAAAAACTGATTTACCATGTTCAAGCTCAGCAATAGTAGAGCCATACTCACCTCGCGATCCCTGGTCAAATAGTAGGTTATCAGGGAGCTTAATTTTATCCAGGTTTTGATCGATGCCTGGTAAGTTAAAAACTGATTTTTCTGGATTAAAAGCAAGTACTAAGATTGGACTATTATGGCGAGTCTGAGGAACTTTCCAATTTGCAGAGTCAGTATACAAAGCATCAGCTGACTCCACACCGGCAAAACTCATGGCCTGGTATAAACGACGACGAGGGAAGGTTGACATGTTAACGATATTTCGGGCTTGGGGGCTGATAAGAATTAAGTCTGCCCGCATACTCTGATGCATTTGAGTGTTGCTTTCGTAGAGAGCAGATTGGAAGCCCAGTTGCAGAAACATGAGAATGTCTGCAAAAGCAATCCCTGCCATAGCGATCAGGAGGCGGTTTTTTTCCCGACTGACTTGCAGCCAAGCTAAAGGTATTTTCCAACTCATTGTCAAAACCTTTGGGCATATCCCGTAATAAAATTTGTCCCAACTGGATAAAAAGTTACAAATTAATGCCTACTTTCACCTGTAAGTTAGTTAGGCTGGCAACTTTTTGGCTACTCGCTGGGTCGAGGCGGATTTTGACTTCCACAACTCTGGCATCTGTGTCTGCAGTTGGATCAGTGTTAAGGACATCTGTTTTACGAATTTCTAAGCCGATTTGATCTACAGTTCCTCGCAAATTCCCAGCAAAGGCACTGCTGGCGATCGTGGCTTGTTGACCGAGGTGGACTTTACTAATGTCAGTTTCGTAAACCTCTGCTACTACGTACATCTGGCCTGTTTGACCCAAATCGACAATCCCTTTATTGCTGACGACTTCTCCAGGCCAAGTATAAATTTTTAAAATCTGACCGTCTCTAGATGCATGTATATAAGCTAAGTCAAGGTTTGCCTGCGCCTGTTTTGCTGTTGCGATCGCACTCCCAACATCTGCTTGAGCCACTTCCACATCAACCGGACGAACTTCAGCAATGCGGTTCAGGTTCGCTTTAGCCTCGTTCAACTGCTCTTGCATACTTTCCCCTGTTCTGTTCAGGTTCGCTCTAGCCTCGTTGAGCTGCTGTTGAAATGTCTCTAATGTTAAGCGCTTACTGTCGCGATTAGAAACGGAAACAGCACCTTCTTGGTATAGCGCCTGATAGCGCCGATATTCTATTTGGGCATTGCTAACTTCTGCTTCTAAACGAGCGACAGTTGCCGCTTGAGCAGTAGTTTCTCCACGTCGCTCATCCTGTATACGTGCAATGGTTGCCGCTTGAGCATTAATCTCACCTGCTTTTGCTCCTGCTCTTACCTGAGCTAGACGAGCTTGGGCAACTCTAACCTGTTCTTGGGCTTGCTCTAAGGCAGCCAATAGGCGATCTCGGCTATCCAGGATAGCAACTACCTGCCCCTTTCTAACCCTATCCCCCTGTTTCACTAACAGTTGGTCAACTCGGTTACCTTGGCTACTTTCAGGAGAAATTGGAGCAGAAAGTTGAATAACTTCTTGGTGTGGCTCCAAACGTCCCAAGGCAGTCACCTTAGTAGCTTCAGGTACTGCGGGAGGGGGTGGGGCGCTTCGCTGGGTGGACTGCAAACGCAAAAGACCGTAGAAAACACCCCCAATAGTAGCTACACCAATAACCGCTAGAATAGTAACCCACTGAACTACAGGCTTTAATGTTGACTGCTCCCTTTTCTTTGAGTTCTGCACCACGGATGGTGGATGGATAACCTGTGTGAGATCAGCTCCTAGCCCCTGTTGCTCCCCAGATGCGTCAGGCTTGTCGTAGGTCTTCATTACCTTTCTTCCCTAGCTTGGGCTAAAGTATATCTACATGATATATATCTAGTTTGTATATGACAAGAGAGAACAAAAGCAAGTACGCCATTATGGGCATATTAAGTTGTGGTCCAATGTCGGGCTATGACATCAAAAAGGAGATTGAAGCGAGTGTTAACTACTTTTGGCACGAGAGCTACGGTCAAATTTATCCCATCCTCAAACGTCTGGTTGTCGAAGGGCTAGCGACCAAATCGATTGAGGAACAAGTGGGTAAGCCTGACCGTAACGTTTACACCCTGACAGACAAAGGTCGTGAGGAATTGCGGCGTTGGTTGACTGAACCTGCTGAAAACCAGGTAGAGAGGATCGAGATTCTGCTGAAGCTGTTTTTTGGGGCGCAAATCTCAGTGGATGACAACATGCGCCACGTGAAGCAGTACCGAGAACTTCAGCAGCAATTGGTTCAGCAGTACCGAACCATTGAGCAAGAGTTGAAGGGTACGTACCACGACAGCCCGAATTATCCCTACTACTTAGCTACGCTTAGCTATGGGCTGCATAGCACTCAAGCGTTAATTAACTGGTGTGATGAAACACTAGCTATGCTAAGCAAGATGGCTGACCCCTAACCCCTAATGTATAGAATTCAATATTTTTAAGAGAGCTTGTCTATATATTTTTATCCCTTTTGCATTAAGATGCACTCCATCAATAGTTAAATTTTCTTTCAGGGCTCGATTCTTAAATAAAGGCTGTATATCTTCAGCTTCAACTGTCACCTTTTCTGTTGTAGCAACTTGACGAAGTAGGGCATTAATTTCATCTACTCTTGAATTTGTGCCTGCTAAAACAGGTTGCTGACTAGCAGCAACAGTTGAGTAAAAAGCAGGAATTAGAGTCACTGTTGTAGCACCTAGTGATTGCACTAAAGCTATCGTCTCCATCATTTTTTTTGCGATCAACCCATTTCTAGTTCCATATAAAGCATCATTTGTACCAATAGCAATAATAGCTTTCTGGCATTTGACATTTGCAGGAATTAAAGTTTTTAATTGTTCAACAAGTGAAGTTGTACTCAAGCTAGGCAGGGCGAAGTTATAAGTTTGGCCACCAAGGGTATTGCCAACACCAGAGGAAATAGAATCACCAAATAGGCAACCAGAGTATTGCTTATTTTGAGTATCAATATCTTGATATTGGACTGCAAGTTGCCACCAGGGTTCAGAATTTAGTTCGTCTGTAAGTGGCTGTTGGGAGGAGTTACCTAAATTCTTGACTTGGAACTGGTTGCCAAAAAGGAAATGTAATAGCTTTGGAGCTTGAAGCACGTCAATCGTTATTTTTTGGCTGGGGTAGGCTTCTAGAAAGCTGACCAATCCTAAACCTTCTTGTGAAAGAGAACCTAAGATAAAAGCTGCTCGTAGAGCTTGAGAACCTGCATTATCACGACGTATTGTCACCTTGGCAGCCTCAGCTAAGGTTTTTTTGCCTACCTCCTGATCTAGCAGCTTATCTAGAGTCACAACATTGAGGGGAAGCTTAATTTGAAGAAACGTTTGTAAAGCTTGTTGCTTCTCAGAGCCAAGTAAGCTTAAGAAACTCTTGAGATCGGAAGAAGCCTTTTGCGTTTGGGCATACGTTTGTAGATCTTTAACAGAGAGTGTTTCCTCAAATGGTCCATATCTAAAGGCAACTTCCTCTGCTGCGTAACTAGGATCTGAAGAAAAGCTGCTTTTCAAAGCTAGAACTAGTAAAGCACCTGAAAACCCCAACAAAAGCCGGCGACAAGGGTGAATCGTAAAACATGTTTGAAATGGCATAGATGACATAGGCTTTGCTATTCTTGCAGAACTGAGCGAGCATATCGCCGATGAGTTTAGCACCGAACAGGAGAACTTCACTCAAACACTAGCAGCAATCTATTTTCAACCACATAGAATGAAAACAAAAAAGGCTCAAGCAATGCTTGAGCCTTTTTTGATTAGATTAGCCGACTGACCTTAATAGCGGTTGGAAAAGCTGTTGTTTCTCCGGCTATTATCAAACGAACCTCTGTCTTCCCGAGGTTTCGCTTTGTTAACCTTTAAAGCACGACCCATCCATTCAGCACCATCAAGGGCTTCAATAGCGGCTGTTTCTTCATCATCTGTACCCATTTCCACAAAACCAAAGCCACGCATGCGACCTGTTTCGCGGTCGGTGGGCAACTGTACACGTTTTACAGAGCCATATTCTGCAAAAACAGCATTGAGGTCTTCTTGTGTGACCTCGTAGGATAGATTACCTACATAAATTGACATAGATTTGCTCCAAAATCAGCTAAGCGTAGAGATATAGACTTCGGAGAGTTGCCTGTAAAGACCAAATGGAAAGAATCTGTCAGTACTAAAAACAAGATCTGCAACCGAATTTATTCTCAGCTACTATTCTAGCACAGTATTAAGTTCAAGTGTGCCCACACGCTCTTAAAATATTCACTAGCGATCTTAATAGAACTGTTCAGAGCGAACCGAACCGCCAAAGGGCATAGGTCTACTTACTTTCCAGGTGGGTAGGCTCTGTGTCATGTCTACTCCTGCACCAATAAATAAGCCTTCTTCGCCCTAACTTGCCTTTTACTTACATAATCAGTAGAGATTAGCGACTCGGCATCTAGAGAGGCGAGTTCCTGACCCCTGTCTTGAAAAGTTTGCGCTCTTCAGGGGAACCCGACGCCAGTCGCCTACGGAGGGAAAACGCCACTCCCACGCCACTCCCACGCCACTCCCACGCCACTCCCCTCAACGGGGGGAACCCCCGCACGGGGGTGGCTCCTCAACGCGGGGCTTCGGGGCCCCCACGCAGTGGGGATGGGGGGGGTCGGGGTCCCCTCTGGGGATGGGGGGCAGACCCCCGCACGGGGGTGGCTCCCCTCCTTCAGCGCTGGCTCCCGCACGCAACTTTCCGCTTGAGTTTATTAAACTCAGAATATCTACTTGGAAGGAGTAAATTAACGAAGTCTATGTCTCCAAGCTAGTAGCGTTACTTCTAACTGATTCACGGTAAACAAAAGCTTTTTTCCCAAAGGGAAGGAGGTTGTTATCTGCCACGCTAATAGGCTCTATTACTGTATTTGCCCTTTATGTATAGAATACTACAGTACATCAATCATGGCAACAAGATATTTATCACCCAGCATCCCCTGTCCGCCGCTAACCCTTTCCTCGCTTTGATAGGGAGGGGTTAGCGGCGGTTGAATAGGTAAAAAAAACATTGCTAGTCAGCCCAATAGAGGAGCAGCAAGATGACAAAACTATTTAGAAAGCTTAAACAGTCTATTGGGAGGCAATTTAATAGAGCCGCCTATAAAGCGACTGAAAATATAAACAGCGAAGTGGAAGAATTAATTAGTAAAGCTCTAGCAAATGAAGAAATTGAAGAGATTATTGTTAGAGCAGTTGAACGAGTAATTCTCTCTTTGTTGCGGCGTTACTGGTTTGCACTAGTTATTATATTACTAGTGCTTCTGGGAATTCAAACATATTTTTTAAGCATTGCTATGGTTGCATTACTCAGAAAGTAGACAGTAAGCATAACTTTTTGCAGCAAATTGAAATAAGTAGCTGGACGGCTACATATCATAGAATTTGTTTTAGGATCAAGATTCTTCTCATACCAAACGTTTTGTCCGTGTTTAGAGATTCATATGTTTACTTCTTGCTTGCCGCAATCTGTAGTTTACTTGACGGGATTGCCAAATAGGCATAATCTAAGATAGACCGATAATCACAAAAGTATCTCAATATCCATATTGTTAATTTTATCATGGAGTTTTACGTGTCTAACTATGTTTGTAATATTACCATAGTTACATGTACTGCAAACTATTTGTCTTTATCAATAACAGACTAGATAAGTATTTTTTTATTTGAATCAATCTCCAAATCTTCATGTTTTCGATACCGTATGAAGCAAAAGCACAAAGCGAGTCTATTTTTTTCTCTACTAGGACTACTGCTATTTATAGGCTCTGTATTTGTTATCACTAACCAACTTAGAAGGTATGATTTCCACGATGTCGTAAATAGCTTGGAGTCAATCAAAAATGATCGCCTATTGCCAGCTTTATTGTTTACAGTCCTCAGCTATCTAGTGCTAAGCGTATACGACATCCTTGCCTGTTATCATATTCGCCATCCCCTGACTTACCCAAAAGTAGTCCTGGCTGCTTTCATGGGTCATGCCATGAGTAACAGTGTGGGCTTTGCACTTTTGACAAGTAGTGCTGTACGCTATCGTCTTTACTCAACTTGGGGTCTATCAGCCGTTGAGATTGCCCAAGTGATTGCCTTCAGCAATTTAAGCTTCTGGCTTGGCTTGTTCGCCGTTGGGGGCATTGGGTTCTTATTGAAACCAGTGGCGATTCCGACTTTGCTTCATCTGCCTTTCACTTCGGCTCACCCCTTAGGGTTAATCTTCCTGACCTTGGTAATCAGCTATTTTTTCGGTAGCCTCTGGCTAAAGCAGCCACTTAAAATCTGGGAATGGAAAATCTCATTTCCCTCTCCAAAGCTAGCTTGGGCTCAGATGATAGTCGCCGCCTTGGACTGGTTTTTGGCGGCAGGAGTTCTTTACGTCTTGCTCCCACCCGAAATTAGCTTATCCTACCTTGATTTTTTTAGTATTTATTTGTTGGCTCAGATAGCAGGAATAATCAGTCATGTACCAGGGGGTTTGGGTGTGTTTGAAACGGTAATTCTGTTGTTTTTCTCGTCAGGCTCCAGCGCTGCTAATATTTTTGGCACATTGCTGGCCTATCGAGTAATATACTACTTAATGCCACTGGTTTTTGCTATGTTGCTGCTGAGTTTATATGAAATTGATCAGTGGTTGAAATTACGGCGGCAATAGTGAATATAATTACTATATGTTGCATTTGTAAAACTTCAATCATGAAAACTGCGGCAAGAGAGCTTTTAGCTACGAAAGACACAAACCAAGATACCAAGTATTGGATTATTGTCGTTTCTAAAAACCATGTATTAATGGGAGTCCAGGGAGGTTTTGTGCAAGCTTGTCATGGTAAATCAGCTCCACTCAGGCGTATGAGCGTTGGTGATTGGGCTCTCCACTACTCTCCTAAGCTTGAGTTTAGAGTTAACAAAAAGTGTCAAGCTTTCACTGCCATAGGTAAAGTTACAGGCAAGACGGTTTATCCGTTCAAAATGGATAACGGTTTTATCCCATTCCGTCGCGATGTCGATTTTTTGAGTTGCACTGAAGTTCCAATCTTGCCGTTAATTCCAAATTTGACATTTATTCAAAATAAAACAAACTGGGGATACATCTTCCGTTTAGGCTTGTTTGAGATCCAGAAAGATGACTTTGATTTGATTTCCAGCCAGATGTTGTCTACACAGCAGAGGAGCGGTTGACGGAGTTACGAAGAAAGGTATCACGGACAGTCTTTAACCCGCTTTTTTTCTGCTGACCTCTCAAATTTTATTGCCACTCAATCGGATCGACTGCTTCATGACGTTGTGACGGAAATGCTCCCCTCGTTACAGCAACTGGGACGGTCAGACATTAGTGTTGATGATGTTAAAAACTGGAGCAAACAAATTGCTCAGGGGAAAACACAGAGTCCGTGGTCAGATGCGACAATAACGCGCTGTGCTAGGGAAGTCTTAAGCACACTTCGTGACTTTGGTATACTAGAATCTGCTTACAGCCCTGTGTATCTGCGACAGATACTCACACAACATTTCTAACTCTCTTAAGTTTTGGGAGGTTACCCCCGTGCATCTCTATGACATTCCAACCCGGATGGCTTCGCGTTTCTTGCTAGGGTGGCTTGTGGAAAAAATTGATAGAAAGTTATTTGAAGAGCATTTCAGTGAATCTGATGCAGTGCATGAAGCTAAATGTGCCTTAGGAAACAGGTTGTCACCCCTGTACGAAAATCTCGAATTTTCCCTAAAAATGGAAACTCCATACTCTAACAAGGTTTCAGAAATTGCAATCAGGAATGTTGGTGAAAAATTGATAGATAGAATAGAAGTAGCAGTTGAGGCTAGGGACTCCTATGGGATTCTCCGCGAACAGCATTTAATATTTACAGATTTGGGGACAAAGCCTAAGGGTAGTAATTTAAGCAATATTCCCCTTGTAGAATGTTGGGCTCTGGAAAATGGTAGTGTACTAACCTCCTATGATGAGTTCTATGTGAAAGTGATTTCAATTGAGCAAGAGGGAATAAAAAGAAGCATCAACAACAAACAAAAGATTTATTCAACAGCGCCTAGTCAGTACATTAACGATATTTTCCGGAAAAACTGGATTAGGAGGTGGGAGAAAAATTACCATATTGGTTTAATCAACCGTGCCAAGCAAAGATTTGGGGAGGGAATCTACGGTTCATTAAACAGACGACAGTACATTACACTCAGTGAATACAAGAAACTCAAGCTCCATCAGAGTCTCTACATACAGATTCACTCAATGATAACTGCTGTTATCTCTTTCCTGATTACACGAGATAAAATATTGAGTTTTGTCTTTTGGTCTTTCCTGATAGTAAAGCAATACAGAATTGATTATGACGGCAACCTGCAACCCAAAAGTTCACTCTGAAAACTTGTGGTTAACCAACAGAGTCGAGCCATTATCTCCATGGCTCATAGTACAGGTAGACGGGCAGTCTTGGGTGAGCTTAACAGTAAACACTGGTATCTAAAGATATTGCCTGAGCATAAACCTCTAGTTTCCAAAAGTGGCGTGAGGAAATTCTATTGAAAGAGGCATCGCCTACGGTATTTGCTGACTTGGTTTATGGGGTGCTTGACAATGCCCAACCTGGAGTTGCTTAAAACCGTGTCAAGTAGTCTGCCTATATTTGACTATGGAAAACGGAACTATGCCACCCTTTCACTGCTTGCCTTCCAGAGATTGAAGTCCAGATCGAGCAACTGTTTCCCTAGTGACATCCTCCTACGCCAACCGCTTAGGCGGTATGGCGCAGGCTTCCAATTTCACAACTGGACATTCCTGAGGAGGAACGGCTATGGAAGCTTCCCCCGCCGACACTCCGTGCTTCAACGGACGTTGCGCCTAATGACCGGCATGCCGAGTCACCCAGCTCAGTAACCCTCCACAAGCTGACACCGTGAGTCCCACGGCATTTATTGCTCGAACCAAAATGTTTTTTGCAGCATTGAGATCCCGATCCAAAACTGTTAGACACTTCGGACAGTCGTGAATCCGAACCTCTAAAGTTTTTGGGACTTTCCACCCACAGGTACTGCAATCAGTCGTAGTGCCATGAGGTTTTACTTTGACGACTCGGACGCCGCATTTTACTGCCACTGCTTCCAAGATCGTAATGAACTCACCCCAGGCCGCGTCCAGAATCGACTTAGCTAATCTTGTCTTAGCCAGTCCAATAATATTTAGATCTTCTACACCGATGAGGTCATAGGTTTTAACTAGTTTGCGTGCAACTTTGTAATGAAACTCTTTTCTTTGACACTTAACGCGTTGATGAATTCGGGCTATCCGATTTTTCTGCTTTTGAGCATTGCTTGAGTTCTTCTGCATTCGAGAAGAACGACGTTTGCCAAGCGCCAATCGCTTTTGGGAACGTCGGAAGTTCTGCTGAACTGGTTCCGTTTCACCATCGGAAGTTGTTAAAAACTCATGCAGTCCTACATCAATTCCCACTGCTAACTTGATCTCATCAAGTGGAACCAGTCCAGGCACAGTCTGATCTTCCAGACTGATACTCGCATTGCCTTCCATCAGCCTGTTCTACAATTGTGCAAGTCTTGGGTGTAAAACCATCAGGCAGTGGACGATGAAGAATGATTGGCATTACCCCAATCTTACTCAGGGTCAGTACTTCACCCTTGATATTTGCCCCAGCCTTTTCACTATTCACTCGTGGAAAAGTGAATGAGCGCAACTCGCCTTTCTTCTTGAACCGTGGTCTACCTCCTTGTCTACCAGAGTTGTCAGGTTTGACCCATCGCTCCCAGGCTTTCTCTAAACGCTTAAGATTCTGCTGTTGAACGTCGTGGTAAACATTCTTGTAATCGGGAAACAACGCTTTGGTTTGCTTGAGTTCCCCTGCTTGCAAATAATAGTTGGGGAAAGCGCCGGGAATCTCCCCAATCGGTTCACGAGCAAACTGCATCTATCAGCTAAGTACCGGGTTCTACGTAGCCAATCTAACCTTTGCCCCAAAGCGCAATTGTGGTGACGACGCAGCAGTTCGCACCACCAACCCATCTGGGCTTGCTGTGCGATATCTGGCTGAATTCGGTACTGGTAGGTTAGCAGCATATATGTATATTATACTACATAATCTTCTTGTCCTAGTTAGATTTCTTGTCCGCGATTCCGCAAGCGTTAATGCGGTGTGGTGAGACGGCGCTGCAGGAGGGGAGCCACCCCCGTGCGGGGGTTCCCCCCGTTGAGGGGAGTGGCGTTTTCCCTCCGTAGGCGACCGCGAACCCGGAGGGCTCTGCCTCCCGCATTATTCGCGTCCTCCCACTAAAACATCGTGAGTACCCTCGTTTATAGTGGGAGTACCCTCGCGGTTGAGAGATGGGTAATTAAATGACCATTAGCAAAAACTTTTATATATCTCCAGAAGATTATCTAGAAGGTGAAAGGGTAAGTCCTATCAAACACGAGTATAGGCAAGGACGAGTTTATGCAATGGTGGGTGCAAAGAAACCTCATGTCATTATTGCTGGCAACTTAGTTACCCTGTTCAATACTCATCTGGATGATACCCTCTGCATTGTTCTCACCTCAGATATCAAAGTCAGGCTTGAGAAAGTGGACTGTTATTACTATCCTGATGTGGCAGTAACTTGTGATGAACAGGATACAAACTCCACAGAAGACTTCATTCTTCACCCCATCTTAGTTGTTGAAATATTATCTACCTCAACAGCAGTTTTTGACAAAGGGGAGAAATTTGCTGATTATCAAACTTCGCCGTCCTTACGGGAATATGTGTTAATTAATCAATCTCAAATGAGCGTTGAGTGTTTTCGCCTTTCGAAGTCAGGGAGCTGGGTTTCTCAAATCTATGGACAAGGTTCGGAGGTCTACTTTGCCAGTATAGATTTTCGATGCGATATTACATCTATTTATCGCAAAGTCCCTGGAGTTAAAAATGCTGGTAACTGAAGGTAAATCGAGAAACAGGTAGAAGCAGGAAAGCTAACTCTAACAGACCTGAATGCGATCGCAGAAAGAGGCGAAGGTATTACCCAGGGAGCCGTCCTCACTAACTTCGGTACTGGCAACCCCCAAGAGGTAGCACTGGCTTTTCTGGGAAGCGATCGCAAGATACTAACATCGTGGACAAAGGCGCTAGACCCAATTTTCTCCAATGATCCGCTAACGACGGCGATGAAAGCACTAGGGGTAAACTAACGGCGTAATATCGAGCAATGCGCCCGCAAAACTCGATTTATGATAAGACAAGTTGATTTAAAGCCGATGTAAGGAGGACCAATTGAAACTCCTCTTAATAGAAAGTGGCGGCAAGATCCGCAAGCTGAAGTCGATTCTTGGTTCTGGATGGCAGATCAAAGCGACGATGGGACATATTGTTGAGTTAGCCAACGACGGAGAGGACTCGCTGGGCTTTAACCTTGATACCGAGCGCAACCGCGTTGATTGCCGTTATGTTCCCAGAGGTACGCGAGGGAAGCAAATTCTCAAGGAACTACGCGAAGCCGTTAAGCAATCATCAGAAGTGCTTATAGCCACTGACGCAGATAGAGAGGGCGAAACTATAGGTTGGCACTTGGCACAGCAGCTTCACATCAAGAACCCCCGCCGGGTCGTTTATAGTGAGATTACAGAAAAGGCAGTCCGGCAGGCGATCGCCCATCCCCGTAGTCTTGATTTAAACTTAGTAGCCGCTGGAAGATGCCGGGACACGCTTGATAAGCTCGTCGGGTACAAGGGTTCGCCTCTACTCTGGAAGCTTGGCAATGGAGCTAAAAGTATGGGGCGGGTGCAAAGTGCCGCCCTACATATCCTTGCAGTGCGAGAAAGAGAAATCCTCGCCTTTGTGCCACAGGACTACTGGAGCGTTTTTGTAGACTATGTTGAGGGGTTCCGGGCTTACTATGCAGGTACTGCGACCAACCGAGATTCTCAGGAAACGGAAGTCGATACCAAGGATGATGCCGCAGACTCAAAAGAAAAGCAAATTGAATCGGTGCGAGTTCTGACTCAGCAACAGGCTTTGCAGCTAGTAGCTTGTGCCAGAACAAATCCTCATCAAGTAGTCAAAGTGGATGCCACTACGACAACTCGCAAGCCTCCAGCCCCTTTCACCACATCAAGTTTACAACAGGCTGCTGGTTCTCGCTTGAAGTACGGGTCAGAGAAAACGATGAAGCTAGCGCAAACCCTGTACGAGCAAGGCCATATCACCTATATGAGGACAGATTCGGTAGCGCTCTCAGACGACTATTGCTCACAGGCACGGCAATGGCTAGAGCGGCATGACCCCCAGAACGTCCCAGCGCGGGTGGCTGTACAAAAAAGCCAGACTGGGGCGCAGGAAGCCCATGAAGCAATTCGACCAACCCATGTGGAAAACACCCCTGACAACCTAAACGCAAAATTGAGTCAGGAGGAAGCTAGGCTCTACTCTCTAATCTGGAGTCGGGCGATCGCATCGCAGTGCCAAAGCGCCCAGTTGCAAAAAACCCGGATTTTGACGCAGTCTGGGACAGTTTTCTGGCAGGCAAGAGGTCAGGTTGTAACTTTTCGGGGATACACAACATACTGGAACGACATCTCTAACGATTCCCAACTTCCCGTAGTAAAGCAGGGACAGACATTGACGCTCAAGCAGGCTGATGCGGAGAAAAAGCAAACCCAACCACCGCCCCGATACTCAGAGCCTAAGCTGGTGCAGACGATGGAAAAGCGAGGGATAGGCAGACCTTCAACCTACGCGCCCACTGTGAAAGTCTTGCGTGAGCGCAATTATGCAAGTTTAGTCAAAGGACACCTGCAACCTACTCAGCTTGGGTTAGAAGTCGACGAATTTCTGGGGCGAGTATTACCAGAGCTACTAAAATCTGAATTCACCGCTGCGATGGAAGGGGCGCTCGATGATGTTGCTGCCGGGAAACAAAATTGGGAAGGTTACCTGCTTAACTGGAATCAGACTTACTTTGCACCAGCGATCTCAGCAGCCTATCGGTCTTTAGGTAGTCAAAGCGTCAGCTCACCAGTTTCTTCCCTAGTGGATGAATCCAACTCGCAACCCCAAGGGGAAACCCACTCTCGCCGGAAACGACAGCCACGCGGTAGCAACCAGACATTGACGGAAATCCACTGCCCCAAGTGTGAGTGGCTGATGCAGAAAATTCTGTGTAGCTCCACGAAGCTGAAGGCCGATCATTTTCTCAAATGTTCCAACACAACTTGTGGCGCTGCTATGTTCTGGTCGGATAAGCAGCAGATATACGAACTCCCCTACTCCGAGCGCCAGGAATCTCCCCAACGCAGTAAGAGTGCGACTCCCAAAGCCACCGCCAAGCAGATGAGATCAGCCGCTGAAACACCGCTACCATCAAGTCCGCATGGAATCAAAGCAGCTTCTACTCCATCAACGACCACAGAATTCCCCTGCCCTGTGTGCGGAAAACTGCTGGAATTATACAAATACACCAAAGAAAACGAACAAAAACAAATGCTTCGCTGCTCAGATCCGTTAAAGAGACGACAAGATGACCACAAAGATGTGGCTTATTTCGCCTCTAAAGGAATATTTTGGTCACCCACTTATGGCGAAATTGGTCAATCAGGTAGTTCTCAAAAATCAGCGAAATCTGGAGCTAAAACAAAATCTAGTCAATCAACTCGCAAAACAAAAAAACAGACTGCTGCACACCCATGTCCCGTATGTAATGAACCACTAGAACTTTATGAGTACACTAAGGGGAATGAAAAAAAGCAGATGCTCCGCTGTTCGGATGCTCAGGCTCGGCGAAGAGATGACCATAAAGATGTAGCTTATTTCGCTTCCCGTGGCGTGTTTTGGTCGGCTCAGTATGGGGAAATTGGGCCGGATAAAATTAGGTCATAACAATGGGAATTCAACTGGAGACGATATAATCTCCTGATTTACCACCTGTTTTACTCACTAAGCGAATCGATTCAATTTGAATCGACTTTTCCAGGGCTTTTGCCATGTCGTAGAGGGTGAGCGCTGCTACAGAAACAGCTGTTAGCGCTTCCATTTCGACACCGGTTTCCGCCTTGGTTAGTACCTCTGCTAGAATTTGATAACCGGGTAACTGGGGATCAGGTGCCAGATGAACTTCTACTTTGTGGAGGGGCAAGGGATGGCAAAGGGGAATCAGTTGCGCCGTCTGCTTGGCTGCCATAATCCCAGCTAGCCTTGCAGTTCCTAAAACATCACCTTTGGGAGCATTTCCTGCTTGAATGGCGGCGAAGGTTTCTGGCAACATCCGCACACTCGCGGCGGCTAGTGCTTGGCGAATAGTAGGTTTTTTAGCCGAAACATCCACCATCTGGGCTTGCCCCTGATTATCCAGATGGGTCAAGTTTGGGGGAAGTGATTGAGAATTTTGTGTCATCTGAATTTTTCAGTATTGTATTTTTGAGACTGACTGACTTCTATCTCTTGGTCATAAATCCTGTGGAAAGCGGAAGACAGTACTGTTGTAACCACTCGTTGTGCCGATATCCAGAAAATCGCCGTCTACTTCATAGGCGAAACCGCCATCTTGGTAGATCCAACTGCGTAGAGCCACCGACAGATCCAGTTCCTCCTGTTTCAGCTGCTGGCTGGCAGCATTAAGATACTCCATAAAGTGACCTGGTAGCAGGTAGATCCCGAATAGACAGAAGTATTGCGGAGTTTCTTCGCTGCCCGGAATACGTAGATCGGAGCGAACCTCACGCGCCGTTGGCTTCTCACGCATATCGTTCAATTCAAAGACGTTGGACTGCTCAGGAAGGGAACGGACCCCTACTATCCCGCGTTGACCTAGCTCTGATTCACCGCATCTGGATATGCCGAGTACCCCTTTGCCCAACTGTAATCCAATATCGAGAACTTGGCGTACACAAGGGACGGTAGATCGAGAGCGGTAGAGATGGTCACCCAGGAGCAAGACAAAGGGGTGGGAACCCACAACTTCAAAAGCTTGGAGCACTGCGTGACCAAAACCACCAGGTTCGAGCTGGTAAATATAGCGCAGGTGTTTAGAAATCTCCTTAAGCTCGCTCCAAGCCTGAAGAATCCGTTGACCACCAGCGCCAGAAAGTACTCCTTTTGGCGGTTCATCGAAGTACCTACGAATCAAATCACCATCGCGCGGCGAGACGATGAGCACCACCTCATCCACGCCACTTTCCAAAACCTCTCGCACGATCCAATCCACTGCTGGACGGAGTGAGCCATCACGCCCTGGAACTGGTAACAGAGCCTTGGGAATAACTTTTGTGGCTGGATAGAGGCGGGAGGCAAGCCCTGCTAAAGGGATAACTGCGCGTGTTGGTTTCACTTAACGTTGTTGTAACGCCTTTACTACCCCACATTAACTCTTGCAGCAGAGAGTAATCAAGGGGCAATTAAAGGTTTAGTACTTAATATCTTTAGTAAGACTTGCCGATATACTTTTTTGCCATTGTTATTGAGATGAACACCATCAAACGTCAAATCTTCTCTTAAACCTTTGTGGCTAAATAAAACCTGTAGACCTTTGGTTTTAATTGGCACCTGTTCGATTGCCGCAACCTGACGCATGAGAGCATTGATCTTTTCTACTCTTTGAATTGAGCCTGCTATGGTTTGATTATGGCTAGCTGCAACAGTTGAATAAAAAGCAGGAATTAGGGTTACCTGGCTGGCCCTCATTGCTCTTACTAATAAGATTGCCTGCTTCATCTTTTTAATAAATAAATCATTACTTATTTTATACCAGGCATCATTTGTACCCACTGCAATAATTGCCTTAGAACATTTCACATGAGCAGATTTTAAGAACTTTAGTTGTTCAACTAATGACACCGAACTCAGTCCGCCCATACCAAAGTTAAAAGTATGTTCGCCAAGGGTATTACCAATACCGGAAGAAATAGAATCTCCAAACAAGCAACCGTTATATTTTTTCCCTTGATTGGCAGTAGCTTGAGCTTTCACTTTAGTTCGCCACCAAGACGAGGAGCCGAGATTATCTGTGCGCGGTGTCCGTGAGAAGATGACGTCAGAATTTTGAGCAAGTTCTGGTACAATCAAAAGTTTTGCTGAAGCTCGATTGAGCAGGCCAAAATGACCAGTCAGAAAAAATAGTGCAACCAGTAGGCTTCGTTTGGAGTAATGAGTCATTATGAGCAACAAATGTGCGACAAACCTCACATTCGCGTATGGGATATTTTCTCATGATTCCAGCTGAGAAAGGGGTGTCGGGAAGCCAGGCTACTCGTTTGCTCTGTGCCGTCGACGGGTACTTTTGGCAGAAGCTACTCGAATAAGGTCTGAATGTAGTCTTTGATACTTTTTATCTTTATATTATACCTCATTATCTTATCTCTTAAGAAACATTGCAGCTTGTTGACGAAAGCGCTAGATTATGCAAAAGAGTCCTGAGAGGAGAAAAAATGGAGAGTCAAAACTCCGAAATCGATAATTTCGTCGCAAGAATGAAGGAAGGTATCTGGCTCTTAGGCGTTATGTCCTGGATGTTCGGAATCGCAGACCGCAGCATCGCTGCGTTGGCAGACGGCATGGTGATGGCAATTGAGTTGGTGCAACTCTTCACAGCGGCATTGTTCTTTTTCTGTTGGTTGTTCCTTAAGCCAGGCAAAATTCTAGGTCTGCGATAGAAGGTGAGCCACTGGCATAATCACGGTGGCCTTCTTCGTCAGTTAGCTGTTTTTGAAGCCAGCCTAAATTTCTAAGTTGCTGTAGACCTAGTTTACACGTGCAACTTGTACACTTCTGCTAACTAGTGCGATCACCTAACTTGTGCTGGTGTACCAGATATTTGCTATCATGGTGAAGCAATTATGCGGACGTGGCGGAATTGGCAGACGCGCTAGATTTAGGTTCTAGTACCGCAAGGTGTGAAGGTTCAAGTCCTTTCGTCCGCATTGAAAAGGCTTTCAGGGTTTGAGGCGTTTTGCCACGTTAGTTTTCAGGCAATGCTAGAGCTGTAAGAGCGGTTCAACTGGACACAAATGAGCTAATTTTGGGAGTGTCTTGGGTGTAAAGGATTTATGATTCAAGTGAGCTAGACCTTTAAACCCAAATGTCTTACAAAGCATCCACAGGTTACTCCAAAACGCCCACGGTAAGGCTACCAAGGATTCAGTAGTTGTTTCCAGTTTTAATGGGCGCTTACAGCTAAGCTTCAGGGTCAACGGCAAACGGTACTATCTATCCACTGGTTATCCTGATACCGAAGAATATCGCAAGTTGGCAGAGGCTAAGGCCAGGTTGGCTCAAGCGGACACTGACCTCGGTCGTTTTGACCCTACCTTAGATAGGTACAGACCTCAGTCGGCTCCGTTAGCAGCGGTTGGGGTTACACCTATTTCTATACCCAAAACTCAGTTGAGCGAACTCTGGGAACTGTATACAGAATTCCGACGATCTCAAATCGCTCAGACAACCTTTAGAATTCAGTATGCCGCAATTGCTAGCCACATTAGGAGGCTACCAACTCAATCCTTGGAGATGCTCTTGAAATCCGGTACAAATCCGATCCTGTTAGATTCTTGTTCTCTCAGGACTTCACAGAGCGAGCGATTGAAGATTCAAAGCGCAGCGATGATCGCTTACGAGAACCTAGCTTCCTAAAGGTTAAGCACAGGAATCGCCAAGTGTTTTAGGAAAACTGACTCAACTGGGTCAAGGGAACGCTTACTAATACAATAAATGCAAATAGAATACACCGCAAATAATTAATGTTTAGCCCAAGTCGCCAATCATTCAGTTAGAGACGGTGTTTTATGAGTTATTAATGCTGAAGTTTTTTGTTCATGGTTCTCCTCTACACTTTATAAATTTATTCTCTGCAAAAAACTTTTATTTGCTCTTCCAAATCAGTAACCAAATTCAATAAATGCTCTTTTGAAGCTAGACCTCTGTATTTTACTTTTGACTCCGATAGTCTTGCTCTATCTCTTTGTTTGTAAATATTGAGAAGGTTAAGCACATCTACATCTAGATCTTGCAGGAGGTTTTCTATATTAATTCTTGTAAATGTAGGTAGCGGATTCTCCAGTAGCGCTATGCCTTCAAGTGTGTTTAGCGTGCCAAGTTTACAAACTACTTTATCTGTAGTGCATATATAAGATAATACTGCTTGCAGCCTGCCGCTATTAGCTAAATCTGTTTTAGCTAATAGTGTTTGCGGCATACGCAGCAACCAAAGGTCACGAGCTGCACTATGAATTCTCTTTTTTACTTTTGTAAATTCACTGTTTAGTTCGACTTCTATAAACCCTGATAGCAAACCACTGAAGTAGTAAGCAGCAGTGGCAAACTCAAATCCTAAAACTGCATTGAGTTCACGTTCTAAGAATTCGCGAAACTTATCTAGCTTTTCAATTACACCTGCCTGACGCTTGCTCTTGCTCTTGCTATTCTTGTCAATCAAAACTATTTTTAACAATGCTGCATATGTATGATAAAACAACTCTCTTACACTATCTAGATTGGTTTCATTAATACTTCCAAGTGTTGCATCAGCTATTGAGTTTGCTAAATCAGTGATAATATTTTCCTCAGTAGAGAAGACATCATATTGCTTTGACTGTTCCCTCAGTTTATTTTTATCGGGTATAATTTGATTGGTTTCTAGAAAAATGCGTTCATCCATTGTCTGCAATTTAAGTAATGTGGTTGCCGACTTACAACCGTGTTCTTTTGTATTTTCTAAACCATTCTGAATTGCAGACTCCATATAATAAAAAGCGAGATTGTAATCATAGTTTCTCTCGATAACAAACTCCAAGAATTTTCGCACACACGCACGCTTATCCGCAGTAAACTTTGGATTGTTTTTATATAGCTACTTAGCCAGCCAAGCATATTTGAATCTAGCAAAATTGTAGGTATAACTTCTACCTCAATAGATTTGCACTCCTCAGTAGGACTAAATTCATACAAATAGGGTTGACGGCCGTCAAATTGATCGATAATTGAAAACTTATCCTTACCGGAAGTAAAATCACAGCTGGAGGAAATAGCTTGTGATGGCTTATTAGACAAGCACCATGCCCTAATCGAGCAATCCCTAGCTAGTGCTTCTTTTTGAAATAGAAATATTGGGTTTTCCTCTAACTCGCTCATCAGGTACATACTAATGCTCCTTCAAATCTAATTTTTGAATCGACCTAGCTTTGTTTTGTGGTTATAAAACCAGAGAATCCTACATGTAATTGATCATTAATACGGTCTGCCAAACTTGGCGTCAAGCGCACCAATAATCACTGCGACCATTGTAATCCCTCGTTTCCTCGGCTGACCAGTGGCGGCGTAAAGACTCCGGCACTTGAATACAGTTGCAGGGGAGCAGGAGATGAAGAGCGATCACTCTTGTACGCAAATGTTGATAGTGTCAGAGAATCCTGAAATTCAGATAGATTTGATATATCAATTATTGAGAATGGCTATAAGACTTGTAAAATAGGAGGTTTGGACTATGAAGGTTGGCTGTAGGTATCAACTAGCCTCAGGGGGTAAAGTCACGTTTTACCGGGTTAGCTCTCAGGCAGCGCTATACCTGCAAGATCGGTTCAACTGGACACGAACAGGCTGGTTTTTGGTGTGGTTTGGGTGTAAAGGACGTATCCTAATACCGTAGAATATCAGAAGTTGGCAGCTAAGGCCAAGCTGTTCCAATCTGTTATACTCTGAGCAGAGATTTGTAGAGCTATCGTCAAATCACTCAGATTATTTTGTATATAACCGATAGTCAGACAAGAAAATAAAAAGCCTATAAGGAAGCGACATCTCTCGTGTAAGGTAGACTTGTCGTGAGAATTCTGCTCGTAGAGGACGATAAACCTACAGCCACGTTGCTGTCACGAGCGCTCACTGCCCAGTACTATATGGTCGATGTGGCAGCGGACGGTCAGACTGGGTTGGATTTGGCAATAGGCTGGGACTATGACCTGATCCTCCTGGACTTGCTAATTCCTAAATTAGACGGGATTAGCCTCTGCCGCCAGGTTCGTTCCCAGGGGTATCAAAAGCCAATTCTCTTACTCACAGCAAAAGACTCTAATACCGATATTGTTAGGGGGTTAGATGCCGGTGCAGATGACTATGTCATCAAGCCGTATGATCTGTTAGAACTGATGGCGCGGATTCGAGCATTGCTGCGTCGGGGAGAGACAACCTTGAATCCTGCTGTACTCTCTTGGGGAGATCTCCGCCTAAAGCCAGCCTCTGCGGAAGTTACCTGCGCTGGGTATGAGTTGTGTCTGACACCAAAGGAATATAGCCTGCTAGAGCTTTTTTTGCGAAACCCGCAACGAATTTTTAGCCGCAGTGCTATTATTGATCGCCTTTGGTTGATTGATGCTTCACCGTCTGAAGGTGCAGTCACAAATCTAATTAAGGACCTGCGGCATAAGCTGAAGGCTGTTGGAATGACTGTAGACTTGCTCGAAACAGTGTACGGTTTAGGCTATCGACTCAAGGCTCCACCAAATATCAATTTGCAGTCGGGAATACCGTCTAGTGAGGAATACAAGGGGAAGCAACAGGGAGACAAGGAAAGCAAGAAACGTAAACAAGGGCTTGCTTCAGTCAATAAGGTGCTAGAGCAGTTCGGAAATACGTTTGCAGAGCAGGTGACTATACTTGAGCAAGCAGAACAAGCCCTGCGGATAGATACGCTGAGCCAAACCCTACGGCAAAGCGCCAGCCAGGAAGCCCATAAACTGGTTGGAGGGTTGGGGACGTTTGGTTATGAGGCAGGCTCAGAGCTAGCACGGGCGATTGAACACCTGCTGATCAGCGACAGACATTTGGGTCAAACAGAGACATCCAAACTCTCGCGTCTGATTACTGAACTGAAACAAGAACTCACCCAGCCGCCTACTCCCTTGACAACGGAGCCAATGTCATCCGTATCTCCGCTCGTCTTAGTGATTGATAACGATGTGTGTTTCACCGAGCAACTGAGTGCGGAGGCATCTGAATGGGGGCTTCGAATCGAGATTGCTCCCGATTTGGCGACAGCCAGACAGAAGTTTGCCCAAACCCCCAATGTTGTCTTGCTCAATCTCATCTTTCCCGCTCCAGCCGAAGATGGGCTAATACTGTTACGGGAACTGACGCAGTCTTCTACAATTCCAGTTCTGGTTTCCACTATACGAGATAGCCTGGCTGATCGGATAGCCGTCTCTCGCTTGGGAGGACGAGGTTTTCTGCACAAGCCTATTGCAACAACACAAGTCTTCGAGGCGATCGCCCAAGTCCTTCCCAAACCCCAAACTGCGGAAGCTAAGGTCATGATTGTAGACGATGATCCGGTGATGCTGGCAGCATTGAGTGACCTGTTACTGCCTTGGGGACTTCAGGTAAGGAGTTTGCAAGATCCTCAGCGATTCTGGGATGTGCTGACAGCGACGAATCCTGATCTGCTGATTCTGGATTTGGAAATGCCGATATTTAGTGGGATCGATTTATGCCGGGTGGTGCGCCAAGACCCGAAGTGGGGGGATTTGCCCATCTTAGTTGTAACAGCCCACACAGATACTGCATCAATCCAGCAGGTGTTTGCGGTTGGAGCAGATGACTTCATTCATAAGCCGGTAGTTGGACCTGAGTTAGTTACTCGGGTGCTCAGCCGGATCAAGCGATCGCGTTTACGGCAGCAGTTTGATGTCTTCAGGCGGAGCGGAATATGAAACTGCCACATTTGCTCCACTGGTTTGATCGCCATATCCAAAAGATTCCCCTCCGCTCCATGTTGGTGGTTCCCTTTGTGTTGCAAATTGCTGGAGCAGTAGGGTTGGTGGGGTATCTGTCTTTTCTTCATGGGCAGAGAGCAGTCAATGATCTTGTGACTCAGCTGATGGTTGAAGTAGGCGATCGCATTGAGCAAAACTTGCTGAACTATTTACGTACCCCTGCGGAAATTACTCGAAACAATGCCGCAACCATCCGGCTTGGCATCTTGGACTGGCGAAATATACCCACCCTAAAGCGTTATCTTTGGCAGCAACTGCAAATCTTTGACGGCATTAGTGCCGTTGTGATCGCCAATCAGCAGAAGGACTTTATCGGAGTGGAAAAGCGCAATGATGGTTCCATCTCAATTCGTATTCGCGATCAATCAACTAACTACCAGCTCAAAAATTATCTCGCTAACAGTCGTGGAGAGTACGTCAAACTGCTAAAAAGCAACCCCCGCTTTGATCCCTACAATGATCCTCCTGGAGATCCTTGGTACCAAAGAGCCAAATCAGCGGGACACTCTACCTGGCGACTTGTTGTCTCTCTAGTGGATTTTGATAATCCTGTCCTCATGGCTGTCAATTTCCAGCCGTTCTATGACCGCAACAACACCTTCCGAGGAGTTCTAGCCTCTTCTGTCTATCTATCTCAACTTGGTAACTTTTTAGAAAGTCTGAAAATTGGGAAAACGGGGCAAGCCTTTATTGTTGATCGGAGCGGGTTCTTAATTGCTACATCAACTGGAGAACTTCCCTTTCTCAGGCATACAGCAGACTTAGATCAACCGAAGCACCCGGAAAATCTTGACCGAAATCTACACCCGCAAAAGCGAAGGCTGAGTGCTGTAAAAAGTCATGATTTTCTAACGCATCACGCATCACAGTATTTGATCGAGCAATTTAGCGGTTTTAACCGTATTAAAGACAGACAGCAGCTTAGCTTTGAGATTGATCGCCGTCGCTATTTCGTGCAGGTCGTGCCATTGCAGAGTAACCAAAACTTAGATTGGTTAACTGTAGTAGTAGTACCAGAGTCTGAATTCATGGCCCAAATTCAGACTAGCACCAGCATCACCATTCTGCTTTGTGGTGCAACCCTACTAGTCTCTATCGGTATTGGTGTCTTTACCACCCGATGGCTTACCCAGCCTATCCTCCGTTTAAACGCATCGGCTAAAAAAATTGCCCAGGGAGAATTCGATTTTTCAGTCTTAGTTGAAAGAACAGATGAGCTAGGAGAACTAGCAAGCTCCTTCAACCGTATGGCAGCACAGTTGAAAACCTCCTTTGCCAAGATGCAGACGCTGAACCAGGCATTATCCGAGAGCAAAGACCGGGACATTAAGCAGCGCAAAGCAGCCGAACAAGTCTTAGCTGACTATAACCGCATCTTAGAAGCTCAAGTAGCTGAACGAACCGAGGCACTACGTCAGAGTGAAGCCATAAATTGGGCAATCCGCGATGCGTTGCCTGACCTACTTATTCGCATGAGGAGAGATGGAACTTATCTGGATATCAAGCCTCCAGCAGATTTCCCACTGATTAAACCTATCTCAGTTATGCAAGGTGCCAATGTGCGGGACATCTTACCGCCTGAGGCTGTTGGGCAAAGGCTTCAGTCTGTTGAAAGGGCACTCCAGACAGGTGAGACTCAAATCTATAAATTTCCACTATTGATTGAGCAGCAAACCCAATGGCAAGAAGTCCGCATCGTTGCTCTTGGAGCCGATGAAGTCCTGATTGTGATTCGTGAAATTACTAACCGTAAGCAGTTTGAGGAAGCCCTACGCCAAAGTGAAGAGCGTTTTCGTAGTGCTTTTGACTCCGCGCCCATTGGCATGGCACTCATCGGGCTAGATGATCGCTGGCTCAAGGTCAACCCGGTGCTTTGTGATATGCTGGGCTACTCAGAGCCTGAGTTGCTATCTATGGACGCTTCTGCCCTCGTTCACCCTGAAGACATCGATCAGCTACAGGGTTGTGTCGAGCAGATGCGTTCAAACAAGAATTGCAGTGTTCCAGTGGAGTTACGCTACTGCAGCAATAGGGGACGCATAGTTTGGGGTCTGATGAGTCTGTCCCTTGTGCGAGATGACCAAAGCCAGCCTTTGTACTACGTCGCTCAGATCCAGGACATCACAGAACGCCAAGCTGTTGACCGGATAAAAAGCGAATTCATCTCTATTGTGAGTCATGAGCTGCGAACGCCCTTGACTGCCATTCTAGGATCTCTAGGACTACTAGCAACCGGAATTTATGACAACAAGCCAGAGAAAGCCAAACGCATGATTGAGATTGCCTTGATAGATAGTGAGCGCCTCGTGCGTCTCGTCAACGACATCCTCGACCTAGAACGGCTAGATTCAGGCAAAGTTCAGTTGGTAATGGAAGTTTGTGAGGTGAATAACTTGATGCAGCGGGCAGTGGAGGCAATGCAGGCGATCGCCGATGAGCTATCAGTCACCCTCTGTGTCGTGCCTATATGGGTTCAAGTTTGGGCTGCGCCCGACTCCATCCTCCAGACCCTAACTAATCTGTTAAGTAATGCCATCAAATTCTCTCCCCCCAACAGCATCGTCATATTATCCGCTCAACCCCAATCTGACTCTGTTGTGTTCCAGGTCAAGGATCGAGGTCGAGGCATTCCTGCAGACAAACTAGAAATCATACAGCGGATTTCAGCTTGATAAAGTACAGTGGCAACCTGTGAGCTCTGATTCTCTGGCTCCACGGTGTACTCCGCTTACTTGAAATCTGCTGTATTTGGACGATTTCAACAAGTCGATATTTCAGATTCTCGCCAAAAAGGGGGTACAGGCTTAGGACTGGCAATTTGCCAAAGTATTGTGCAACAGCATGGTGGACAAATCTGGGTTGAAAGCACAGTAGGTAAAGGCAGCGCATTTTATTTTACGCTGCCGACACCAAGCTAACAAAAATAAAAAATTATTAATCTCAGTTGAAATATGACGAAGCGAATCCTAATCATTGACGACGAAGAACGCATTCGAGAAGTTATCCGAGCTTGCTTAGAGGACCTGGGAGGTTGGGAAGCTATCACCGCTGAGTCAGGTAAAGAAGGATTGCTTAAGACTACGACGGAAACCTTAGATGCTATTTTCTTGGATGTGTCCATGCCCGATATGGACGGTTTACTTTTCTTCGAAAGGCTTCAAGAAAATCCTGCCACTCAGTCCATTCCAGTTGTTTTACTGACTGCCAAGGTATTGCCAGATGACCGGGCACGGTTTGCTCAAATTGGAGTGGCTGGAGTCATCACGAAGCCCTTCAATCCGATAACGATTTGCGAACGACTAGCTGAAATTTTGGGATGGGAGCTGTCGATATTTTAGTTAAGCTAATGGGTCAGCGTAAGGTTCGGGATCTTTATCTGTGTAAGGACCTGCATTTGGGTCAGCGTAAGGTTCGGGATCTTTATCTGTGTAAGGACCTGCATTTGGGTCAGCGTGAGGTTCAGGGTCTTTATCTTTATAAGGACCTGCATTTGGGTCAGCGTGAGGTTCAGGGTCTTTATCTGTGTAAGGACCTACATTTGCGTCTGCAGGGGGAAGTTTATCTGGTTGTTGATTTGTCATAACACATCGCTCCTTTTAGTTATGGATTTGTTTGAGAAAGCATACGGTTGCAAATCCCTTTTTTATAATGCAGTTATAGCTTACCCATTGAGCCATATGAGAAATTAAAGCTACAACACCCATCCGAGGACACTGGCAACCTGAGCAGGCAAGACGACGGGATTGAAGGGCTTAGCGATGACGCCGACAACACCAAGCTGCTGAAGCTGTTGTGGAGTGAACCAGATGGTATTTGTGGTTAACATCATGATTGGGATTGAGCCCACCAATGGAGATTCTCGAAGTTTCCGAATGAACGCCACTTCAGCCATATTAGGCATCAAGACATTCAAAATAATAGCATCTGGTTGTACATTTAACCTTTGCAGTCCCTCTTCCGAGGTGACTGAGAGCACATTCCAGCCACCTAGGTCACTCAAGCAGGCTTGTACAACCTCTCGAACGTTGGCTTCATCGTCAATAAGTAGAATTAGCTTGGTTGGCATTGCTACCTTCAGAAGGTTTATTCATGTAGCCTCGCCAGAGCTAGGGGAATTGTTCGTAAGGGGCGTTACTTGAACCGGGCTGTGAAGCTAAATGGGATCTTTAATGCGCTGTTGCTCCGTCATAACAGATTCGTTAAACACCGCTGCATAGAGAAATCCTGCTAACAATGCTCCTAGTATTGGTGCCACCCAAAACAACCAAACTTGGGCAAAAAGCTCCGAACCTGCAAACAGGGCGACTCCAGTACTGCGAGCAGGATTGACAGAGGTATTGGTAACAGGGATGCTAATCAAGTGGATCAAGGTGAGTCCAAGACCAATTGCAAGTGGTGCAAATCCTTGGGGAGCACGCCTATCAGTCACACCTAAAATAATCATTAGGAACATGAATGTCATCACGACTTCAGTAATGAAGCAAGCCACTAGTGAGTAGCCACCCGGAGAATGGGCACCAAATCCATTGGTTGCAAGTGGGTTGGAGCCACTCAACGTAAATCCAGACTTACCGCTAGCAATCAGGTAGATAACGCCTGCGGCGATAACTGCGCCGAGCACTTGAGAGATAATGTAAGGAAGCAGTTCAGAACTTGGAAAGCGCTTGCCTGCCCAGAGTCCGAACGAAACAGCCGGATTGAAGTGGCCACCGGAAACATAACCGAACGCATAAGCCATCGTCAAAACGGTGAGTCCAAACGCCAGGGCTACACCGGCGAACCCAATTCCCAGAGGAAATAGGGTGTTATCGCCGATTTTGGCGCTAGCGCCTGTAAAGGTTGCTGCTAACACTGCACTACCACAGCCACCCAGGACAAGCCAGAAGGTACCGATCAACTCAGCAAGACAACGTTTTATGAGAGGCATTTTTGGAGAACTCCATAGTTGATAGAGGATGTGGAACCGAAAGTCTAAAACTCAGTATTTACAGACTTCGATGAACCTATGTCATTACTAACCGAGGAGTATTGCCATAAGTCACAGAAGTTGCAGTTTTGGGGAGCAAGACTCAGCTATTGTAGTGTTAGGTAAAGCACTGAGGTGCCTTCCTTCTAAGACTAAAACCAGAATATAAGGAACTTATAAGGGTGTAGAGGTTTTGTCACTAACCCTCGGTAAGCCTAAGGGCTATACCGGGGGCTATCTGCAAACCCATTGGTTCTGGGTGCTGGTTCAAGACGTTTTATCGCCAGATGGACAGCCACTCATGCCTTCTGTCGCCTCTCGTGTTCGGATCTGCGTTACAGGCAAAACTTCCGATAATCGGAAATTTGATGAATAAAAATCCGATTCTCCCAACCCGAAAAATAGTCTCTAGATTCTTTATGCGTTTCGACACTGATTGAAAACTTGTCATCCATACCGAAAAAATTAGCTCTGTCCCCAAGAAAGCTATTCCTATAACTAGAGCAAATGGCCAGGAGAATCGTCCTGTCGTCCAGGAATCGTTTCCTTCATTAGTAACAATGGCTGATTTGTAAAATCCGAATTCAGTGGGACTGCCAAGCACCAACGTCGGTGAAATCGTAGCAGAATCTCTTCGCCCTTATCAGTTTCTTATTTTTTTGTCTTATTCTAATAAATAGAGCAAAGCACTCAAACTACTTATCCTAATGTAGGTGCATAGGGAAGCTAACTTTAGATTTACAGTTTCTACACCTAATGTATATGCAAACACAATCTGCTCCAACTCAGCGAAGTAGATCTCGAATTCGCAACTTGCTTCCTCAACCCACGCAGATAGCTTGAGTGTTTTCGTTTATGTGCATTAGAGCCGAGCTACTCAAACATATTAAAAAAAATTATTTGTCACGGGGTTACTAGCATGAGTAAGCTCACGTTCGGAGAAACGTTCATTACATCTTTGGCAATGCTGCTTGCTGTAGCTGTTACTCCTAAATCCCCCACAGCTTCTATCAAAACTTACCCCATACTGGCTCAATCTAACGCTTTGACAACTCTATCTGTTCAGCAGTTAACGAACACAGAATGGTTGCTTGAAGATTTAAGCGGCACGGGCGTGCTTGATCGTGTGCAAACAACACTCCGCTTCAACGGAATGAATCGTATCTCTGGGCAAGGTGGCTGCAATCGCTACAGTGCTCAGGCTCAACTAGAGGGCAATCGCCTCACAGTTAGTGCAGTTGCAGCCACTAAAAAGCTATGCGCGCCCGCTGTTATGAATCAAGAAACTCGCTATTTTCAAGCTATCCAAAGTGCTCAACGAGTTAGCTTGAAAGGTGCATATCTGCTGATTTACAGCGAGGGAATAGATGCACCACTGCGGTTTACTCGCTTAACCTCTACAAGCACATCTGAAAACACTCTTGTATCTTTTGAAGGACGGAGAAACGCGGTGAGGACTTTTAGCCTAATTGCTTTTTTTCAACTCTCGCCATCGTTGTTTCAACTGCTTCAAATTGGCAACCTGACCGCCATAACGCCAGCCGACATAAGCTTGGCAAATTTCGTCGATCACCTCAGCCGTTGCTGGAGCATGATGCTGCTGCGACACCCTGGCATATTCCAGGGGCGTCTGGGCAGAATGCTTGTGAAAACCCTTCTGGGCAGCCCAACGGAGCATTTGTTGATAGAGGCTTTCCATTGGAGGCAGCTTAGCTAAGTAGCGGCGGTAGCGCCACACTCGCCACTGGTTCCAACCTAGCCAACCGAGAAAGCTTAAACAAGTTGACACGACTAGGGCAGTTAACACACCAAGCCAGCCTTGGGAAAACAGAGCCAAAAACCAAGCGATCGCTCCGATCACCCACTTGGCAATTGCACCAAACACACTATCTATTAGGCCTGTGACTGGTGAAGGCAACCACCCAGCGACCCACTTCCACAATGCTCGTAAAACACTAAAAGTCTGAGACTCCTCTATCGAAGGTGGAATTAGTGGATGACCGGGAATTGGGTCAAAGGCGAACCAGCCGAATTTGGGAAAATACACCTCTGTCATTGCATAGGCATCAGTGTTGCGGACAATGTACAATCCCGTGAAAGGATTAAACTGGCCTGGAGCAAAGCCCGCCACCAACCGTGCTGGAATGCCGATGGAACGCAGCATTACTGTAAGGGTAGTGGAGAAGTGGTCTGGATAGCCTCCTTTATGCTTAAACAGGAAAGTCTCTACTAAGTCTTCGTTTTCACCTAAATAGGGCAAAGCTAACGGTGTCGGGATGCTGTAGTGCTGCTTCAGGTACTGTGCTACATACAGGGTTTGCTCGTAGGCTGAACTTAGGGTATGGGGCGAAGTTGCCAGAATCTCTTGAGTACGCTGTCGTACTTTCGCTGCAATTGGCGGGGGAATTTGCAAATAGTGTTGCTGGATATTTTTGGGATAGCTGGTTGAGGCTAGTCCCAAGAGGGTGCGATCGCGGTAGGGAACTTCAGAAATTACCGTATAGGTCAGATTCTCTGACAATCCTACAGGTGCGCGTAAACCGTCTTCCGCATCAACTGCCATCTCTGGCGTTGGAAAGTAAATTTCTTTCGGGTAAGCTAAGGCCGGAACCAAGTTTGGTAAATCCGACACCACTGTGTAAGTCTGTACTACCTCCTGGGTACGACCGGTGGTTGTTGAGCCAGGAAAAAAAAGTCGGTAAGACCAACTGGGGCGCTTGACGGTTAGCGTCTGTGCATTGCGAGAAATCTCCCATCCCTTGCCGGTGTAGCGGTCAAATGCCAGTACCCGCCAGAATCCTTCTGCCTGTGAGCGTACCCGCATTACCACTTTGGGTTTCATCTCGCCCCGCAGGTTCTGGTTGATCTGGCTGTTAAAGCCATAATAAAACGTTTTATCAATCTGACCTGGTTTCCCAGTTTTGTCTTGACCTGTGTCCCCGTGGACGTCGCTGCCGTTGCCAGTAGAATTGCCTTGGTGAACATAGCCAGGATTGAGAATGTGGCGCCCGTCGAACTTGCCTTCAACCTTGATCTGAGAACTGACAGGAAACGTCCAGAGTTGATAGCCCGGAAACCGAGGCAGGAAAGCAAAAATGATCAGACCTAGCCCTAAGATGATCAGGAAGAAAACGCCCAAACGCTGCGGAGAAACAGGTGAGGAGTGGGCAGGAAAGGGTGAGGGTCTTGCTTTTGGCTGCTTAGATAAACCCAGTCGGGAGCGGTAGTCCAGCACTAAAACCGGCAGAGCGATCGCTAAAAATAGCAGTAACCCTGGTGCAAAGGCTAACGTTTGACTCAACGTACCGGCAACACCCAACAAAATCAGCCCAATCACCGTCGAATACCCTAAGTCCTTGCGGCAGGGCACATCGAAGCTGTGGAGTACCTGAAGTTGAATTAATAGCTCTGCTAAGACCAGCCGCGTATCATTCAACTCACCCAATAACCGCCCAAAAAACGCTCCCATTGCTATCAACATACCAATGGCAATGCAGAACTTGACTGGAATATTGCGAGCACGGCGGCTGTACCAGCTCCAGATTGCACCCACAAGGATAAGCGGTACAGCCCAAAAGCTATTCTGAGTTTCAGCGGCGACATCCGTTGCGACAATTCCCACCACCACCAGTGCCTGCACCAACACCCGTAACAGAATTGAGTCTTCTACTTCTGCCAACGGCATTGCCGCAATCTGGTGCCATCGATTCCATATAAATAGCGACTGCTTCCTAGACGCTTCCGGCCTACGCATCCTGGACGAGTTAGACATATTTTTTCTTTAAACTCGCGTGCAGAACTCGCACGCTATAGTTAGGATGCCCAACTAAAACTAGTAAATCTCACGTAGGGTCTATCAGTTGCGAGATGAATTTAGACGAACAGATCCAATTGCTGATTGACAATGCGCCCCAGGATGGCGTTACTCCGCAAGCGATAGCAGTGATCGCACCTGGACTCAAGTTGCTTGCAGGACGGTTACGCCACTCTCAGTACTATATCCTCCAAAACTTTGAACAAGACTGGGTTTTGACTACTTTAAGCCATCGTTCCGCCCCAGGTATTGAAAAGCGTGTTATCTATGGTTTCCCGACTCTACAAGATGTCTCAGCTAGTTCAACTGCTGGGCTTGACCCTCAAGTCATTGCCGTACCCATTCCTGTCACTCACATTTTGTTCCAAATGTTTGCCTTAGAGACGGTCGATAGTACCATCTTCTTTGACACACCAGGCGAACTGAGTACTGGTATTGAAGTCCGGCGTAAAGATATCCAAAATTTAATTCAAGTCCATTTGAAACAAAACCCGTCCGCTGCGATCGCCTCCCCCACTCAGCTGCCTCCTGATATCGCTTGAAAATTTAAGGACATTTTTCATGCCGAACGCGATTGGGTTTGACGTCTACGGAACGCTTGTTGATCCCTTAGAGATGAACCAGCATCTGCGCCGACTCATGGGAGACAAAGCTGAACCCTTCTCACAAATATGGCGCTCGAAGCAAATTGAGTATGCCTTCCGTCGAGGTCTAATGCAAAAATATGAAACCTTTGGCGTTTGCACAAAGCAAGCCCTGCTTTTCACGATGCAGACGCTAAAAGTTGATCTTTCAGCTCAAGATCAAGAGCAGCTAATCGAGGACTACCAGAACCTGCGGTCATTTCCAGACGTTGTACCAGGTTTGTTGGCACTCAAAACCCAGGGTTACACATTAGTAGCTTTCTCGAATGGCATTGAGGCAACGGTGCGGACCCTTCTCGGGCGGGCAGGCATTCTCCCGCATCTTGACGGCGTAGTGAGCGTCGATGACCTCAAGACTTTTAAGCCCGACCCCAAAGTTTATGCTTACCTAGCTCACCGACTCGATCAGCCAATGCAGGAAACATGGCTCGTCTCAAGCAACCCTTGGGACGTTATTGGTGCCAATTCAGCGGGGCTCAAGTCAGCTTGGCTTCAGCGCCAACTTAATGCTGTGTTTGACCCGTGGGGAATTTCGCCTGACCTGATCGTGAATTCCATCGAAGAACTGTCTAAGCAGCTTAAGTGACAGCAATGAAAAAAGTGTCCGTCGACAGACTTCCGAGTTCCCTATCTGTAGTTTAGGGTGCTGCACACAGGATTTGACGCATTTTCCGCATATTTTCTGGCAATTCTAGATGCATCGCCTGTTGGATGAAAATTGTGGGGATGGGGATAATGGGCGTTGCTCGTACAGTATAAGTGAGCACAGTACCCATACCGCAATCTTGCAGCTTTAGGTCAGCGGTAAAATCTACAAAGGTACCTCGTTCCATCTGGAACTGAATGTGCTGTCCGAGTACCTCAAAGACGTTCAAATAGACCTCAACCTGAGTGCTGAAGAAGAGAAATGCTTTTCGGGCAACTTGATACAGACGCGTTCGTTCGCCTCGGTGCAACACTTCGCTGCGGATGACATCGGGAAAGTACTGCACCCAACGGGGGTAATCGGTCAACGAAAGCCAAGTATGCGATCGCGCCAGCGGTAGATACATTTGAGCCGTAACAGCGCCACCCCAAGCCGAGTGCGATCGCGTTTGAACCAAAATCTCCCCTTGCAAAAGCGCCGTTTGCTGGTGCTGACTCCAAGCCGTGTCGGGAACTGGATTAATCAAGTCTGAAGGAGAAAGTGTAGTCATACAAGTTCAGCCACTCCTCAACCAACATGAATTGGGTCTAAAGTCTAAATCGTGATCATTTAGCAGTCAAGGCAACTGCTTTGCTTTCTAAATGTACGCACAACTTCTTAAATAGATGATAAAGCCGAGGTAAAGGTTCCAAGAAGTTAGAGCACGCATCACTGCTAAGAACCCAAAGCACTTGCACAAATATGATCTAACGTGGAGATGCTGATGATTGAGAGGCAAAATTAGGTGAGACAATCTCCCTACTCTAGAAATCGGACGTTAACGCAGATTTTTGGCATTCTTGTGGGAACCACAATAGCTGTTTGGCTACTTAGAGGCTTTGGCATTCTTACATTTATTCCGGGCGGAATTATCTGGCTGTTGATCCTGCTGTCTATAAGTGTAGGCATTTTGAGTCGATTGCAAAGCCTGTGGCGTTTTTAACCATCTAGGATCAACCCTACGGGCGACGGCGTCAGGCAGAGTCTTGGTAACCCTAATAGAAGTGATACCAATAAAAAGTTCAAGGAGAACCGAATGACTGCCATAGACACATCTTCTTCTACGCAGCCAAACAATTCTGCTGCCGAACGAACCGTCTCTGCCATTTTCAAAGAGCAACAGCAGATCGATAGCGTAGTCCGCCGTCTGGTTGACCGTGGGATTTCCCGAGACGATATCTCGGTGATCGGCAAAAACTTTCACTCTGAAACGAAAATCGCTGGCTTCATTACCAAAAAAGATGTCATTTTAGGTGGACTAAGACAAGGTGCGATCTTTGGTTCAATATTTGGTTCAGCCCTTGCTTTGCTATCAGGTGTGGGAGTGCTGTTCGTTCCTTTTGTCGGTACGCTTGTGGCAGCAGGACCACTCGGAGCCGCTTTACTAGGTGCAGCTAGTGGCGCGATCGCAGGTTCCGCAGGAGCCGGTTTAGTCTCAGCCTTTGTGTCACTAGGGATACCAGAAGATAAAGCCGCTGTCTATCAAACTCGGATTGAGGCTGGAGAATATCTGTTAGCCGTGGAAGTCCGATCTGATAAGTCCGGTGAAATTCAGCTGCTGTTAGAAAGTGCCGGTGGTGAAGAGATTCATACTAATGAAACTCCATTACCTCGCAAACGCCCCGGTCAGTTGGAAAGCCCTGATGATTTGTCTCCAGAAATCCGCTCTCATTTATCACCGGATGCTCAAAGAACCTTTATTGCCAATTACAATACCGCTCTGGCTGAGAGTAATGATGAAGCTAAGGCTGAGCATCATGCTTGGGATGTGGTTTCTGAGCAGTTTGAACAAGACGAGCACGGCTTTTGGTCGAAGGCTAAAGCAAAGCTTTAGCTTTCAATCGCGAGAAGCCCCACACTGAAAACAAGGGTGCTCCCGACGTTTCAGTGTGGGATGAATCGCGAACCAGATACAGCGGATTTCAGCTTGATGAAGTACAGTGGCAACCTGTGAACTCCGATACCCTGGCACAACCCGTGTACTCTGCTTACTTGAAATCTGCTGTATGACGAAACACAAGAATTGAGAGTCTTGACAACATAGGTAATGTGTGGAATTATACTTAAGGCCGTAAGCGAGAGCTGAATTGAGCCAACGTAGGAACATCATCCGAATCGCCCGATACAAACGGACTGGAGTAATCCAGGTGAACAGGAGCCAGGCTGCGGATGGCTGTGCCAACCGTAGAACTGGCGTTGCGGATGCGACAAACGATAACGACATAGAGTTTGGTTGTAAGAGTCGACACATAATTACAGCCCCTGGAAGAGGGGTATAGCTGCCTGCGGAGGAAATTGAGCGTGGTCATTAACGCCAGTCGCTCCTGGGGGAAACCCCCATGACCGCGCTGGCTCCTGTATGGAGCACAATCCTTGGGGTGACTAGAGCAAGACCCGATGAAACAGGAACGCTCAGACTGGCTTGGGTGGAAATTCAAGCGAGAGGCTGAGAAGCCCAGACTGAAACGGTACTCCGTTCAGTGTGGTAGGAGCTTCACAGACAAACCAAATGCAAAACTCTGTTTGCACGTAACCGTTCACGGGGGGTAGAACATTCGCCTAACTCCTAAAACCCTTGCTTAACAAGGGTTTCGGGTGATTTATCGTAGGCGCTAATAGTACCTAAAATGTCTAAACGGCAATTTTCCGACCAGTGTAGCACTTTTGACTACTCAAAATTAGCCGAAAAAAATCAATTCTAGACTGGTTTTCGTACTGATTCCGTGTGATTTCATATGGGAAATTTTTTTGACCCCCCCGTGAACGGTTACGTTTGCACAGTATGTGGATACAAATATAACCAAGAAGAAGGCGATCCAGATGGGGGAATAGAGCCGGGGACACCCTTTGCAGAAATTCCCGATGACTGGGTGTGTTCAGTTTGCGGCGCAACAAAAGATCAATTTGAACTGGCGTGAGCTTCAGGGTGGTGAGGGTTCCCTCACTCGTTACTTTTTTGGTTAGTCTGGAATTTAGATGCTGTTGTTAAATTAGGGACTTTATTGTCTTTGTGCAATCTCTACGGGTAGTGGTGATCGGGGGTGGGGCAGCAGGCTTCTTTGGCGCGATCGCCTGTGCCAAATCCCATCCTCATACCCAGGTCACTTTATTAGAAGCAAGTCGTCAACTGTTAGCTAAAGTCCGCATCTCTGGCGGAGGTCGCTGCAATGTCACTCATGCTTGCTTTGATCCAACTGGGCTAGTGCAACATTACCCTAGGGGTGGAAAAGCCTTGCGGGGTGCTTTCACACGGTTTCAAGCTCTCGATACAGTCAATTGGTTTGCCGCCCACGGGGTGAAGCTGAAAACCGAGGCGGACGGGCGGATGTTTCCGACTACAGATAATTCCGCCACGATTGTGGACTGTTTAATTCGGTCATCTGAGGTAGCAGGGGTAGAAATTCGCACGGGGGCAACTGTTGTTTTTGTCTCGCGGCAGACAGCTGGGTTTGAGATTTCGTTGAAGTCAGGAGAAATTTTACAGTGCGATCGCCTGCTCCTTGCTACCGGAAGCAGCCCGCAGGGTTATCAAATAGCCAAGCAGTTAGGCCATCGGATTGAACCCCCAGTCCCATCTCTGTTTACTTTCAATCTTGTGGATGAACAGCTGAAGGATTTAGCTGGGGTAAGTTTGGAATCTGTGCAGTTACGATTATCAATGACTGGGAAGTCCCAACTGGAACAGATGGGGCCTTTGTTAATTACCCACTGGGGTCTGAGTGGTCCAGCAGTTCTCAAACTTTCGGCTTGGGGTGCGAGAGTGTTACATGACTCTAATTATCAAGCAACCTTGATGATTAATTGGTTGCCCCAGCTTAACCCAGAAGTACTGCGGCAAAAATTACTAGAGGTTAAGTCTGAGTGGTCTCGAAAAGCGATCTCCACCACCTGCCCTATTGACTTGCCCCGTCGCCTCTGGCAGTATTTAGTCTCCCGTGTGGGCATTGTTGGAGAAGACCGCTGGGCTGGGTTATCTAACAAAACCCTAAATCAGCTGGTTCAAGAACTGACTCAAGGTCACTATCTGATTAAGGGAAAAGGCGTCTTCAAGGAAGAATTTGTTACCTGTGGGGGCGTCAACCTGAAGGAAGTTAACTTCAAAACGATGGAAAGTTCTTGCTGTCCGGGTCTTTACTTGGCTGGAGAAGTCTTAGATATTGACGGTGTGACTGGGGGATTTAATTTTCAGGGTGCCTGGACAACTGCTTGGTTGGCTGGTCAAGCGATGGGAGCAGGGTAGTAGGGGCGGTGCCTTGTGCCCGCCCGGAGTAGGGGAGAGGGGGAGCAACGATGAGATTTAGTGAATTAGTAGAAAAACTGGGCGATGCTGCAGCTTGTAATAGCTTGGCTTTAAGCACAGATTGCGACCCGGAACTCACTGGATTAGCAGCGGTTGATGAGGCGTCTCCTGGCACTCTCAGCTATGTTGAGGGAGCAAAGTTTGCCGCTCAGGTTGGGAAGACCGATGCAAGTGCTTTAATTTTGCCGCAGGATAAAGCTCTACAGGCGCAAGCACAAGAGCGAAGTATTGCCTGGATTGCTGCATCCCAGCCGCGCCTGATGTTTGCCCAGGCGATCTCTCTACTTTATCAACCGTTCCAACCGGTGCCAGAAATTCATCCTACGGCAGTGATTCACCCCTCGGCTCAAATTGGGACAGCTGTTTACATTGGTTCTCATGCAGCCATTCAAGCGGGAGTAAAGATTGGAGATGGAGTTTGTATTCATCCTAATGTAGTGATTTACCCACAGGTACAGATAGGCGAGCACACCATACTGCATGCCAACTGCGTCATTCATGAGCGTACCTGCATTGGTGCCAATTGTGTGATTCACAGCGGTGCCGTCATCGGCTCAGAAGGATTTGGCTTTGTTCCCACACCAAATGGTTTTTTCAAGATGGAGCAATCTGGCTGCACAGTGTTAGAAGATGGTGTTGAAGTTGGGTGCAACAGCGCGGTTGATCGTCCGGCCGCAGGGGAGACGCGGATTTCTCGCAACACCAAAATTGACAACCTTGTACATATTGCCCACGGTTGCCAAGTAGGCCAAAGCTGTGTGATCGCCGCTCAGGTTGGTCTATCAGGTAGCGTCAAGATGGGGAATCGTGTCATGCTGGCTGGTCAGGTGGGTATCAGCAATCAGGTGAAATTGGGAGATGGTGCAATTGCCACTGCTAAATCAGGAATTCACCATGACGTCGAACCGGGAGCGATTGTCTCCGGTAACCCAGCCGTTTCCAATAAACTGTACCTCAAGGCATCTGCCATCTATAAGCGCCTACCGGAAATATATCAATTATTCAAGCAACTGCAGCGCCGATTGGGGGTTTCATCATCAGGCAACCTAAAGCCCTAATTTTTCCAAAACCGGGCGAGTTGAGACAATGTGCCGGTCTAAGCCCAGTTGTTTCGGTTTAATACCTAGTGCCAGAGCAATCAGCTGAGGTAAATGTAGCACTGGCAACCCTAGTTGGCGACCGAGCACCTTTTCAACCTCTGGTTGACGGGAATCCAAATTTAGGTGGCACAGGGGACAAGGCGTGACTATACAATCTGCACCTGCAGCCATCGCTTCTTGGATATGCATCCCAGCCATTTTGAAAGATTGCGTGGTGGCATAGCTAGCAAGGGGCCACCCACAGCACTGGGTACGACCTCTATAATAAATCGGCGTTGCACCCACGGCTCGGAATACGTTCTCCATCGCTTCTGGGCGATATGGGTCATCATAGGGCATGGACTTCTGGGCGCGGAGCAAATAACAGCCATAGAAAGCCGCACAACGTAGTCCACTCAGTACTCTTGTAACTCGTCGTTGAATTTCCTCTAAACCGTAATCCGTCACCAGGGCATAAAGAAGATGTTTAACTTCGGTACTTCCCCGGTAAGGCAAACAGCCCTCTTTTTGCAGTAGGCCATTAACCTGCTCTACATAGGCAGAGTCTTTTTTCTGGTATTCCTTCAAGCGCTCATCGACATGACCAATAACGCCCTGACAAGTGCTGCAATGGGTAAGCATCGGCAGATTTAGTTCCTCAGCCAAGGCAATATTCCGAGCATTGACAGTATCTTCCAGCAGCTGAGAATCTTCTTTGAAGGTGCCTGAGCCACAACAGGCAGCTGTTTTAAGTTCAATTAGTTCAATTCCCAGGGCTTGGGTTAAAGCTTGAGTAGATTGGTAAAGCTCACGGCAAGCTCCTTGAGCAACACAGCCGGGAAAGTAAGCGTATTTTAGCGTCTGGAATGGCATAACTTGAAGGGGGAGAGGGGGAGAGGGGGGCAGAGGTAAAATAAGACCGCCTACTAGGGGGTAAGGCAGATGCCTGAAATTAATTTAGATGCAACGACACCAAACTTTACTTTTACTATATCTATAACTCTCTCATTTTCCCCTATCTCCCCATCTCCCCCTCACCCCATCTCCCCCTTACCCCTGCCTGTTCCCCCGTGCCACTTTAAAAACAGACCATCTATTGATTTATTGAGCACTCTTTTAGATAAGATGAATATGCTCAAAATCGTGTATCCCTGCTTGGGGATTTCCGGCAACTGGTCAAGGAATATTATTGTATGAGTGAAGTGCAAATTTTTGAAAAAGTTAAGAAAATCGTTGCAGAACAACTCAGTGTCGACCCTGGCACCGTTACGCCGCCATCTAACTTTGCTAATGATCTAGGGGCTGATTCCCTTGATACTGTTGAACTGGTGATGGCTTTAGAAGAAGAGTTTGATATTGAAATTCCTGACGAGGCAGCCGAACAGATTACAACGGTTCAAGAAGCAGTAGACTATATCAGCAACAAAGTTGCCGCTTCCGCTTAAATGATAGGTAATGGGTGTTGAGTAGTGCGGTGGCGCAGAAGGTTGATAAGAGCGGGTTTTGCGTCGCTCTTGACCTCTTGAAGATAGCGCCAACCCCAACCCAAAAGACTCAACATCTTCAAATTGTGCGTTATGGGTGAGGAAGCGGACTTGAACTGATATGACAGATTTTGAACATAAACGCGTTGTTGTAACGGGTATTGGCGCAGTTACGCCAATCGGTAATACCCCAGATAAGTACTGGGAAGGGTTGTTGAGTGGACGCAATGGGATCGGCCCTATCACTCTGTTTGATGCCTCCCAGCACAAATGCCAGATTGCCGGCGAGGTGAAGGGATACGACCCCCACGACTACTTAGACGTTAAAGAAGCCAAGCGTATGGACCGATTTGCACAGTTTGCGGTTTCAGCAAGCTTGCAGGCGATCCGAGACGCGAGGTTTGTCATCAATGAACTAAATGCAGAACAGGTAGGCGTGATCATTGGCAGTGGAGTTGGTGGCATTAAGGTGTTAGAAGAGCAGCAAACGATCTACCTTAATCGTGGACCAGACCGCTGCAGTCCCTTTATGGTACCGATGATGATTGCTAACATGGCAGCTGGATTAACGGCAATCCACACGGGCGCAAAGGGGCCAAACTCTTGCCCAGTGACTGCTTGTGCTGCCGGTTCGAACGGAGTGGGGGATGCCTTTCGCTTGATTCAACGGGGCTATGCCCAAGCGATGATTTGTGGGGGTGCAGAAGCCGCCATCACGCCATTGTCCATGGCAGGATTTGCTGCGGCGCGGACGCTTTCCAGGCGTAATCACGAGCCAGCTCGTGCCAGTCGCCCCTTTGACCGCGATCGCGATGGATTTGTCTTGGGAGAGGGCGCTGGGATTTTACTGCTGGAAGAACTGGGACACGCCAAAAGTCGCGGTGCACGGATCTACGCTGAGATTGTAGGCTACGGTATGACGTGCGATGCTTACCATATGACAACACCGGTACCGGGTGGAGAAGGAGCCGCCAGAGCTATCCAGTTAGCTTTGAAGGACGCTGGCTTGACTCCAAATCAGGTAAGCTACATCAATGCTCACGGAACCAGTACCTGTGCCAATGATTCAACAGAGACTGCCGCGATCAAAAAAGCCTTAGATAAGCATGCTTACAAAGTGGCGATTAGCTCGACTAAGTCGATGACTGGTCATCTACTCGGAGGCTCTGGTGGAATTGAGGCAGTCGCTACAGTGTTAGCGATCGCCAACGATCAAATTCCGCCTACCATTAACTTGGAAGCGCCTGATCCAGAGTGCGACCTGGATTATGTTCCTCATCAAAGTCGCGCTCAAACGGTCGAAGTGGCACTATCGAATTCTTTTGGGTTTGGCGGTCATAACGTCACGTTAGCCTTTAAGAAGTACGTTTAGGTTTGGGCGTCGGGTGTTAGTTTTTATAAGGATGCTTGCCGGTCAATCCTGCCTAATGGGATGATCGGTGACGTGTGCTTATGGCAATCCAGAGCATTCAAATTTCAGCCTAACCAATGAGCGTGCTAACCCGTCGTTAATAACAAAAGACTATGGCTGTTGTAACCCAATCCCTTGAAGAACTGTGCATCAACTCTATCCGCTTTCTGGCAATTGACGCTGTAGAGAAGGCAAAGTCTGGTCATCCAGGGCTGCCGATGGGCGCGGCACCAATGGCCTTTGTGCTGTGGGATCGCTTTATGCGGTTCAATCCGAAGAACGAAGGCTGGTACAACCGCGATCGCTTTGTGCTGTCGGCGGGGCACGGCAGTATGTTGCAGTATGCCATGCTCTACCTTACCGGCTACGATGGCATGACGATCGACGACCTCAAGCAGTTCCGCCAATGGAATTCAAGAACTCCAGGTCACCCAGAAAATCACATGACTGCCGGCATCGAAGTCACAACTGGACCCCTGGGACAAGGCATTGGCAACGCGGTCGGAATCGCCGTCGCAGAAGCTCACCTGGCTGCCGTTTTTAACAAACCCGATTACCCCATAGTTGACCATTACACCTACGTCCTTATGAGTGACGGAGACATGATGGAGGGGATTTCTTCGGAAGCCTGCTCCTTGGCTGGGCATTGGGGCTTAGGTAAACTCATTGCCCTCTATGACGATAACAAGATCTGTCTTGATGGCAACACTGACATGTCCTTTACGGAGGACGTGGGCAAGCGCTACGAAGCTTATGGCTGGCATGTGCAAACAGTAGAGGATGGCAACACCGATCTGGATGAAATTGCTCAGGCGATTGAAGCAGCCAAGGCTGTAACCGATAAACCATCCTTAATCAAGGTCCGAACAACACTTGGCTACGGCTCTCCTCATAAAGCAAATAGTCATGACTCTCATGGCTCAGCCCTTGGCGCAGATGAAGTGAAAGCAACTCGTGAGAACCTGGGTTGGCAGTATGAACCCTTCGTGGTGCCAGAAGATGCGCTCAACCAATTCCGGAAGGCGATTGAGCGTGGAGCCAAGTGGGAAGAGGAGTGGAATCAACTTTTTGCCTCGTATCAAGAGAAATATCCCCAAGAAGCCCAAAAATTCGAGGACATGTGGAGTACTAAACTTCCACAGGGGTGGGATAAGTGCCTACCTACCTTCAAGCCGGAGGATAAAGGAGACGCCACTCGGAATCATTCGGGCAAAATCCTCAATGCGATCGCGGAAGTAATCCCAGAACTGATAGGCGGCTCTGCTGACCTTTTCACTTCAAACAAGACATATTTGAAGTCTGGTGGGGACTTCGAAAAAGGCCATTACGAGGGCCGCAATCTTTGGTTTGGGGTGCGAGAGCACGGTATGGGAGCGATCTGTAACGGTATTGCGGGTCATGGGGCCTTAATTCCTTACTGTTCTACCTTCTTGACTTTTACCGACTACATGCGAGGTGCGATTCGGATCTCGAATCTATCTCGCGCTGGTGTCCTCTTTATCATGACCCACGATTCTGTAGCGCTTGGGGAAGATGGCCCGACGCACCAATCCATAGAACATTTCGCGGCGCTCCGAGCTATTCCCGAATTGTTGGTGATCCGCCCAGCTGATGGCAATGAGACTTCTGGTGCTTATAAGGTAGCGATTGACCATCGTGAAGGTCCTACACTCATGGGGCTGTCTCGGCAAACTCTGCCTAATTTGGCTGGCAGTTCAATTGAGGGGGTGACCAAGGGGGGTTACATTCTGTCTGATAGCGATGGTACGCCCGATTTAATTTTGATCGGTACAGGTAGCGAAACCCAACACTGCGTTAAAGCAGCCGAGCAGTTACGTAATGAAGGCAAGAAAGTCCGAGTTGTCTCGCTGCCCTGCTGGGAGCTGTTTGAGCAGCAGGATGAGCAGTATCGGGAATCCGTATTGCCCAAAGCCGTTAAGAAGCGGCTGTCTGTAGAAGCAGGCTCTACCTTTGGCTGGTGCCGCTATGTTGGCAGCGAAGGCGTCTCGATTGGTATTGACCACTTTGGCGCTTCAGCTCCAGGTGAAGTTGCCTTGGAGAAGTTCGGCTTCACAACAGAGAACGTCCTAGCTAAGGCCAAACAACTGTTAGGCTAATAACCTAGCTCTGATACATAGCTATTAGTAGGGTGGGCATTGTCCACCCTATTTGCTTTTCCCCCTTGCCATCTGCTCCATACAGTTCCACACTGGACTTGGGAGTTGACAGGCAGTCTGGAGGAATTCTTGTGAAAAACGTATTAGGAATTATTCTCGGCGGTGGCGCTGGTACCCGCCTTTATCCACTGACTAAACTACGAGCCAAGCCAGCTGTGCCGCTGGCAGGTAAGTACCGCTTAATTGATATTCCCATCAGTAACTGCATTAATTCAGAGATATTCAAAATCTACGTCCTAACTCAATTTAACTCGGCTTCGCTTAATCGCCACATCGGACGCGCCTATAATTTCTCTGGCTTCACGGAGGGGTTTGTGGAGGTACTCGCAGCCCAGCAAACGCCAGCAAGCACCAACTGGTTTCAGGGTACGGCAGATGCGGTTCGCCAGTATCTCTGGCTATTAGAGGAGTGGAACGTGGATGAATACCTGATTTTGTCAGGAGACCACCTCTATCGGATGGACTACCGCGTGTTTGTGCAGCGCCACCGCGATACCGGTGCCGATGTCACCCTATCGGTTATTCCCGCAACTGAACGTCTCGCCTCCAGTTTTGGTCTAATGAAAATTGACGACTCTGGGCGGGTGATTGACTTTAGCGAAAAACCCAAAGGAGACGATTTGTTTAAGATGCGGGTCGACACCACGACTCTGGGATTGTCCCCAGAGCAAGCCCAGCAAAAGCCTTATATTGCGTCGATGGGGATTTATGTCTTCAAAAAAGAAGTGCTGATTAAGCTCTTGAACGAAGCGCCAGAGCAGACAGATTTTGGTAAGGAGATTCTGCCGGCTTCGGCAAAGGACTATAACATTCAGGCTTACTTGTTCGATGACTATTGGGAAGACATTGGAACCATTGAGGCATTCTACGATGCAAACCTGGCTTTGACCCAGCAACCCGAGCCGCCTTTCAGCTTCTATGATGAGAAGGCTCCAATTTACACTCGTCCTCGTTACTTGCCTCCTAGTAAACTCCTAGACTGCCAAGTGACGGAATCGATTGTTGGAGATGGATGTATTTTGAAAGAATGCCGCATTGCTCACTCGGTTTTGGGTGTGCGATCGCGGATCGAATCTGGCTGCAGCATTGAAGAGTCCCTCGTCATGGGCGCTGACTATTACCAACCGTTTGCCGAACGCCAATCTATTTGGGAAAAAGGCAACATTCCCTTGGGCATCGGTGCCAACAGCACAATTCGCCGCGCCATCGTTGACAAAAATGCCCACATTGGTCGCAACGTGCAAATTATCAACAAAGATAGAGTAGAAGAAGCTGATCGCGAAGCTCAGGGTTTTTACATCCGTAGTGGCATTGTTGTCGTCCCGAAAAATGCGGTAATTCCAGATGGAACCATAATTTAGGCGTTGGCTAGACTAATTTTGCTAATTGGGCTTCCTGGTAGCGGCAAATCGACTCTGGCGCAACAGCTGCTAACAGAAAGCCCACACCGGCGGCTAATATCCACCGATTTTATCCGCAGGCAACTGTTTGGAGATGAAGCCATTCAAGGACCGTGGCTCTCGGTTTGGCGAGAATTGCAGCGCCAGTTTCAACAAGCCGTTGGGCAATCGTGCAAGTCAGCACAAGAAGCAATTTACGATGCTACAAATGCCCAGCGACGTCACCGACGCGAGGTCATTGAGTTGGCTCGTGCCATTGGATTTACTCACATCACTGGACTGTGGTTAGATACCCCAGTTTGGCTTTGTCTAGCATGGAATAGAAGACGGGACCGTCAAGTTCCAGAAGAAGTCATCTTCCGTATGCATCGCCAACTTCGCGATGCCCCTCCAAGCCTTCAGGATGGGCTAGACCGACTTATTTGCTACAGCCCATTTGAGAGCAGAGGCGTCAGTACGGAAATTGCGATTACGCTGGAGGCAACAACCGAACTTGACCCAATTTGAACTTTTGATAAGTTATGGTCAGAATTAGTCCACCTACAATTGTGTCAGTTGAGTGCAATCTTACTACTCAGCTGCTCTATTTTAAAAAAAATAATAACCGGAAATCTTGAGAGGAGGTGGGTTAATGGCTGCGACTGATTTCAAGGACTACTACGCTATTTTGGGGGTTAGTAAGACTGCGAGTTCAGATGAAATTAAAAAGGAGTACCGTAGACTGGCACGGAAGTATCACCCAGATATGAACCCCGGCAACAAAGAAGCTGAAGCTCGCTTCAAGGAAGTTAGCGAAGCTTACGAAGTCTTATCAGACCCAGAAAAACGTCAAAAGTACGACCAGTTCGGCCAATACTGGAAACAGACTGGGCAGGGATGGCCATCAGGTGGTGCCAATGTTGGCTTTGACAATTTTGAGTTTGGTAAATACAACAGTTTCGATGACTTCATCAACGAGTTACTAGGCCGCTTTGGCGGTGCCAGTGCCAGCACTAGTCGCAATGGTCCACAAAGCTACAGCTACCGCACTTCTACAAGTGGACCAACAGGGTTTAGTGGCTTTGATGGCTTTAGCGATTTTACTAGTTTTGAAGATAGTACAGCGGGAGCTGTCCAGGATAGAGAAGCAGCAATCACCCTTAGCCTTGCCGAAGCCTTTCAGGGTGTGCAGAAGCGCCTAAATTTAGGCAACGAAGTGATCGAAGTCCGCATTCCCCCTGGAGCTAAACCTGGTAGTCGAATTCGCGTTCGCGGCAAAGGTCAAGTTAACCCCTACAATCAGCAGCGAGGCGATTTGTACTTAAAGGTAGAAATTCTGCCTCACTCGTTCTTCCAGTTTGAGGGAGATAATCTAGTTTGCGAAGTCCCCATCGCCCCCGACGAAGCTGTACTAGGAGCCTCAATTGAGGTTCCCACACCTGATGGAATGGTCAAAATGAACGTCCCGGCTGGCATTCGCTCTGGTCAATCACTGCGTCTGCGTGGCAAAGGTTGGCCTCAGACCAAAGGTGGTCGAGGCGATCAGCTGGTAAAAATTGTGATCTTAGCGCCGAGAGATCTCAGCCCCGTTGAGCGGGAGTACTACGAGAAGATCCGTGCCAGTCGCAGCTCCAACCCCCGCAGTCACTTGCAACAAATTCGACTATGATTGCAAACGCTGATGGACACAGATAAACGCAGATAGTTGTCTTTTATCTGCGTTTATCCGCCTGTATCTGCGTTTGCAGATCCGACTATGATTGTGCAAACGCTGATGGACACAGATAAACGCAGATAGTTGTCTTTTATCTGCGTTTATCCGCCTGTATCTGCGTTTGCAAAGATGACACCGCCTCTGTTAGCGTCTCAATGCTGGCGTTGTTGGAAAGAAAGGAGAACAAATGTTTATAGCAGAGTTTGCCCTGACGGTCTAATACCAACTGGGCGCTTAGGGGTGCTCCTAATGCTTGACCGACATCATAGGCACGGAAAACATAGCATTTGGGGTCACTAAGCAAGGGCATTTTTAAGCCTAAATCATTAACAACTTTCTGGCTCTGCCGTTCGTCAGTACTCGTAATCATCAAAACTTCTACGCCCCGACTAGTGAACTGCTCGTAGTGTTCGTTCAAGGCTTTGATATGAGGAAAGCATAGAGGGCAGTACTGCTTTTCGGTGAAGATGCGAGTAAAAGCGAGGATGACTGGTTGCTTACCTTTGTAGCTTGATAATCTCACCATCTGACTGTTGGTGATATCTGGCAGTTGGAAGTCTGGAGTTGTCTCTCCCACTGTCAAACTATTGGTGGCTGGAATCGGGAAAAAATTGCGGAAGAAGCGCTCATTTAACAAGCCGCTAAAGTCGTTGGAAGTTAAGATCATAATTCAAGTTAAGGATAAATTCAAACCCCAACATCAGCCGTGTTGGGGTTTTCTATGTCTATTGGTAATCGTTACGTTCTGTAACAGAGTATGTCCTAGGACATACTCTGTTGCTGAAATTTAGACGGATGCAAAGTAAACTCTTGACTTGACCGGGTCGGGAACCATCGTCTTATCACCTGGTTGCCAGCCAGCTGGGCAGACTTCGTCTGGATGCGACTGGACGTACTGAATCGCTTGCAGTGTCCGTAGGGTTTCATCGACGTTACGACCAAAGGACAGGTTGTTGATGGTCGCATGCTGGATAATGCCGTCTTTATCGATGATGAATAAACCTCTGAGGGCAACACCTGCCTCTGGGTCAAGAACGTTGTAGGCGGCGCTAACTTCTTTCTTGATATCGGAAACAAGGGGGTAGTTGAGGTCACCAACACCACCAGCCTTGCGATCAGACTGAATCCAGGCGAGGTGGGAAAATTCACTATCAACAGAAGCGCCGAGGACTTCGGTGTTAATTTGCTTGAATTCTTCGTAGCGATCGCTGAAGGCTATGATCTCGGTCGGGCAAACGAAGGTAAAATCTAATGGATAAAAGAACAGGACGACATACTTGCCACGATAGTCGGATAGTTTAATCGTCTTGAATTCCTGATCAACTACAGCCGTTGCCGTAAAGTCGGGGGCTGCTTGACCAACACGGAGGCATCCTTCTGCTGCGTAACTTAGGGGCATTAAACTGATTCTCCTTTAGTGTTTGTGCATTCAGCAGTGCTGGACTACAGGCAGAGCTAGCTAGGACTTACCCGTGCACGCCATGACTGATTAATTACGAACTGTTACAACTATATCATAGTCATAACGATTTTGAGTAGCATTTGGTTGATGCCAAACTATTCGGCTGTTGGCTTGAAGTTAGGCAGTCCAAAAGTTAGTAAAATTAGAAAAAACCTTAGTTGTAACTTCTGCAATACCTTTATAAAGAAAGAATGCGAGTCCGAAAGCCCTGTCTCTTTAGATCCGGGAGGAAAAATGTCTCCTTATTTCGACTGATAGCTCACGACTATCTATAATGTAGAGTCTAAAGAAAGCTGTTAAATTGACTACAGAAGCCCCGTCCCGCTCATAGGCTGTTTAATTATGAGTCACCACCGCTCAGACATCAGACTACCAGCTCCTTGCATCATTGATACTGGCATAGTTATTAACAAGCTTGATATGCGAAGGCTGCTAGCTGATCTAGGACACGTCCGCTACATCCACACCCAGGAAGGGAAGTTACTGAGCGAAGGGGAGGGATATGTACTGGAGGTATTTGCTAACCCAAATCGGTCTACCATGGTTGCTAACCATGTCCTTTATCTTAATGTTTATAGTTTTGATTACCTGGAGTTGAAACAGTCCCCAGAGCAAGAAACCTACTTTGATCTTGTGCAAGACAGTCGCTGTCTAAGACTGATTTCACTCTCGACCCCCCTACAAGACCAAGCTACACAGAACTTATATGCAGCAACCTTGGAAGCAATGATGGACCAGGTTCTGTCTGCCGGGTGGGATACGGAAATTGACGATGACGGCGCTTGCCCCTTCTAAATAATTCTTAGTTGTCTGTTGCTTTGAGTATAGAATTTTCTTTTATTGTCTCGGCTTGCTGTAGTCAGACCGCAGCTCGAGCGGGTGTCTTTTTTACACCTCATGGTCCGGTCGAAACTCCTAGGTTTATGCCAGTGGGAACGCTGGCAAATGTCAAAACCCTAACATCAGCGCAACTGCTGGAAACTGGGGCGCAGATGGTGCTGGCAAACACTTATCACCTCCACCTACAGCCGGGTGAAACAATTGTGGCACGCGCTGGTGGGTTGCACCAGTTTATGGGGTGGGAAGGGCCGATTCTAACGGATTCGGGGGGGTTTCAAGTCTTCAGCCTGAGTGAATTACGCAAAATTACTGAAGAAGGTGTTACTTTTCGTTCGCCCCATGATGGTCAGACTATTAAATTAACACCAGAACGGTCAGTCCAAATTCAGAATGCTCTGGGCGCAGATGTGATTATGGCGTTTGATGAGTGTCCGCCCTATCCAGCTAGCCGAGAAGAGGTCGAGGTGTCAACTGAGCGAACCTATCGCTGGCTGGAGCGCTGTATTGCTGCCCATCAACGGCGCGATCAGGCGCTATTTGGAATTGTTCAGGGTGGTGTCAACCTAGACTTACGTAAGTCCACTGCTCAGTCCTTGGCTCAGCTAGATTTACCTGGATATGCAATTGGCGGAGTGAGTGTAGGAGAACCCCCAGAACTGATTGCCAAAATTGTCAAGGCGACAACACCACTGCTGCCACCGGAAAAACCTCGCTACTTGATGGGCGTAGGCACTTACAGAGAAATGGCACAGGCGATCGCAGCTGGAGTAGATTTGTTTGACTGCGTGATTCCCACCCGGTTGGCACGACATGGTGCTGCCTTAGTGCAAGGTGAACGCTGGAACTTAAAAAATGCTCAGTTTCGCGAAGATTTCACGCCGTTAGATGAAAATTGCCTTTGCTACACTTGTCAGCACTTCAGTCGCGCTTATTTATGTCATCTAGTGCGAGCAAAAGAGATTTTAGGCTACACATTGCTAAGCATTCACAATGTCACGGAACTTATTCAATTTACTCAGAAAATTCGGGCAGCTATATTGAGTGATCGCTTTACAACGGAGTTTGCCCATTGGCTCACCCCAACCCCACCTAGATTTGGTGTTGCTGAACCAAGGGGGGAGTAGGGAATTTGGTATCTAAGGCATGTTAAAATCTATGTCAATTATGAAAGCTGTGCTGGAGATAAAAAAAACATGGAAGCCTCGCTGTTGTTAGCAAAACTGCCGGAAGCTTACTCAATCCTTGACCCCATAGTAGACGTCCTCCCAATTATCCCAGTCTTTTTCTTGCTGCTAGCTTTTGTTTGGCAAGCAGCGGTAGGTTTCAGGTAAATAAAAGGGGTTAAACGAAGTCGGAAGCCGAAAATAACCACTGAGCTTGTCCCAGTGGCTTTAACATGAAAGCTTTGTGTCTCGCGCTACGCGACTCAACACAATTGTTTTCTAAATTTTCAACTTGCGTTGGGTGAGGCGTGTACCGTCTTTACTTCCGACTTTCGACTTCCGACTTTTTCTAGCCCTATCGCCTGTTGAAAGGCCGGTCTTTCAGACAACATCTTGATATAGTTCCTGATAGCTGGGTATGCGCTCAGATTGATCTTGAGCATCATGGGAATGTAGGCCAAGAGCATCCCGAGCGCTATATCTGCTAAACTGAATTGCCCACCCACTAGGAAAGGTTGCCGTTCAAGAACTTGATTGAGTGGAGTCAACAAGCGTGGCAGTTCGTCACGGCTGGCTTCAACAAAAATCACTGGTGCCAGTGTTGCATTAGCAAATAGAACCCACTGGGTGATTTCGGCTCGCTCCTCCAGCAAAGGAGGCATTCTACCATACTTCTCAGCGAGATAAAGCAGAATTGCCCCAGACTCCCAGAGCTTAAAATCCCCCTCTACAATCGCTGGAGCTTTCCCCAATGGGTTAATTGCTAGGAAATCAGTTTGTTTGTGAGCTCCAGCTTGCATATCTAAAAGGACAAACTCGTAGGGGACTCCAAGTTCCCCTAAATACCACTTGATAATTGAAGCACGGCTGATCGCGCCACCGTAAAGTTTCAACATCCTAACTACGTATGAGGTTAAAGAACTTTGTGTGTATAAGCGTGTTGTTTCACATTGTCTTCTTTCGTGATAACTCGTTTGGTATTAAGTACCCGTTTACGCTCAGTGGAGTAGTTAAAGTCATCGCGTGTTGTGCCTTGGGGAATGTGGGTTTTCGCGACCTCGCGACGCTTGTATGTACGAGCCGCCGCGATCGCTCGTTGAGCAAATTCATCACTAAACTCAGCTAGCTCAGGGAAACCGGGTGGTTTCTGAGGTGTATCGTCGTCTGTTAGCACAGCTCCCAAAGTCGTCGCAGAAGCTGATTGGTAGGAGGTAGGAATACCTTTAACTATGGCTTCTAGGGCGGCTGAGGGGATAGGTTCTATAATCTGGACTTCATGAACTTCTCCCTCTTCCTTAATAAAGCAGGTTGCTAAGCCAATAACAAGATAGTCATCGGCTGAAACCTCAGAGGCGTTAGGATAAAACGTTGCGGTTGCCATAAGATTGCCATCAACAGTTCAAGACACTGACACACAGTAGTGGTAGTTGTTGCATTGTACCAACTTGTCATCGTGCCGAAGAGAGTAACTCACTGTCTTGAGCCTCGCCGATTCTGGAATTTAACAAGTGAAGGATGAAGTATGACTAACAGACACCTAAGCAAGTGACACAGGAGCAGGCCCGCTGGGGCAAGGAAAGTTATAAGTTGATGTTACCGAGCTATAAGCTCAACCATAAGTACATGAATACTCGCTCATTGAGAACGCGTCAAGACCATCCTAATCACCAGCGATGCCCAGCTGTTCCACCTACCAGTTGGGAGGAGCAAATGCCTGTGGCTAACCGTGGGGAGGAATCGGTACCAGATGCATGTTTACGCTCTTCAGCTTGGGCGAAAGCGCAACAAGGTTATTATACTGAAGCGCTCGCGCTGTTGAGCCAGTTGATTAATCGTTATCCCCATAACGCGATTGATTACAACAACCGAGGACTGGTTTATTTCCAGAGTGGTCAGCTCGAGCAAGCGATCGCAGATTACAATAGAGCACTGCAACTCAATCCCCGTCTGGCAAGCGTTTACAACAACCGGGCCAATTACTACGCAGCTTGTGGATGGTTGGTAGCAGCGATTGCAGACTACGATCAGGCCATTGACCTAAATCCTAGCTATGTACGAGCCTGGATTAACCGGGGCATTACTTTTCGCGATTTGGGCAGGTACGACCAAGCGATTGAGAATTTTGATATTGCCCTTTTGCTAGGTCAACTAAAAGGTAATATCTATGCTGAACGAGGTCGGACATATCACCTTTGGGGCGACTGGAATTGCTGCATGGCTGACTATCGCCGTGCCCTGTCCCATCTGATGCAAAAAGATGCTTCAAGTCCTGCCGCATCTAGTCGCTTGCGTTTTCAAGTCGAAACCTGGTTAAACCAACTGCTTAGTCCCCTGCCAACCTAAGTTTTTATCTTTTTATTGACTGGACTGGCGCTTCAACTTTTGTAGCCGCCTTGTCGAGCAAAACGACTTGGCGTTGCCCAGGGTCAAGCCGGTTGCTCTGCTCTTGCATAACATTTTTTGCTTGCTGGGGATCGAAGTAGCGGACAAAATCCGTCTGCAGGTGATTGACACGGCCTTCTATCAACTTAACTTGTGTTTGAATTTCTCCCAACTTTTGCTGCTGAGACCATTGATAGTGCAGGAGTTGAACTAGAGCGGTCACTGCTGCGGCTGAGAGGACAATGTTAACCGCCAGTTTTGCTGTAGGTTCAAGCACCATAGCCCGATAGGAGTGACGACGGTGGCGCGGTCGGGGATTAACTTGGCGATGGGGTTCAACAGGCTGTAGCAGAGGTTTAGATGGTTGAATAGCGTTCATACAGATGCTCCTTCTAAACGAATGCCTCCGTGAAGGCGCATCTGCCCCTATCACTTGGAGGTTTTAGCTGTAATCTTACTTGTTTTTAAAATTATGTATCGAAAGAATGATATATTCAAGCCAATTCTGCTGTATGAAGACAAAATCATACTTTATTGGAGAGGGGGAGATGGTACTCTCCCACTCCCTTCAGGTTGACGCCTTATTTGTAAAGTTCCGTTGCCAGCCGTAAGGCCAGAACACCCGGAATTAGCGCCACAACGAGAGCTATGTAGATTTGAGTATCCGATAGAGACATGGTTTAAAACCTCCTGAACTCAACAGCTTATGAATAGATTTATCACTACTTTTGACTAGATTGGATAGTTTCTGGAATAACTTGTTACAAGACGAAACAAAAAATGAATTCCTATCTTGGTATTGACTTTGGCACCTCAGGTGCCCGAGCTGTAGTCATTGACGAGGAGGGGACTATCCAGGCAGAAAGCCAGTATCTCTTCGGGGTGCCGGTGCCAGGTATGGAGATAGCAATGAACTGGCAAACAGCTTTGTTTGCTCTTATCAAACAAATCCCAGCAAAGTTGCGCAGCGAAGTCAGAGCGATCGCTATCGATGGCACTTCCTCCACCGTCTTGCTGTGTGATGCTGCTGGTAGATTGGTTGAGCCACCGATGCTGTATAACGATGGACGTGGTGAGGCAGTAATGCACGATTTAAGGGCGATCGCACCCCCAAACCACACTGTATTAAGCGCCACTTCCAGCCTTGCTAAGCTGCTGTGGATGACGCAATTGCCTTCTTTTACTAAGGCTCGGTATTTTTTACACCAAGCAGACTGGCTGGCTTTTTTACTGCACGGGCAACTGGGTATAAGTGATTATCACAATGCTTTGAAGCTGGGTTATGACGTTGAGCAGTTCTGTTACCCAGAATGGATAACAGACGCATTCAGTCGCGCTTCTACACCTATGTCCCAACTGTTGCCCAAAGTCTTAACCCCTGGCACCCCAGTTAGTGAGGTAACAGCAGGAATTGCTAGTCGACTTGAGTTGCGGCGAGACTGCATTGTGTGTACTGGCACGACTGATAGTATTGCAGCTTTTCTTGCCAGTGGAGCGCAGTTACCTGGCGAAGCCGTGACCTCCTTAGGTTCTACCTTAGTACTGAAGCTGTTAAGCCGTAACCGTGTAGAGGACGCGCGCTTTGGCATTTATAGCCACCGGCTAGCCCTACCTTTACAAGATGGGGTAAAGGGGGGTCTGTGGCTGACTGGAGGTGCCTCTAATACTGGCGGGGCAGTGCTGCGGCAATTCTTCACGGACGCTGAGCTGGAGCAACTGAGTTGCCAGATTGATGGGTCGAAAGACAGCCATCTAGATTATTACCCGTTGCTCAAACCGGGCGATCGCTTTCCGATTAACGACCCTCATTTGCCGCCACGACTGGAGCCACGCCCAGATGAACCGATAGAATTTCTACATGGATTGCTCGAAAGTCTAGCCCGGATTGAAGCGCACGGATACCATCTCCTGCAAAAGCTAGGTGCCACTCCACTGAGCCAAGTCTACACTGCTGGTGGTGGTGCTGCTAACCTTAGTTGGGCTACGATTCGCGCCTGTCACCTGAAGGTTCCCTTAGTTCCCCCAGTCCATACAGCCGCTGCTTATGGCACAGCGCTCTTAGCAATGCGAGGAATAGCTAATTTCTAATTACTCTGTCCGTTGCAGCTGAGCTATTTTCGGGTCGATGATTTTTGGACCGAGGCTGGAAAACTTAATTGCTAAAGAGAGTTTGTTTCCTGAGCCGAAAATGTGAGTAATTTCACCGTTACCGAAGTCTTTGTGAACAATGCGATCGCCTACTGTCCAATCTTGCTGCTGAGTATTGGCAGTTCCAGAGGCACCAGCCCGACGCGAACGCTGTTGCGATCCACCTGCCCCGTTAGGACGCACAGTCGTTTGTCTAGTGGATAATAATTCTTCAGGTAATTCTGCGAGGAACTGAGAACGAATAGCCGGTTCTCGGGAGCCGTAGAGGCGACGCTCACGGGCGTGGGAAAGGTATAACCGCTCCGCCGCACGGGTAATGCCTACGTAACACAGGCGGCGCTCTTCCTCTAAAGCAGATGGGTCGTCCAAGGAGCGGTAGTTGGGGAATAGTCCCTGCTCTAGTCCGACTAAAAAGACGACAGAAAACTCTAGTCCTTTAGAAGCGTGTAGCGTCAATAGCGAAACTGCTGTCTGTCCTTCTTCTAAGTTATCTAAGTCAGAGGACAGGGCAGTACTGGCAAGGAAGGCTCCTAAGGTAGGGTTTTCGTTCTCTTCTTCAAATTGCAGCACGGCGTTGTAGAGTTCCTGGACGTTTTGCACCCGCTCTAGGCTCTCGTCAGTATCCTGTTTTTCCAAGTCTTCAATGTAACCAGAGTCTTCCAGCACTCCCTGGACAAGTTCAGACGCTTTAACCGTTTCTACTTGTTCCTGCCAGTGGTGAATTAAAGCAGCAAAGCTAGTAACGCCTTTAGCTGAGCGCCCAGCTAAAGTTTTTACGGACGTTTCGTCACTCAGAATTTCCCATAGGGTTATTCCTAATTCCTGGGCAGTGGTAACGAGGGCGTCAATAGTCGCTTTGCCAACGCCACGTCGGGGGGTATTGATCACCCGCAGGAGACTGAGGGTGTCAGCTGGGTTAGCGATCGCCCGCAGGTAGCCTAGTACATCTTTAATTTCCTTGCGATCATAGAATTTTAAACCTCCAACCACTGTGTAGGGGACACCCCAGCGTACCAAAGATTCTTCCAACGGGCGGGACTGGGCATTGGTGCGGTAAAGAATGGCAAAACTACCCCAGTTCATCTCTGGATGCTGACGTTCAAGTTGGCGGATCTGATTCACGACAAACTCGGCTTCAGCAATTTCGTCGTCGGCTTTGTGAGAATATATTTGCTCACCGGCTCCACGCGTCGGCTTCAGCACTTTATCAATTCGTTGCGTGTTATTTTCAATCAGGTGGTTAGCCGCTTGCAGAATGTTCTCTCTGGAGCGGTAGTTTTCTTCTAGTTTCACCATTGAGCGGGTGTCTTCGTCCGGCAACCCGTCGCCAAAGTCATCCTGAAATTCCAACAGAACGGTGTAGTCTGCTCCACGGAAGGCATAGACGCTCTGATCAATATCTCCCACCACAAAAACCGAGCGATCTTGCCAATTCCACTCACTCTTGCTAGTTTCCCCATTTGTCACTAACAGGCGAATCAGTTCATACTGAATCCGGTTAGTATCTTGATACTCATCTACCAAAATATGATGAAATCGTCGGTGCCAGTAACCTAATACCTGCTCGTTCTGTTGAAACAGCTGTACAGGTACCAGAATCAGGTCATCGAAGTCAAGGGCGTTGTTTGCTGCTAGGGCATTTTGGTAGTGACTGTAAACCTCAGCAATCACCCGTCCACGGTAATTTGGTTGCTCTCTCTCAAATTCTCTAGGTGATAAGCCCTGATTTTTGGCGTTGCTGATAGCATAGCGGACAGAACGGGGTTCGAACTTCTTGTCGTCTAGGTTGAGCTGTTTGATTACAACTTCTTTGACGAGGCTTTGGGCATCTGATTCGTCAAAAATAGAAAAGTTACGGTTCCAGCGGCGTCCTTTCTCATCTTGGTATTTTTCAATATCAAACCGGAGAATGCGAGAGAACAGACTGTGGAAGGTGCCGATCCACAAATCTTTGGTCATTGTTTTGTAGACGCGCGATCGCAACTGTGTCTGCTCGTCAGCCGCCAATGACTCAAAAGTCTGACTATATTCCTGAGTTGCTAGTTGTGCAGCAAACAGCTTCTGGATGCGTTCTTTCATTTCTCGCGCTGCTTTATTAGTAAAAGTCACCGCTAGAATATTTTCTGGATCGACCCTGTGTTTCAAAATCAGATGAGCAATCCGATACGTCAACGCCCTCGTTTTACCTGAACCAGCTCCAGCCACTACCAACAAAGGTCCGCAGAAATGCTCCACTGCCCGACGTTGACTGGGGTTGAGGTGGTTGAGAAAGTCAGTAGTTGTGGTCATTTCAAAAGCGCCTTAAAAGTTGGTTTTTATCTAAATCTAACTTTTTCTTACTAAAACCCAAGCCTTTTTCAGCTATTTCAACAAAAAGTGTTGTGTTTTGATCCAGATATTCGTTGCCCGCAGACACTACCCCACTTCCCTTTCCGGTCAATCCCAAATGACCAAATTTTACTTGAGTTGCTGCCATATCCCTAAGTTTGATGTTCAAGGCGATTCCAGGGTTGATAAAACGAAGTCGTGAGTAGTGATTGAGAAAGTTTAATGGCACATACGGGTACAGCCCCTAGGCGAATCTTACTTCTTGAGGATAACGACCTGAATCGGGAGGTGCTGGAAGACTGTCTGGTTGATTGTGGGTATCAGATTCGCGCTCTTGCTGGTAGCAAAGGCTTTTTTCAGGTTCTGGCTGACTTCCAACCGCACCTAATTTTACTAGACTTGAGGTTACCAGACATTGATGGCTATACCCTACTCGAACAAATCCAACAGGGAACTGATTGGCAGCATATTCCTGTAATTGTTGTTTCTGCATTGGCTTTCAGCTCCGACAAGCAACGTGCTCTAAGTCTAGGGGCAAGCCGCTACTTGGTTAAGCCAGTAAGTCTCAAGGATTTAAAGGAAGCTATTCAAGACGAGTTGGGCAGTTAGCAGTTTCAACTTTTAGATGGAAGACGTCGACAAGCATTACTTAGTCTAAGTTGCTGCGGTTCTATGTATCGCACACCTTCCGCGCAGTGGAGGCGGCGGGACTTATAGCTTCCTAAACCCCTACTAGTTAAACTTGTAAGTGCTGACTTCTTAGGGGCTTTGATGCTACCTCATTTCACCTAATATTACGACATGAGCCACGCCTAATGATGTACTTGATTCCTGAAAAGCTATTGGAACAACTGCAGCTGGCTGAGGCAGAGCTGTGTCAGCGGAACGAGGAATTGGCAGCCGCTTGCAAGGCAGCAGAAGCGGAACGCCAGCATTACCAGGAGTTGTTTGAGTTCGCACCAGACGCCTATCTGGTGAGTGACTTACAAGCGGTAGTCCAGGAAGCTAACTATGCCGCTGTCACAATGCTTAAAGTCAAGCAGCAGTCCCTAGTCGGCAAACCACTGGTGGTTTTCGTTGCTGAGCAAGAGCGTCGGTGTTTTCGTTATGAACTAACCCGGTTGTGCCAAGTAGACAGAGTTGAGGATTGGGAAGTGCGTCTTTGTCCAAGCAATGGTGAGCCAATTTACGCCTCCCTAAGCGTTACTGTCGTCCGCAACCAGAAAGGCGAGCCGGTTGCTTTACATTGGTTGATGCGTGATATGACCGAACGCAAGCGGATAGAAGCGATGCTGTGTCAGACAAACGAAGCACTGAAAAAGGAAGTCGCCTCACGCCAGAGAGCAGAGCAAGCGCTGCGTCAGAGCGAAGAACACTTCCAGTCTCTGAGCGAAAATGCCTTAGATATTCGTCGCGACATTACTGAGCGCAAACGGACTGAAGAGATTCGGCAGATTTTAGAAAAAGAAAAAGAACTCAGCCAACTCCAACTCCACTTTTTTTCCCTGGCGTCCCACGAGTTCCGTACCCCACTTAGCACGATTTTAATGTCTGCCCAATTATTACAACATTTTAACGGAGAATGGCCGCAAGCGAAAAAACTTAGAAACGTTCAGCGCATTGAAACTGCCGCTAAAAACATGATTCACTTATTAGATGATATTCTAACAATTAATAGAGCAGAAACTGGCAAGCTAGAGTTTAATTTAAAACTCCTTGATTTAGAAAAATTTTGCCGAAATCTAGTCGAAGAAATGCAGCTCACTGCTAGCAATAGGTACACAATTACTTTTAGCAGTCAAGGTTCATGCAAAAATGCTTACATGGACGAAAAATTGCTACGGTCAATTCTCTCCAATTTGCTTGACAATGCAATCAAGTATTCACTGCAAAGTAGTAATGTTCATTTCACTCTAGTTGGTGAACAAGGAAAGGCAACTTTTCGTATTCAAGATGAGGGAATTGGTATTTTGCCAGCAGACCAACAACAGCTGTTTGAACCGTTTTATAGAGGGAAAAACGTTGACAGCATTGCTGGTACAGGACTAGGGCTAACCGTTGTCAAAAAGTGTGTAGACTTACACGGCGGCAAAATTACGGTTGACAGCGAGGTTGGGGTAGGTACCACGTTTACCGTTACGCTGCTACTGAACTCACATTAAATTCTGGTAATACCGAATAAGCCTAAAAATTTCGCTTAAACTTGGCGATCGCGATGTACCAATATATCAGCCATTTGTTTCGCATTAGCTGGATTTGTTCTGGTTCTCAATTTCTGCCAGCTCTTCTGCTAGTCTCTCTTCCAGCGCCTCCATTACCGCATGCGGGTCAGCAGGTTCTGTCATTACCTCGGCTTCAGCGTCGTGCCGGTTTCTCACGTTGGGAAGATCACTGCGCAGTTCCTCGATCAAGGCGATGATTTTGGCGATTTTTTGCTCGGATAGCAAGTTCACTTGCAGGCTTAGCTGTGCCCGTTGCTCCGCCAACTTCTCTTCTCGGTTTTGCGTAATCAGAACCCCTGTCGTTACCAGCAACGAGCCGATACTAAGCGAAAGTTCCAGCCAGGCAAACGGAGGGGGGTCGAATTGCCGTACGCCGAAGCGCCGTGGCAAAATATTGGGCGTCACCCAAAGGGTAATCACGAGCAGGATAGTATAAAGGAATGCTGGACGACCAAAAAAAGCGGACATGGCTTCCACAAGCCGTCGGTGTCGAGATACTTCTCGCTCGTTGCGCGTATGCAGCGCTATGATAGTCTCGATGTTTTGACTAATATGTTCTGGTAGTGGGGCAGTGGGCACAACGGACTTGTTTTGACTAGGTGTTGCACTCGGTTCTTCTGGTAATTTTTCCGGCTCTGGTGTCCTGCTGGTTCTCACTGACTGGATTTTCCTTTTCAATGACCTCTTCAATTTACTTAATATAAGTAAACTGCGTGGGCGACGGACCGACCTCTGCTTTCAGGTAGAAACTCATATCACCTCTCGGTTTTTTGTTCTCACCCGCTCATACAACTCTTCCATCACTTCGATGAAAGAATTGTCCTTTTTCCAAAAGGTCGGAAAGTCTCCCTGTTTTTTAATTAAAATAGCTGGCAGGTTGGCTTGAGGTGCTACTTCAATGGTTTGAGGTAGTCGATTAGTACCCATCCAAAACTCTCTTGGATTAAGTTTTTCAGTAACAGGTACTTTTTCAACCTTAGTATAATAAGTTTTTGATGCTTCTAAGGAAATTTCTTTGGCAGTCAGTTCCGAGGATAAAGCCTTTCCTAAAGGTGATTTAATTAGTTCTGCTTGCAATTCATCTTTTGATAGACCTCTCAGTTCAAATAAGATAAACGGATCGCGGTCTAATTCAGCAGCTACTAAATAATAAACACCTGCGATATGTTTACAGGGATTAGCATAATCTGGGCAAGAACAATCAGTTTTAAAATCTTGGCGGCTATGAGGTAATAAATGCAATCCCAAGTCAGCAAAGCCAGACTCAATATTGTCTGGCATCTCATTCATCAGTAGTTTAGCCACAAAGCTAGCTTTTGAAGAAATATGCTTAATTGCGTTTGACCATTTAGTAGCAGGAATCGCCTTAATCTCAATGGAAGTGTCATAAATGGGTTCTTTATAAACACCAAAATAAGGATTAATTGACCCTCTTACCCTAGCAGTGACTTTGCCGCTTGCAATCTGAAACTTAAGAATTTTTCCACCACTCGCATAAGAACGTCCCCGTCCTAGTCTAGCTGGATCAGTAAATTCTTCTAGTGCTTCGATAAATCGCTTGCCCCACCAGGTACGGCTAAATTGAGCCATGTCATTTACTCCAAAATTGCAGTTTGATTCAGGGCAATTAGTTGCTTAAAGGCTTCATTGTCGAGTTCAGTTAGCCAGGATTCATCGGTACCAACCACAGTAGCAGATAACTTTTTCTTGTCTTCGATCATCTGGTCAATTCGTTCTTCCAACGTGCCCATGGCAACAAATTTATGGACAAAAACATTTTTTTTCTGCCCAATTCGGAAAGCACGGTCGGTGGCTTGGTCTTCTACGGCTGGGTTCCACCAGCGATCAAAGTGGAAGACATGATTGGCTTTGGTAAGAGTAATGCCAACACCACCTGCTTTGAGGGAAAGGATGAATACTGAGGGCTCCGTGGCAGGGTCTTGAAACTCAGCAATCATGTATTCTCGCTTCTTACGATCAGTGCCGCCGTGAATGTAGTAGGTGTTGCAGTGGAGCGTTTGCTTCAGATGTTTCTCTAAAGCATCGCAAATTTCCTTGAACTGACTGAAAATCAACAGGCTTTCACCCTCTGAGATCGCCTCTTCAACCATTTCCGCTAAGCGACTTAATTTGTGAGAACGCTCCGGTAAGAAGTCACTGCCATCTTGTAAAAACTGGGTGGGATGGTTGCAAATTTGTTTGAGCTTCAACAGGGTAGAGAGGATTAGTCCTTTACGCTGGATGCCTTCTGCTGATTGGAGCTGCTCCGTTACATCCTTAACTACTGCTTCATAGAGGGAAGCCTGTTCCTTCGTCAGGTTACAGTAAAGCTTTTGTTCGACTTTATCTGGCAGGTCATTAATAATAGATTGGTCAGTCTTGACTCGTCGCAGAATTAGGGGTTCAACCAATTTTTTCAAGGTTGTCGATTTCACCCGGTCATTCTCTTTTTGAATCGGAACTTCGAAGGATTTGCGGAAATGGGCTTCTTTACCTAGGTAACCAGGGTTGAGAAAGTTAAAAATGGACCAGAGATCCAGCAAGCGATTTTCTACGGGAGTGCCTGTGAGTGGCAGTCGATGTTTTGCAGGCAATTTCAAGATGGCGCGGGTTTGGGCGGCTTTAGGATTTTTAATATTTTGGGCTTCATCCAGCACCACTCGCTGCCATTCTACGCTGCTTAAGAGTTTTTCATCTTTTCGCGCTAGGGTAAACGAGGTAATCACGACATCATGATGGCTGCTGGCAGTCTGAAACTCACCTTCCTTCTGGAGACGCTTACTACCATAATGCACCATCGCTTTCAAGTGCGGAGCAAATTTGGCAATCTCACGCAGCCAGTTTCCAACTACCGATGTGGGTGCAATTAATAAGGTTGGCAGCACCTCTTCCATTGACTCCTTTTCATCCACTAGTCGGGCAATTACCTGCACTGACTTGCCCAGTCCCATGTCATCGGCTAAACAACCATTCAGCCCTAAGCGATCCAGGTAGTGCAGCCAGGAAACGCCGCGTTTTTGGTAGTCGCGCAACTTCCCCTGCAACTTCTCCTGATCAGGCATCGGCTCCAGTTGGCTTTTGTCCTGCAACTTCGTCAGCATTTCTGCCAATGCCTGATCGTGTTCGACTTCGAACTTGTCGGCTGATTCTGCTGTCAGTTTCATCAAGTCCAACAGCGCCATTTCTGGTTGTTCTTGAGCATGTGATTGCCATAACTCTAGCATTTGCTGCATTTTGTCCTGGTCTAGTTCCATCCACTGACCGCGAAATTGGACGAGGGGAGTTTTGGCATTGACTAATTGCTGCCATTCCTTCGCCGACACGACCTGCCCCCCGATGGACAATTCATACTGATACTGCACAATGGAGTCAAGGCTGAAGTAGCCTTTGCCGGAGCCTTTGGCGCGCTCGCGAGTAGAAGTTTTCAACCGAATCTTGGCTTTGCGGCGACCTTCTGGCGTCCACCAGGCTGGAACGATGACCTTGTAACCTGCATCCTCCAACACCCAGGCATTCTCCTTAAGAAACGCAAACGCCTCTTGTATATTCAGGGATAACCAGTTCGGTTGATCCGTTTCCAATTCCTCCCAAAGTTGAGGATAAATCCGAGCTGCATATCCTAAATTCAGCAGCAAATTTGTCTCAAAGTCTTTACCAAAATGTTTGTGAAAGTCAGCTTTTTCCCTCTGGCTCATGTTCCAATAATCAGCCAGTGCCACTTTCAATGAAAGATCTTTTTTTGAGGACACTAGAAAGTGAATATGCCAATCGTTTCCTGTGTCTAGGGGAGCTTCTTGTAGCTGAAAGCAGAGATCAAACGAAACAGCGGTTTGAGTGCGAGTGAGTTTGTTTTTCCAATCTGCCCATTGTTTGCACTCTTCTAATGCCTGCTGAGTAGTCTGAGGGTTGCTTTGATCAGGATAAAGGCAACTGTAGACGATAGAATCAGAGATTTGAGTATCAAACTTAGCCGTTGAAGGAGTATGACTAACAATGTTGTTGAGGAGATATTCAGAAAAGTGACGCAGTAAAGTTTCTCTAGAAAAGAATTCAACTGTAGTACTAGGAGTGTTAGAGCCAGCGGCACAAGCTAGTGGCATCAGTTCTGTATACTTTTGAATGTTTAACTCGTATTGCTCAGAAACAATCTCCCAGTTTGAATAAATTTCAAAGGAATTTGCTAGTGATTTACTTTTTCTTTTGCTAGTAGGAATCTCTCGGTATTTAAGTGCAGGAATATACTGATCTTTGAAAATTACTTGCTTAAATGACTGCGTATAGTAATACCAAAATAAAAGATCTGAACCAATTTGAATTTCAGCAGTATTGTATAAAGCCAAAAAGTGAATATCATTCAGCAACTTAGCAACATTAATTACTTTCTGGTGATTGTAATACCCAGTTTTAACAACAGTCGTGACTTCATAGCAATCAATTTCCCAGTAATGAAACGCTTCATAATCTTCTAAAGTTTCAACCTCCAAATATTTGGTTAACTCTGGAGAGGGTAAAGGCTGATTGCCGGCTGTAGGCAAAGCAAAGTATTTGGGAGAAATGCGCTCAGCTAGTTGACTATCAGAGGCTTGCTTGATACCGATTTCCTGCACCAGAAAAGTTAGCAAATCAGCTTTAGCAAGATGATTAGGATGAAGGCGATCGCTGCTACGACTACGTTTTTTAGTAACAGGAGTTTCCACCCACAGGTAAAATGCTCCTGTTTAAATAAAACTAGCCTCAGCATTGGGAATCCAGGTACCATGGAGTACTTTCATAAATAGGTGCCTCTGGAGTTTTCTGAAATTTTAGCGAGTTTTGGCTCCAGCCTACACCCGCACGCAGCGCCTAAAGGTTCCGCAAGGCCATGATCGGGTCCAGGCGGGCTGCCCGTTGAGCAGGGACAATGCCAAAGATCAAGCCAATGCCGCTAGAAACACTAATGGCAAGGATCAAAGCACCCGTTGAAACCCCTGCTTGGAATGGCGTATACATCCCAATTACCAGGGTGGCAACTACTCCTAGCCCAGTACCGATCAAGCCACCTGCTAGGGCTAGGATTATAGCTTCAGTGAGAAACTGTTGCAGAATGTCGCTCTGGGATGCTCCGACTGCCTTTCGTAGCCCTACTTCGTATGTACGCTCTGTGACTGAGGCTAGCATGGTATTCATAATGCCGAACCCGCCAACTAGGAGGGAAATTCCTGCGGTCACCGCTAGCAGGAGGGCGAGGGCACCCGCAAGACTGGTGGCAGCGTTCACAATATCCTTTTGATTACGCACTGTAAAGTCGTCAGCCCCAGAAATCTTATGGCGCAAACGTAGCAGGTTCGTAATCTGGTACTGGGCAATATCTAGGCTGGCATCATCCTGGGCAGCAACCGCAACAAAGGTCACAGCTGTGCCGTTGGGAGAAGTACGTCCAGCGATCAGGTGCGCCATTGTCGTAATTGGGATAAAGACTGACTCATCCTGGTTATTTCCAGATGAGGCCCCCTTCTCGGTCATCACTCCGACAACGCGGAAACTTGTATTATTTAGGCGCACCCGTTCGCCTAAGGCAGACCCAGCCCTAAAAAGTTCTTGAGCTAACTGCGCTCCCAATACGGCAACTTCAGCGTTGCGCTCCTGGTCGAGAGCCGTGAGAAACCGTCCTTGAGCCACTGGAAAACTGCGGACAGACTCAAACGAAGGAGTAGTGCCAATCGCGTTGGTGCGGATGGCACTGCCACCGTGGCTAACCAGAGTCTGAGAATTATTAATCTGGGGTGCGACTTCCTTGACAGACTGAATCCGGGCTCCGATCGCCACTGCGTCCGACAGCGTTAGGGTATTGGCCTGCTGCGTTCCCCGACGAGCATCTCCGGTGTTACCGATAACGAATAAAAGGTCAGTGCCCAGGTTTTGAAGTAGCTGGCTGGTGTAGCGCTGGGCTCCCTGCCCCACGCTTACCATAGCAACTACCGAGGCATTGCCAATAATAATTCCCATGACGGTTAACATACTCCGTAGCCGATTGGCGGAGAGAGTCTTGAAGGCCATGCTGATGCTTTCAGAGATGTCCATAGGGATCGGTTAGTGGCGAGGTGGTGCGTTATTCCCATCGCTGTTGGGAACTTTAGGCAGATAGACAAAGACCTGATCGCCTGGTCGTAATCCTTGAATCACCTGGGCTTGTTCATCCATCGTAAAGCCGATTGTGACGGGGTGAAACTGAGGTCGCTGTTGTGCATCAGGTATAAAAACCCCGATCTGTCCTTTTTGGTTGACGATCGCCACAGTCGGGACTACCAGTGCATCTTTTAGGTTGTCGCCCAGGAACGTTAAGTCTACATTCATTCCAGACCGCAGTTGAGACTGCCCAGTATTTAGGGCCACTCGCACCTGAAACGAGGTGACGTTCTGCTCCACCACAGCTTCAGGAGCAATTAGGCGCACCTGCCCCTGAAATTTTTTGCCAGGAAAGGCGTCAGCAACAATCCACACCCGTCGATTGGGTTTGATCTGGGCGATATCTGTTTCGGGGACTTTAGCCAAAGCTTCTAGTTGACTGGCGATCGCCACAACTGACGTGGATGTGGCCGAGTTAGTGGCTGAAGCTGAGGTAGTAGGGGTGACAAATGCTCCGACGTTGGCATACTTCTGAGTAACAATGCCTGTAAACGGAGCACGGATCAAGGTGTCCTCCTTCTGAACCTGCACTACCTGAAGTTGTGCTTTGGCCTGGGCCACTCGTGCCTGGTCCTGGGCAATTTCCTCAGGCCGGTTACCATTGCTTAGTTCCAGGAGTTTTTGTTGGGCTTGCTGGAGGGTGGCTTGGGTATTGCGCTCGTTGGTTAACACTTCCTGCAACTGGTCTCGGGAAATTGCCCCCTGCTGAAATAACTGTTGGTAGCGCACATTGCGCGACTGGGTCAGGTTTGCCTGAGCCTGGGCAGCCCTGACCTGCGCCTGGACTTGAGCAATTTCCTCCCTCCGACTGCCAGCGACGGCTTCTGCCAAGGTTGCTTCCTCCAGAGCCAGATTAGCCTGTTGTTGTCGCAGTTGGGCCTGAATATTCCGATCATCCATTTGGGCAATAACTTGCCCCTGCTCTACCCGGTCCCCCTGGTCTACGTAAAGCTTGGCGAGCTGACCTGCTGCTTTGGGGCTAAGGTTGACTTCCTGGACTGGAACTACAGTGCCGCTGGTACTAATACTGACATGCAGATCCTGAACCTTAACCGGGACAGTCTGCGCTTTTGAGTTGCGCTGGTGCGGTCGATTGCTCACAAAGGAATAGGTTACGACCCCACCAACACCAATCAGCCCAGCTAGCACCAAACCAACGATTCGGGAGGAAGGTTTGGAATTCGTACCGCTCAGAGAAAATTTCATACGCAGCCCAAATAAATTTAAATTTAGGATATCTGCTTGAAATACTTACAGAGCTAACATTTTGGCTTTCAGATTTGGCAGAGCCATCTTCTCTCAATCATGGGTTGTATGTCGTAGAAGTAGACTCAAATTTGGCTACCTTTTATCCTGACACCTGAAAACGATGTACGCCAGCCTGAGAACGCATGTGGTTCGAGGTGCCTCTAGTTCCAGCTAAGACTGGAGACTGGAGCCTCACAAAAAGTATTCCCAGGCTGAGCCTGGGAACGAGTGCGATTTCTATTCAGGTAGTCTTATCCGATCGCAACCGGAAGCGTCTGATTCAGTGCTTCCTTCAACAACGCTGCTTTATCCGTTTGCTCCCAAGGCAGATCTAAATCATCACGCCCGAAATGACCATAAGCTGCTATATCTTGGTAGAATCGGCCTCCCCGCGCTGCTGGCAGCAATCGTAAATTAAAGGTGTGGATGATTCCAGCAGGACGCAGCTCAAAATACTGTTTTACCAGGTCCAGCAATCGCTCATCATCCACCTTGCCAGTACCAAAAGTCTCTACCAGAATGCTGACCGGTCGCGCCACACCGATGGCATAGCTCAGCTGGACTTCACATTTTTCTGCTAACCCAGCTGCGACGATATTTTTAGCGACATAGCGACAGGCATAGGCAGCACTGCGGTCTACCTTTGTGGGGTCTTTACCCGAAAATGCCCCACCCCCATGGCGCGAGTACCCACCGTAGGTATCAACAATAATTTTGCGCCCAGTGAGGCCAGAATCTCCCTGAGGGCCGCCAACGACAAACTTGCCGGTGGGGTTAACCAGAAAGCGGGTTTTGTCGTCGGGCTGGATGTCAATGTCTGCAAAAACGGGTTGTACCACTGCTGACCAGAGGTCTTCTTTAATCTTGGCCTGAATAGCTGTCTGTTCTGTGATGTCATCGATACTGGGCGCATGCTGAGTTGAAATCAGGATGGTATCAATCCCAACAGGGCATCCGTCTTCGTAGGCAACGGTCACTTGAGTTTTGCCATCTGGGCGCAGGTACGGCAATTGGCCAGTTTTTCTTACTGCCGCCAGGCGGCGAGCAATCCGGTGGGCAAGACTAATTGGCAAGGGCATTAGTTCTGGCGTCTCGTTACAGGCAAAACCAAACATTAGACCCTGATCACCAGCACCAATTGAGTCAAATGCTTCTTCGCTATCCTGCTCCCGGCTTTCCTGGGCAGCGTTGACCCCTTGAGCGATATCAGGGGACTGTTCGTCCAAAGCCACTAAGACTGAGCAGCTGTTGGAACAGAAGCCATTGACTGCATCGGTATAACCAATTTCTGCAATCTTCTTTCGGACAAGATTGACGTAATTGACCTGAGCTTGAGAGGTAATTTCACCAGTGACCAATACCAAGCCGGTATTAACTACAACTTCGGCGGCAACGCGACTGCTAGAGTCCTGTGCAAGTAGCGCATCTAAAATGGTGTCAGAAATTTGGTCGCAGATTTTATCTGGATGGCCTTCGGTTACAGATTCTGAGCTAAACAGGTAACGACGAGACAAGGGCTATTCCTCCGTTGTGGATAAGTTGAGAAAGACGAAATAGTTAAGTAAAATTTCGGTAATTATAACTGGTAATTCTGTTCACAAGTCTATCTATAGGCATAAATCAGACCTAGCTTAGGCACGATACACAGAGGTCGGTCAAGGCTTCAGGATTTGAATTTCATCAAGTTGCGCGATCACCACATCCGCATCTTGTAAATGGGCTGCCGCCGCCGTTCCCCAGCAGATACCAATACAGTCAGCAGCACCCCCCAAGCGTGCCATTTTTATATCGCCAGCAGAGTCCCCCACCATTAGCGTCGCACTTGGTTCTACTCCCAATGTTCGGCAAGCTTGCAGAAATAGCGCTGGGTCAGGTTTACCGGGACCTTGATCCACTCCCATTTGCAGTTGGATGTAGTCACCCAACTGATGACGAGCAACAAAAGCCTGTACCCGCTTGGTCGAAGCCGCTGAGAGAATTCCTAGTTTCAGTCCTGCTTCAGACAGGTACTTCAGTACTTCCAGACTACCAACAAACAGCGGGGAAGGAGTAGTGCCAATAAACTGGTCTGCTTCCTCAAAGACAAAACGCGCAATTTCTAGTGATTCCAACCACCCCCGTCCAGTTTCAGCAATATATGCAGCTGCTGCAATTTCAGTTTCACGCCGACTCCCAACTGCCAATAAACCAGTTGGGTCTAGGCTGTCCCCGTTAATACCAAAGGCCATTAGCAGCGGTTCTCCAGTTCCTGGAACTTGAGCATCTATCAGGCGCGCCCGCTTTTGCCCAAGATTACGTATATATACTTGTGAGTCTTCTAGAGTGCCGTCTTTGTCAAAGACTATTGCCTGAATGTTAGTAAAGGTAATATTTTTACACTGAATAGTTGCCAAGCTCTTACCAATTTTGATTTATATTGTCCCAGTTAATGGAGAGGGAAATAAGGGGGAACCTTTAGCCCCTCATCTCCTCTTTTTTGGCGACTACCTGCAACTTGGTACTAATCGCTACATCCCACGTCTAAACTTCTTCAACTGCTACCGGTACATCCTCTTCAACTGCTACCGGCACATCCTCTTCAACCGCTACCGGCAGTTCCTCTTCAACCGCTACCGGTACATCCTCTTCAACTGCTACCGGTACATCCTCTTCAACTGCTACCGGTACATCCTCTTCAACTGCTACCGGTACATCCTCTTCAACTGCTACCGGTACATCCTCTTCAACTGCTACCGGTACATCCTCTTCAGCTATTTCAAGTTCAGATGCTTCAGAATCAGGGCTGGCAACAATCGTACCCTGCTGTTTGGCTCGCATTTGTTCCCGGTACTTGGCTGCCATTTCTTCCGCCTTATCGTAGACCAAGTCGCGATCTTTGAGCATGTCTCCCGGTTCGGGCTCCAGCTGTTTAGTTGAGAGAGATATGCGACCCCGCTCGGCATCCAAGTCAATAATCATGACTTTCACTTCATCATTGACATTGAACACACTATGAGGCGTATCGATATGATCGTGGGAAATTTCAGAAATGTGCAGCAAGCCGCTCACGCCGCCAATGTCGATGAAAGCACCATAGGGCTTGATTCCTCGAACTGTACCAATCACTACCTCACCGACTTCCAATCGGTTCATCTTGCGCTCAACTAGCGCTCGTCGGTGGCTAAGAACGAGACGATTGCGGTCTTCGTCTACTTCTAGGAATTTCAACGGCAGTTCTTCACCAACCAAGTCTTCTTTGGATTTGCGGGTACTGATATGAGATCCGGGAATAAATCCACGTAATCCTTCAATCCGCACTAACGCCCCACCCCGGTTAGTTGCAAAAACACTAGAGCGTACGGTGGCATCTTCGGTTTGCAGTTGCCGTACCCGCTCCCAGGCACGCATATACTCAATGCGGCGAATGGAAAGCGTCAACTGTCCATCTTCATTTTCATCAGTGAGAATGAAGAATTCTCGCGTTTCGTTAGACTGTAAGACTTCTTCCGGAGCATCTACCCGGTTGATCGACATCTCCTGAATCGGAATATAAGCCGCTGTCTTAGCACCAATGTCAATCAGAGCGCCCCTCGGCTCGATGCTGAATACAGTGCCTGCTACAACGTCACCTGGGCTAAAGTGATAGTCGTACTTGTCGAGTAGCGCAGCGAAATCGTCGTGAGTAAAGCCAATTTCCGTGGCGATTGATTTCTGATTGACCATGCTGATTGTTTCCTGGTATTAGTCTCCGTAAGGTTTTGCCTCCTATCGATGCATATGCACGCCGCTGATAGGCAATTCACACCTACATTTTTAACTCCATCCTAGCGTAGGAGAGCTGAATCAAGACGCTCGTGCGTCCAGACCCTTAATTATACTTGAGCCTTAAGAGTGCGTCAGCTCATATGCTGAACATGACGGTTCCAAATTAGTGGCAGTGTCACCAATAGCCTCCGTTTCGGGAGACGAACTGCAGTGGGCAGAAGTTTCAGGTTCGCTCAGGTTGGAAAGATCATCTAATGTCTCCACAAAATCTCGAATTCCTTGGAATTGGCGATAGACAGAGGCAAAACGCACGTAAGCAACTTCACTGAGAGACTTAAGCTGCTGAAGAACTAATTCACCAATTTCGTAGCTGCTAACCTCTCGCATGGCTCGTTGTTGAAGTTCAGATTCGATCTCATCCACCAGTGCCTCTAGTCGCGCCGCAGGAATCCTAGTTTTGTGGCAAGCTCGCACAATCCCCCGAAGCAATTTTGAGCGGTCAAACGATTCCCGCTGACCCTCCTGCTTAAGCACCGTAATTGGCACAAACTCAATGCGTTCGTAAGTAGTGAATCGACGTTGGCAATCTAAGCATTCCCGCCGCCTTCGGATACTTTGTCCTGCTTCGGTTGAGCGTGACTCAAGCACTCGGTTATCTGGATGCTGACAAAAAGGACATTGCATTTGGGGTCCTTTAACAACTTGACTGAACTAAGGGCAAGGAACCTCTTGCCCCTTTTTCGGTAAAACACAAGTTTAAAACACAACTATCCGCTGTTACCCACGAGGGTAGCAGCGGTTTAAAAATGGTTTTAACCTGTGCAGTTATGGCCTGTATTCAGCGAACTACTTTCTAGGAATCCGAGGTGGTTCCCGAAATGCGATCGCAAAGAAGAGCGTCCCCAGCGCTAGAGCCAAAATCAAGATGTAAGCAACACTTTCCATATCACAAGTTCCTAATTATCCAGCTGCATATTGGTATTTTACCAAGCAAAAGAAAAGAACGAGCTGATTCACTGCTCAATTAAATTCTTGAAACAGGGAGTAGGGAGTAGGGATTAAGGGTAGATTCTTCACCCTTCGGGTTCGCGGTCGCCTGCGGAGGGAAACCCTCCTGCAGCGCCGTCTCACCATTCCCCACTCCCCCGTTTTCTGCTCTAGGCAGTTTGCTTTTTGCGGGTTGTCTTGTCACCCACTTTCTCGAAGAGGCCCCACTCAACCTGCTCGTCTAAATCTGAGTCAACACCAGCAAATACATCCCGGAAGATAGTCCGAGAGCCATGCCAAATGTGTCCAAAGAAGAACAGCAGGGCAAAGACTGCGTGACCCCAGGTAAACCAACCTCTGGGGCTAGTACGAAACACACCATCAGGCTTCGCGATTTCTAGGTCGCCAAACCTCGTACTTTGGTCTCCATCAAATTTAAATGGTTCACCCAGTAGAGCCTGGCGAGCATACTTCTTCACCTCAGCTGGTTCATCAAAGCTTTGTCCATCTAGCTCACCGCCATAGAAGCTGACTGTGACACCTGCTTGCTCAAAGCTGTACTTCGATTCCGCCCGACGGAAAGGAATATCCGCACGAACAACACCATCTTTGTCGGTCAAGACCACTGGGAAAGTTTCAAAGAAGTTAGGAAGACGACGAACAGACAATTCTCGCCCTTCCGAGTCTTTGAAGACCGGGTGTCCTAGCCAACCTAGAGCAACACCGTTGGTTTTGTTCATCGGACCAACTCGGAACAAACCGCCCTTGGCGGGATTGTTGCCAACGTAGTCGTAGAAGGCAAGTTTTTCTGGAATCTGTGACCAGGCTTCGGACAGACTTGCGCCTTCTGCCACGGTAGCTTGAACCCGCTTGTCAATTTCCTGCTTGAAATAGTTCTGGTCCCACTGATAACGGGTAGGGCCAAACAATTCAATTGGGGTAGTAGCACTGCCGTACCACATCGTACCAGCAACTACAAACGCTGCAAAGAAAACGGCTGCAATACTGCTAGAAAGTACGGTTTCAATGTTCCCCATCCGCAGAGCTTTATAGAGCCGTTGGGGCGGTCGAACTGTTAGGTGGAATAAACCAGCAATAATTCCGACGATACCAGCAGCAATATGGTGAGCGACGACACCACCAGGGTTAAAGGGGTTAAAGCCAGCGGGTCCCCACTCCGGCGCTACAGGTTGGACGCTACCAGTTATGCCATATGGGTCAGAAACCCACATACCGGGACCAAACAGTCCTGTCAGGTGAAAAGCACCAAAGCCAAAGCACAAAATACCAGATAACAGCAGGTGAATACCAAACATCTTTGGCAAGTCAAGAGCCGGTTCACCAGTACGGGGATCTCTAAACAGTTCCAAATCCCAGTAGACCCAGTGCCAGACCGCTGCTAAGAACAACAGCCCAGAAAGAACAATGTGGGCAGCGGCAACGCCTTCATATGACCAGAACCCCGGATTAGTTGCAGGGCCACCGGTAATATTCCAACCACCCCAAGATTGGCTTACACCCAAACGAGTCATGAAGGGCAACACAAACATGCCCTGCCGCCACATGGGGTTGAGAACCGGATCGCTAGGGTCAAAAATCGCCAGTTCGTACAGGGCCATAGATCCGGCCCAGCCTGCCACCAGGGCAGTGTGCATTAAATGGACAGAAATCAGTCGCCCTGGATCATTCAGGACGACTGTGTGTACTCGGTACCAGGGTAGTCCCATTGACTACGCTCCTCCTAGATAAGTTGTGTCTACAATGGAATTTTTCAATTTTTCGTTATTGCCATATACTGACCAATACCACACCTTTCTCTCTTTTGAGTCAAAAGATTGTAGGCGGTCTAGCAAGGCGTGGGCTTATACGTCAGCGTAGCCATCGCTAAACAAAAATGAGAATTATTAAAAAATTGTAACTATTGACTGACCCAATTGCAAGCCTATACCGTACTACTGAACCAGAGCTTGGCTACTTATTAGTTGGCACATAGCTTCTGCTGTACCAAGGCGCTCAAGCACCTGTTCGGCACTGATCAAGCGTTTGAGCACGACTTGACCAATGGCTTGAGCAGCGGGATCAACTCCGGTGCTTATGATCGGCCTTACCTCCACCGTCAAAACGGCGTCTTCCACTCGATAGAGCCATAGTTTTTCGCTTTCTTCCATTAGGCAAAGTTTCGTTTGCTGAATTTCCGGTCGGCGTCGCCAAGCTGTCTCGTTCCACAGACCATCAGACGCCCATACTCTGCCAACTGTCCATCCATCAGTCAGAAAGAAATATTTCACAACATTTCACCATGTGCGTAATCGGTCGAAGTAGTTTTCCACAATTTGCAATATTCGCTCTGCCGCACGGCCATCTCCAAACGGATTAACCGCTTTTGCCATAGCTTGATAGGCCTCTGGGTTACTCAGCAACTCAGCTGCGGCAGCAAAGATTTGATCTGGGACAGTTCCCACCAATTTTGCGGTACCGGCAGTGACTGCCTCTGGTCGTTCCGTCGTCTCTCGCAACACCAGGACTGGTTTTCCCAAACTAGGTGCTTCTTCTTGCAACCCACCTGAATCAGTTAGCAGAAGGTACGAGCGCTGAATTGCCCCTACTAATTCACAATAGTTCAAGGACTCTGTTAAGAAAACTCTGGGATGATTTCCCAAAAGCGCCTGCAATGGTTCTCTTACTATAGGATTCCGATGTAGTGGCAACAGCAGCGCCGTATCAGGAAACTTTTCTAATATTTTCAGAAATCCCTGAGCAATTAAAATAATTGGTTCGCCCCAATTTTCTCGCCGGTGAACAGTTGCCAGCAGCGTGCGATATTTTCCCCAATCTAGACCGTTAACATAGCATGGCGGCTGGCGCTTGGCAACCGATAGCAGAGCGTCAATTACTGTATTACCAGTTTGGTGAATTTCACCAACCACTCCAGAGCGTTGCAGATTTTCTACAGAAACACTTGTGGCCGCAAAGTGCATACAGCCCAGTTGAGAAATCAGACGCCGGTTCGCCTCCTCTGGGTAGGGATTGAACAGATCATCAGTTCTCAATCCAGCTTCCACATGCCCCACCGGTATTTTTTGGTAAAAGGCCGCTAGTGCCGAAGCAAAAGCCGTAGTGGTATCTCCCTGCACTAACACTAGCTCTGGCTGCAGTTTTTGGAACAATTCTTCCAGGCCCCTTAAACTGCGGCAAGTAATATCACTTAGCGTTTGCTTCGGCTGCATGATCTCCAAATCGTAAGCTGCATTCAGGTCGAACATCTGCATTACTTGCTCAACCATCTCCCGATGCTGACCTGTCAAAATCACTTGTGTGTCAAAAGTGGACGATTGCTGGAATACCTGGATCACCGGAGCCAGTTTAATCGCTTCCGGACGGGTACCTAATACTATGCAAACTCGCTCTTTTTGCCTTCCCATTCAAGAAACAGTCAAAGTCCTCCTCATCCTATCGCCATTCGAGCTAAGACATGAAAAAACCCGGTTTCAACCGGGCAGATTCTTTGTTTGTCGTAAGAATTATTCTTCTTGCAAGATTTGCGCTGGTTCACCAGCAGTTATTACTCCAGATCACAAGTTAAAGGGCAAGCAGCGTAGACGGAAGTGTGGAGAGGATCTGCCTCGCCATGTAGCCAGTACAACCAGCTGATCTCATTTGGGTGAATGCCTTTAAGAGTTAACGCAGCAGCACCGAAAACCACTGCTAGTACATTAAACCCAATTAAACTGCCTACTACTAGCAATACAGCACTGACCGGCATGACGTGATGTAGAGCAATTGATAACAGAGAACCAATCGTAGCCATCACAACAACCAACGGAAAACCTACGACCAGCAAACAAACTGCCAATGTAAATGTCCAGATCAAGAAGCTTTTGATCAGGAACAAAGAATTGGTCTTAACAAAACTAGAGCTTTGAGCTAAAGCCATGATTTTTCCTCCTAAAGGAAATGAACAGATTTAAATTCAGTAAAATTCCGGGCTGACTAGTCTTAAGCCAGTCTTTGCTATTGAAAGTAGTATATAGAAACTGTCAAACAAAATGATCATTTAGTTACTAAAGTTCACACTTGAATTGTGTATTTATGAAAACCGATCACAGCTTAAATTCGTTACACAAACAATAACTAGCATCTGCCATAAGGCGTAGAAGCTAAAAGTCATCTGGAGCCGATGTTTTGGCTTTTGTTGTAAATAACTCCTGTAATCAGCTTTACTAATGCGGCTTGGAGACAACAGGATGCAGAAAATGTGCTTAACATTTCTTATGATTTTTGCGGCTTTCTCTCATAATTAAAGGGGGGAGGGGAGCCACCTCCCCCCTCACTCTTTTGAAAAGTTTGCATCAACCTGATAGGAAGCGCCGCGTCTTGGGAAAACTAGATTAAATAAAAGTTGTAGATATATGACACAACCACAACGCCCACCAATTTCCCCGCCTCCGGCATCGCGCATTCCCCCCATGCCGCCACCAAGACAAACTCCTGCCTCTGGTTATCGCCCTGAAGAGGTAGCGCTTATACCCCTTCCTGTCAGCACTCAGGCTAGGAAAGTAGCACCCACTTTAGAGCATTTGGTGCGGGAAGCTCATGATCAGGGAATTTCCGACCTTCATTTGGGTGTGGGCGAAGTGCCCCGCTTCCGCGAACGGGGGCAAATGATAATAACGGATTATCCAGAAACTACCGAAGCGGTGTTTTTTGGCTGGTTACGGGAGATTCTCAGCCATGAGCAATTAGAGGATTTTAAAGAGCATCTGGAATACGATGGTGCCACCCAGTATGAAGGGGTAGCGAGGGTCCGGATTAACATTTTTGTCTCTCTCAAAGGCCTCGCGATGGTGCTAAGGTTGATTCCATTGAAAATTCTTTCAATGGAACAGCTCAACTTGCCATCAATTTTTCGGGATTTGTGTCACTACCACAAGGGCTTGATTTTGGTTACAGGACCAACCGGCTCTGGTAAGTCTACGACGATGGCTGCGATGATTGACTACATCAACAACGAGATGCCCAAGCACATCATCTCGATTGAAGATCCTGTCGAATTTGTGCATCAAAGTCGCAAGTCACTGATTAAGCAGCGAGAAGTAGGCGTCCACACACTGAAGTTTGACAATGCGCTGAAGGCATCGTTACGGGAAGACCCCGATATTATTCTGATTGGTGAAATGCGCGATCGCGAAACAGTTAATACAGCCTTAAAAGCTGCTCAGACCGGTCACCTAGTCTTTGGCACCCTGCATACAAATAGTGCTGTCAAAACCATTGAGCGGATTCTTAACCTTTATAACCCAGACGAGCAGGGACCAATGCGGATTCAGGTTGCCGAATCTCTCGTCGCCGTCGTTGCTCAAAGTCTAGTGCGAACTATTGATGGTAAACGGGCTGCAGTCCACGAAATCATGATCAACACCGACGCTATTAAGGACTACATCATTCGCAATGAAGTTGAAGAAATTGAGGCAATAATTCCCCGGTGTAACTTTGAGGGTATGTGTACGATGAATCAATCGCTTTACAAACTTTATGAGGACGCAAGGATCAACGAAGAAACAGCTCTAGAGGCATCACCTAAGATGAACGAAATGGCTCAGCTCTTGCGAGGTCGGTTGTGAACAAGTTGCATTCAGCCGTCCGTCCCCAGCTCGGTATTAGCGGTGGCACCTAAGATGGGATACAGGCATCCGGAGCACACAGTCCTGGAAACTGTAACGTTGTAACGGTCAGCGTATCCAGATCCACACGGCGGATAGCATGGTTATTGGTATCAGCAATATAAAGGTGAGAACCTATAGCGCCCAGACCGGAGGGTTCGCAAAAGCGGCTACTTATGCGTTGACCATTTTGGAAACCAGCTGAACCATCTCCCAGTATGGTCTGACAGCTGCCGGTGTAAGGGTCAACTCGCTTAATTTTGTGGTTGTAAGTATCAGCAACCCAAAGGTAATTTTGGACGTACCCTACACCTAAGCAGTGCTGCAGTCGGACATCAGCGCCGGTGCCATCGACGTCGCCAAAGCCGAATAAATCGCCACTGCCGCAGATCGTTCGCACCTTGGACTGCTCAAGCAGCCCGACGCCGCGGATTGAACTAACTTCGCTATCGGCGACGTATAGCTCTTGTCCATCGGTAGTAATGCCACTAGGCTGAGCAAAAGCAGACTCAGTAATTGGGCTATCGATACAAGCTTCTATGCCAGTGCCAGCATACGTTTGAATGATCCCAGTTTTTAGCTGCATCTCCCAAATTTGATGGGTTCCAGCCATAGCGATGAAGAGGCGCTCACCCACTTGTTCCAAATCCCATGGGGAATTTAGAGCGATTTCCAGACTAAGACCGCCATGAGGATGAATCTGATGGCTTTGCTCACCTGTACCAGCAATGGTCTCTACCAAACAGCTTCTGAGGTCAATCCGTCGCAGGGTATGGTTCTCAGTATCGGCAACGTAGATTAGCTGGTTTTCTGCATCAACTGCCATTCCCTGAGGGGCGAAAAATTGCGCTTCTGTAAAAGCGCCATTGGTTAAGCCTGGTTTGCCAGTGCCAATTAGATGTAGCACTTTCCCTTCCAAGGTACTAACGACAATTCGGTTATGACCAGAGTCGGCGATAAAAAGGCCATCTGGGGTAGCCACAACCTTACCGGGGAAAGGTAGAGGTGTTGCTAATATCCGCTGTTTTTCCAAGGAGAGGCTCAGTTGTTGAAAATTGATTGTACCTTTCTCTTTATGTTCCCTAATCAGCTGCTCAATTAGCTGGTCTAAAGCATCTCGATTACCCTCACCAGACATGTAGCTGATAACATAGCCTTCTGGATTAATTATCACTAACGTAGGCCAAGCACGAACAGTATATTCTTGCCAAACCCTGAAACCACTGTCAACTAGTACCGGATGCTCGATGTTATAGCGCAGGATAGCCTGACGGATATTTTCAGTTTCCTTTTCATGATCGAATTTGGCAGAGTGAACGCCGATGATTGTGAGGCTGTCTTTATATTTTTGTTCTAAATATTTTAGTTCTGGCAGAACGTGTAAGCAGTTAATACAGCAGTAAGTCCAGAAATCCAGAATTACAACTCTTCCTTTAAGTTGCTGAATAGACAAGGGATACTCGGTGTTAAGCCAAGGTTGGTTCTGGGGCAGCTCTGGCGCTCTCACACGGGGAGGCATACAGTCTCCTTCTTATGACTACTGAGTTCTGGTTTTTTATAATTTGAATTTAAATAAATTACCTGAAACTGGCTCAAAGTACTCCTAATCTAGGCTTAGAGTAGATTAGTCGCTCGCCAATTCCAGGTTTGGTTTTGAAAATATGAAAGAACCAGTGCCGGAAATCTACAAAAATTAGGACGGCGTGAAAATCCTGTTCAACGCTATCCTTGAGAGCTTAGTCGTTGTCGACTTTTTCTTGAGCCTTCTCGATAGCCTCTATTTTGTTCGACTCATTTGGGTTATATTTTGCACCCTGTTGGCGAACATTGAGGTCAATGACTTTGGGAATCTTTTCTCCAAGCTGTTTAATGTTTTCTAGACCAGTATCTCCAACACTCTTTCCAGGACGATCACCCAAGTCTTCGGCCTTTTCTTGAATCCGCTTAACAGTTTCGGGGGTTACGGGATTTCCATAGTCTGCTAACAAAATGTTTGGTACTCCAGCTTGTGCTTGAAACGATGCACTTTGGTTAAAGGCAGGAATAGCTAGAAACGTAACCATTGCTAAGCAAATGGTAATGATTTGGCGCAATCCAACGATTCGCAGCCGACTGATAACTTGTTTCATCTCAAATCTCCATCAATTGTGAATATAGAACATTCGTGACTGTATCACAGCTTACTGTCCTTTAATTTTACTTGAAGGGTGGTTAAGTATCTTCTCCCTTGGGTTAGAAAGTTTAGTTAGAGCTAAACCAGAGGGGTTAGGGATTGATCTCACTTGGTGAAATCTTCTATAGAGTTAGTCAATTCTGGAGAAGGCGAAGGGGAAGTTTCTTCCCGTGGCGTTACCAAAGGTTGGAGGTTGAGTTGAGGAGGTGTTGAATCAGGAGCAATTGGTTTTGGCGTAGGAGACTCGATAATCTCTGGTAGCGTGGGTGGTAAGCTAGGCGACGACTGGGTAGGTGGACGCCGGAAGCGGTTGAAGAAGCCACCTGGTTTTTGTTTCTCTGAAGGCAGAGGCGGGGAGATTGATTTTTCTGGCATACTGTCGGGCTGTTTTGTCTCTGGTTCACCTGATGGAGTTGGTTCCTCTTCTAGAGAAGTTCCTTCCTGTGGTGTTATTAAAGGCTTCGGTTCTGGTGTGAGTTCTGGTTGAGGAGCAAATGATTCTGGTGCAGGAGACTCGATAATCTCTGGTAGCGTGGGTGGTAAGCTAGGCGACGACTGGGTAGGTGGACGCCGGAAGCGATTAAAGAAGCCACCTGGTTTTTGTTTTTCTAGAGGCAGAGGCGGGGAAATTGATTTTTCCGGCATACTGTCGTACTGTTTTGTCTCTGTTTCAGTTGGTTGTTTGGTTTCGAGCTCAGGATTCGCTTGTTTGTCTTCACCCAGCTTGCCTGATGTTTTTTCTTCGACAGTGCCGCGAGCCTCTGCTACGGAAATTTCACCTCGCACGAGCTTAGATAGAGTGTCTTTACCTTTAGGTTCATAGGTGATCAGCCTAACCGTGTTATTGAAGACGTTTTTGACGGTGTTTCCCTTTTCATCAAGGAACTCCAGTTCCACCCAGTTCTTTCCTGGCTTAAAGCCTTTGAGATAAAGTGACTGCCAACTCTCTAGGACAAAGCTGTTGCCATTAATAGTGCAGCGAATGCGCCAATCGGCAACTTCATCGTTAGGATTTTCTTGGGCAACGAGGTGGAGGGGGGCATTGGTTAAGTAGAAGTCCAATAGGATCGGTTCAGCCCCATAGCTACCTGTAGGAAGACTATAGGTCAACAGTGGCTGGACTGGGTCAGGGTTGTTGTCCTGGGTTTTAGTAAAGATATGAAATGTTGTCTGGGCATAAGCACCTTCATTCTTGAAGCTCTCATCCCAGGGACGGGAGGCTAAAACGCGCAGAGTGTGGGTTCCAGGGGGTAAGTCTGGTAAAACCAGGGGCTGGTTCAGATCATAAATAGCTATGGAAGGTTGGTTGTCTAAAATAACGTTCAGGTGGGGACCCAGCTTTAGTTCCTGATTCTTGAAGATGGGAAGATCCCGAACCTGGAACCGTACCTTCACCATATTGTCTTGGAGAACCTCATCAGGCTGAGGACTCAAAATCTTTACCTGAGGTTGGTAAACTTCCAAGGTTTGGCGCAGTTGTTGAATGACTTCTGGCGGGGAGACCTCTGAGATGTTACCGGAGGGTTGAGAAGAACCGACGCCATAAGAGACTGTCTGGGTTGCAGCGCGATCGCCACAACTCACCAAACTCAAGACCAGAACCATTGTCATTAGGGAAGCGAGTAGAACTCTCTCAGTTGTCCGCAACCAATTCATGCCAAACACCCACCAATCCTCCTAACTAAGCCACTGAATCTAAAAGGGGTTAGGGATTAGAGGAAACTTGAACCCCTATGAAAGCTCATTTTGGCTGAAGCTGTACACACAGAACAATATCCCAAAAGACTCAATCTCTACTCAACAGGAGCTACGGGGAGATTTGAGTCAGGAAAATTCCTAGCCCTTAAAACGAAACAAACCCGTGTCTTTTTAAGCACATTTCCCTGCTCTCTAACCCCTGATCCCTGATCTCTCTTTGCGAAATATTGAGTTTTGTAAAATCTATGAAGACACTATTGACTTTTTTACAAGTCATTTGAAGTGGTATGCCAGAATCTGCTTGCAATCCAGCGATCTTGAATTATTGTTAACAACGTTTTAACTCCCACCCAGGCAGCATCTTATAATTCATCGAGAAAGCACTTTCCACAGGCGGTCTTCATCTCTGCTCCAGCTCAGTTATGAATTAGTGGCAGTGGCTGACTCAGCCCGAAGACAGCTAGTGGATTTTAACGGTTCCTCATTCATTGTCTAGAGAGGAGAGTCTGAATGACGATTAGTCCTCCGGAGCGAGAGGAGAAAAAGGTAAGGGTTGTAGTCGATCAAGATCCGGTTCCTACTTCATTTGAAAAGTGGGCTCAGCCGGGTCATTTTGACCGCACCCTAGCTAGAGGTCCCAAAACTACAACCTGGATTTGGAACCTTCACGCCCTCGCACACGATTTTGATAGTCAAACCAGCGACTTAGAAGACGTATCCCGCAAGGTATTCGCCGCCCACTTCGGGCAACTGGCTGTGATATTTTTGTGGTTTAGCTTGCTGTACTTCCAAGGCGCTCGGTTTTCTAATTACGAAGCTTGGTTATTAGACCCGATTAACATCAAACCGAGCGCCCAAGTGGTCGCCGACGTCGTCGGTCAAGGCATTTTGAATGGCGACGTTGGTGGTGGGTTCCACGGAATTCAAATCACCTCCGGCTTGTTCCAAGTTTGGCGGGGCGCTGGCTTTACGAATTCATTCCAGCTTTACTGCACCGCTATTGGCAGTCTGGTAGCAGCAGCTTTAATGCTGTTTGGTGGCTGGTTCCACTATCACAAGCGTGCTCCCAAACTGGAATGGTTCCAGAATGTGGAGTCAATGCTGAACCACCACTTATCTGGACTGTTTGGCTTGGGCTCATTGGCTTGGGCTGGGCACCTGATTCACGTGTCCTTGCCCGTCAACAAGCTGCTGGATGCTGGGGTAGCCCCAAAGGATATACCCTTGCCCCAAGAGTTCATCCTGAACAGTAGCTTGATGACAGAGTTGTTCCCTAGTTTTGCCAAAGGTTTGACGCCTTTCTGGACTTTGAACTGGGGTCAGTATGCTGACTTCCTGACCTTCAAAGGCGGTTTGAACCCGGTGACAGGTGGTCTGTGGTTAACAGACATTGCCCACCATCACCTGGCGATCGCGGTGGTCTTTCTCATCGCTGGTCACCAGTACCGTACTAACTGGGGTATCGGTCACAGCATTAAGGAGATCCTAGAGAACCACAAAGGCCCCTTCACGGGTACAGGCCACAAGGGAATCTACGAAAACCTTACAACCTCCTGGCATGCTCAGCTCGCGGTCAACTTGGCATCAGTTGGCTCGATCAGCATTATCGTGGCGCATCACATGTACGCGATGCCACCGTATCCGTACCTGGCGACTGACTACGCTACCGCGCTTTCGATATTTACCCACCATATGTGGATTGGGGGGTTCTGCATCGTTGGCGCAGCCGCTCACGCTGCCATCTTTATGGTGCGGGATTACGATCCAGTTGTGAACCAAAATAACGTCGTGGATCGGGTGCTCCGTCACCGTGATGCGATCATCTCTCACCTGAACTGGGTGTGCATGTTCCTAGGCTTCCACAGCTTTGGTTTATATGTTCACAACGACACCATGCAGGCATTGGGTCGCCCCCAAGATATGTTCTCGGATACGGCGATTCAGCTACAGCCGGTGTTTGCTCAATTCGTGCAAAATCTCCACACGTTAGCTCCGGGTACAACTGCTCCCAACGCACTAGAGCCTGTTAGCTACGCTTTTGGTGGTGGTATTGTTGCAATAGCTGGCAAGATCGCTATGATGCCGATCTCGCTGGGTACGGCGGACTTTCTGATCCACCATATCCACGCATTTCAAATCCATGTCACCGTGCTAATCCTGCTCAAGGGTGTGCTGTTTGCCCGTAGCTCTCGTTTGATTCCAGACAAAGCGAATTTGGGCTTCCGCTTCCCTTGTGACGGTCCTGGTCGCGGTGGTACTTGCCAAGTTTCTGGTTGGGACCATGTGTTCTTGGGCCTGTTCTGGATGTTCAACACCATCTCGATTGCCGTTTACCACTTCAGCTGGAAAATGCAGTCGGATGTGTGGGGAACTATTGATCCAGATGGCACAATAGCTCATATTACCGGTGGTAACTTTGCCCAAAGTGCCATTAACATCAACGGTTGGTTGCGTGACTTCCAATGGGCTCAAGCGGTTCAAGTCATTCAGTCTTATGGAACACCGCTCTCGGCATATGGCCTGATATTCTTGGGCGCTCACTTTGTTTGGGCCTTTAGCTTAATGTTCCTGTTCAGTGGTCGCGGCTACTGGCAAGAGTTGATCGAATCCATCGTTTGGGCTCACAATAAGCTAAAGGTTGCTCCAGCGATTCAGCCTCGCGCTCTAAGTATCATTCAGGGTCGGGCTGTTGGGGTAGCTCACTACCTCTTAGGAGCAATAGTCACTATCTGGGCGTTCTTCGAGGCGCGAATCATTTCAGTAGGTTAGCGTTCGGCTATCAGCCGTCAGCCTTCAGCTGATAGCTGATAGCTAAATTGAGGATTTAGTAAAACATACATGGCAACTAAATTTCCCAAGTTTAGCCAGGACCTCGCTCAAGACCCGACAACACGTCGGCTGTGGTACGGGATAGCCACAGGGAACGACTTTGAAAGCCACGATGGCATGACAGAGGAGAATCTTTACCAAAAGATCTTCGCGACCCACTTTGGTCATGTGGCAATCATCTTCCTGTGGACCTCCAGCCTCCTGTTCCACGTCGCCTGGCAAGGTAACTTCGAACAGTGGATCAAAGATCCGCTGAATGTCCGTCCGATCGCCCACGCGATTTGGGACCCCCACTTCGGTAAAGCAGCAGTAGATGCGTTCACGCAAGCTGGTGCCACCTATCCGGTTAACATTGCTTACTCTGGTGTCTACCATTGGTGGTACACCATCGGCATGCGGACAAACAACGAGCTGTACACAGGCTCAGTGTTCTTGTTGCTGCTGGCGGCGATATTCTTGTTCGCCGGTTGGCTGCACCTACAGCCCAAGTTTCGTCCCAGCCTGTCCTGGTTTAAGAGTGCGGAGCCACGGCTGAACCACCACCTGGCAGGTCTATTTGGCGTCAGTTCTTTGGCTTGGACCGGTCACCTGGTTCACGTTGCGATCCCGGAATCGCGCGGACAGCACGTGGGTTGGGATAACTTCCTGACGACCCTGCCACACCCAGAAGGATTGAAGCCATTCTTCACAGGGAACTGGGGGGCTTATGCTGCCAATCCCGATAGTGCTGAACATCTGTTCAGTACATCCCAAGGTGCAGGAACGGCAATTCTCACCTTCTTGGGTGGTTTCCATCCTCAGACTCAGTCCCTGTGGCTGACGGATATGGCGCACCACCACCTGGCGATCGCAGTGATCTTCATCATCGCTGGTCACCAGTACCGCACGAACTTCGGGATTGGGCACAG